>Ga0190265_10002487_pt1 | contig 12374 bp, 8 predicted proteins | sample Popmic124T_FD_133135 | JGI IMG/M metagenome (GOLD analysis project Ga0190265, IMG submission 133135) | Populus adjacent soil microbial communities from riparian zone of Indian Creek, Utah, USA - 124 T | ecosystem: Environmental > Terrestrial > Soil > Riparian zone | place: USA: Utah | collected... | reverse complement strand
GGAATACTTCATTTCCACGCACGGCGCGCGCAAAGGTTTGGCCGATACCGCACTCAAGACGGCGGACTCCGGTTACATGACGCGCAAGCTCGTCGATGTGTCGCAGGACGTAATCATCCGTGAAGAGGATTGCGGCACGAGCAATGGCATCTGGGTGAGCGCGATTTACGAAGGCGAAGACGAAGTGGTGAAACTCAGCGAACGGCTCGTGGGCCGTTTCTCGACTGATGACGTGGTTGATCCACGCAGCCCGAAAGTGAAGCTGATCGAGCACAATCACGAGATTGATGAAGTCAAAGCCAAGGAAATCGATGGCTCCGGCCTTGAGAAAGTGAAGATTCGCTCGGTGCTCACTTGCGAAAGCAAGTCGGGCATCTGTCGCAACTGCTACGGCCGCAATCTCGCGACCGGCCTGGTGGTGAAACTCGGCGAAGCGGTCGGCATTATCGCCGCGCAGTCGATTGGCGAACCTGGCACGCAGCTCACCATGCGCACCTTCCACATCGGTGGAACGGCGGCGTCCGTGTTCAAGCAGCCGCAAATCAAGTCGAAGGTGGAAGGCACGATTCGTTACAACGAACTGCGCATCGTTGAACTTGAGGACGGCAACAACATTGTCCTGAACAAGAACGGATCGATCTCGATCTCCGGCGACGATGGCCGCGAACTCGAGAATCACACCATCGTGATTGGCTCCGTTATTTCCGTAAAGGACGGCGCGCGCGTGAAAAAAGGCGAAACATTCGTCCAGTGGGACCCGTACAACGTGCCGATTCTTTCAGAGAAGGCCGGCAAGATTAAATTCCACGACATCATCGAAGGAGTGACGATGAAGCAGGAAATGGATCCGACGACCCAGCAGGAAGCGATGGTCATCATCGAGCACAAAGAGGATCTGCATCCGCAGATCGTCATCGTGGACGATCGGGGCGAAGCCGCGGCGAATTATCCGATTCCTTCCGGCGCGCACATTGTCTTGAACGAAGGAGACAAAATCGTGGCGGGCACCTTGATGGCGAAAACACCGCGCAAAACTTCGAAGACGAAGGACATCACCGGTGGTCTGCCGCGTGTCGCCGAGTTGTTCGAAGCGCGCCGTCCGAAGGACGCTTCCGAGATCGCGAAGATTGATGGCGTGGTGGACTTCGGAGCCAGTGTGCGCGGCAAACGCTGCATCGTGGTCAAGGAAGCGACGACCGGCACGGAAGAGGAACACCTCATCCCGATTGGAAAACATGTCATCGTCTTCAAGGGCGATTTTGTTCGCAAAGGTCAACAGCTCACGGAAGGACCCATGGACCCGCACGAGATTCTGGACGTTCTGGGGCCGCACGAGTTGCAGCAGCATCTCGTCAACGAAGTGCAGGAAGTTTACCGGTTGCAGGGCGTGACCATTAACGACAAGCACATTGAAATCATTGTGCGCCAGATGCTCCGCAAGGTGCGCATCACCGAACCCGGTGATACGCAGTTCCTGTGGGGCGAACAAATCGACAAGATCGAATTCGACAACGAGAACGCCAGCGTCGAAAAGAAAGGTGGCAAGCCCGCTGAAGCACAGCCAGTGCTGCTCGGCATCACCAAGGCCTCGCTCGAAACCGAGTCGTTCCTGAGCGCAGCGTCCTTCCAGGACACCACGCGCGTGCTGACCGAAGCGGCCACGATGTCCAAGGTGGATTACCTCCGCGGCTTCAAAGAGAACGTAATCATGGGTCACATCATCCCGGCCGGAACCGGCTTTGATTTTCACCGCAAAGTGAAGATCAGGCCGCTGGTCGAACTGGAAGAAGAAGCGCCGCCGACGATGGATCTCACCGCCGAGCCGCAACCTTTGGCTGGTTAGCCGACGAAAACCGTTTCACAAAAAGCAGCGCGGGCCACCGCGCTGCTTTTTTCTTTTCCGGCTCACGACGCAAATTGATCCGTGGCTCAGAACGCCACCTTCCCGATGATTTGCGTGGACTTAACCGGGGTCAGGACGGAAATCGTTCGGTTGTCGCCAATTACAAAGTAATCATCTTCTCCCAACGCAAATGCTTTGCGCCACGAGAATGGGACTCTGGTTTCCGTGTACCCCTCGCGCACCGGTGCACCGTTGACGTGGAGAAACCCGCTTTCAAAAGAAACGATTTCGCCGGGCAGGCCGACGATGCGCTTGATGTAAATGTCGCCGTCGCGCGCGCGCAGTGCGACCACATCGCCTCGCAGTGGTTTGGCCGACCAATAGGCCATTTTATTGATAAAATGCCGCGAACCGTCCGTGTAAGTCGGCGCCATGCTGCGCCCGGACACTTTCACCGGCCACAGAATCCAGGTGAAAAAGCCATAGCAAAGAAATCCAATCACCAGCGTAGTGACAAGGACTTTGCTCCGAATGAGAGGAGTGCTCCAACTCAGCTTGGTCTGTTCTCGTTTGTCATTCACGCTTCCACTTAATCATCCGCCACACATTGCTCAAGGCGCAAAGTGCCGTGGGCTGGGTTTGAATTGATCACAGGACTCACTTCACCGCAACATTCGGGCGATGACGCACGCTGCCGCGCACAAGCGCCACGCCAAACTGGCGGAGGAGATTCGTTCTCACGATCGCGCCTATTATGTCGAGGCCCGGCCCGTCATCAGCGACCAGGAGTACGACCGTCTCTATCGGGCACTGCTCGATCTCGAAACGGCGTTTCCTGATCTGCGCACGGAAGATTCGCCGACGCAACGTGTCGGTGGCGCGCCCCTTTCGGGTTTCCAACAGGTCCAGCATCTGCGCCCGATGATGAGCCTGGACAATACGTATTCACAGGAAGAGGTGCGTCAGTTCATCGCGCGCGCGCAGAAGCTTTTGCCCGACGAGAAACTGGCCTGGACCGTCGAGCCGAAGATCGACGGCGTGGCGGTCAACCTGCGCTACGAGAATGGGCTATTGAGCATCGGCGCAACGCGCGGAGATGGAACCCTGGGCGACGACATCACGACCAATCTCAGGACGATTCGCAGCATTCCTCTGCGGCTGCGGACCTCAAGGAAAGGGAGCCAAAGTTCAACGTCGGCAACCGAATTCTTCTCAACCGGAGAAGAGGGTCTGCCTTCCGTTCTGGAAGTGCGCGGTGAAGTCTATTTGAAGCTCGCGGGATTCAAGAAGCTGAACGAGGAGCGGGTGGCCAAGGGAGAAGAGCCGTTCGCCAATCCGCGCAATGCCGCCGCCGGGTCGCTGAAGCAGCTCGATCCCGGTCTCGTCTCCAAGCGCCCGCTTGACATGATTATTTACAACGCCGGTCACATTGAGGGCACGGCCGTGCCGGAGACGCAACGCGCGTTCATCGATTGGCTGAAAGCCCTCGGCTTCAAGACGCCAGACCAGATGTGGCTTTGCCAAAACGAGGCTGAAGTGCTTGCCGCCATCGATGATCTCGACCGGTTGCGCAGCAAATTCGATTACGACACCGACGGCGCCGTCATTAAACTGAACTCCATTCCGTTGCGCGAGAAACTGGGAGCGACATCCAAAGCGCCCCGCTGGGCTTTCGCTTACAAATACGCGGCTGAACAAGGGGAAACCAGGTTGAAGGCCATCACGATTCAAGTCGGACGCACCGGCGCGCTCACGCCCGTGGCGGAACTGGAGCCGGTTCAACTCGCCGGCACGGTCGTCAAACGCGCCACGTTGCACAACGAAGATGACATGCGGCGCAAGGACATCCGCGTCGGCGACACCGTCATCATCGAGAAGGCGGGCGAGGTTATTCCGGCAGTGATTCAAGTCGTGACCGCTAAGCGCACGGGCAGCGAAAAGGAGTTTCATTTCCCGAAAGTGTGCCCGGAGTGCGGATCCAAAGTGTCGCGCGGCAAGGCAGACGACACGGTCGTTGACGGTCCGCCAGCCAGCGATGGCAAAGGAGTCGCTTCGGATTCCCCGGGAGCAAACGTGGTCTGGCGCTGCACGAATCCGGACTGCCCGGCGCAAGTGCGGGGTCGCCTCGAACACTGGTGTGCGCGCGGAGCGATGGACATCGAAGGCGGTGGCGAGGCGCTCGTGGCGCAACTTGTTCAGCACGGACTCGTCCGCGATGTCGCTGATCTCTACAAGCTCACCCAGGACGAATTGCTCCAACTCGAACGGATGGGCGAAAAGTCGGCGCAGAATTTTCTGGCGGGCATTGAGGAGAGCAAGGCGCGGGATCTTTGGCGGCTGCTGCACGGGTTGGGGATTCTGCACGTGGGCGCCGGCGTGGCTAAATCGCTTGCGCGCTATTTCAAGAGTCTGGATGACCTGATGCATGCGCCGGTCGATGAACTGAACGCGGTCGAAGATATTGGTGACGTCATCACGCAAAGCCTCACTCACTGGTTTGGCGATGCGCGGAACCAGCAGCTTGTCGAACGCTTGCGCAAGGCCGGGCTGAATTTCGAGTCATCGCTGTTCGTTGACTCGAAGGAGACAACGGGAACCTTTTCGGGCAAGACGTTCGTCCTTACGGGCACTCTGCCGACGATGACGCGCGAAGAAGCGACGGCGAAAATCGAATCTCTCGGCGGCAAAGTCAGCGGCAGCGTGAGCAAAAAGACGGATTACGTGCTGGCGGGCGCAGAAGCTGGTTCGAAATTGGAAAAGGCGCAGAAACTTGGCGTGACTGTCATTGAGGAAAACGCATTTCGAAAGATGTGCGAAACGACATAGTGGAGAGGCGATTCACTGGCCGTTATCGCGTCTCGGCGCGAAGTTTCGGCGGATTCACCGAGCGCAAGGCTACTTCTGTTCAGCCGGCGCGTTCTGCGGCACCAACTGCCTTGCGCCCGGCACCTCTGTGATGAGGCGCATTCGTTCTTCCGGGCCGAGGTTGCTGTTCGGCGCCAGCAGGTCTCTGAGCACCAGAGTCTTGATCTCGTTCAGTGGCATAAGTTCAAGACGTTGATTCGCTTTCGCCTCAACGGTGTAGGCGTTCCACAGTTCGGAGGTGCGGTTCATATACTCATTGGCGTCATCGGCCCTGCCATCGATGACGGCGTAATAGGATTGCAGAACGAGCGCCTGCAACAGCTCGGTCATTTTACTATGGCTTTGCCCTCGGACATTTCCGCTGGCGCGAGTCATTGCGTATTCAGCCAGGGTCAGATTGGCTGGCGCAGCGGCGGGAAATTTCTGACGCAAGTATTGCAACCACTGCTCGCCCTCACGCACCCGATTGAAGAGGAAAAAGCGGTAGGGCACATCACGCAGCCAGTTACGATACGCCGTCGCGACGCTGTTGGTCAGAAACGCGGCGTTGGCAGCGGTGTCGGCCCATTGCTCCTGAAATGCGGCATCGACACGTGGAATAATCTCCAGGTTGGGCAACAGGCGCGGCGGCAAATTCGAACTGAGGACGAGCCGCCCGCGCTGGTAGGAGAGGTTCATCGATTGATAAATGCTTTGGCGCAAACGGCGCACGTCCTCGCCCTTCGTTCGATCCAATCCAACGCCGGCCCAATAAATCGAGTGCGCCTCCGGCAGCCGCCAATCGAGCGGACCGTAACGCTCGTCCAGCGCGCGCATCTTTGTGGCGTCCATTTTGTATCTTTCGCGCAGGGCGCGCGCCCGGGCTTGTTCGTCTGGCGTTTGAGGATGGATCAGCTTCTCGAAATCAGGGGTGGGTCCACCGAACACTCCCATCATTTCAGCCGCCCAGGCACCTTTGTAGTAGAAGTGGGCGTCGTCCAGGTTTTGTCCCATCTTGAACTGAAACAGCCACGCGAGCTCGGCGTAGATGAGCACCTGGTCGGGATTATAGCGAAGCCCTTCATCCCGCAATAATTCCATGCCGCGTTGCACCCAGCGCCAACGATCGGCATGGTCGGTAAATTTCACCGAAATGTTGAAAGCCATGTTCCATGCCTGATGGACCCAGACCTGGGCGATGTGGGGTTCGAGTTTGGTGATCCAATCGGCAAGCTGAACCATCTCGAAATACTTTCCATCCTGCTGGAGTTGATTGGCGCGAATCCAAAGTGCGTTGGCGATCAAACCGCGAAAACCGCCGAGCACTTGTGTGGTCAGGGCGAGCATGGGCGGGGCGTTCTCCAACGGCTCGATGCGGGTAATGCCCAGAACGGCGCGCTCGCGATTCAACACCGGCAGGAGAAACCCATTGGCCGTCAGCAGCGCAGCGGCGGCGACAAGAAGCAGGATTTTTTTGGCGCGCGAGTTCATCATGACTGCGTGTTCACGGCCGCCAGTTCACGCCGCGCAAACATCCAGATGCCAAAACCGGCCACCGCGCCGCCCAGCAGCAGCACAATTTTCAAAAAGGCCAGCGCGACGATGCTCCATTCGATGCTGCGGCCACTGCTCAACGCGTCGATCGGCGAGAATCCTTCGACGAGTTGGAACACCGTGAGCAAACCTTTGAACAATGGGATGAGGACGTAATCGAGGACCGACTTGCCGCCCTGCCCCGTTTCTTCATTCACGCCGGTGATGGTACCCTCTTCCACGGTCGAAGCGATGGTGCCGCTCGACAATGCGACCACCATCAGGCTGGCCGACACAAAGGCCGCGACCGGAAACGACAGAAAACTGGCCGCGGCCAGCCCCAGCGCCGCCATTAGCGCCAGCCAAAACAGAATGACTAAAAGCCCTCGCGCGAAATTCAGAGCGAAACTGCCCTCGCGATAGAGAAGTTCCAATCCTTCATCATTCGGAAATATCAGCGTCACGTCGCTATGGTTCTCCACGTCAATGGTGATCACGCCTGCGGAGTTCCAGAGTCCCGGTGCGATGCGCACTTCATGAAAAGTGTTGGCGGCGAAGGTCGCATCGAGGCGCTGCCGCTGGACCGCGTCCGGCGGGCCGGCACGAATGGTCAGGTAGTAGGTGCCAAGCTCGTTCGTGCTTGCGGCGTGGAATTTGATTCGCGCAAAAAGCGTTTGATCGCGCAGAAAATTTCGCCGCATTCCTAAATCAAGGTTCCAGCGCCGGCCCATGCTGGGCCTGATCACCAGCACCTTCATCTGTTCGCGGAGCACATTTTTCACGTAAGCGGTGTTGGCCGGATTGACTTCGCCGCGCTTCACTATTTCCTGAAAGGCGCGCTCGACTTCGGTTTCCAAATCGGGCTGTGCCTCCTTCAGCGATGCGCGGGCGACGAGGACTTCTTCACGGAGGATTTTCTGCTGCGCGGGCGGCAGCTTCTGCGCACGCCATTGCAGCAGCACGAAAATGAACGTGCCGGCGACCGCCAGCAGCACAGCGTTGAGCGTGACAAGACCGAGCCACTTGCCCAGCCAAATCTGCCAGCGCGCCACCGGTTTCACAGCCACAACCTGCATCTGGTTCTCTTCGATGTCGCGCGCGAGCGTCCCGCACGAAAGCCATAGTGTGGAAAGGCCGAGGAGCGCAGTAACGACACTCAGTGTGTAAGTCAGGAGAATCTGAGTGAAGCCGCGTGCCGTGCCATCGTCCTTGATGACGAGTGGTAGGATGATGACCGAGCCAATCAACAGGACGGCAATGACCCAGAAGAGCCGGAAACGCAGCGCGGCTTTCCAAGTGACCCAGGTGATGGCGAGCAAAGGAGATAACCGGGGCGAGAAGGAAACGAAGGCGGTTTGATGCGAGGGAAGGGGCCTAAAGTTCTCTTTTCGCGCTTTGGCTACCGCGCTGGATGCAGTGAATGCTTCGACCTCCCCACAGAATACATAACCATTTTGTTCCAGCCGCTTTGCTTTCCATCTCCCTCCCTTGAATCCCATGTAGAGTCGCGTCGGGAAGAAAAGGGCGAACAAAAGCACGCCCCACCAAGGTATTACCCCTGCTAGAAACAGGTCCTTTAGTACGCCAGTAGCGATGCCAAGCAGACCGACAATAACTCCCAGAACCCACAATCGACTAACGAGCGCCCAAAGCGTTGGGAACAGATAAGCCCACGGAGAGAAGCCACTTGGAGAAGCTGCGAACCCTTTGTGCGGATGCTTATAAATCTCGTAGCGGGTCATGTACGCGTCTTACTTACTACCCTTTAATAACGACGAGAGTTTCTCGTTGGCTTTGCTCAGGTCTACTAGCTTTTCCGGATCGGGCTGTTTTTCCGTCGGCGTGGACGGCTCGGAGGCTTTGGCAAGCGAAGCCAGCTTTCCCTCATTCACCGTCGGAGCACTCGGAGCCGTGGCGACTGGTTCCTCTTTCACTGTCACTGCCGCCGCAGTGAACCGTTCCAGAATCTTCTCCGACGTCGGCGCGGTCCCGCCATCACCCTTCAAATACGCCGCCACCTTCGCGCCGCCAACCGCGCCCGAAGTTTCCGCCGACTGCGCGCGCGCCTTCTCCACCACGTCGAGGAAGTAGCTCTCCAGATTCTGCGTCGGCGTATCGATGCGCACTTTATCGTCGCTCACGTCGTGGCGGATGATTTCCAGCACCTTCTCCAGCGTGGCGCGCGATAACGTGGGCGTTGTGATGCGCACCGCGTCCGGCGTAGCCAGAAGTTCCTTCAAAGTTCCCTGCGCCTGGATTTTTCCGCCGTAATAAATCACCACGCGATCGCATACGTCCTCGACATCCGAGAGCAGGTGGCTGCTGAGAATCACCGTCTTGCCGCGGCGTGCGAGCGCTATAATCAGATCCTTCACTTCGCGGCAACCAATTGGGTCCAGGCCCGCGGTCGGTTCGTCGAGAACCACGAGGTCGGGATCATTGATGAGCGCCTGCGCCAGGCCGATGCGGCGCTGCATGCCCTTCGAGAATTCACCCACGGCCCGTGTGCGCGCGCCGGTCAATCCCACCATGTCGAGCAACTGCTCCGAGCGCCGCGCGCGTTCCTCCTTCGGCAGCGTGAAAAGGTTCCCGAAGAAGTCCAGCGTCTCGCGCGAGTCGAGGTAGCGATACAAATACGACTCCTCCGGCAGATAGCCGATACGCGCCTTCGTCTTCACGTCGCGCGGCGACTGGCCGAACACCTCGATTACACCCTTGGTCGGATGCAGCAATCCGAGCAGCATCTTGATCGTCGTGGACTTGCCCGAACCATTCGGTCCCAGCAACCCGAACACCTCACCGCGCCGCACCTCGAAATCCACGCCATCCACCGCCCGCGCCTTGGGCCGGCCCCAGAAATCCTTGAAGACCTTGGTCAACCCGCGCACGGCGATGACGGTCTCCGTCGATTGCGGATTGCGGATTGCGGATTGCGGATTGGGTTCAACGAGTGCGGGCATAAATCAATTGGTCATCGCGCAAAGTTTCCCTGCCGGGCGTTCGTGTGGCAAGCGATGGAATCATCACGCGAACGGTCGTCACTTCGGACGCGCTTCTGCCCTCCCTCTCCCCTCAACGGGGAGAGGGAATGAGGGTGAGGGGTGGTCAGTCTGATCGCCTCAGCCATTGCGAGAGACTCACCACGTTCCCACCCCTCACCCCAACCCTCTCCCCGTTGAGGGGAGAGGGAGCCGGGCACCGCGCCGGTAGCACAGGCTGCCAGCCTGTGCCGTCCGGCAACCTGCCGGACGGAACGGCGGTGACGCTGGAAAACCAGCAGGCGTTCCGAGAATTCGAGCGCGCTCTCCATTCCGTTGGGCAGGTTGCCCAACGGGACGGGCTGGTAGCCCGTTCCACCCGGCCCGGCGGGGAAGCCGTTGGAACGGCTCGGTCCTCGGCGTCCGACGCGATGAGCGAAAATAGAATCAGTAAATGACTCCATGTTTCTTCAAATCCAGATACGTTTCCTTCAATGAAAAGCAGTCGTCTGGCCCACACCACTTGTCGTCGTAAGTTCCCAAGAAAAGAAACAACTCCGGTTCGTTGAAACTTTCCCAATGTGCCAACCACTCAGGGAGATGATTGATCGCGTCCATCAAGTCCTCAATTTTCTTGTGCGATGTCGCTGGATTCAGCGCGAGATTGCGGCAGTGAGTAGTCGCGCGATTCAGCAGCCGTAGCGCAACCCTCAATTCTTTTTCTGGGGCGAGATTGTTCATGGCACACGAGGCTGTCGAACTTGCCGAGCAGAGCTCGGCGATCCGTTCAGGCCTGAAAGGCCGTCATTCGTCAGCCCAGGGCGAAGCCCTGGGTTGAACGTCCGAAAAACTCCAAGCCCTGAAAGGGCGAAACAATTTTCGCGCGCCCGGAGTTTCGCCCTTTCAGGGCTGATGCAATTTGTTGGACACCAACCCAGGGCTTCGCCCTGAGCTATCGAATCGCGCCCTTTCAGGGCTATGAAAACAGTCGCGCTCACACCGTCCTCGGCTTAAACGCAATCGGCTGCGCCGCACCCGCATCATGCTTGTGCTCATGCGGCGGCTCCGTCGGTGTCGGTGCCTGATGCGGTTCCAACTCCTCCCCACTACGCACCAGTCGAAAACTGTTGAAGACCACGATGAGCGAGCCGGCCACGTGCAGCACGGCGGCGACAATCGGGTTGATGTATTTCATCGCCGCCAGGGTGAGGCCGCCAATGACGAACAGGATGCCGAACAGGAAGTTCTGGTTGATGACGGTGCGCGTCTGGCGCGAGAGCTTCACGAGGAACGGCAAGCGGCGCAGGTCGTTGTTCATCAGCGCAATCGTCGCGCTGTGGATGGCCACTTCGCTGCCGGCGGCGCCCATCGCGATGCCGAGGTCGCCGGCGGCGAGCGCGGGCGCGTCGTTCACGCCGTCGCCGACCACGGCGACGCGATAGCCCTTGGCCTTCATCGCGCGCACGAACTCCACTTTGTTTTGCGGCAGGCAATCGCCCACGACTTCCTCGCAACCAATCTCCGCGCCCACGCGCGTCGCCACGGGCGTGCGGTCGCCGCTGACCATCGCGATGCGCCGGACGCCGTTCAGCTTTAACTCAGCGAGCGATTCACGAGCTTCGGCACGCGTTTCATCCTGCAGGCCGACCCAGCCAATGAACTTTCCATTGCGCGCCACAAAAATCAGGCTGAAGCCCTCTGTCTCGTTCAAATCCACTGCCTTCGTGAGGTCATCGGTCACACCGTTGTCCTTGAGCCACTGCGCACGGCCGACCAAAATCGTTGCGTCGTCCACCATCGCCTTGATTCCCCGCCCTGCGGTCTCGGCAAAGTCCTTCGGCTCGGTCAGGGCCACGCCCGCTTCTCCGGCCAACTGCGCCAGCGCCCGGGCTGTCGGATGGTTGCTGTACTTTTCCGCGGAAGCAGTGAGGCGCAGCAATTCGGCCGGCGAAACTTCGCTCTGCGGCGCGAGACGGCTCACCGCGAGCTTGCCCGTCGTCAGCGTTCCGGTCTTGTCGAAAATGAAGGCATTGATCTTGGCGGCGAGTTCGATGTCGCCGACGTTTTTGATCAGGATTCCCAAACGCGCCGCTGCGGAGAGCGCCGCCACCATGGCCGTGGGAGTCGCAAGAACGAACGCGCACGGGCAGGCCACGATGAACACCGCGATGACGCGGCTCAGGTCCTGCGTGAACGCCCACACCAGCGCGCCGATGACCAGCACCAGCGGCGTGTAAAACACCATGTATTGATCCACGATGCGCATGATGGGGAGCTTGGTTTTCTCTGCGGCCAAAATGAGATCGCGCACGCGGCCCAAAGTGGTGTCCTGCCCGGCCCTGCTCACCTTGATCTCCAGAACTCCGGTCAGGTTTTGCGTTCCCGCAAAGACATCGTCGCCGACCTTCTTGTCCACGGGCAGCGATTCACCGGTGATGTTCGCCTGATTGAACGAACCCTGGCCAACGACGATCACCCCGTCAGCCGCCACGTTGTCGCCCGGACGGACGCGAATTACATCGCCGACTGCCAGGTCCTTCACCGCGACTTCTTCCTCGGCACCATTGCGAATCCGCCGGGCCTTCGTGGGTGTGAGCTTGATCAGCGATTCGATGGAAGCCCGCGCGCCCTCCGCCGTGCGCGTCTCGATGATTTCGCCGATGAGCATGAAAAAAGCGACCACGCCCGCTTCCTGATAATGGCCGGAGGCAAAGGATGCCGTGACCGCCAGCGCGACGAGTTCGTTCGTGCTCAACACGCCGCGGCGCAAATCCTTGAAGGCGGTGATGAGAATCGGGATGCCCAGTACGAGCGCGCCCAGGGCCGCGCTGATGTCGGCGACGGCACTGCTGCGGTCGAGAATCCAATCCACGAGGAATGAATTCACAATCAGCACCAGACCAAACATCGTGCGCTTGAGATTAAACGTGGTGTGCGAATGGTCGTGCCCGCAATCAGCGCAGCCCTCGTGCGAGTGTTCGTGCGCGTGTGGTTCCGCGCGGGTCAGAAGTGATGAGACGTTCATGGTATCAAAGTAGTTGAAAGGTCAAGTTGGCGAAAAGACTCCGTCGAGCCGTCGAACGAGCCAGCGAGGGTGGAACGGGCTACCAGCCCGTCCCGCTGGGCTACTGGCCCAGCGGAATGGAAGGGAGCGTTCGCTGCCGAGCCATCGCTCG
>Ga0190265_10002486_pt1 | contig 12378 bp, 12 predicted proteins | sample Popmic124T_FD_133135 | JGI IMG/M metagenome (GOLD analysis project Ga0190265, IMG submission 133135) | Populus adjacent soil microbial communities from riparian zone of Indian Creek, Utah, USA - 124 T | ecosystem: Environmental > Terrestrial > Soil > Riparian zone | place: USA: Utah | collected... | reverse complement strand
GACGCGATCGAACCGGCGAGCGGTCGTCCCGGCTCGAAGGTCGTGCTGCGCGGTAAGAACTTCTCTTCGCGCCTCGCCGCGAACGTGGTCACGCTCGGCGGCCGTCCCGCGGTCGTGCTCGCCGCGACGCCGCAAACGCTCGAGGTCAGCGTCCCCGACGGCGCGAGCTCGGGCCCGTTCGTGGTGAAGGTGCAGCCCGGCGGGGAGACCCAGAGCAAGCCGTTCACCGTCACCGCGCGCACGGCGATCGCAGGCTTCAGCCCGGAGCGCGGCGTGCCCGGCACCGAGCTCACCATTCGTGGCGAAGGCTTCGCCAAGGAGCCCGCGCGCAACCGCGTGTTTCTCGGCAACATCCCGCTCGCGATCAAGCGCGCGAGCGAGCAGGAGCTGGTGGTCGCGCTGCCGGTGAAGATCGCTTCCGGCGAGCTGCTCGTCGACGTGCAGGACGGCGGTCGCGCGGTCGCGCCGACGCCGCTCGTGGTCCAGCTGCCGCCCAGGGTGTTGAGCTTCAGCCCGGCGCGGGGCAAAGCCGGCGCGATGGTCACCGTGCGCGGCTCGAACTTCGGGACCAACCCACAGGTGATCGAGGCGCGGATCGGCGAGGCCAAGCTGCTCGTGCGCTCGGCGGCGGCCACGAGGCTCGAGCTCGAGATCCCGGCCGACGCTCAGACCGGCAAGATCTCGATCCGCGTGTTCGGGATCGGTCCCGCCTGGTCGGAGCGCGCCTTCACCGTGGTCGTCCCGCCCCCGGCGAAGGGCGGCGCGAAGCCCGCTGCTGCGCCGGCTCCGACGGCGGTGCTGCCGCCGCCGAGCCCGAAGGCCGCAGCGGCCAGCCCGAAGCCTGCGACCGCGCCGAAGCCCGCGACCGCGCCGACACCCGCGATCACGCCGATCCCTTGAAGCGCGCTCGCGCGCAGCGATTTCGGAGCTATACTGCGCGGCCTCTCAGGGGCCGATGCAAAGATCCTTCGTACTCATCCTCGACTTCGGCGGGCAGTACACCCAGCTCATCGCGCGCCGCGTGCGCGAGCAGCACGTCTACTGCGAGATCCATCCCTGCACCGTGCCGTTCGCGCGGGTCGCCGAGCTGCAACCCAGCGCGGTGATCTTGTCCGGCGGACCCGCGAGCACGCTCGGCATCGACGCGCCCAAGGTCGACCCGGCGGTGTTCTCACTCGGCGTGCCGGTGCTCGGCATTTGCTACGGCCAGCAGCTGATGTGCGGGCTGCTCGGCGGCAAGGTCGAGACCTCGGACGAGCGCGAGTTCGGCCCGGCCACCTTGCACATCGACCGGCCCGAAGGCGTGCTCTCGATGCTGTTGCCGGGCGCGACCACTCACGTGTGGATGAGCCATGGCGATCGCGTGGTGGCGCTGCCACCGGGTTTCGTCGTGCTCGCGCACAGCGAGAGCTCGCCGTTCGCGGCGGTCGGCGACCCCGCCCGCCGCCTCTACGGGGTGCAGTTCCATCCCGAGGTCGCGCACACCGATCTCGGCAACGAGATGCTCGCGGCGTTCCTGTTCGACGTCGCGCGGCTCGAGCCGTCCTGGACGCCGAGCTCGTTTATCGAGGAGACGGTCGCCCGGGTGCGCGCGCAGGTCGGTAGCAAGCGCGTGATCTGCGGGCTCTCGGGCGGTGTGGATTCGTCGGTCGCTGCGATGCTGGTCTCGCGCGCGATCGGCGATCAGCTCACCTGCATCTTCGTCGACAACGGCATGCTGCGAAAGGACGAGGCGACCCAGGTCGTGCGAATGGTGCGCGATCACCTGCGCGTGCACCTCGTGCACGTCGACGCTTCGGAGCAGTTCCTGGCCGCGCTCGCGGGCGTGACCGACCCCGAGCTGAAGCGCAAGACGATCGGCCGCCTGTTCATCGAGGTGTTCGATCGCGAAGCGAGCAAGCTCGGCAAAGTGGACTTCCTGGTCCAGGGCACGCTCTACCCCGACGTGATCGAGAGCGTGTCGTTCAAGGGTCCGAGCGCGGTGATCAAGACCCACCACAACGTGGGCGGTCTGCCCGAGCACATGAAGCTCGCGTTGATCGAGCCGCTGCGCGAGCTGTTCAAGGACGAGGTGCGCGAGGTCGGTGCCCAGCTCGAGATGCCGCGCCACGTGCTCTGGCGCCAGCCTTTCCCCGGGCCGGGTCTCGCGATCCGCTGCCTCGGCGAGGTCACTCCGGAGAAGCTCACGATCGTGCGCGAGGCGGACGTGGTGTTGCAGGAAGAGATCCGGGCGGCCGGTCTGTACGAGTCGCTGTGGCAATCGTTCTGCGTGATCCTGCCGGTGCGCACGGTCGGCGTGATGGGCGACGACCGCACGTACGACTACGCGGTCGTCGTGCGCGCCGTCAGCTCGCGCGACGCGATGACCGCGGACTGGGCGCGCCTGCCACACGACCTGCTCGCGCGCGTCTCCTCGCGCATCATCAACGAAGTGCGCGGCTGCAACCGCGTCGTCTACGACATCTCGAGTAAGCCCCCCGCGACGATCGAGTGGGAATAGCCGTTTCCGCCCAGGCGGGCTCAGGAGCGGCTTACCTCCTCGAAAAAATCCTCGAAATACAGGAGTATTCCTCCGGTTTTTTCTGTGGGGGCGCTCGCTCCTGAGCCCGCCTGGACGGAAACGAAGACGGCGGGCGAAGAGCAGAGGGGCGAAGAGGAGATGGTCGTGCAGCGATCGAAGCGCCTGGGCGCGTACCGGCTGACCGGAACGACGCGTTGTCCCGAGGGTGGGGCGCGATCGGTTGGTTGATGGTGCGTGATAGAGTCGCGCGATGCGTGGGTTGGTTGTCGTTGTCGGGTTGCTGCTGTCGTCGATGAGCGTGGGTTGCTACTCGCAGGTGCACTATGCGCGGCCTGCCAAGCTGCGGGTGGTGGCGGTGCCGGCCACGACCACCGTGTACGTCGACGATCAGTTCGTCGGCAGCGCGCGCGTGCTGTCGGTCCGGCCCAAGACCCTGCACCCCGGCATCAAGCACATCAGCTTCAAAGCCCCCAAGCACTTCCCCCACGACGTGCGCGTGAACCTCCCCGAAGGCACCACCACGATCGAGATGAAGCTGCGCCCCATCCCCAATTGACAGCGATGACGGCTCCCGGAGCGGCGAGCTATTCGCTGCGGACGAGCTTGTCGGTGGGGATGAAGGCGAGGATGTCTTTGATGGCGGCGCGGACGCGGGCTTCGTCTTCGCCGTCGACGGTCAGCTTGAGCTTGTACTCGCTGGCGCGGAAACGCGGGTAGCTGCCGACGAAGGTGTCGGGGTAGCGCGCCGCGACGGCGGCCAGCTGGGCGGCGATCTCGCCTTCGTCGCACTGGGTGTAGACCGCGGCGCTGACGAAGCTCTTGCCGCTGCTCAGCTCGGGACGCAGCGCGCCGAACTTCATGCGGAAGATCTCCGGCACGCCCGGCAGCACGTACACGTTCTCGACCGCGATCGTGGGCCAGGGGACGTCGCTCGATGCGATCAGCCGCGCGCCCAGCGGCACGTCGGCCATGCGCAGGTGGTCCTCGGTCGTGCGCTCGCCGTGATAGCCGCGGATCAGCCGCTCGATTTCGGGCGCGCGGGTCAGCGTGCGATCGAACGCCTTGGCGACGGCAGGCAGGGTCACGTCGTCATGCGTCGGGCCGACGCCGCCGCTGGTGAACACCACGTCGTGCGCGGCGCGCAGCGCGTTCAGATCCGCGACGATCGTGTCGATGTCGTCGCGGCACACGACCGCGCGGCGCAGCTCGATGCCGAGCTTGAACAGCTCTTGGCCGAGATAGCCGAGATTGCCCTCCTGGATCTTGCCCGTGAGGATCTCGTTGCCGATCACCAGCGCTGCGGCCGTCCGGTGCACGACTGCATGATACGCAGCGACCCCCACCGCGTCGACACGCAATGCAGTACTAGGCGAGCTTGGTGAGGAAACGCTGGAGGCGGGCGCGGGCGTCGGCGGGTAGCGCCGCGAAGCGCAGGCCGAGCTGCATCTGACCGCCGTCGGTCGCTGCCGACCACATCACCGATGCCGGCCCCACGAACGGAGCCTCCTCCGGATCCTCGATCCCGTCCTGGGTCAGGATCAGGGTCAAGCTCAGTGTGCGGCCTTCCGCGAGCGCCGCGTAGCCGGCCACGGTCTCGGAGACCATCAAGGACACGCCCCCCTCGGAGAGATCGCGGGTCTCGGCCTCCACCGTTTGGCCGCCGGCTTCGATCTCTGCGGCAATTGCGACCGCAAAGCGGGTGTGCTTACGGCGGTTATCCATCGCGTGGCGGCGATCATGCGCCGGAAGGCGCCGTTCGTAAAGACAACGACCAGCCGCCGGCCGTTCGACCGCCCAGGGCTCACCGCCCGGGCCGGCGCGCGCCTGCTGCCGGCGTCGCTCTCGGTGGTGCCGCGACCGTTCGCGCTGCCGCGAGCATGCGCCCGAATGCTCCGTGGGTGAGCACGTTCAGCAGCGCTTCGATCTCCGCGATGCGCAGCGCGCGCCGAGGATCGGCGCTGCTCGCGAGATCGCGCTCGAGCTGCAGCCGTCGGCGCTCGAAGTAGAGCGCGATGACGCTGCGCACGCGGGCGGCGCGCGCGTCGGCTTCGCTCTGTGTCTGCCGGGCGAGCGCGACTTCTTCCGAGCGAAACACCACTCGGTCGAGCTCGAAGGTGAGCGCGGCTTCCAGGGTCAGCTCGTCGTCGGTCGATAGATCGAGCGAGTCGTCGGCGAGCGCGTGCGAGAGATCCACGCCCTGACCGCGGCGCGCGCGCAGCGCGACGGTCGGCACCCAGCCCGCCGTGCGCGCCCGCGACGCGAGCTCCGCTGCGCGATCTGCCGGCGCACCCGCGAGCGCGGCCTCGACCACGCGCTCCACGCTCGGCTCGCGTGCGTAGCGCTGCAGCGCGGCGCGCAGCTGATCGCCGGACACGAGCGCGTCCGGTGCGTGTCCGTTGCGCGCGCCCGCGGAGCCGTTCGGCGCGGGCGCGTCGGCGCGCTCCGGCGCCGGCGGCTCCCAGTCTGCTCGAAGCCGCAGCGGCTCCTCGCGCGCGCCATCGCTGCGGCTCTGCGCTCGGCTCGGCGCCGCGACCAGCAGCAACGCGATCGGCAGCACCGCGATCAGCAGGGACGGCGGTCGGCCAGAGACCATGAGCATGCCGCGCATCATCGTGCGCCTCCTGTAGCGATCGGAGATTCGTAGGCGACGGCCGCCAGCGCAGCGGCGCGACTCTGCTCTTCCCACGCGCACGCGCTGGTTAGCGCGCAACGACTCGGTTCGAACGGCGAGCCGGCGCCGAGCTGATCGCCGCGCGCGTGCTCCGGCTCGATCACTGCCGCGCGCGCCGCGCTGCGCTCGAACGACCAGCCGCAGTCGACCCGCGCTTCCAGCGAGCGCGCCGACCGGCTCGCGTCGCGCTCGAAGCGCGCGCGGACCCGCAAACTGACGTTCGGCAACTGCACGCAACCCGCGAGCAACGCCACGAGCAAGTGAGCGACCAGCCTCATGCCGGCCTTCATCGGCCGCTCAACCGCGCAGTTGCTTGCCGCGCTAACCAGGCCGCGCGTGGACCACGGCGACGAAGCGTTCGCCGTGGCGGAGGCCGACGGCGGCGAAGCAGCGGGCGCTGTCGGTCAGGGCGGGGGCGGTCCACTCGCCGCTGGCGTCGATCGGGCCATGCTCGGTGATCTCGGAGCGCACCACGCGGATCGGATCGAACGCGATCGAGACCAAACGGATGGCGAGCTCGCCGTCGCGCCCGAGCACCGCGCGCGCGCGCTGCTGACCGTGCTCGCTGAGCGCCCAGCGCAGGCGCATGCCCTCGGCCGGCTCACCCTCGCACCACAGCCGATCGCCCGCGTCGGGCCAGGCGTCGTGCTCCGCGCTCTCGGGCGGCGCGGAGAGCGGCGGCAGCTCGGCGGGCTCACCGCGGCGCAGCGCTTGAGCTTCGTCGCGCAGGGACGCGTCTTCGCTGTTCTGCGCGATCAACTCTTCGTAGATGGCCAGCGAGCGCTCGCGATGGCCTTGGGCCGCGAGCAGTCGCGCCATCGACACGGTGCGGATCGGCTCTTCGACGAACGTCCGGGTCGTCGGCGCGCGCGCGGCGAACACCGGTGGCGGCGGCAGCGGCGCCACGCGAAACGTTCCATCCGCGCTGCCAGCGGGCGGACCGAACGTACCCCTGGGCACGCCCATCGACACGGACGACGGAGCCGCGAAAGGCGAGGGCAGCGCTTCGCTCGCCTGCGCGTTCGCCGGTGGCGGCGGCTCGCCCGTCGGCCGCACGGTCGGCCGATCGCCCACCGCGATCTCCTGCTCGTGCGCGAGCGACGCGGGCATCTCGAGGCCACCTGCGTCCGTGTCGGCGGGCTCGGCGCGCTTGGTCTCGACGGGCTCCGGCTCTGCAGTTTCGAGAGCTTCGACCTCACCCGCGTACCGCTGCGCGTGCGTCTCGTCCTGCCCGTGCGCCTGCGCTTGCCCCTGCCAACTCTTCTCTTCTCTCGCCCGCTCGTGACCGAGCGCCGCTTTCCCGCGCAGCCGCGTCAGCGCATCGAACGGCTCCGGCAACGCCGCCATCGCCGCGCCGAGCATGTTGGCCAGCGCACCGCGTGCGTTCGCGACCGAACGCGCGCCGAGAGCCACCAGCTCACGGCCGGCGGTCAAGCGCGCGCCGTATTGATCGCGCACGATCAGCCGTACCAGCTCGGAGCGCGTACGAAACTCCGGGCTGCGGATGCCGCGCCGGAACGCTTCCGATTCGAGCTTCTCGCGCGTCCACGCTTCGATGCGACTTAGATCCACGCCCACAATCGTTCGTCCGAAACCGCCACTGTACTCCGCGCGGCTTCGCAATCCAGGCCGATCTGGGCCTTGAGCGCGTCGAGGCTGGAAAATTTCTGCTCGCCGCGCAGCCGGCTGACGAAACCGACACGCAGGCGCTCGCCGTACAGGTCGCCGTCGAAGTCGAGCACGTGCACTTCCACGCTGCGCCCCGCGGCCACGGTCGGCCGCACCCCCAGGTTGAGCACGCCGGCGCGCGCGGGTGCGCCGTCACCGAGCACGCGCACGACCACCGCGTACACGCCGTCGGCCGGCTGCAGGACCGGCTCGCACGCCAGGTTCGCGGTCGGAAAGCCGAGCGTTCGCCCGCGCTGTTGGCCTTGCACCACGGTTCCGGTGAGCTCGGGCAGGTGACCGAGCAAGACGCACGCGCGCACGACGTCGCCGGCCGCGACCGCTTCGCGCACGGCGCTCGACGACACGCGCGCGCCGTCCACCAGCACCGGATGCTCGACCATCACCTGCAGCCCGTGCGCAAGGCCGAAGCGCTCGAGCAGCGCCGTGTCGCCCGCGCGCTCCTTGCCGAAGCGAAAGTCGGGCCCGACGACCAGCGCGCGTGCCCCCCGCCGCATCAGCCCGTGCAGGAAGGCGTCGGGCGCGAGGCTCGCGAGCTCGGGCGTGAACGGCTCCACCACCACGTCGTCGGCGCCGGCCAAGCGCAGCAGCTCGACGCGCCGCTCGACCGTGGTCAGCGGGGTCGGCGCGCGAGCCGGCGCGAGCACGGTCATCGGATGCGGATCGAACGTCAGCGCCACCGCACGCAGCCCGTTCGCCCGCGCGTACGTGCAGGCGCGCTGCACCAAGGCCTGGTGCCCGAGGTGCACGCCGTCGTGATTGCCGGGCGCGATCGCGCAGGGCGTTTCGGACGTGGGCGGCGCGGCGGTCATGTGGCGCGAGCATGCCACGTCGGCCGAGCCGGCGGGAATGGAACCGGGCGCTGCGCGGAGGTGCAGGCTAGTACGACGGCCCGGAAGTTCGTCAGGGTCTGACTCGGTCGCCATACCCTGATCGAACTTCCGGACCGTCGTACTCGGCGGGCAGGCACGCGCTTCACCCTGCGACCGCGAGCTCGACCATGGCCGAGGTGAGGGCGGTCAGCTCGTCCGGCTCGATCACGTACGGCGGCATCACGTACAGCAGTCGACCGAAGGGCCGGATCCACACGCCGCGCTCGACGAAGCGGCGCTGCGCGCTGGCCACGTCGATCGCTTCGCGCATCTCCACGACGCCGATCGCGCCCAGCACGCGCGCGTCCGCGACGCGCGGCGCCGCGCGACAGGGCTCGAGCTCGCGCTGCAGCTGCTGCTCGATCGCCTGGACGCGTCCCTGCCAGTCGGAAGCGAGCAAGGTGCGCACGCTCGCGACTGCGACCGCGCAGGCCAGCGGATTGGCCATGAAGGTCGGGCCGTGCATGAACGCGCCGCCGGCCGGACCCGCGGAGATGACGTCGGCGACCTTGGCGCTGGTCAGCGTCGCGGCCAGGGTCATGTAGCCGCCGGTCAGCGCCTTGCCGAGGCAGAGCACGTCGGGCTGCACGCCGGCATGCTCGCACGCGAACAGCTTGCCGCTGCGCCCGAAGCCGGTCGCGATCTCGTCTGCGACCAGCAGCACATCGTGCGCGTCACACAGCGCGCGCAGCTCGGCGAGATAGCGCGGATGATAGAAGCGCATCCCGCCCGCGCCCTGCACGATCGGCTCGAGCACGACCGCGGCGAGCTCGTGCGCGTGCCGTTCGAGCATGCCCTGCAGCTCGCGCGTGCAGCTCGGGTCCCAGGCGTCGTGGAAGCGGCAGCTCGGCACGTCCACGAACAGGTGCTGCGCGAGCACGCCCGCGAACAGGTGGTGCATGCCGTTGACCGGATCGCACACCGCCATCGCGCCCAGGGTGTCGCCGTGGTAACCGCCGCGCGGGGCGAGCAGGCGCCGCTTCTCGGGCGCGCCGCGAGCCTGCCAGTACTGCAGCGCGAGCTTGATCGCGACCTCGACCGAGACCGAGCCCGAATCGCACAGGAACAGGTGCGGCAAGCCCGTCAGCTGAACGAGCAGCTCGCCCAGCTCGATCGCCGGCGCATGGGTCAGCCCGCCGAACATCACGTGCGCCATGCGCTCGAGCTGGTCGCGCGCGGCCGCGTCGAGCGCCGGATGCCGGTAGCCGTGGATCGCACACCACCACGACGCCATCCCGTCGATCAGCTCGCGCCCATCCGCGAGCTGGAGCCGGACGCCGCGCGCGCTCGCGACCGGGTACACCGGCAGCGGCGCCCGCATCGACGTGTAGGGATGCCAGAGATGCTCGCGGTCGAACGCGAGCGCCGCCGCGTCCAGCGCCATGGGCGGGGTCGTAGCATGCGCGGCGCGCGGGTTCGACCGCGAGCTCGTGAGCCGGTGCTGACCCACATTGGCACAGGCTCGCGCGAGGCCGGACGCTGCGGCTGCCGATTGCGGCCGCTTGAACGCGGCTGGAGCGGGCTAACATGCAGGCGCGATCCTTGCTCGCGCGGCTGGCGCGCCGCTTCGGTGCCGAGCCACGCGCGCCGCGCGTCGCTGCGAGCGAGCTGCGTTCGCTCGAGGCGCTCGCGTTCGACGACGCGCGCGAAGGTTGCGTGCACGAGACCTACGCCGCGTTCGAGGCTGTCCATCAGGCCGCCACCGCCCGCGATCCCGAGGTGCGCGCCGCGCTGCGGCTGATCGCGCGCGACGAGCTGCGCCACGCCGCGTTCTCGCACGCGCTGCACGCCTCGCGCGTGCACGCGGCTCGGGGCGCGCACGCGCGAGGCGCTATCGGCCGTGCGCGCCGAAGCCGCGCGCGAGTTGCGGGCTTCGTTGCTGGCCGCCCCCGAGCTGCCCGCGAGCGCGGCCTTGCACGCCGGCGTTCCCACACGGGCCGCCGCGCTGGTCTTGCATGCCGCGCTCGAGCGCGCGATCCGGCTGGACCCGGCGGGATAACCCCCCATCGCTGTCCGGGACTGGCGTGGGGGGGCGACTACGTCTAGGCTCCGGCCGCCGCGCCGGGTTTGGGCGGCGAAGAAGTTGAATCGGCCTCAGGTTCGACCGGTTCAATCCGCACCCATGCGGCCGACACGCAGCCAGATCATCGCCATGGTTCAGGGCTTCGCGCACGAGATTTCGGAGCGCGAGTTCCCGCCGTTTCGTGAGTCCCAGGTGATCAGCGAGCTCGGGATGGACTCGCTCAGCACGCTGGAGATGGTCGGGATGATCGAGCGCGATCTGTCGATTCGCTTGCCCACCGACGAGCTCACCGACATCCACACCATCGGCCTGCTCGCCGATTTGATTGAAGCAAAGCTCGGTACGTAGCCGGGACGCGGCTAGCTCGCGCGCGGCGAGAGCGCGCGGGCGGTTTCGCGGGCGCGTTCGAGCAGCGCGAAGACGAGCACCAGCAACGCGCTGGCGCAGACCGCGCGGCCGAGCGCGCGCTCCAGCATGGGCGCGGGCTCGAGCCAGACCTCGAGCGCGGTCAGACCCGCGACCAGCGCGCAGCCGGCGATCACCTGCCAGGCACGCAAGCCCGAGCCGAGCGCGAGCCGCCGGGCGGCGTGCAACAGCCACGCGAAGCCCCACGTCTTGAGCACGAACGCCAGCGCACCCACGAGCCGCGCGTCGAGCTCGGGCCACGGCCAGGGCGACGGACTCTGCCAGCCGCCGGCGAACATCGCCGCGCCCAGCGCCGCGAGCACCACGTTGGTGATCACGCGTTCGCCGATCACCAGCGCGCCGATCGGCCCGCGCGCCGCGACCGCCAGGCTTTCCCCGCCGAGCCGGCTCGCGAACACGACGTACAGCGGGAACGCCACCAGCAACGCGGGCCGCGCCGCGACGCCCCACTCCCACGGCCACGCGCCCTGCGCGTGCACCATGCCGTCGAGCGCGCGCGTGCCGTTTTGCGCGCAGGCGGCCGCGACCAGCACGCCCATCACGCACATCCGGCCGATCGTGGTCAGCGCTGCGCTCAGCCGCGCGCGCGGGCTGCCGGCGCCGGTCAGCGCGAGCACCGTGCTCGCCGCGCACAGCCCGAGATAGATCGAAACGGAGCGCACCGCGAGAAAGCCCGCGGGCTCGAAGCGTACGAACGCCACTCCGAGCGCGCTGAGCGCGACCTGGCCCAGCACGCCGAGGCCCGAACGCGCGCGCGAGCGAGCGCGGCTGGCCCGCGCGTCACCGCCCCAGAGCCCCAGCTCCGAGCGCGGCGCTCGCTGCAAGCGCGCGCCGATCCGCAAGAGCCACAGCGCGGGCGACGGCCACGGTCCGAGCAGCAGCACGCAACCCAGCACCCACGCGAGCAGCAGGCTCACGCGATCGAGCCCGGCGCCGGGATCGGGCGTGTCGAGACCGGTGAGCCCGAACACGTACGTCTCGCTGCTGCCGTCCGGGCTGCGCACGCTCCAGCTGATCGCGCGCGCGTACGGCGGCGGCGCGAGATCGCCCAGCGCGTGCACGCTCACGCCGGCGCTGCGCGCGATCACGTCGCCGCTGCGCAGCCCGAGCCGCGCGGCCGGGCTGTCGGGCCGCACGCTCGCGACCGCCAGGCCCGTGTCGAGCTGGGCGTCGGCCGCCGCCGTGATGCCCGCAAAGCGCAACAGCCGTCCCGCCTGCTCGCGCGCGCGCTGCGCCTGCACCACCCCGCGCCCGAGCGGATCCGAGAGGTCGAACGCGACCGTGCTCGCGCCCGTGACCGCGCCCCCGCCTGCCACCGCGAACGCCACCTGCAGCTCGCCCTGGAAGCTGCCGTGCATACCCAGCGCCTGCTGCAGCGCGGGATCGAAGCGCACCGCCACCTCGTCGCCCGAGATCGCGCGCGCTGCCACCGTCAGCTGAACGCGGACGCTCGGCAGCCCCGGCCGGCTGGTCCGCCCGCGCAAGCGAACGCTGCACGGCTCGCCGGCCGCGAACCCCTCGCCCTGCACGTACAGCGTCCCGCCCGGCTCGAGCGCCGCCGGCCGCACCCCCGACACCCGCAACCACGCCACCGCGGGCTCCGCGCGACAGCCCGCGATACCGACCACGAGCGCGGCGAGCCACGACCAGCGCATCCCCGCAGGCTGCGACCGCCGCCCAAATCGGTCCAGAATTCCGCAACCTTGCCCCGGTGAGCGCCGCCCGCCGTCCCGCCCGCGCCGATTGCGGCCCCGCCCAAAGCAGTGTATGACCCGCTTCCCCTCGGGGCCGTAGCTCAGCTGGGAGAGCGCTACACTGGCAGTGTAGAGGTCAGGGGTTCGATCCCCCTCGGCTCCACTTCGAGAACGCCTGCGGTTCTCGGCACTTAGGCCACCGACGAGAGTTGGTGGCTTTCGCGTTTCTGGGCCGCGGCTACCTGTACGGCTACCACATGGATGATCAGTAGCCGCTCCCGCAACCGGCGTCCCTTCCCAGTCTCATTTGCTACGGGCCGCTCATGGTGCGCTGCTGGCGCTGCTGCTCGACCTCGATCGGCAATAACGTCGGGGTCCCGGCACGGAGATCAATCGGCCAACAGGCCGTTGGCCAGGGGGCTGCGCTGCGATCGAGCACGAAGCCCGGTGCCTTGCTGCGTTGCCGCTCCGCCTCTACGCTGACT
>Ga0190265_10002485_pt1 | contig 12380 bp, 11 predicted proteins | sample Popmic124T_FD_133135 | JGI IMG/M metagenome (GOLD analysis project Ga0190265, IMG submission 133135) | Populus adjacent soil microbial communities from riparian zone of Indian Creek, Utah, USA - 124 T | ecosystem: Environmental > Terrestrial > Soil > Riparian zone | place: USA: Utah | collected... | reverse complement strand
GTGTCGTAGTTGCGGTAGCGGGCCTTGAGCTGCGACGGCGTCGGAGTCGGCGTGGGGCTCGGGGTCGGCGTGGGGGTCGGTGTCGGCGTGGGAGTCGGTGTGGGCGTGGGGGTCGGCTCGACCGCGGTCAGCCGCGGCCCGGGCAGCGCGTTCGGGTCGCCCAGGTAGAGCGAGCGGCAGGGGCTGGTGGACGTGAGGCGGTAGTCGTGCGCCGTGGCGTCCAGGTAGCTCGGCGCCAGGGTGGTGTTGGCGCTGGCCGTGAAGCCGCCATCCGCAACGTTGATGCCCGCGGAGCCGAAGTCGGTGCGTGCGGCGCCGTACAGGCAGTTCGCGGTTAGGAGGTTGTTGACGCCCTTCGGATTGCCGGCCGGGTACCAGCTCTCGACGTTGAAGCGCAGCTTGGCGCGCGTGATCAGGTTGCCGCGCACCGTGTTGTTGCTCGAGGCAATACCGAGGTCCCCGGAGAAGATCAGGTTGGTTCCGTTGCCGTCCAGCACGTTGCCCGTCACTGAGGTCCGCTGCGCATCCGGGAACAGCTGGATCCCGCGGTCGGCGTTGTCGTAGATCCAGTTGCCGCGGATCTGGGCATCGTCGGTCCCCTCGACGTAGATGCCGTGGTCGTGGTTCGCCGCGGGGAGCTTGCCGCAGTTGTGAATGCGGTTGTTCTCGATCACGGGCCGCAGAGCGCGGCCGTAGGTCACCGACGAGTCCACGTTGGAGGCGCCGAGCACGAAGCAGATCGCCGTGTGCTGGTTGGTCACGTCGTTGTTGCGAAACACGACGTCGTTGGCGTTGACCGTCGGTGAGGGAAGGTTGCCCGAGTTGCGGCCGTCGAGCCAGAGGTCCTCGACCACCACGAAGTCAGCGCCCTTCTTGACCACCAGCCGACCGGTCAGCGTCGCCTTCTCGCCTGGATAAGACCGCAGGGTGACCGGCTTGCCGCTGATGCCGCCGCGCGTGATCGTGACCGACTGGCTGTACGCGCCGGCCCGAAGGCAGCCCGTCTGGCCGGGCAGGAGGGAGTCGACCAGCTGCTGCACGCCCGCGCCGGCCGTGGCCACCTTCGAGCACGTCGGAGTCTCCGCATGGGCGCTTGCGGGGACAGCCAGGGCGGCGACCACGGCCAGGCTGGACAGAGCGCCGAGACGGGCGCGGCGGGCGGGAGGGCTCGGGAGCATGAACGGTCCATCGGGGCTTGCAACCGAGCGGTTGAAAGTGGCGTCCGTAACTGGGTAGTGCGTCCAGACGCTTGACGCAATCGAGTAGGACGAACGTCTAGGCGCCGCTAGCGACGGACGTGCAAACGGACCGCGCGCGAACGGCCGACGCCGCGAACGACCGCCACGAGGCGGACCGTCCGGCCGTGCGGGTGGAGCCTGCGGGTAAGCCTGAAGGCGCCGCCTGCGAGCACCTTGCTGCGCCCGATCACGTGCCTGCCGCGCTTGCCCCGCGCGAGAATCGTGACCCGGCGGCCGGAGTTCACGCGCTTGAGGTCCACGTGGCCGCGGATGACCGTGCGGCGACCGTGACGGACGAATCCCGGACGAACTCGGAGCCGCAGTGCCGGCCGTCGAGCCGCCCGGCGGGCGGTCACCGGGACCGAGCCTCCCACGCCGGGCACGGTGTTGCCGGCGCCGTGGAGGGACAGGCAGGGGCTGTCGGGGGCGAGCCGGAAGTCCTTGGCGGCGCGGTTGACGAACCCGGGGGCGGCCGCGCGGTTACGGCGCGAGCTGAAGCCGCCGTCGGCAGCGTTGATGCCGCCGTTACCGTCGTCGCGCGGCCCGCCGCTGACGCAGTTGTCGCGCAGCACGTTCCCACGGCCGACCTCGGGACCGCCCCACCAGGACTCGACGTTCGGGCGCAGGCGCGAGTTGGTGATCACGTTGCCTGCCACGAGGTTGTCGTTGGAGGTCGCGCCGCCCTCGCCGGAGAAGACCAGGCCGGTGCCGTTCCCGTCGATCACGTTCCCGATCACGACGCTGCGCTGGGCGTCGGGGTAGAGCTGGACGCCGCGGTCGGCGTTGTCGTAGATCCAGTTGCCCTGGATGCGGGTGTCGTCCGCGCCCTCGACGTAGATGCCGTGGTCGTGGTTGGCCGCCGGCAGGACGCCGCAGCCGTGAATCCGGTTGCCCTCGATGAGCGTGTCCTGGGCGCGTCCCCACTTGACGCTGTTGTCGACGTTGGACGCCCCGATCACGAAGCAGATGGCGCTGTGACTGTTCGTCACGTCGTTGAGGCGGAAGGTCACGTGGTCACCGTTGACGGTCGGCGACGGAAGCCGGTCGCGGTTCTGCCCGTCGAGGACCAGCTGCTCGACCGTCACGTGGTTGGCGCTCTTCTGGATGACGAGGCGGCCGACGAGCGTCGCGACCTCCCCTGGGTAGGACCGGAGCGTGAGCGGCTGACCGGGGGCGCCGCCGTTCGAGACCGTGACGGCCTCCACGTAGGTGCCGGCCCGCAGGCAGCCCACTTCGCCGGGCGCCAGCGAGTCAGCGAGTCGCTGGACGCTGCCACCCGGCGCGACCACCTTCGAGCACGCGCCGGCCTCCTCCGCTACGGCAGGCGACGGAACGGCAACGAGAACCGCGACGAGACCAGCAAGCAGCCCGCCGCGGAGCGAAATGAGGCGTCGACCCACACTTTCTGCATCGGAAGCGCCTCCTCAGCGTTCCCATCGTGGCGGCCCAGCCTCGTACAAACGTCCAGGCGAGAAGGGATTAGCCCTGCAACGACCGTCCATAGAGGTCGAAAAGCCGTCGAGTCCAGGCCTCGAGACTCATGCGCTCGGCAATCCGCCGGCTGGCCTCAGCGGTCTCCGCGGCGACCGCGGCGGGCGGCTCGTCGAGCAGGCCGGCCACGCCGTCGGAGAGCGATTCGGGATTCAACGGCACGAGCCGGGAGCCCGGGTAGTCGGCGGCGATCAGCGCGTGCCCCTGGATGTCGCTCGCCACCACGGGCACGCCGCTCAGCAGCGCTTCGAGCACCGCAAACGGCATTCCCTCGCTCCGGCTCGGCGAGACGAAGACGTCCACCGCCGCGTACAGCGTCTGAATGCGCTCGAGCCGCTCGAGGATGGTCACCTCGGCCTGGAGACCGAGCCGGTCGCGCTGCGCGACTGCGACCTCCGGCGCCGCCACGCGGGTGACCAACGATACGGGGCGCCCCCGGGCCTTGAGCCGCTCGACGGCCTCCAGCAGGATGTCGCCGCCCTTCACCTCCCAGTCCCAGGCGAGGTGGCCGAGCAGCGGCTGCGTTGTCGTTATCCCCAGCTCGGCTCGCGCCTGGCGGCGCTCGTCCGGCGTGGGACGCGTGAAGCGCGCGGTGTCGATCCCGTTCGGGAAGAACGACGCCCGGCCATCCGGCGCGATTCGGGCCACGCGCTCAGCCATGTGCGGCGCGACGCACAGAATGGCGTCGACGCCGCGGCCGTACAGGGAGAACTTCACCCGGCTGCGCAGCGCGGTGGCGAGCGTGCCGTTGGGCGGGGTATGCAGGTGCCAGAGGACCGATGTGTCGCGGCGCCCGCGCGCCGCGGCGGCCGCAGGGAGATCGTAGGCCGTGAAGTGGGTGTGAAGGATGGTCGGCTCGTCCGGGCGCTCGTCCAGGAGTGCGCGCAACCGGCCGCTCATCTCGCGCCGTGAACCTCGTTCCAAGATCCGAACCGGGATGCCCTCTTCGGCGAACAGCCCGAGCCACTTCTGCCCGCGGGCGGTCTCGGCGAACACGGCCTCGCCGTGCCAGCCGCGCCGCCGCGCTTCGAGCAGCGCGGCCCGGATCATCGGTATCGACGAACCCGGATATGGCCCGTCGTATGCGGCCAGCTGGACGAGCCTCATGTCCGGGACGCTAGTACGCGCGCTCGCCCGGACGCCCACAGCGTGCGCAGCTCGGCCGCGGACAGCTCGCGCGTCAGGAGCAGCACGCCCACGTACACAGCCACGCCGAGCAGGCCGCCGATGAGCAGCGCCGGCACGCTCACGTCCTTCGTCCCGAACAGCGCCAGGACGCCGGCCATCACCGCAGCGGCCACGAGTGCCCTGCCACAGCTCACGAGGAGCGGGCGCAGCGGCAGGTCGATCAGACTCCGGCAGATCCACAGGTGCGCCGGCACGTAGATGGCGTAGGCGACGTTCGTGCCAATCGCACCCGCCACGATCCCGATTTCGGGAATCAGCACCACGTCGATCGCCGCGTTCACGACCACGGCCACGATCGCGATCGGGAGCCTGCGCCGGGCCTCGCCGAGGTAGTTCACGGCCATCGAGACGAGCGGGCCGATGCCTGCGAGGAACACGTACGGCGCCAGCGCGCGGAGCACCTCAGCCGACTCGGCGTAGTCGGGCCCCAGCACCAGTTCGACGATCGGATCGGCCCAGACCACCAGCGGGGCGATGATCGCGGCCTGGAACAGCACGAGGCCGCGGAGTGCACCGGCGAACGGGTCCAGCGCAGGTCCCTGAACCTCGTGGCGCGCCACCCGCGGCGCCACGCCGGCCGCCAGCGCGTATGCCGGATAGTGGAGAAACGTCACGAGCCGCAGCGGTGCCTGGAAGAGGCCCGCGGCGGTGGCGCTCAGCAGCGCCCCGATCAGGAGCACGTCGATCTGCTCGAAGAGCACGAACGCCCCCTCTATGACCAGCAGGGCGCCGGCGTAGCCCGCGATGCGCCGGAGGCCGACCTCGGACATCTCTCCCTCGCCACCGTCGGCCGCCGGCTGCGCGCGGCCCACGAGGCTCCACATCACCGCCATGCCGAGCAGGCCGCCGGCGAGGAAGCCGGCCGAGCGGCCAAAGGCGGCCCCAGCGGCGCCGGCTCCCGCGAGCACGAGGCCGAGCGTCGCCGCGAGTTCGACGGCGCTCTTCAGGAGGGACGTCCGAAACGCGAGTGATACCCGGCCGAGCGCGGTGAAGCCGCTGCCGTAGAGCTGCATGAGGTTCTGGCCGAAGATGGCGAGAGCGATCCCGCGCAGCGTCCACGCGAGGTCGGGCTCGTCGTACGCATCGGCCAGCGCGCCTGCCGCGAGCACCAATGCGACGCACACGGTGCCGGAGCTCACGAGCCTCAGCCGTGAGGCGTCGCGGAGCACCCGGGCCACAGCTTGGTTGTTGCCGCGCCGCTCGGCTATGAAGCGCGCCGCGGCGGTGGAGATGCCCGCATCGCCCGGCAGCACCAGCACGGCACCGATGCCGACGGCGAGAGCGAAGACGCCGAACTCCTCGGGGCCGAGGTAGCGGGCGAGAAAGATCGTGAGGACGGCGGTGAAAGCGGCCGTCGCCGCGTGGGTTGCAAGCGCGAAACCCGTGTTCCGCGCGATGCTCTCCGTGGGATCCGTCACGGGTCGCCTACGGAGAAGGCGAAAAGTGACGCGCGCCTAACGACGCACGTCACTCGCCAAGCCTTCGAGGGTCTCTGACTAAGCCTCGGCCGACCCGTGCGTCATGCGACGCAGGCTGAAACCGAGCAATACGAGGATGCCACCGGCACCCGCGAGGACACCGAGCTCTGCACCGGTGAAGGGCAGACTGCCCCCGGAACCGCCGCCGCCGTTGTCGTCAGCGTTCACAACGCCCTGAACGGCGCTGCCCTGCTCCTCGTAACCGTTCGTGCCCGACGACGACTGCGCCAGAGCCGCTCCGGGCAACGCGAGGAACAGCACGCACACCAATGCGGCTGAAACCTTCTTAATCCGCTCCATTGACCAGAACACTCCTTGTTTGTCGAGCCTGTGGAGGGCCGAGTCCATACGCCCCCCTCTTTTAGTAGTAACACGGGTTTTCACCGGACGCAATACCTTTTTCATCCTATGCAGAACCTGCAGCTACTGATATCCGAATGGTTCAACACCGTGTCACTCATTTTGTAGCGCCCGTGCTACCCGAACGGGCGATCATTCAATCCCTATTCTTGCGCGGGTAGCCCGAACGATGCGCCGATTGATCTGCGCGGCCTCGATCCGTCTCCCCTGCCTCACGGCCCGCAGCGCCTGCCGGGAGACATTGTATCTAGGGTTCAGAGCCACAGCCCGTCGCAGTTGGCGAAGTGCCTCGACGCGCCGCCCCTGTTCCGAGGCGATCGCGCCAAGCTGAAGATTGGCGTATGCGGCGGTCGGATCGCGCTCCAGCGCCGCCTCAAAGCGATCGCTCGCCTCCGCTAGGCGGCCGAGCCGCACGGCGATGGTCCCTGCGGTCAGATCGGGAATCGGCGAAAGCGGGTTGAGCGAGGCCGCTCGATCGAGGGCGCGGAAGGCAGCGTCGGGGTCCGAGCGCCACGAGGATCCGGCCTGGCGCACATAGCGCTCCGAGAGCCACGGTGCCGTGAGCGAGACGGCGGCCAGCGCCGCAGCAGCGAGCGCGACCGCGACGGGCAGCCGCCCGAGCCTGCCACGCATCGCAGGAGCGGATCGCCCGTCACCGAGGCCCATCGCCAGCCCCAGCGCCGCGAAGGCGATGACCCCGAGGCCAGTGAACTCCCAGAACCAGTCGATCGATCCGTGGACGAGGAAGTACGCGACCGACAGGAGGGCGCCGGCCGCCACGGCGGCGGCCAGGTCGCGATGGCGTCGTAGCGCCGCGGAGGCGGCGAGGAAGCCCGCCGCCAGCGCCCCGGCGAGCAGCAGCGCGCCGACGAGCCCGGTCTGTGCAAGGACCCTGACCTCGAGGCTGTGCGGGTAGCGCGGCTGCTGATCGCTCTTGCCGCGTATGAAGTACTCGTGCTGGAAGTTGTCAGCCCCGTACCCGCCGACGGGACGGTCCGCGAACATGTCTATCCCGACGCGCCAGAAGTCGTACCGGTCCGTTGCGGCTGTTCCGGTGAGCCGCGCTTCGCCTGCGCTGGGCGTCGTTCCGCCCTCCTTGAACTCGTTCCAGTAGTCCCTGGCTTCGGTGTACGGGTTGCCCACGGCCGCCGTCACCGCCAGGACGGCGCCGATCACCCCGACGACGACCAGCGCCCCGGCCACCCGGTCCGCCCGCCGCTCGCTCGCCTCGCTCGCGCTGACGCGGCGGTCGAGCGACGCCGCGGCGGCACCCAGAAGCGTCGCGGCCGCTATCGCCAGCAGAATCGCCCTCGTCGCCGTCGACAGCGCGGCACCGAGGTCGCCGTCGGGCGCGGAGGCGTCGTACACGTCTAGCAGTGGGCCGGCGATCGCCGCCGTCACGACGGCCACGATGGCCAGCACGACCAGCATGCGCGCCCGCCCGGGGACGATTGCCAGCGCTAGCAACGCCACGAGCGGGAGTGCGAGCACCCAGCCGCGGCTCTGGCCGAGCAGCGCGAGGCCGGAGAACAGGCACGCAGAGCCCAGGAACAGCCCGCGTAGCAGCGGGTGCAGCTCACGGCGCCCCGCCAGGACCACGGCGGGCCAGAACGCCGCGAACCACAGCGCGACGTTCGCGTTCACGTATCCCGCCGGCTCCACCAGCCGGCCCTCGGAGAAGTACTGGGCCAGGGAGTCGGCGCCGTTCGCGCGGAGCAGCGTCACGAGCCCGACGGCCGCCACTGCCAGCGTGCCTGAGCCGAGGACCACGGCGGCCGCACGAGGGCGGAGCGGCCACAGGGCGAACAGCGCCAGCACGACTGCATAGACGAGCGTGCGGTTGGCGCCGTCCCAGGCAACGTCCTTCTGGCCCGCCCATGTGATCGAGAGGTAGCTCCATGCGGCGTATGCGCCCAGAAGGGCAACGGCGATCCAGGTTGGTCGCGATGGGCGTGGCCTCGGCAGCGCCACGACCGCGATCGCGAGCAGCCCCAGGAGGATCAACCCGGCCGGATACCAGATGGTCTTCCCGTAGCCCGCCTGATCGGCGGCGAGCCAGGTGAAGACCGCCACGGCCGCGAGCGCGGGTAGGAGCGAGGGACTCTCCCGCAGCTCGGCGCGCAACCTGGCCATCTCAGCGCGCGGGGGCGGCTGAGACGCGCAGCTGAGCGAGGCCCTTCTCCACGCCCGCGAGGACTCGGTCCTGCTGCGCCTCGCTGAGGTGCGGGAAGAGCGGGAGCGTCAGCTCGCTGCGCGCAACCCGTTCGCTGCGCGTCAACCCGCCACCTGCGAGATCGCGATAGGCGCTGAACTCGTGGATCGCCGGATAGAGGACGCTCGTCTGGACCCGGTGCTCTTCAAGCAACAGGCGCCGCAACGGGTCGCGAAGCCGCGCGTCGTCCACGAGCACGGGCATCACGTAACACGACGAGCGCTCGACGTCGTCGTCCATATAGGGGACCGTCAGGCCGTCGAGGCCGCTCAGGCGCTCGCGATAGCGCCGGACAAGGCGGCGCCGCTCTGCGATGTCGGCCTCCAGACCGGGAAGCCTTGCGAGCAGAAGCGCCGCGCGCGGCTCGTCCAGCCTGTAGTTGAAGCCGAGCCCCACCACGTCGTACTCGGCGGCATGGCCGCGATGGCGATCCCATGTCCCCGAGGTCATCGCGTGCGAGCGCCGACTCCGCGCAAACGCGGCCACATCGGCGTCGTCGGTCGAAAGCATGCCCCCCTCGCCGCACGAGATCACCTTGTTGGAGAAGAAGCTGAATGCGCCCGCGAGCCCGTAGCCACCCAGCCTGCGCTCCGATCCCGGCGCGGTGGCGCTCGGGCTGTGCGCGCAGTCCTCGATCAGAGCGAGCCCGTGCTTGTCGCACAGCGAGCGCAGCGCCCCGACGTCCGCGGCATACCCGGCGTAGTGAACGGCGCAGATGGCTCGCGTGCGCTCGCTGATCCGGGCCTCCGCGTCGGCGGGATCGATGCCGAGGTCGTGCGGCCCGACCACGTCGGCGATCACCGGCGTGCCGCCGCAGTAGCGCACCGCCGCGGCCGTGGCCACGAATGTGATGGCGGGCACGATCACCTCGTCGCCGGGGCCGACGCCCGCGGCCAGCATCGCGATGTGCAATGCCGCTGTGCAGCTCGACATCGCCACGGCGTGCTCCACGCCGAGCCGCTCCGCGAAGGCGGTCTCGAGCTCCTGGGTCCGCGGTCCCATGGTGAGCCACCCTGACCGGAGGGTGTCCGCGACGGCACTGATGTGCTCTTCGTCGAGCCGGATGTCGAACAGCGGGATGAGGGGCTGGTCGGCCATTCCTACGTGTTCGAGAAGCGGGCGTCGAATGGGTCCCCGAAGCTCCCCGCCTCGAGCGCGCGGACGATCTCGTCGATCCCGTCCGGAACGCGATGCAGCGGCTCGAAGCCCAGTTCCGCTCTGATCTTCTCGAAGGAGACCTTGTAGTCGCGCGGATCCTCGCTGCGCTTTACGTAGCTCACCTCGCCGCGCCCCAGCCTGCCGGTGATCAGCTCGACCAGGTCGAGCTTGCGGTAGTTCTCGTCGGAGTGCCCGGCGTTGAAGACCGCCGCCGCCACCTTCTCCTCGGGTGACGCGAGCACCAGTGCAATTGCGCGGGCCGCATCGCGTACGTGTACGTACGGGCGCCAGAAGGTCTCGCCGAAGACCTCGAGCGGGCGCGCGGCCCAGAGGTCGCGAGTGAACTCGTTGACGGTCAGGTCGAAGCGCATGCGGCGTGCGACGCCGTAGACGGTGGCGAAGCGCAGACAGGTCGCCACGAGCCCATTGGCGGGGGATCCGAGGATCTCTCGCTCGATTGCGACCTTCTGCTCCGCATAGAGCGAGACCGGCTGCAGCTCGCCCGTCTCGGAGATCGGCACGGTCGGATCCGCCATGCGGCCGTAGTTCGAGCAGGTGGATGCGAACACAAGCCGCCGCACGCCAGCGGCGCGCGCGTCCGAGGCGACGCTCCGGCTGCCTTCAACGTTCACCTCGTTCGACAGCGCGGGGTCGACGGCGCACGCGGGATCGCCGACGATCGCCGCCAGGTGAACGACCGCGTCGGCGCCCTCGAGCGCGGCCGCGCGCGCCTGTGGGTCGCGCACGTCCCCCCTGATCAGGTCGACGCCGAGCTCCGCGAGCGCGGCGGCCACGGGCTCCTGGTCGTGCAGCAGTACATCGAGGACACGCACCTCGTGACCGGCATCGAGCAGCTCTTCGACGGTCAGGGCGCCGATGTAACCGGCGCCCCCGGTGACAGCGACCTTCACTGCGGCGAGGTGTCCGCAGCCGCGTAGGCGTGCTCGCCGAGCAGCTCGTGGCGAACATTGTCGAAGTCGCGAATCGCCTGCTCGTAGTCCTCGTGGCGCCCGATGTCGAGCCAGAAACCCTCGAACAGGTAGGAGCCCACCTTCTCGCCGGCCTCAAGCAGGCGCAGCACGAGGTCCGGCAGGTCGAGGCGCTCTCCGGGCTCGATGAACTCAAGCGTGCGCGGTTCCAGGATGTAGACGCCCATGCTGACCATGAACGGTATCTCCGGCTTCTCCTCGAAGCCGACCACCCGGCCGGTCGGGCCGGCGCCGTCGTCCACGTGCAGCACTCCGTAGTCGGTCCGGATGACGCGTGGGTGCGTGGCGATCGTGAGGGCATTTCCGGATGCGCGGTGGGCCTCCATGAGCACGCGATAGTCCAGCGCTGTCAGGACGTCGCCGTTCATGACCAGGAAGGAATTGCCCACGTCGCCGATTGTCGCCAGGGCGCCGACCGTTCCGAGTGGCTCCTCCTCCTCGTGATAGTCGATCGCGATGTCGTAGCGGGAGCCGTCGCCCATCACCGCCCTGACGAGGTGTGACAGATAGCCGACCGCGAGGGTGATCCGGCCGAAGCCGCAGTTGCACAGCTGGCGGACCACCACGTCGAGGATCGCGCGGTCGCCGATGGGAAGCAGCGGCTTCGGCAACACGGTCGTGTACGGGCCCAGGCGAGAGCCCTTACCTCCGGCGAGGACTACTGCGCGCTCGACCATGGTCCCGTTCCTTTTCGGCAGGGCTCCCGACCTCCTTGACCGGTGGAGCCGGATGGTACGGACCGCCCGGCGACGTATCCTGCGGGCGTGCGGACGGCCAAGCGGCTCATCTACTGGTTGGCGGTCCTGGCGATCTCGGTGGTGCTGGTCATCTTGCTGATCCTCTTTTTCGAGTCGCGCGACCAGTCCTCCGTCGAGTCCGGCGCGGTTCCCGCTATCTCTGCGTGACCCTGGGACGCTCACGCTTCGCCAGGCGCGCGAAGACGATCACGCGCTCGGCCGCACTGTAGAGCGGATGGCACGCGCTCAGCACGAGCCGCTGATGGTCCACCCGGTCCAGCACCGATAGGTCCTGGTCGTCGACGATCTTCGTTTGCTCGACGCGATAGACGAAGCGCCCGTCGGGCATATCGATGATCACGCGCTGGCCGTGCTTGAGCTGGTCGATCTTCCGGAAGGGCGCGCCGTAGGTCGTGCGGTGGCCGGCGATCGCGGTCGTGCCGGGGTCCCCGGGAAGCGGCGTCTCGGGGTAGTGGCCGGGCCCCTTGCGCAGGCTCTCGGTATCCGTGCCCTCCACGACGTACTCGGAGACGCCGATCGACGGGATGTCGATTTTCGCGATCGCATCGCCCTTGAGCGGCATGCGCCTGACCACGCGGCGGGGCGGGTCGAAGAACGCCTGCTTCAGCTGGCCCTGCTCGCGATTGGCCGTGAACGCGGAAACGGGTTCCTGCCAGGCCAGGGTCACTCCGGCGTCCGCGATCAGCAGCGCGCCGCTCACCATCATCACTGAAGCCACGAAGCGCAGCACGGCTCGCATGGGGCGGAGTGTAAGGAGGTGGGATACGGTTATCGGCCTCAGTAATTGAGAAGGAGACCTTGAAGCCGTGACCCAGACGAGTACCGCCGCGCCCACCCACGAGAAGCTTCTCGCGTGGGTCGACGAGGTAGCGGAGCTCACTCAGCCTGACGAAATCCACTGGTGCGACGGCAGCGCGGAGGAGTACGACGCGCTCTGCCAGACACTCGTCGACGCCCGGACGTTCGTGCGGCTCTCCGACGCCAAGCGGCCCAACTCGTACCTCGCGCGGTCCGACCCCGGCGACGTGGCGCGGGTGGAGGACCGGACCTTCATCTGCTCCGAGCGTGAGGAGGACGCGGGTCCGACCAACAATTGGCGCGCCCCCGGCGAGATGCGCGAGACCCTCTCCGGCCTGTTTCGCGGCTCGATGCGCGGTCGCACGATGTACGTGGTGCCGTTCTCGATGGGGCCGCTGGGGTCGCCCATCGCGCACATCGGAGTCCAGCTCACCGATTCCGCTTACGTCGCGGTCTCGATGCGGATCATGACCCGCATGGGCACGCCCGCGCTCGAGGCGCTGGGCGACGACGGGGAGTTCGTGCCCTGCCTGCACTCGGTGGGTATGCCGCTCGAGGACGGCGCCGAGGACGTGCCGTGGCCGTGCAACGCGGACAACAAGTACATCGTCCACTTCCCGGAGACTCGCGAGATCTGGTCGTACGGCTCGGGCTACGGCGGCAACGCGCTGCTCGGGAAGAAGTGCTTCGCGCTGCGCATCGCCTCGGTG
>Ga0190265_10002484_pt1 | contig 12380 bp, 9 predicted proteins | sample Popmic124T_FD_133135 | JGI IMG/M metagenome (GOLD analysis project Ga0190265, IMG submission 133135) | Populus adjacent soil microbial communities from riparian zone of Indian Creek, Utah, USA - 124 T | ecosystem: Environmental > Terrestrial > Soil > Riparian zone | place: USA: Utah | collected... | reverse complement strand
GCACCGCCGCTGCGGCAAGCTGGTGGTGGCGACCAACGAGGCCGAGCGCAGCAAGCTCGAGGCGCTGCACGCGCTCGCTCTGCGCAACGACGCCGGCGCGCTGCGCATGCTCGACGCCGCGGAGCTGCGCGCGCTCGAGCCGCGCGTGCGCGCGATCGCCGCGCTCTGGTCGCCCGAGACCGGGATCGTGGATCAGCACGAGCTGATCTCCAGCTACAAGCGCGAAGCTCTGGCCCACGGCGCCGAGCTCAGCCTGCACACGCAGGTGGTCGGCATCGATCCCGCAGCGAACGGCTTGACCCTGACGACGCGGGCAGCCAGCGCCCGCAACGGGCAGACCGGCGAGCTCGCGCGCGTCCATGCGTCCTGGGTGATCAACGCTGCCGGGCTGCGCGCGGACGCGATCGCCGCGCTCGCCGGGCTCGACGTCGACGCGCTCCGCTATCGGCTGTATCCGTGCAAGGGGGACTACTTCGAGCTCGCCTCCTCGCTGCGCGGCATGGTCGAGCACCTGATCTATCCGATGCCCGAGCAAGCCGGCCTGGGCGTGCACATCACCCTCGATCTGTCGGGGGCACTGCGCGCCGGGCCCGACGCGCACTACGTGCCCGAGCCGGTGTACGACGTCGACCCCGGCAAGGCCGCGCACTTTGCCGCCGCCGTGCAGCGCTATTTGCCGGACGTGCGGGTCGAGCACCTCAGCCCGGGCTACGCGGGCGTTCGTCCCAAGCTCGCCGGGCCCGGTGAGCCGTTCCGCGACTTCGTGATCGAAGAAGCCACCGCCCACGGCGCGCCCCGTTTGATCAACCTGATCGGCATCGAGTCCCCCGGGCTCACCGCGAGCGAGGCGATCGCCGAGCGCGTGGCCGCGCTGGTCGCGTGATCGGCGCGCTCGCCTTCACAGCAGCGTGCGGTGCTCGTCGCGCAGGTGCGCGGTCTGGTTGTGCGCGCGCAGCCGCGGGCCGTCCGCGTGCAGCTCCAGGACCGACACCGACGTGTTGTGGAAGCGCAGGCGTCCGTGCGCGTTGCGCTCGAGCTGCAGCTCGACGTCCGGCAACGAGCGCAACAGCTCGCCGATCACGCCGTTCGACGTCACCACCGCCACGTGCCGCTGCGCGCCCTCGCGCCGCGCGATCTCCGCCGTCGCGACCGCCACGCGCGCGGCAAATGCAGCAGCGGTCTCGAGCTCGTCGGAGCGGATCTCCTCGCTGCGCCACAGCTCGACCATGCGATCGAACATCCCTTGCAGCGCTTCCATCTGCGCCGGCTCACCGTCGCCTTCCCGCCACTTCGCGAGCAGCTGCTGCAGCGCCCCGTCGAGCTTGATGCGCGGGCGCAGGTGCGTCTTCATCAAGACCTCGAACGGACCTTCGGCCAGCCCGTCGAGCACATTCTCCGCCGGCCACGCCTCACCCCATGGCCCGGCTGCCTCGCGCATGAGACGCCAGGTCTCGCGCTGCCGGCGCAGGGGCCCCACGTACACGCCGTCGAAGCGCTGCTGCTGCTCGGCCAGATGAGCACCGAGCAGCCGCGCTTGCAGCTCGCCCAGCGGCTGCAGCTGATCGTAGTCGGCCTCGAGCGCGCTCGCGCGGCCGTGGCGGATGAGGTGCAGGATGGTCACCGCGCGGAGCGTAGCCACCCTGCCCGGCTTCCGAAACAGCAGGGACGCGTCCCGGCTGATCGGAAGCGCAGCGCGGTCAGCTGGGTGCCGGCCGCAGGCGGATCAAGGCGAGCCTGGCACTCGCCAGCGCGCGGGCATCGCTCGCGTCGTCGGCCGCGTACGGATCGCCGGCCCGCACGACGCAGGCGACGCCCCCGGCGAGCGCGACCTGCGCCAGGCGCTCGAGCGCAGGCGCGCCGAGCACAGCGTCCGCGCTCAGCGCGTGGCGCACCGCGTCGCGCCGCGCGAGCGCGAGCACGCCTGGCGCCACGTCGGGCTCGTGCACCACCAGGTCCGCCCGCCCGAGCGCGCGAGCGGCGGCGAGCGAGAGCTGTTCCGGGTCGCCCGACCCGCTGCCGATCAGCGCGACGGCCGCGACCGGCGCCACGCCCCGGGCGAGCGCCGCGTCGAACGCCTGCTCGGCCTCCGGCAGGCGACCGGCGAGCACCCACTGGCCCGGCTCCCCCACCAGCGCGCGCTCCCAGAACGCACGGCGCGCGGCGACGTCGCCGAACGCCGCCTTCACGCGCTCGCGACGGCGGGCCGCGAAGTCGGCGAGCTCGCCGAGCCGCACCGGCAGCGCGGCTTCGAGCGCGCTGCGCGTCAGCCGCGCGAGCACCGGCGACGCGCCCCCGGTCGACACGGCCACCAGCACCGGCGCGCGGTCGATGATCGACGGCATCACGAAGCCGCACAGCGCCGGCTGATCGACCACGTTGACCAGCACGCCGAGCGCGTTCGCGTCCGCGGCCACCCGCGCGTTGACCTCCATGCGATCGGTCGCCGCGATGACCACGCGCGCGCCCTCGAGGTCTCCGCGCTGGTATCCGCGCGCCACGTGCGCGAGCTCGGGTGGCTGGAGCGCTGCCGCCAGGGCGGCGCAGAGCTCGGGCGCTACGACGCGCACCTTCGCGCCCGCTTCGCGCAGCAAGCTGATCTTTCGCTCCGCGACTTCCCCGCCCCCGACCACCACGGCCAACTGGCCGCGAACCGCGACGAACACCGGCAGATAATCCACGGCCCGCGGAGGATAGCGCGTTCGCCGTGTTAACGGGATCGGGAGGGGCGAACCCCTCCCGATCACCAAAACTACTCGGAGAGGCGCCGGGTACGCAGCTCGTGCGTGGCGACGTGCACCAGCACGAACAACGTGCCGAGCGTGTACCCCTTCACGAAGCTCCCTAAGCGTTTCATGGCGCCGACTATGACACGCACCGCGTTTCGATGCGGTGACGAAAGCGTTACCTGACACAGAAAAAATCGAGGTGACGTTGTCGCATGAGCGCGCCTCGGTTCAGTCGCGGTCGCGCTTAAGCTGCGACGATATTCCTTCGTGCAAAGTCCGTACAGAAACATGTCTGTGATCAGCCGCAAGCAGGCTGGAGCGAGGCGAGTCGGCGCGTCCCCAGGACGCAGCTGAAGCGCGGGAAAAACCGGCAAGGGCCCAAGACGGACCAGGGAACATGTACGTACGCGCATACGTCGTGGGGCACGGACGCCGAGTGCCAATGCGCTGCGAGTGAATATGCTCCTGTACATGCGCGCACGGATCGAGATCGAACCGGGAGTTGTGCGGGGTGAGTGGCACGCGCCGACGCCGTCCGGCCGCGTGCGCTGCGAGCTGTGCCCGCGGCAATGCACGCTGCACGACGGGCAACGCGGCTTCTGCTTCGTGCGCGAGCGCCGGGGCGACGACGTGGTGCTGACCAGCTACGGGCGCGCGTCGGGGTTTTGCGTCGACCCGATCGAGAAGAAGCCGCTCGCGCACTTCTATCCGGGCACCAGCGTGCTGTCGTTCGGCACCGCCGGCTGCAACCTGGGCTGTCGCTTCTGTCAGAACTGGAGCATCTCGAAGGCGAGCGAGGCCGATCGGCTGACCGACCGCGCGAGCCCGGAGCGGGTCGCCGAGGCCGCGCGCGAGGCCGGCTGCAAGAGCATCGCGTTCACCTACAACGACCCGGTCGTGTTCGCCGAGTACGCCATCGATTGCGCGCAGGCCGCGCGCGAGCAGGGAGTCAAGACCGTCGCGGTGACCGCCGGCTACATCAGCGAGCAAGCGCGCGAACGCTTCTTCGCGTCGATCGACGCGACCAACGTCGACCTGAAGGCCTTCACGCCCGAGTTCTACCGCAAGCTGTGCTTCGCCGAGCTGCAGCCGGTGCTCGACACGCTGGTGTATCTCGCGCGCGAGACCCAGGTGTGGCTCGAGATCACCACCTTGTTGATCCCGGGCCACAACGACGGCGAGGCCGAGATCGACCAACTCTGCACCTTCGTGCGCGAGCGCCTGCGCCCCGACGTGCCGCTTCACTTCACCGGCTTCCATCCCGACTTCAAGCTGCAGTCCGCGCCGCCGACCCCTGCGGCCACGCTCGTGCGCGCGCGCGAGCAGGCGCTACGCTCCGGCTTGCAGCACGTGTACACCGGTAACGTGCACGACCGCAGCGGCCAATCCACCTATTGCACGGGCTGCCGCGCGCTGCTGATCGAACGCGATTGGCATACGCTCGGCGCCTGGCACCTGCAGTGCGGGCGCTGCGAGCGCTGCGGCACCGCGCTCGCCGGCCGCTTCGACGAACGACCCGGGAGCTGGGGCGCGCGCCGCGTCCGGCTCCGCATTCACGCGTGAGGAGCTCCGTTTGGCGATTCCATGCGCAGTGCTGATGTGTCACGCGCCGATCGCGATCCCCGCGCTCGGCCAGGAGCGCGCCGGCGCGTGCGCGCGCACCACGGCGGCGATGGCGCGGACCGCGGCCCAGCTGGTGGCACACGCCCCGGACGTGCTGGTGCTGATCAGCCCGCACACGCCGCGCCGGCGCGAGGGCTTCGGCATCGCGGTCGACGCGCAGCTCAGCGGGGATTTCTCGCGCTTCGGGCGCGGCGACTTGCGGCTGCGCGCGCCCGGCGCCCCGCAGGCCGCGCAGGCCCTGCAACGCTGCGCGCACGCGCGCGGACTGGGCACGTTCGCCGCGCGCGGCGTCGACCTCGACCACGGCGCGCTGGTCCCGCTCCACTTCGTGCTCGAGGCCGACTACCGCGGCCCGGTGTTGCTGCTCGCCCTGCCCGCGCCGGATGCCGGCACCGAAGCGGAGATCGGGCGCGCGATCGCGGACGCCGCCGCGCAACTCGAGCAGCGCTGGGCGGTGCTCGCCTCCGGCGACATGAGCCATCGCCTGTGCGAAGGCGCACCGGAGGGTTACGACCCGCGTGCGCAGGGCTTCGACGCTGCGTTTCGCGCGTTGATCGAAGGCGGCGCGCTGGATCGCCTCGCCGCCGTGGACCCCGAGCTACGCGCGCTCGCGGCTGAAGACGTGGTCGCCTCGTGCGTAGTCGCTGCGGCCGCCGTCGACTTCGACGCCACCGGTTGCCGAGTCATCGACTACGAGGGACCGTTCGGTGTGGGCTACCTCGAAGCCATCTTGCACGAGCGCAAGGACGCGGTCGCCGAGCGCGCGCGCCAGGCGCACGAGCGCGACTTGGGTCGCGAGCCAGGTGTCCCTGGCTCGAGCGCCGAACCGAACGCCACGCTGCTCGCCATCGCGCGCCGCGCGATCGCTGCGTACCTGCGGGCCGAGCCCTACGAGCCGCCGGAGCTCGCGCCGCCGTGGGCAGACGCGCGCGGCGTGTTCGTGACGCTGCGCACCGGCGCCGGCGCGCTGCGCGGGTGTGTCGGGCACGTCGAGGCGGGCTTGGAGACGCTCGCTGCCGAGGTCGCCTCGTGCGCGGTCGCCGCGGCGACCCGCGACTCGCGCTTCGCGCCGGTGGCGCTCGGCGAGCTCGATGACCTGCGCATCGAGCTCAGCCTGTTGAGCTGCCCCGAGCCGATCACAGACGCGGACGCGCTCGACCCCGCGCGCTACGGCCTGGTGGTCGCGTCGGGTCCCCTGCGCGGAGTGCTGCTGCCGGCGATCGAAGGCATCGCGAGCGCGCGCGAGCAAGTGCGGATCGCGTGCGTGAAGGCCGGCATCGCGCCCGGCGAGCCGGTGAGCTTGGCGCGGTTCGAGGTGCTCAAGCTGCTCGAACCGGAGGAGATTGGGGGCGGTCATGGCGAGCTTTGAGAACCCGCGCACACGCGTCGACGCGCGCCGCGAGATGGTCGAGCAGCAGCTCAAGCCGCGCGGGATCCGCGACGAGCGCGTGCTGGCGGCGATGCTCGGCGTACCGCGCCACGCCTTCGTGCGCGCGCAGTCCGATCCGTTCGCCTACGAAGATCGCGCGCTCGGCATCGGCGCCGGGCAGACCATCAGCCAGCCGTACATGGTCGCGCGCGCGTGCGAGCTGGCCGAGCTCGGCCCCGGCGATCGGGCGCTCGAGATCGGTGCCGGCTCGGGCTACCAAGCCGCCGTCATGGCGCAGCTCTGCGCGCGCGTGGTCGCGGTCGAGCTGCTGCCCGAGCTCGCGGCGAGCGCCGCCCGGGTGCTGAACGAGCTCGCGATCCGCAACGTGCGCGTGGTGCGCGGCGACGGCACGCGCGGCTGTCCGGAGGAGGCGCCCTACTCCGCGATCGTCGTCGCGGCCGGCGCCCCGGAGGTCCCCACGGCGTTGCTCGATCAGCTCGCGCCCGGTGGTCGCCTGGTGATGCCGATCGGCCCGAGCGAGCTGCAAGAGCTGACCGTGCTGCGCAAGGACACCCGCGGCACGATCGCGCGCGAGCCCCACGACGCCTGCCGCTACGTCCCCCTGCGCGGCGCCGGCGGCTGGACCGACCACGAGCTCTGACATCGACGCGTGAGCGAAGCGAACCCCGCGCTGGGGTGGGTCCCGTTGGGCTCCGCCCAACGGGTGGGGAGGGCGCGTGCCCTCCCCGGGACACTACCTGCGCTAGCCTGCGAGGCATGGAGCGACGCGCGCACTACGAAGATCTGTCGAGCGAGCTGTTGCGTGCCGTGCGTGGACGCAGGTCGCAGATCGCGCTCAGCCGGCGGCTCGGTTATCGCAGCAACATCGTGCATCGCTGGGAGGCGCAGCAGTGTTGGCCGACTGCGGCTGGCTTCCTCGCGCTCTGCGCGCGGCTGAAGGTCGACGTCGCGCGCTCCTTCACGCGCTTCTACGGCCGCTCGCCAGCCTGGCTGGAGACGCACGCCGCGACGTCGCCGGCCGCGGTCGCCGCCTTTCTGCGCGACGTGCGCGGGCGCACGCCGATCAAGGACCTGGCCCGCGCGACTGGCTGCAACCGCTACAGCCTGTCGCGCTGGCTCAAGGGCAGCTCGGAGCCACGCCTGCCCGAGTTTCTGTGTCTGCTCGACGTCGCGAGCCGCCGCCTGCTCGACTACCTGGCCACGCTGACCGAGCCCGCACGCCTGCCGCTGCTGCGCGACGCATGGACGCAGCTCACGCAGGCGCGCGAAGCCGCGTACGGGGCGCCGTGGTCGCACGCGGTGCTGCGCGCGCTCGAGCTCGAGAGCTACGCGCAGGAGGGCCATCGCGACGCCGACTTTCTGCCGCGCAAGCTCGGGCTCGATCGCGCGGCGGTGGCTGCTTCGGTCGCGGTGCTGCGCCGCAGCGGACAGATCCGCAAACAACGCGGGCGCTATCGCCCGCACCGCGTCTTCGATGTCGGCACCGACACGGACCGCGCGCGCGCCGGCGGGGTCAAGGCGTTCTGGACGCGCGAGGCGCTGGCCCGGCTCGAGCGCTCGGCGCCCGGGCTGTACGGCTACCTGGTGTTCGCCGTGTCCAGCGCCGATCTCCAGCGCCTGCGCGAGCTGCAGCTGGAGTACGTGAGCGCGATGCGCAGCATCATCGCGGACTCGAAGGGCAGCGACTGCGTCGCGCTCTACTGCGCGCAGCTGCTCGACCTGGCCAGCGACGACGAAAACGCGCTCGCCCCGGAACAGGCGGATCTGGGCTAAAAGCCCGCGCGCATATACACGTTCAGCACATTGCCGTGCTGCGATTGGGCAGAGAAGTGCTGCTCGTGGCTTGATGAGCGCGCGCGCGCGTGACACCTCAAGTCCATGAACTGCGACAGGAGTGAGCCGATGAAACGCACGCGGGTGATTCTGGTGACAGGCGTCCTGCTCGTCCTGTTTGGCTGCTCTGCCGACGCGGACCGCGCTGAACCGGCGCGCGAGAACGAAAACGAGCCGGGCGGAGACGATATCGCCGGCGGCACCACCGGCGACTTCTCCGGCGACAAGTCGCGCTGCGACGCGAGCTCCGAGCTCGCGCCCGACGACGACAGCGTGCTCGGCTTCTCGCCACAGTCGGTGCTGGACTTCTCGCTCGGTCGCTACGAGATCCCGCTGCGCTGGGGCACGGGTTGCGAGAGCGCGCAGCTGTGCAGCAGCGAGCGCCAGTGCACGCCCACTTACGACAGCGACCCGACCGGCTTGCTCGGCACCGAGACCACGTTCGCGATCGAGCTCGAGCCGAGCGATCGGCGCGCGAGCGCGGCGCATCCGAGCGAGCCGCAGCCGGACTGTGCGGAGAGCATGCGGATCCCCGTGCGCATGAGCCTCACGAGCGCCGACGGCGCGCTGAACGAGCGCGCGATCGAGACCGAGCTCTCCACCGAGTGGGGAACGACGGCGGACATCCATCTCGAACGGAAGTTGAGCTCGCTCGAAGGCGCGCTCGGCTCGGACGGGCTCGGTTTGCCCGACAGCGCGACGCTCTCTCTGAGCTTCGGTTTCTACCGCAACCAGGTCTGGCTCGAGACCTACGTCGTCCCGAAGCCGGCGGAAGCCACGGGCGCGGAGGACACGCTGCTCACCGACCTGTTGCTGCCGGCCGACGAGTGCGTGCTCGAGCTGCCGCGCGCGAGCGTCGACCAGACCGACCCCAGTCGTCGCACGCCGGAACGCCCCGCAGCGAGCAGCGACGCCGACTGACGCGCCGCGCCCGCTTCGCTACTTCGGCCAGCGCGGCGGCGGCAGCTCGAGGTTGGGCTCTTCCTTGGCCATGCGGGTGACGTACTCGCGCAGCCCAGCGAGCGGCAACGCGCGATCGGGGACGGCGCGCAGGCTCTCGTCGGCCGCGACGAAGTTGCGCGCGGCGAGGTAACCGGCGGTGCGGTGCAGCGCCCACTCCGGCCGATCGGCGCGCGCCGCGCCGACCTTGGCGAGCGCGGCCTGAACGTCCGGATCGCTGTTCATCAGCAACAGCACCGGCAGCTTCAACGGCGTGCCGTGCAGCACCGCGTCGAGCACGGGAAGCTGCCGCGCCGGCGTCTGCTCCGGGAACAGCAGGTCGTTGATCAGCCGCTGATTCTCGAAGTTGCGCTGCGCTTCGCGCCGCATCGACTCGGGCCAAAGCTTGGTGATCAGCGCGCTCTGCGCGAAGCGCTCGCGCGCGGCCCGAGTGTCGCGCCACTGCCAGATCAGCTCGTCGCGCTGCCCGTACGTGCCTGGGCGCTGCAAGCGGCGCGGCCAATCGTCCGCCACGGGCCGGTCCGCCTCGCTCAGCGCGCGCAGGTACGGGGCGTCGCCGATGAACAGCGCCCCGAGCTGTCCCGGCAGCTCGAATCCCACCGCGCGCAGCTCGGCCAGGTTCTTGGCGTCGTTCCACTGCGCCGCGAAGCGAACGTCGCTCACGCCGCCCCGCGCGCCGCGCGAGCCGAGCAGCATGAAGTTGCGCGCGGAGCCGTGCCACAGCGAGCAGTCCTCGAAGGCCGAACAGAACGCCGCGATGATCGAGCGGCCGGTCGCCGCCGAGATGTTCATCATCGGCAGCCAGTAGCTGGCGAAGCCGCCTTCGTTCAGGCGCCCGCGCATGCGCGCGAAGTACTCGCGGCTGTACAGACTGGCAATGCCCGCCATCACGGGCGGCGGTGGCTCACCGGTGATCAGGTCGTAGCGCTCGGGCGTGACGTCGAGGAAGAAACGGCCGTCGTCGATGCGCACGTGCACGCGCGGATCGGACAGCGGGTGCTTGGCGCGCGGGGGCGCGATCCCGCGCGCCAGCTCGATGATGTCGGACGAGACGTCGACCACGTCGACGCGCCGGACCTCGGGCAGCGCGGTCAGCGCACGCACGGTGTTGCCGATCCCGTAGCCGATCACCAGCGCGCGTTCGATGCGCGGGTGCACGGCGGCCGGCAGCGCGACGAACAGCTCCATGTAGCGACGGCCCGCGAAGTCGTTGACCGTCATGCTGTAGGCGTTGGTCGCGAGCTGATCGAACAACGGCAAGCCCTGCAGCCCGTGCCGCACGTGCGCCAGGGTCGCGAGCTGACCTTCGCGCACGCTCACCAGCGTATCGTCGGCGGTCATCCAGCGTCCGACCGAGGAGCGCACGAGCACTCTGCGCGCCGAACCGTAGGGAAAGAACGCGAACGCGAGCACGAACAGCGACGCCGCCGCGACTCGCACGGTCAGGCCCAGCCAGCGCTTGTGCGCGAGCGCGATCCCGATCAGGCCGTAGCCGAACAAGAGCAGCCACAGCGCCCTCTCCATGCCGAGCCCGGGCAGCAACACGAAGCCGGCGAGCAGCGGGCCGAGCGCCGCCCCGAACGTGTTGGCGAGCGCGAGCCGCCCCGTCGCCGCCGCAGCCGCGGGCCCCGCCTTGCGCAGCCCGGCGCCGAGCAGCGTGAACAACGCACCCGACGCGATTGCGCTCGGCAGCACCAGCGGGGCCGCGACCTGCGCGATCGTCGCGGCGGTCTGGTCGACGGTGAAGAAGCGTTCGAGCGCCCATGGGTACGCGCGATACCCGAGCACTCCGAACGCCCCCGCCGCGAATGCGACCAGGCTGGCGTGCTCGGCGGCGCGCGCCGAGCGCCCCGCCCACAGCGACGCGGCGAGACCACCGAGCGCGATCCCGAACAGCACCACCGCGAGCACGACCGCGAACGCGATCGGCGTGTCGTTCAAGAACAACACCAGCAGGCGCACCCAGACCACTTCGAGCGCGAGCAGGAGCAGCCCGGCGCCGAACGCCGCGTACAGCAAGCGCGCGGACAACGCCGGCGGGGCCCCCGGCGGCTCGCCCGGCACAGCAGCGTCGGCGTCGCGCTGCTGCGGACCGGCGTCGACCGCCGTACCGCCCAGGAGCCAGGCGATGCCGGCGGCAAGCACGGATAGCAGCGCCGCGATCAAGGCGGTGCCGCGCACGCCGCGCGCCGCGAGCAGCGTGCTCTCGGTCGCGACCACGCCGAGCACGGCGCCCAGGGTGTTGGCGCCATAGAGCAGGCCCAGCGCGCGCCCGTAGTTGGCATCACGCGTCGCCAGCGCGCGCACGAGCAGCGGCAGGGTCGCGCCCATCGCGGCCGACGGCACCACCATCAGCGCGAAGGCGATCACCAGCCGCAGCGCGTGCAACAAGGCCGGCTGATCGAGCAGCGCGCCCGCCGCCGGCGCCAGCCAGGCCGAGAGCTCGGGCAGCAGGTACACGAGCCCGAGCCCACTGAACGCGACCACCAACTCGAGCGCCGCGTACGCGCGCGCCGGGTTGCGCACGCGATCGCCGACGCGGGCGCACAGCCCATTGCCCACGGCCATTCCGGCCATGAAGGCCGAGAGCACCAGGCTCGACGCCCACACGTCGTTGCCGAGCGCGAGCCGCGCCTGATGCAGCCACAGCGTCTCGAACGCGAGCGAGGCCGCGCCCGAAGGGATGAACACCAAGCACAGCGTGGCCGCGAGCGTGGCCCACGCGCGGTTGCTGGTGGGGTTGTTCGTGCCGCTGTTCGTGCCGTCGTTCGTGCCGTCGTTTGTCATGGCGCGCCGAGCCCCGCGCCGGGTTGTGCGCGCGCGCGTTCCGCCAGCTCGAGCAGCTGTCGCGCCGCCTGGCTGTCCGGATCGTCGCGCAGCACGCGCTCCGCGTGCGAGCGCGCCGCGTCGATCTCGCTGCCGCGCAGCGACTCGGCGCCCCAGCGCAGGTGATTCTCGATCCGCATCGGTCGCAGCACGCGCTGCTCGACGCTGGCAGCCACCTGGCGCGCGCCGCCCAGCAGCTGAACCACCCCGAGCACGCCGATCAGCGCCCCCGCGCCGACCAGCACGCCGAGGGCCCGCCCGCCGACTCGGCGCGCCGGCGCGTTCGCCACGCTCGTCGCGCCCACCTCTGCGGCGGCGAAGTAGAGCGGTCCCAGACGCTCCCGATAGTAGGGCGTGCCGAACTTCCACAGGAACGCTTCGATGAAGTAGTGCACGAAGAAGATCCCATCGAACAGGTGCACGAAGTACTGCGTCGAGCCCGTGCGCGACCCGCTCACGTGATTGCGCAGCTCGAAGACCAGCACCACCGCGAGCAGCAGTGCGTAGAACGCCAACGGGTGCGCGCGCAAGAGTGCCGCCGGCCGATCAGCCGGGACGCGCTCCGGCGCTGCGCCGAAGCAGCGCGGCGCCATGATCACGTGGTACTCGACGTAGTGCAGGGTCAGCGCGGCGAGGTAGAAGCGGGTGTCGTAGACCGCGACCGCGGCGCCCAGCGCCTGCATCGCGAAGTACGCGAGCGCGAGCCACGGAGCGCGGCCCGCGCCGTCCCCGAGCTTCTCCACCGTGCGCACGTAGCCGAGGGCGATCACCGCGAACAGCACGAACAGCGCGCCGGAGGGCAGCGCGAAGCTCGGATCGTCGGTGGCGAAGCGACCGCCGACGCGAAACGTCTGCCACTGCATCACCGCCATACCGACGAAGAACGCGTTCTCCGCCCGCCGCGACCAACTCGGGAGCCCCCCGACCACCGGGCGCTTCCACAGCTGCAGCATGCCGACGCTCTGCCTGCCGACGTGGAAGAAATCGAGGAACCTCAGCGCACCGAACAGATAGCCGGCCAG
>Ga0190265_10002483_pt1 | contig 12382 bp, 6 predicted proteins | sample Popmic124T_FD_133135 | JGI IMG/M metagenome (GOLD analysis project Ga0190265, IMG submission 133135) | Populus adjacent soil microbial communities from riparian zone of Indian Creek, Utah, USA - 124 T | ecosystem: Environmental > Terrestrial > Soil > Riparian zone | place: USA: Utah | collected... | reverse complement strand
GATCCAGGAGGTCTACCGTTCGCAGAGCGTCGCGATCAACGACAAGCACATCGAGGTGATCGTGCGCCAGATGATGCGGTCGGTGAAGATCGAAGAGGTTGGGGACACCGAGTTCCTGATCGACGAGCAGGTGGACCGCTGGAAGTTCGGCGAGGAGAACGACCGTGTCGTGGCCGCCGGGGGCACCCCGGCCATCTGCCGGCCGCTGCTCCTCGGCATCACCAAGGCGTCGCTGTCGACCGACAGCTTCATCTCGGCGGCCAGCTTCCAGGAGACGACGCGGGTGCTCACCGAAGCCGCCATCAGCGGCAAGGTGGACGGCCTCCGCGGCCTGAAGGAGAACGTGATCGTGGGCCGTGTCATCCCGGCCGGGACGGGCATGGACTACTACCACAACTTCCACATGGCCGAGGACTTCATCGAGGCCGAGCCGGAGCAGGAGGAAGAGCTCTTCTTCGAATTCGGCGAGGAGGAGATCCGCAGCCTGCCCCAGGAGGTTCTGGAAGGCGATTAGCCTTCAGTCTCTTCTGAGCTTGCAAGGGCGGCCGTGAGGCCGCCCTTTTTTCTGCGCTTCAGAGGCACCCTGTTCTTCGTGAATGGTGTCTTCCCTCGTTGGAGGGAACTGCGCGTCCCATGCACGATGCCTTCGAGAAGACCATGTTGTCGGTGTTCGTCCTGCTCTTGGGCCTCTTCTCTGTTCCACAGGTGTCCGCAGGTCAGGGTGTTGTGGAAGCGATCGTCCTCAATAGAGAGACCGTGTCGCTTACGCTACCGAAGCTTCGATCTCGCCTGAAGCCGATCGACGACAAGGCGCGAGTCGCCCTCCACCTTCCAGCGCCTCAAGATCCCTATGTATACCTTGTGAGATTCCCGTCGACAGGCGAGGTGCCGGATATACGCTGGCAGACGGCTGCCCGTGTCAAAGAGGTCTCGGGCCACGCGACAGCGACCGCCGATGTGTATACCATCGATCTAACGACACCATTCTCAGCACGGCTGACTGAAGTGGTTAGCAAGCTCTTTCCACGGACGACGATCTATCGTCAGGGAGATGTGCCAGGATCTGAAGAGATCCAGGTCCATGCGAAGGTGAACGCGTATTTCGTCGAGGGTGAAGGCACCCTGTGGAAGGGTATGACGACACAGATTCTGTTGACAGTCACTGACGCAAAAGGTCAAGCCCTCGAGGAGATCCAGGCGCATAGCAGCGGCGAGGTGAGGTGGACTCCTTACTGGACCATCAAGGGAGCATGGGCTGGCATTGCAGCCCGCTCCATGAGCGAAGCGTTCGATACATTGGTTAAAACGATCCCTGCAAGCCCGCACTTGAAAGGTCATCTTGCTGAGTTGGCACAAGACCGGGAGCTTCCGGCAGGTATTGTGACGACAGCTCTGTTCAGCGACGAGGGGGCGCTTCTGGCTAACGATAGACTTGACGCAGGCGAGGAGGGTGTTCTGCTGATTGAGGTGTTCAATCAGGGGCCTGGACCGGCATATGACATGGCCGTGCGCGTCACTTCCGATCGGCCGCAGGTCGTCCTCTCGGGTGAGGCGAAGATCGGCCATCTGGGGATCAGTGAAAGAAAGCAGGTCGCGCTGCGTGTCGCGGGCGGCCTGGATCTTGCCACTGCGGTGGCGAAAATTCGCATCGAGGTCTCGGAGAAGCGCGGCTATGGAGCCCGGCCCGTGCTCTTCGAACTGCCCACCAATCAGCTTGTGCCGCCGTACCTTGAGATCGTGGATGTCTCTCTGGACGATCGCTCGTCTGGCCGTACTCGCGGCGACGGCGACGGGCAACCGGCCAACAGCGAGACTCTGGAGGCAGTTGTACGAGTGCGCAATACCGGACCAGGGGAAGCCTCCGGCGTAGAGGTCAAAATGTCGGTACCCAAGGCCACTGCCGAGATTCTGGAGGGGAAAGCCGTCATTCCAAGGATTCCGTCGAATCAAGTTGAAGAGGTACGGCTGCTGTTCCGTCTGCCGATTGGGCTCCAAGAGAACGAGCTCCCTTTGTCCTTTCAGGCGATCGAGGCACGAGGCGCACAGGTGGCTTCCACCAGCAAAGAGCAGACATGGAAAATCCGTGCAAAGCGTCCCGTTATTGAACTGGCCTATCGCCTTTATGACGGGAACTCGACGGAATCGTCGGGTAATCGGGACGGCCTCGTCAACAACGGAGAGCGGATCGAAGTGGCGATAACCGCCACCAATCGCGGTGACCTTCCAGCGCATGGCGTCCGAATCGCGATTGACTCCGCGGATCCCAAGATGAGCCCAGCCCCTGCGGTTCTCGAGATTGGGGACCTTCCCGCACGGGCTGAAGGAGCGGTGCAACGCTTCGCCTTCGAGGTCCCGCGTGCATTCGTACAGGAACGGGCCGCCGGAGACCTGCGCTTCACTCTGAACATTTCCCAAAAAGACTTCCCACCGCGCCGGGAGCCCGTTGCACTGAGCTTCCGCAGCCTCCGTCCGGAGCTCTTTCTGGAGATCCAGGTGCCGTCGATCCTCACCCGAGGGGAAGCCGGGGAGGTGATTCTCAGGCTTCGAAACAACGGAATGCTGCGGGCCGAGGAAGTCCTCATAGAGGTAAGCTCGGGCGCTTCAGGAGTCGACCTGATCGATGAACGCGGCGCTCCTGCCTCCTCGCGGAGGATCTCCCTGGGAAGGCTCGAACCGGGAGTAGCGGCACTGGAGCGGCGTTTGAGGATCAACGTAAGGCGCAATGCGGCGATCGGCAACTCCGCGCTGCGTATCGCCATCCTCCAAAAGGACTTCCAGACCCTCCTCAAGGAGGCTGTGCTGGGAGTGAAGGACGAGCCGGAGGAGGTGATTGCGGCGCAACATTCCGACGCGCCTGAGAGGGGCGGCCCGGCCACCTACCCCGCCATGGCACCGGCCACCATCTCCTTCCTGCGCAATACTCAGGGGGAGCACCTGCTCACCGAAGCGATCGTGCTGCGCTTCGAAGTACAGTCGTCGACGGAGCTGGCCGAGGCCCGGCTGACGCAGAACGAGCGCCTTCTACCCCTCGACGCCGCGCGTCATTCAGCCAACTCCATGGACGGATTGCAGGTGGCGCAATATGAGGTTCCGGTCCAGCTCGCGGATGGCGAGAACCGCTTCGAGGTCGTGGCCATCACGCGGCAAGGCTTGCGGAGCTCGCGCTCTCTGACTCTGTTCCGCGATAGAGAAGTCGGCCGGATCTGGGTAGTTGCCATCGGGGTTGGCAGGTTTGAAGATCCTTCCATCCCGGGACTGCGTTACGCAGAGGCCGACGCACAGGGCGTCTACAATTATTTTCGGGACACTTTCGGGCTACCCGAAGACCAGATCTATCTTCGCCTCAATGAGCAGGCGACGCTCCGCGAGATGAAGAGCGTCCTCGGAACGCAGCTCGTGGCGCGGGCCAACGACCCTCGCGATACTGTCATCCTCTATCTAGCCGGCCATGGTATGCGGGACCGCATGGCCGGCAGCCTCGATCCGGATGGGCTCAGCAAGTACTTTCTCCCCTTCGATGCGAACCGGGCAGACCTCTACAGCACCGCTCTCGAAATGGACGAGGTGACAAACATCCTGCGCCGTCTGACCCCGGAGCGGATCGTGGTTCTCCTCGATACCTGTTTCAGCGGTGCCGCTGGCGGCCGTTCTCCTTTCGACCCGAGGTCGGAGGGGGAGCGAGCTCTGATCAGCAGCGAGTTCCTCGATCGGATGGCACATGTGGGAAAAGGACGGGTCGTGCTCACCGCCAGCGGGCCTGAAGAGGCGGCGCAGGAAAGCTCCGACTTTGGCCATGGGGTGTTCACCTATTATCTTCTGGATGGATTGCGCGGTGCTGCGGACCTGAGCGGCGAGGGCGAGATCGACGTCCACGAAATCTACAGGTACGTCTCGGAGAAGGTGTCGCGTACGACCAAGGGTCGGCAGAACCCGAAGCTCAAGGAGCCGGACCTGGTCGGCCGGATTCTCCTCGGGCGGGGTGCGGTCCGTAAGCGCCAGTGAAGCCATGATCACTTTCCGAAGCTCTACCTTCCGCCGGTTGCTCGTCGCATGCCTTCTTTTCCTTGGTTCTTCTCGCGCTGACTCGGATGGGGAATTTGATGAGGCCGAGTCTCTCCTGAGAGAGCGCCTCGCGGAAGCCGAGGCTGCGGGCTCGCTTGCGGATCAGGTGTTGGCCCTCAAGGGCTTGGCCGCCGTAGTGGTCGCGCAGGGTCGTCGCGCGGAAGCTCTTCCCCTGTTTCAGGAGGCGTTGCGAAGGAACGGTGCGTCTGGGAAGCCCGTAGATCGAGCTGAGCTGCTCGAAGCGATTGGTGTCTTGCTGAGCGAGACGGGGGACGGCGCGCAGGCGATCAAGTTTCTGCGCCAGGCGGAGGAGCTTCTCACGGGATTGCCGGATCGATCTCGCCTCCCACGGGTCCATACCAACATGGCCAAAGCCTATGTAGTGCTCGGCAGCTACGATACGGCTCTCGCTCTTTTCAAAGAGGTTGAGGCGACCTCGCGCCAGAGAGACGACCAGAGCGAGCTCGGGCGCTCCCTCAGCGGCATTGCGGAAATCCTTCAGATGCGAGGGCAGCTCGAGGAGGCTCAGGAGAGATTCGAGGAGGCGCTGGCGATCGAGCGGCGAATCGATAGACGAGGTGGGGAGTCCAAGGCTCTCATTCACCTGGCCCAGATCGATCTCGTCCGCGGCCGGTACGACCGCGCCTTCTCTCGTTTCGAAGAGGCCGTCGCCGTCTCACGCACGGTGGCGGATCGCCAGGTCGAGCTGAGCTCCCTGCTCTCGAGCACAGATGTCTACCGGCAGCTCAACCGAGGTGATGAGGTTTCCGCACGATCGTATCGCGCTATCGAGATGGCTGGCGAGATCGCCAAGCAGGATCGTATGGCCGTGCTGCTGTTTTCCATACTGAATCTCTTCCATGCCCACCGCCCGGACGATGCGCTCGGGCAGACTGACCAGGCACTGGTATTGGCACGGCAGCGTGGCATGCGGCCTCTCGAAGCGTGGTTGCTGGAGATCCGCGCCCTTCTTCTCTTCCAATTGAGCCGGAAGGAAGAAGGACTCAAAGACACCGAGGCGGCACTCGCGCTGAGCCGCGAGCTTGGAAACCGGGAGCAGGAGGCGCAACTGAACTTCCTGATCGGTTACATCTTGCTGCGCGAACACCGTTATGACGAAGCGCGCACTGCGCTGAACCAGGCTCTCCGTTTCGAGCGGGAGATCGGGAGCTCCGGCCCACGCGCGGACACTCTTTGGGCGCTCGGCGCGGCCTCTGAGCTCCAGGGGGATTCTGCTGCCGCCATCGCCGCCTATCGCGAATCCGTCGAGATCTCCGAATCTGCTTTCCCGGAAGTCCGGGCGGATCATCTGTTGGCGGGTCTCGCCGAAAATGCGAACAGCTCCTACGGGCGCTGGGCCAGGCTCTTGGCGCGAAAGCGCGATGTAGAGCAGGCTTTCGCCGTCGCCGAAAGGGGGCGTGCCCGAGCGTTCCTGCGCCGGATGGGCAATCCACCTCCGGATCTTCGCAAGGCGGTCGATCCGGCTCTCCTGCGCGAGGAAGAGAGCTTGCGCAAGAGGATCCGGATCCTCACGCGGAAGGCTTCCGCCGAGCTCGACAGCGCCCGGCGCGACTACGAGACGCTGCGGATCCGACTCCAGCAGGCGAACCCCGAGTACGCCTCCCTGTTCCACCCGTCGCCGCTCACCGTGCCGGAGGTCCAGAAGCTGCTCGACGGCGAGACGACGCTCATCGAGTATCTCCTGCTCGAAGATGAAAGCCTGGCCTGGGTAATCGACCGGGATTCGGTCCACCTAGTGCGCCTCACGACAGATAGGGCGGAGATTGCAGAGCAGGTCGAGGAGGTCCGGCAGCGGATCGCCACCCACCAACCTGTCGCGGAGCAAGCGTTTCGCCTATATGTGCTGCTCTTCGCGCAGCTCGAGCCCCACATCCACCACACGAATCTCATCGTGGTTCCGGATGGTGCGCTGCACGCCCTGCCGTTCGCCGCCCTCGCTCCGCAGTTGGGAAGGAATACCAATACCTGGCTCGTCGAACGCTACGCGCTCAGCGTGGTGCCGAGCGCGAGCGTGCTCCCTTTCCTGCGGTCGAAGCGCAACCGTGAAGGCGGCAGGATGCTGGCACTCGGCGATCCGGACGGCTCCCTGCCGTCGGCGGCCTCTGAGGCCCGCGCCGTGGCAGGCCTCTATGGCTCGCAGGCTCTCGTGGGTCGGGAAGCGAGCGCCGCCGCCTTGCGCGGCGCACCGCGGCCAATCGATCACCTGCACATCGCGGCGCATGCCACTTTCGATCCAGCCCGGCCGCTGTTCAGCCGCATCCGGCTGGCGGACGGCGATCTCGCCCTCCACGACATCTTCGGGCTCGATCTTCGCGACACTCGCCTGGTCGTCCTTTCGGGTTGTGAAACGGGCATGGGGCCGGCCACGGACATTGGCGAGCTTGAGAGCTTGAGCCGGGCCTTCCTCTACGCCGGCTCGTCGGCGGTCGTGGCGACCCTTTGGGCGGTGGACGACTTGGCCTCGCAGGGCTTGATGGAGGCGTTCTACCGCCGCCTCCGCGCGGGGATGTCCACCGTCGAGGCATTGCGGCAGGCTCAGCTCGAAATCCTGCGCAGCGGAGAGAAGTGGCGCCACCCTTACTTCTGGGCCGCTTTCACCCTCACCGGGGACCGCGGCCATGAGCGTTCGTCATCTGAGAACGCGCGCCGCCGCTGACTCCGCCGCCTTGAGTGCGGCGTGCTCTTCCTCCTGGAGGCCAAGCCGGGTGTACAGCTCGCGCGCCTGCCGGAAAGAGGCGGCGGCATCCCGATAGCGGCCCAGGGAGTTGGCGATACGGCCGAGCCCGAATGCAGCCGCTGCCCGAACGGCCGGGGAGGTATCCAGGAGCGCCGCGCGGTAGTGAGGCTCGGCAAGGAAGTGCAGCCCCATCGCAAAGTAGAGATCGGCGACGGTGACGCGCAGCTCCGGGGTGGGCACGGCAGCCAGAGCTTGCCGATACAGGTGAACCGCGTCGGCATAGAGGCCCTTTTCGGCGAGCAGCCCGGCCCGCGCAACGTCGAGAGCAGGCCATTCGAAGCCGAGCTTCTCCAAAGCGAGAAGCTGTCGTCCCAACTCAGCGGCCTCGCCGATCCGTTGGGTCCGCACCTCCACCGGATCGTTGGTGCGCCAAGTCGCAGTGATCCCGCTCTGCGCTGCAATCCGGAGGAAGAAGGTTTCTCCTGGCAGCAGGTCGGGCCGGTCCTCGGACCAGAGCAGTGAGCAGACGGCCATACTCTCCAACTCGTCGGTGCAGGTGACATCTGCGGCTCGGATCTCGATGTCCTGGCCGCTGGTGCCGCGCCCGCGCCACCGCACTTGATAGGAGGTCGCCGACGGCACGCGGCTCCAGGAGACCGTTGGCCGCGGTGAGCGGAGAACCGTGTTCCGCGGGCTCAGCACCACCGGGGCGAGCGGATCGTCCTCATTGCCGCTCCGGATCTCCCGTTCGAGCACCAGCAGGCCCTCGACCACCCGGAAACGTCCACCCCGGGGTACGACCAGGGCGTACTCGGAAGGCGTCAGCTCTTTGCCAGCGACGCAGGCCGGTTCCGTCAGCGACCAGGAGGCCGGCCCGCGAAGGCGAACGAAACGGAGGTTGGAGCAGACGATCGCTGCGGCGCCACCCTTGGGAACACGGAGGGTTACCCCGGCTCGGATGACCTGCCAGTGGCTCGCCAGGGGAAGATCGCTCGCCCCGGGGCCGACGGTCTCGACAGCTCCCTGGACCTGAGTAATGACGCCATGCAACGCCGCAGGCTGCGGTTGGCCCGCCGCGGGTGCCAGTCCCAGCAAGAAGAACGCGGCCATGAATGTCGACAACATCGGTTGGTTATAGCTCCTCACGGACAGTGGCTTCGCGCGGCAACAGTCTCCACCAGTGGGGCCCAGGGAGTGATCCCAGACCCGTCCATGCGACGGAATTCGTGAGCTTCCTGGCAAGCCGACGGCACATTGCCAAACCTGTCGTAGGCCTGGATCAGCAGCCAGGACGTCTGGATCCGCCCCAACTCTCCGAGAGGGTAGCGGCGGCGCGCCTCCTCAAGGTGAGAGATCGCAGCCTGCAGTTGCCCGGCCCGGAGCTCCACTTCTCCAAAGAGCCGGTGCAGGGCAGGTCGCTCCGGCTCGAGGCGCAGGGCGGTGGAAAGGGCCACCCTGGCCCTCCCCAGCATACCGAGGTTGAGAGCAGCATGTGCCAACTCGCCGTAGGCGTCGACCCTCTCGGGTTCACTCTCGACGGCTTGCAGGAGATACGGATACGCATCCTCGTATCTCCCGCGGCCGTTGAGGAATTGTCCCAAGTTGAACAAGTGCTCCGCGGAATCCGGGCGCCTCCTGACAGCCTTCCGGTAGTGCTCTTCGGCGGACTGGACATCCCCCAACCTCTCCTCGGTCGCCGCGAGATCCGACAGAACCTCCGCCGAGCCTGGCGCGAGCTTCAACGCAGCCTCGAATCGCTCCCTTGCCTCGGGCCACTGTTCGTGCTCAAAAAATGCCACGCCTTCTGCGACGAGCCGCTCCACGCGCCAGTTGCGGCCTGCGCCTGCCATAGTGGCCAAGAGTAGGACCAGGAAAGCGGCCGTCATCCAGCGCGACCTTGGTCCGCTGGCTAATTGTTCAGGAGGCACATCCTGGCCGCGAAGGAAGAGGACCGGAGCGGCCCACTCGATTCCCTGCGGGTCCGTGGAGTGGATGGCCTGTCTCCCTTCTGCTACGGCGGCATCCACCTGATCACCTGCCACGAATCGCTGATAGAAGGTGCGGCTGAACGCGATCGCCGCCTCATCGGAGATCGGGAACTGCATGGCAACAACTGCAGGTATGCCTCCCAGCACGAGAGAACTGGCTACGCCCGTCAAGGGATCAGCCCCCATCCCGTCCGGCAGAGCCGCGGATCCACAGGCGTTGAGGACGACGAGGCGCAGGGTCGGGAAATCCGCAAGCTTGTTGACGAGGTCCGTTCCTCCCACCGGGTCAGCACTTCCGTCGTCGGTTTCGAAGAAAAGGACCCGCTCATCTCGACCCGGCACTGAGCCGCCGTGGCCCATGAAATGGAGCACATGGCACTGCTGCTCAATACATGCTTGACGGAGCGCTGCGAAGGTGGGGGCTTGCGGTCGGACGATCTCCAGATTGGGAGCAGAGCCTATAGCCGTCTCAAGGTTGCAGAGCTCCCTCGTGAGATCGAGTGTGTCCAGATGTCCAGGGCGCGGATTTGCGGCCACGGTGAGAATGCGAACGGTTTGTACCGAGGGGGCTGTGTAAACCGCCCGGGGCACGGCCAAGTACCTGATGATAGGTCGTCGACGGTTCAGGGCGAGGAACTCCGGGGTGCCCGGCTGTCGCAGCAGCTCCCACGGTAGCGTCTGGAGGACTGCGAGATCCGGGTCGCGCGGATCGAGCATCAATTGGAGTCGCAGACCGGCCTCAGGGTCGGACCCCAGGAGATCCAGGCTCCGCTCGTAAAGGCGGAGGATCTCGCCGTGGAGGAGAGCCTCGAAGAGTCGCTCTCCAACTGCTCTCGGAGAATAGTCTGGGCTCTCGGCACTCTTGGAAGTCCGGTGGCGCTCGAAGCGGCTCCCAAGTGCCGCTTTGAGGGCGCCCAGTTCGTTGCCAGGGAATGGAGAAACGAAATAAGCTTTTCCTTCTCCCCTTGGCGACAGGGCCTGGACGGTGTACCCGTCCGCAGGTCCAGTCACGATCTGAAGTCGAAAGTCTAAATACCTCATTGCGGCGCCACTGAACCTGTGTTGCTCTTTCTTGATTATCATCCTTCAGATGAGCTTCCACCAAATTGGCGGTCTCAGGTGGGGTTATACCGGATCAGATACCGGATCACCTCGCTCTCGGGCATCTCCCGCATCACGTAGGCGTAGACCCACCAGCTCCCGTCCTGGCGCTCGTCGGTCCTGAGCACCCGGTAGAACCTCTCCCGGATCTCGATTGTCACGAGCGGGTTCCAGTCGGGCTTGGGCCGGCAGCTCAGGATGGTCAACCCGCCGGGGGAGGGCACGATCCGGTCGGGCCGCTCCGGCCCGTAACGCAGGAGGTCCCGCGACTGGACGAGCCTCCTCTCCACGATCTGCCAGAGCCGGAGGCCCGCCCAGACGAGCGGCTCCCCGGCAGCCTCGTGGTGGAGCCCGTAGACGACCAGCCGCAACATGCCCGTGGCCGGGATCAGGAAGAGGAGCCACGTCCACGGCTCCGCCAGCCAGCCGGTCCAGTTCGCGACGCCGCTCAGCATGTAGCCTCGGATCTCCTCCTGGCTCAGCTTCGCCGACTCGAGGGCGTCCACGACGAGCGCCGCATTGCGCTCGGCCGCGCGCTTGAAGAAGTCCAGCCCGTTCGAGACGAGAACGACGCCGCCGACGAGGAATTCGGCCAGCCCGAGGAGGGCGGACCAGCCCGCCGGATCCCCGCCGTACCGGCGGGTGAAGTCGCCGCGCTCCGGATTGGGGAGCAGGGCTGCGAAGAGTCCCAACAACAGGTCGCGCATGGCAGTCGTATACACCATGGTAAGATGATGGCGCCGTGAGGAAAAGACACATGCGGAACCGCATCGTTACATCCCTCCTCCTCGGCCTCTCCCTGACGGGCGGGGCTGCCTCGGCCGACGACGTTTTCCTCAAGAATGGCCGCAAGTTCGAAGGGGTCATCGCCGAGACCACCGACACCCAGGTCCGCATCCGGATGCAGGGCGGCGTGGTCAGCCTGCCCAAGAGCCAGGTGCTCCGGGTGGAGGCCAAGGACTCGGACCTCTCCGGCTACCTGAGGCGCAAGGAGGCGCTCCGGCGCAGCGCCGACGCCAGCGCCCAGGACTGGCTCGAGCTCGCCCGCTGGGCCAAGACCCAGGGGCTGGAGCAGGGCGCCCGCGAGGCCGCGCTGATCGCGGCCGAGCTCGATCCCAAGCTCGAAGGAGTGGCGACCCTCCTCCGCGGCTACAAGTACTCCTTCGACGAACAGCTCGGCCGCTGGATCTCCTACGAGGAGTCGATGCGCAAGCGCGGCTTCGTGTTCTCCCAGGGCGCCTGGATCAGCCGCGAAGAGATGGCGGAGAGGGCCCGTCTGCAACGGGAGCACGAGGCGCACGTCGCCCAGTTGCGTGAAGCCGCCCGCGCCGACCGAGCCGCCCGCCAGACCGAGATGCTCCTCGCCACCCAGACCGCCCTCCTCCAGGAGACGGTCCGGGAGCGCGAGCGGGATCGGTACGTCGCCCCCTATGCGGGCTACGGCTGGCCGGTGGTCGTGATCCCCGGCCACTTCCCGCGCCCCTGCCATCGTGGCGACTGCAATCCGCCGCATGGAGGCGGTGACGGCGACGGCGGCGGCCACCACAACCGTCCCGACGGCCGTCACGGCCGCAGCAGCTTCACCCGCATCCCGGGCAGCGTGATCCCGGGCGGCGATGCGGGGGGGCGGTCGTCGTTCGATTCGCCGAAGCGGTGAACCCCCTGGGCGGGGGCCTCACCGCTCCCGCCCGAATTCCTGCACCCAAAGCACCGTAGACCCGGCCGCGTTCGTCCCCACGGCGCAACCCACTCCCATCTGCGTAAACGCCGCGTTGAGCAGGTTGCCGCGGTGTCCGCGGCTCTGCATCCAGGCGTCCATCGCCTCCTCGACCGTCGTGTGCCCGCGGGCGATGTTCTCGGCCACCAGGAACGGCCGATACCCGGCTTGCACCACCCGGTCGCGCGGCTGAAGCCCCTCCGGGTTCCGGTGGTTGTAGTAGGAACGGGTCAGCATGTCCTCCGCGTGCTTCTGCGCCGCGCCGTTCAGCCGGGGATCGAGGACGAGCGGCTCCGCTCCGACCGCCTCCCGCCGGGCGTTGACCGTGGCGAGCATCTCCGCCCGCACCTGCTCCAGATCCGTCAAGGGAGCGGTCTGGCGCGCGAAGAACTCGCTCTCGCGCCAGGCCAGGAGGAACGTGTAGAGCGGCGTGCCCTGGAAATCCGTGATCCCGATCCCCAGCTCCTGATAATCCGCGTCCGTGACCGACTGGAAGAACGCCTGGTCCGACCCCTTCCACCAATCGACGATGACCCCGGCGTCCCCGGGTCCCCCTACGAAGCTGTGGCTCCACCCATGGGCCTGGTAGCCCGCCCGGACGAGCTGGCGGCGGATCTCCTTCATGTCCTCGGGACCGGGCGGCTCGGCGTTGCGGTCCCGGATCTCCTCGGCGCTGCGCTGCGCCACCTGGTTCAGGGACTCGACGAGACGGAGAGGGGCAAGGCCGGCGGCCGAGCGCTCCTGGTTGAGCTGGGCGAGGAAGCTCTGCCTCTGAAAAGAGGGGTCTTCCTGGAGCGCGAGGAAGAGGAGAAGCGG
>Ga0190265_10002482_pt1 | contig 12383 bp, 9 predicted proteins | sample Popmic124T_FD_133135 | JGI IMG/M metagenome (GOLD analysis project Ga0190265, IMG submission 133135) | Populus adjacent soil microbial communities from riparian zone of Indian Creek, Utah, USA - 124 T | ecosystem: Environmental > Terrestrial > Soil > Riparian zone | place: USA: Utah | collected... | reverse complement strand
GTAATTCGGGTGGTTGGCGATTTCGGGGACATATTCGACGTACTGGAGCTTGTCGTTCTTATCGACGACAAAAACCGCCCGCGAATTGATGCGCAGGTCGGGGACCAGTGTGCCGTACTTCCGGCCGAAGTCGCCCTGTTTCGCGTCGCTGAACACTTTGAATCGACTGGTGTCGATCCCTTCGGCGCCGCAGAAGCGAGCCTGGGCCGTCGGCAGGTCGAAGCTGATGGTGTAGAAATCGACGTTGGGCACGCTTTCCAATTCCTTGTAGAAGCGGCGCGTCTGCTCGGCGCAGACCGGCGTGTCCAGCGAGGGCACGACGCTATAAATGCGGGCCTTGCCGGCGCCCTCGCTCAGTTTTGCGTCCGTCAGAAGATTGCTGCGGAGCACGGCGTCGGGCGCCTTGTCGCCGACCTTCAACTCCGGTCCTTCAAGATTGAGTGAATTGCCTTTGAGCGTGGATGTCCTGGCCATGATGACCTCCCATATCGGTGAACGTAACGTGGCACACTTTGCGTGGTTGATTCGGGATTCATATTAGATCGCAGGCGCGCTCTGGTCAACTCGCGAGGCCGCCTCCGAAGCGTGGCAATCGAAGGCGAGGCGTCAGACCGCTTTTGACGTTGCGTTTTGCGATAACTAGAATCTGGTTTCGCCGCACGAAGTGCGCGGCGCCAACACAAGAAGGAGAGATCGTATAATGGCAGGCGCCAACACCGCTCAATTCACCGATGCCAACTTTGAGAAAGAAGTCATTCAATCATCCACGCCAGTTCTGGTTGATTTCTGGGCCGAATGGTGCATGCCCTGTCGCGCCTTGGGTCCGACCATCGACAAGCTGGCCGACGCCTACGTCGGAAAGGTCAAGGTCGGCAAGCTGGACACGGACGCAAGCCAGGCGACGGCGGCGAAATACGGCATCCAGAGCATTCCCACCGTCATCCTTTTCAAGAACGGCGAGATCGCGCAACGATTTATTGGTTTGAAGCCCGAGAAGGAATTCGCTGCGGCGATTGACGCCGCGCTTGGCTGAGTAGCGCGACTGTTTCCCGTCTGAGACGCCGCTTGGACTGCAGTCCGGGGATCGTCAAGCTGTTCACTCCAGGTTCGCGTGGTAGCGCAGTCCGAGTTGCACGATCCGTCCCAGGAGCCGTTCGTATGACACTCCGGCGCTCTTGGCCGATTCGGCGAATTCCTCGCCGATGGCGATCTGTGGATTGGGGTTCGACTCGATGAGATAGACGCGCCCGTCCTCGCGCAGGCGCAGGTCGAGCCGGGCGTAGCCGCTCTGATTCAATGCTCGGTAAGCTCGCTTGCAGAGATGCACGATTCGCCGCGTGTCGGGCTCGGGGAGATTCTCGGCGGCGCCAGCAATGAGGCCGGAGCGAGTCTGGTGATCGATATCCCATTTCAAGCGGCTGGTGGCGATGCGCGGCGCTCCTTCCGGCAGATTCTCCAGGATCATTTCCCAGATGGGAAAGGCCTCGATGCGCTGGTTGCCGATGAGGCTGACGTACAGCTCGCGGCCGTCGATGTATTCTTCAACGATCGCATCGTTCGATAGTTCAGTGTGGATAAATTCGACGCGCTCCGCCAGCTTGGTGTCATCGTGGACGACCGAGGCCTGGGCGATGCCGACCGAGCCGTGGGCGGTCGCCGATTTTACGATGAGCGGGAAATTCGTCCGGCGCGGGCGGCGGGTCTTCTTTCCCATCGGCACGACAAAGAAATCGGGCGACGGGATCCGGTGGTATCGCAGGATCTTGCGCTGCAGCGCCTTGCTGGTTGCGAACATGAGGCCGCGCGGGTTGCAGCCAGTGTAGCACTGGTGGATCAGCTCGAAGTAGCCGAGCACGTGCGGAACGTAGAAATCGACGCCGCGGAATTCCTCGAGCAGGTTGAACACGATCTGCGGCTTGCGCAGGCGGATGGCGTCGCGGACGACGCCCATCTCGTCGCCGACGACGAGCGGCTCGACGTCGTGGCCCATCGCGCGGAGTGTCGTGAGCACGTCATGCTCCGCCTGGAAGGGCATCATCTCTTTTTTGGTCAGTCCGGTGGTGTCTTTGGGGGGCACGCAGGAGGCCTGAATCATCACCGATATGCGCAACGGCTTCATTCGATGTCTCGGCGCGGCACAGGCGAAGTCGCCCTCGCTAACGCTTCGGGCTTGGAATGGCTGCTATAGCAGCAGCCGATGCCGGCCGTCGCGTATGTAATTCATCGTCTCAACGGTGAGCAGGACCGTAGCTTCGACCTCGGACTGGGCCTCGGACGTCTTCAGGCGGAGGTTCAGCTCGCGGCAGCGCTGGATCATTTCCTTGAGAACCTGATCGATGGTGTATTGGTATGCCCCCGTCCAGCGGGCGGCGATGCGGCGGATTTGCGGACGTAAACGGCGCAGAAACTTCGCGGCCTTTTCGTTTGCGGCAAATTCGGGGGCGGCGGAAAAAAGTTTACGCAGGTCGCGGTCGTAGAAATCCGGATGGTCCGCGTAGCGCTCCCGCTTCTCTTCGTAGTGCTCCGCCAGCGACATCGTCAGCTTTTCGATGGGATCGTCCTTCTTGCGCGTGCGGACCAGCGTCTTTTTGTCGGCCAGTTCGGTCATCAGCCGGTCGACGAAGCGCAGCTTTTTGATGGCCGGCCAGGTCTGGTAGCGCTGCTCCCATTGCGAGCCGGGTGTCAGCCAGACGGCAAAGGTTTCGGCGAAGTCCTCGGCCGGGTGGCTCTGGGCGTACCAGTTCTGAATGTGCAGCACAAATCGCCGGCTGTGGGGCTTGGGCTGGTAGTATTCAGGGTACCGGATCGTCGGCGGGCCAAAGACCTTGCGATAATCCTTGCGGCGGTGCAGGCGGAAGGCGTGGTCGATGGCGTGGCCGACCTCGTGGCGGATGATTTTCAGGCATGACTCGGGCGTGTCACCCTCGGCCTGGAGCATGATCTTGCGCTCCAGCTCGGTGAGCCGCGGGTGGCCGAGGTAGAAAGGCAAGGCGATGCCGGTGACGCCGTCGGGGGTGAACCACTCGGTGGAGAACCAGAAGTAGGGCCCAAAGCGGAGCTTGCGGGCCTTGAGTTCCGAGAGGACCTGGCGGATGCGCTCGTGGAGGGGCGTGTCTTTGAGTTGCAGTTTGAGATCGCAGAAGCGGAGTTTGAGGAGTGCCTCGTCGTTGAGGTCGGCCCAGGGATGGCTGGCGGGAGCGACGGATTTTGGAGCGGGTTCGGCGGACATTTGTGATGACGTCGGTGTTAGGGCAGCAACCTGGTATTAACGAAATGATGTTCACCCGCAGTGATCCGGCTGGTCTATGCGAGGACCACCTCGAAGCCGGCAAATAACGAGAAGTCTCGAACGTTTCCCGAGGCAATTCGACGCACGCCGGCAGTCCAGAGGGTGGCCGCGAGAAACGTGTCGAGCAGACGCTTTCGCCCCAAGCCGTGCTTCGCCATCCAATCGAAGAAGAGCACTGAAGATTCGGAAGTCGGATAGACGTGGCGAACTTCCACCGCGTTCCACCAGAACCGGGCACGGGCAAGGGCTTCATCCATCGTAAGCGGGGTTTGAAAACGCTTTGAATCGGTCACGACATGGATGAACTCGAGTAGCACCTGAGGCACCAGTGCGATTTGCTCCTCTCCATTGAGAATCTCGCTCCGAAGCCATTCATGTGCGCGAAGGTGCTCGGCCGACTCCAGAATCTCGAGGTGGACGAGAACGGTCGTGTCGATCCCGACCATCAGGCGCTCATTTCCTGCAACAGGTCATCGTCGGGCGACAGCGGTTGAAGGATTCGACCTACCGAAACGGGCTGAATCTCCCGCAAGGACGGGCGCGGCTGTGATCCGCTCGTGTGATCAACTTCGGCAACCAACTCAGCCCGATCGGCCGGCGGCAGCTCATCGATCAGTTTTAGGATGGATTTCACCGCTTCGCTCATTGAATGAATGATATAAATACCAGAGTCATCCATCAACGTGTCGCGGAGATTTATTCGCGTGTTAGACGGGGCTGGAGGGATGGGTGAACCAGCCGCCGCAAGGCGACTTGAACCGTGCCGCCCGAGCGGGTAGGGTTCCGGGCTGGGTCACGGGCTTGTAACTGACGCGGTGATGCCGGGCCGAGAGCGGAACCGTTCGCTTGCGGCAGGATCATGGATTGGCGCATCTTTCCGATGGATCGGGCCGTCTCGCGTCCGTAGCCGGATTTTCTAATTTGAGGGAGGCCGATCATGTCCAGAATTTTCGCGCGCATCATAGTGTCACGGTCGCTGCACCTTTTGAGCCTCGCTGCGATGGGAGCGATGAGCCTGGCCGTGCTTTCGGGGTGTCCCGACAATCCGCCGACGACGAATGTGGTGCCCCCCTTGAATGGGCGGGACGGCATCGATTGCTGGGACGACGGCGACGGGCGGCCAGAATCGGCCGAGGACGTGAATGGCGACGGCGAAATCGACTCGCGAGATTGCCAGGGGCCCGGGCCGGCAAGCGAGGTCTTCTGGAACGAGGGCGCATGAAGGTTGCCAGAGGTGAACGAGGCGAAGCCGAGTGAACCTCTGGTAGGCGGCTGCTTTTCTTCCCTTCCGCCCGGCGTTGGCGGACGAAGGGCATACAATTGCACTTCAAAGAGTGGAAATTCTTGAGTATGCCCGGCCGCCACTGAATGAATTTGAGGCCGACGAAATCTTTCGTCGAATATCGTTCGCCCGTCCGGGCGAGAGAGTGTTAAGGCGCAAACCAGAGGTTCCCTTTGGTCACCTCTGGCAACCTTCATGCGCCCTAGACGGGCGAGAACAGGGAATGACGTGCCTCATAAGTAGGCGCGCCAAACCACCCGTGAAAGTCGTGTCCGTGAGCGCCTTCGCGGTGATTTCCACGACTCCCCCTGGCGGCGCGGGCGTGATAGAATCGGGCGATCCGAGGAGGAGACGCCTGCATGACCGCCCTGCCTGACATTGCCCCGACCCGTCTTGAGCGCGATGCGCTGGGCGGCGATCTTTGGACATTGAATTTTGGGCCGCAGCATCCGGCCACGCACACCACGCTGCGGCTGGTGCTGGAGCTGGACGGCGAAACCGTCGTCGCCTGCACGCCGCACATCGGCTATCTGCACAGCGGGTTTGAGAAGCTGGGCGAGCATCTGGACTACAACCAGTACGTGGTCGTGACCGACCGCATGAACTACATCAGCCCGATCTCGAACAACGTCGCGTGGCACACGGCCTGCGAAAAGCTGTTCGGCATCGAGCTGACGCCGCGGTGCAAAGCCATCCGCACGATCATCGCGGAGCTGGGGCGAATTCAGGATCATCTGCTATGTCTGGGAACGGCCGGACTGGACCTGGGGGCGTTCACATCGTTTCTGTACACGTTCAACGAGCGGGAATACATCTACGACCTGCTGGAGGAGATCTGCGGGGCGCGGTTCACCAACAGCTACACGCGCGTCGGCGGGCTGATGTACGACATTCCGCCGGAATGGCCCGATCACGTGAAGCAGTTTTTGAAACGGCTGCCGAACGCGGTGAACGATTTTGAGTCGCTGCTGACGCGGAACCGCATCTTCGTCGAGCGGACCAAGGGCATTGGTGTCATCACGAAGGAAGAGGCGATTGCGTGGAGCTGGACCGGGCCGCTGGCGCGCAGCGTGGGCATTCAGCGCGATCTGCGGAAGGACGAGCCGTATCTGTGCTACGCGGACAACTGGGACGGCAAGGGATCCAGCGGCGTGAGCTTCAAAGTGCCGATCGCGACGGGCGGCGACGTGTACGCGCGTTACCTGGTGCGCCTGGAGGAACTGCGGCAATCGATCATTATCATCGAGCAGATCATCGACAGCATCCCGGCCGGTTCGGTCAACGTGCGGGCGGATGAGAAGGCGACGCTGCCGGACAAGAGCGAGGTTTATTTTTCGATTGAGGGGCTGATCCACCACTTCGAGCAGATCATGTGGAACCGCGGGTTCGAACCGCCCATTGGCGAAGCCTACGGGGCGAATGAGACCGCCAATGGGGAGTTGGGCTTTTACCTGGTGTCGGACGGCGGGCGCAATCCGTATCGGGCACGGTGCCGGCCGCCGAGTTATATCAACTATCAGGTGTTTCCGAAGCTGGTGATCGGGCACACGATCAGCGACGTGGTGGCGGTGCTGGGGAGCCTGAACGTGATCGCGGCGGAGCTGGATCGGTAGTGGACGCGCTGAGCGACCGAATCCGCGAGGCTGTCGTCGACCGACGCTATGTATTCGGTGTTCACGCTGATCAGAGGTTACGAGAGCGCCGAATTCCCGGGTGGCAGGTAGTCGCGGGAGTGGACGCGGCGAAACTCATTCGTGAGCGCCCAGACGCCTCACCCAATCCCGTCGCGGATTTTGAACAAATGCTAGCTGACGGAACGCCTTTCAAAGCCGTATGGGCTTGGCTTGGGCGTGACATCACGGCTAAACTTGTAACGGTGCATTTCTTCGACAGGTGAAACGCATGTTGCTTCAGGGCAAACGTATTCGGATCGAACGGTGGATCCACGCGACGCGATGCGTCGTGCGGGTAGACGTTGAGGCCGTGATTCCGGACGGCGATCCCAGTGAACCCTGCATGGAACCGGAGACGATTCGATTTCTGGATGAGATTCAAGACAAGGCGGATCGCGGATTGATCGATGAGTTGGTTCGGGTTGGAGATGTGTACGTTCGAAGGTCTGCGTGAGCCAGACGAGCACTACGCCAATCGGCACTTCCCCGCTTCATTGTTGGCAGTCCGCGGCACCGTAACCGAGGTTCGAGGCCGCAAGGGTCAAATACACGGTGCCATGAAAGGGTTTCGGGCTAGACGTGCGGCCCCGGATTCAGGCGGCCGATGCCACCGAGCGCGAGTCAATGGCCTTACTCATACGCAATCTTTCGCTGCCCCTCGACGTCGGCGAGGAATTGCTTTCACGAAGGGCGGCGAAGCGGCTGCGGATTCATCCGGGGGACATTCGCAAGTTCTCCGTCGTGCGCCGGGCGGTCGACGCGCGCGACAAGCGTGCGATTCAGTTCGTGTATAACGTGGAGGTCGAACTAGCCGGCGGCGCCCGAGAAGAGGCGCGAATCCTCAAGAAACTACGGCGAAGCGACATCACGGAGATTCAGGAGAGACCACCGCCTCCATTAGAGCACGGAACTGAAAAGCTTACCCAGCGGCCAGTCGTCGTCGGCCTCGGGCCGGCCGGCATGTTCGCGGCGCTGTGGCTGGCGAAACATGGATTGAAGCCGATCGTGCTGGAGCGCGGGCAGCCGGTGCGAGTGCGGCATCGCGACATCATGCACCGGTTCTATCGGCTGCACGAGTTCGATTCGGAGAGCAATTTGCTGTTCGGCGAAGGCGGCGCCGGGGCCTACAGTGACGGAAAACTCTATACCCGGGTAAACGACCCGCGGATGAACGAGATTTTGCGGGTCTTTGTCGAGCATGGAGCGCCGGAGGACATTCTGATCGATGCGCGGCCGCACCTGGGAAGCGATCGGGTACCGACGCTGTGCTGGCGGATTCGCGACACGATCACGGCACTGGGTGGGGAGATTCGATTCGGCGCGCGGCTGGATGACCTGGAGATTGAGGATGGCGCGATCAAGGCGATTCGCGTGACGCACTCACAAAAGCCGACGAAAGGCGCTCAGCCGGATTCGGAGGGAGAGCCGTTTGAAACAATTGTTCCAGGTCCCCTGCTGCTGGGACCGGGTCACTCGGCGCGGGACACGCTTCGGATGCTGGTGCAGCGCGGCGTGAGCGTCGCGGCGAAGCCGTTTCAGCTCGGCGTTCGCGTGGAGCATCCGCAGGCGCTGGTGGACAGGTGGCAGTATGGGGCGTCGTGCGGGCACAAGCGCTTGCCGCCGGCGGAATATCACCTGGTCTCGAAGGGCAGCGCGGGTAAGCTCGGGGACGTTTACAGTTTTTGTATGTGTCCGGGCGGTGTCATCCTTCCGACGAACGAATCGCCGGGCCTGATCGCGACGAACGGGGCGAGCGGTGTGGATCGCGACAAGCCCTTGGCCAACAGCGGGATCGTGATGACGGTGCCGGTGGAGCAATTTGGCGACGAACCGTTGCGGGGGCTTGATTTCGTGGAGCACTGGGAGCGCGTGGCGTTTCAACTGACGGGCGAGACCTATCGGGTGCCATGCCAGCGGGCCAGCGATTTTGTCGCCGGGCGCTTGCCGAAGGTTGATGAGCCTGGTTCGAATCCGGAAACGAGTTACCCGCTGCAGGGTCAATGGGCCGACATCCGCAAAGTTCTGCCGGAATTCGTTGCCGATGCCGTGAGACTGGCACTCATCGATCTGGACAGGCGACTGCCGGGCTTCGCCGGGCCTGAGGCGATCGTGACCGGGCCGGAATCGCGCGCGAGCGCGCCGGTGCGCATTCCGCGCGATCCGCAAACGCGCGAGAGCATCTCCACTCGCGGACTTTATCCCATTGGCGAGGGGGCGGGGTATGCGGGCGGCATCATGTCGGCGGCGGCGGATGGAATTGCGACGGCGGAAATGCTCATTCGCCGCTATGCGCCGCTGGGGTAGGTCTCAGAATGGTGTAAGGCTCGCGAGCATCAATCCTTCCACTCGGCCGGGGGCCGCGAATTTTTTCGTGCCTCTGCCAGATCCGGGCGCAACTCTGCGCACCGGCCACACCCGGCACTTGTAAAATCATTAGAGAATCCACACTTCCGACAGTCCCAGGGTTGATTCACGGATCGAGCATCGGCGTCGGTATAGTTCGAATATTCCTCATCGAATCGGCCGCCGCATGCCTCACACAAGACACCGCAGGCCACAGCGGAAGTCTGAAAGACGGGAATCCAGAAGAGCGTCAAATACTCTTTGAGTTCGATTCTTCGATATGATTGCCGTGACTTGCAATTCGGGCATGGAAAGCTCCCTCCCGCACACAGCTCTTCTCGCGTCAGACTGCCGAATATAATGAACACGACTCACTCCAGTTGTCCCGAAGTGTAACAAAAAAGCTAATGCCACTTGACCAAGAAAAGGGTCTATTTGCCCTGGCTCCCTGATCGATTTATGAGGACCAGAATCCGTTGTGCAGCCCTCAACGCGCGGATACAAATGGGGACGCTGCTATCGACGGGCGCGATCTCGGGGGATTTGTCGAACTGGTTCTGCCTTAAGTGATGGCTTGTTCAAAGAGCGCTCAGACTCAGGGCATTTTCGATGATGCCGAGATGCGAATAGGCTTGGGGAAAGTTGCCGAGCGAGCGGCACAACTCCGGATCGTACTGCTCCGCGAAAAGGCCCGTCGGTCCCGCCAGGTCGAGCATCGCGTTGAACAGCTTCCAGGCGTCGTCGGTGCGGCCGAGGCGGAGATAGGTGTCCACCAGCCATGACGCGCAAATGAAGAAGCCGCCCTCCTTGCCGGGTAGGCCGTCGTCAGTGCGATAGCGATAGACGGTCGGCCCCTCGAGCAGTGCTTTCTCAATAGCGTCGATGGTTTGCATCATTCTCTGATCATCATGGGGCAACATCCCGCAGAGGCCGATATGCAGCGCGGCGGCGTCCATGTCTTCGCCTTCGTAGGCGGCGGTGAAGGCGCCGATGGATGCCTTGAACCCGTTGGTCAGGACGTCGGCGGCGATCTCGTCGCGCAGGGCGAGCCAGTCGGCTCGCTCACGATCCATCATGCGGCGGGCGATTTCAATTGCCCGGTCAACCGTGAGCCAGCACATCACCTTCGAATGGACATGGTGCCGGCGCGGCACGCGCACTTCCCAGATGCCGTGATCCGGCTCGCGCCAGCGCCGCTGCACGGCCTGCACCATCGCTTCCACGAGGCGCCAATGCGACCAAGAGAGCGGCGCGTCGTGCTCGACCAACACGGCGACGAGGTTCACGATGGGGCCGAATACGTCGAGCTGGACCTGCCGCGCTGCGGAGTTTCCGACTCGAACCGGCCGGCTGCCGGCATAACCGGAAAGCTGGCCAATTTCGGCTTCCGGCCCCAGTTCGTCGCCATTCACTGAATACAACGGGTGCAGGCGCTCGGGCGATTGGCATCGGTCGATGACCCCGGCCATCCAGTCGAGAAAGTGCATACCCTCCGCCATGGTTCCCAGCTTCGCGAGCGCGGTCGCGGTCATGGCGGCGTCGCGCAGCCAACAGTAGCGATAGTCCCAGTTTCGCACGCCGCCGAGGTGCTCGGGCAGGCTCGTTGTCCCGGCCGCACAAATGGCGCCTGTCGGACCATAGCACAGCGCTTTGAGAATGATCGCACTTCGACGGACCATCTCGGGTTCCACGCTCGGCAGCGCCAATTGATCGGCCCAGGCCGTCCAATATCGCTGCGTCATATTCAGGCTGGCCGGAATGTCCTGCGTTTCACCGCGAAGACTTGCGGTCCCGTGACGCAGCTCCAACACGAGCGGTCGCTCCGAAAGCTCGACGATCGTCCGGGCCGATTCATGGGATCCCTCGGCGAGTATCTCCCAGGTGACACCCGGCGCCCGCAAGACAATCGGGTCCGTCGCTTCCCCGACCTCCAATCCCCCATCCCGAACGATGAATCGGGTCGGAACGCGCCCGAAGTCCAGCCGCGGCACGAATTCAATCGCGACCCGACCCGACCCTTCGACGATCCGCACCAATTCGGACCGGCCGGCACGATTGACGGGGCGGCCGCGCGAGCAGTCGAGAAAATCAGTCACGGTGAAAGTCGGCCATCGCGTTTGCAGCACCATCGTGCCGTCGACGTAGCGCTGATCAATCGGAGGCGAGCCGTCGGCGGCGCGGATGGAAAAATGGCCGTCAGCCGGCCCGCCGAGCAATTCCGAAAAAAGCGACGGCGAATCGATGCGGGGAAGACACAGCCAGGTGACGCGGGCGTCCGGCGTCACAATGGCAATCGTGCGCTGATCCGAGAGCATTGCGTGCCGCTCGATCGGCACCGCACCGGCCCCGGCAGCCCAGTGATTCCGCAACTCGCATATTTTCACGAGAATGCGGGCGACGTCCGCGGGTCCTTCGACGCGGAACTCGGCGCTGGTATCGCCCGGGCCGACCTTGATTCCGACATCAGGCCCGCTTAGCGTCGCGAAGGCCTCTTCGTCGGTCAGATCGTCGCCGAAAAACAGAACGGCCGAGGCGCCCACCCGCTGGCGGATGACCTCCAGGGCGCGGCCTTTGCTGGTTTCGACGACGCCGAGTTCAACGACTTTCTTGCCGTGGCGCGTGTAGACCCCTTTCAGGCCGCCCGGGCCGCGTTCAACGAGTTCGAGCGCACGGACTGCTTCTTCCTGACTCGCGTTTCGATAATGAAATGCGATGCTGGCGGGCTTGGTTTCGAGATGAAAGCCGGGGGATGCGTCCGCAATTTCCCGCAGCTCACGCAAAACACGATCACGAAGATGCGCCGTGTCTTCTTCCAGCGACTGTGCGAAATCAAGATCGAATTCGCTCCCGTGACTTCCGACGAGATGCACTTCTGGCGGCGCGACTAGCAGCTCCGCAAGATCGCGGAGGGCGCGGCCGGAGATGACCGCGACGTGGGTTTGCGGTGACGTGCTCAGACATCGAAGCGCGACGCTGGCCTCGCGGAGCGGCCTGGCTTCCCTCGGGTCCTGCACGATCGGCGCGAGGGTGCCGTCATAGTCCGAGGCAATCAGCAGCACGGGCACCCGCGCCAGGTGCTCAAGCTTTCGTTCCAACATTGGCATGCTGAAGGGCTTTCAAAAAAGAACCGGCCCAATGGAATACGTCGTTTTTCTTGATCACGCGCCGCATGGCCTTCATGCGGCGCTTCTGCTGGTCCAGCGGCATTTTAAGCGCGGTTTCGATGGTCCGCTTGACGGCGTCGATGTCGTGGGGGTTCACGATGAGGGCGTCGCGCAGCTCGTGGGCGGCGCCGGCGAATTCGCTCAGCACCAGGGCGCCGGTATCGTCGCGCCGGCAGGCGACGTATTCCTTGGCGACGAGGTTCATGCCGTCGCGCAGGGGCGTCACGAGCATGACATCAGCGGCGAGGTAGAGGGCAACAATTTCCTCCGTCGGCTGGTTGCGGTGCAGGTACTGGACGGGCATGCAGCCCAGCTCGCCAAACTCGCCGTCGATCTCGCCGACGATGCGTTCGATGCGCGAGCGAAGTTCCTGATATTCCGGCACGTATTCGCGGGTCGGCACCGCGACCTGAACCAGGGCGCAGCGGTCGGCGGTGATCGTGCCGGCCTGGAGCATCTCGTGATAAGCCCGGAGGCGGATGTCGATGCCCTTGGTGTAATCGAGCCGGTCGACCCCGAGGATCAGCTTGCGCCCCCCGCCCAGGTTCCGGCGCAGCTCATCGGCACGAGCGATCACGTCGGGACGGCGCGCGGTCGCGGCGAAACGTTCGACGTCGATCGAGATCGGGAAG
>Ga0190265_10002481_pt1 | contig 12383 bp, 11 predicted proteins | sample Popmic124T_FD_133135 | JGI IMG/M metagenome (GOLD analysis project Ga0190265, IMG submission 133135) | Populus adjacent soil microbial communities from riparian zone of Indian Creek, Utah, USA - 124 T | ecosystem: Environmental > Terrestrial > Soil > Riparian zone | place: USA: Utah | collected... | reverse complement strand
TGGACGACGACGTCCCGCTCGTCGTGCCCGAGATCAATGCCGATCAGGTCCGGAATCGTCCCAAGGGAATCATCGCAACGCCCAACTGCACGACAACCGCAATGGTCATGCCGCTGGCTCCACTGCACCGCGAGTGGACTGTCAATCGCGTCGTGGCTGCCACCTATCAGGCTGCTTCGGGGTCCGGTCAGCCAGGGGCAGACGAGTTGTGGGAGCAGACTCAACTCGCAGCGAAGGAGCCCGAGGCGGTCCGCGAGGGCCGTGCGGGAGATGTCATCAAGGGTGGAGACACATTCGTTCATCCGCTCGTGCTCAACGTCTTGCCGAAATGCGGTTCGGTCAAGCACGATGGTTATACGAGCGAGGAACTGAAGCTCTGCCACGAGACTCGCAAGATCCTGGGGATCGCCGATCTCAGAGCCACGGCGACCTGCGTGCGCGTTCCCGTCGTTACCGGTCACGGCGTCTCGGTGCATGCCGAATTCGACTCCGAGGTGTCGGTCGAGCGGGCGCGCGAGATCCTGGCGACATCTCCCGGGGTCGAGCTTGCGGACGACCTCGACAACGAGGTCTATCCCACCCCCCTGGGCGCCGCCAATCGGGACCCCTGCTTCGTCGGGCGAATTCGCAAGGACCTCTTCGACGAGCGGGCGCTCGAGTTCTTCTCCGTCGGGGACAACCTGCGCAAGGGGGCGGCGCTCAACGCCGTGCAGATCGCAGAGCTTCTTCTCTAGCTCGACTCAGCCCTCTCGCAGTGAACTGCGGTGCGCGTCGAGAACGGACCTCAATCGATCCGGGAAGTCGGTAATTACTCCGTCGACACCGGCCGCGATGAGCCGCTCCATCTCGTCGGTTTCGTTTACAGCCCAAGTCCACACACCCAGGCCCTCCGCGTGTGCCGTCTGCACGAGGCCCTTGGTCACCTGCGTGTGATGTGGCCCGATTCGACCTGCATAACGGCGAACGTGATGAAGGCGGCCGAGTATCTCGCCGGCATCCTCGTGTTCGTAAAACAGCTGAACGAGATCGACATTAGGAGCGAGCGAATGCATGCGGGCCGGGCTTACCGCCGATAGGGACATCACGACCACACGCCCGCTGTCACCGAGGAGCCGATGGTCTGCCAGAGTACGAAGTACCGTCCATTCGATTCCCGACTTCGAATCATCTGTGCTCTTGAGCTCGATGGCGAAACGCGCGAGATGGCGATATCTCTCGAGAACCTCTGACAGGGTCAGGAGCGACTGTTCCTCGAACCTTCGCGAGCCGGCGCGGACTTCCTCGTTGAACCACGATCCTGCGTCTGCATGTCGGAGTTCTTCGAAGCTCATCTCTGAGATGACCCCATGATGGTCGATCCCGCGAAGGGTGCGAGTCGAAACGAGATCGTGGAAAACGATTGGGACGCCATCGGCCGTCAGTTGGACATCGAATTCGAGATACTCGGCCCCCCTCTCGATTGCGATGTCGAACGCAGCGATGGTGTGCTCGGGGGCGTGTCCAGACGCGCCACGATGGGCAATGATCGCTTTCTCCCCAAAGCTCATCGGCGAGCGCCCTAAGGCTCGCGCTTTTCCTGCAACGACGTCCTCTCCTGTTAGCGCACCCACCGGTTCGAGATTCCTGTGCTGACGTGAACGATACGCGAACGGCCTGCGTATACGAGTGGACAAAGGCTCGGGCCTCGACAAGTGAGCCTCACTCAGTCCCTGACCGCTTCATAGCGTTTGTCCCGATATAGGCGAACTCTTATGATTCGCGGTATTCATGTCGGCGCTCAGCAAGTGAGCGGGCGGGAAATCCATCTATTAGGAGGAGACGAATGCGACGACGAGCAGCCTTCGTGGCGGTACTCGCGATGCTTATGGCCGGGACCATGGCGGCTATCCCAAACTTCTTTCGAAGCAGTGACTCGACCGGTATTGCTCAAGCGCAACAGCAGGGACTTCAACCCGCGCCGGATCGACGACCAGATGAAGGAGAGGGCCCCTTTCGCAAGATGGTGATCCGGGGGGCAACACTGATCGACGGCACCGGCGCTCCACCACGGGGACCTGTCGACATCGTGGTCGAGAAGGAATGGATATCGCAGATCAAGAAGGTCAAGGAGCGCGACCTCGACAGGGACCGGCCCCCGTTCGATGCTGAGCATGAGGTCGATGCGACGGGCATGTACGTGCTTCCCGGATTCATCGATCTCCATGTTCACGCCGGCGGACCCCCCAAGAATCCTGAGGCAGAGTATCCGTACAAGCTTTGGCTTGGACACGGAGTGACGAGCGTACGCGGCGTAACCCTCGCGGACTTCGACCTCACAGCCAGCGAGAAGCGGCGTAGCGCAAACAACGAGATCGTTGCACCGCGCATCTTCGACTACGCACGACCTGGACAGGGTTGGGGCGAAGGCCCCGTGACAAACGATCCCGAACGCGCGCGCGAGTGGGTTCGGTGGGCCGCCGAGAACGACGTCGACGGATTCAAGTTGAGAGATCCCGATTGCGGTCAGCCGAATACTGTGGAGGCGCTCCTGGACGAAGCCAACAAGGTCGGCCTGGGGTCAACGGCGCATCTCGCACAGACCTGCGTCGAAGTGATGAACGCTATTGATGCCGCTCGCTTGGGCCTGGGCACAGTGACGCACTTCTATGGCCACTTCGAATCGCTCATCAGGAAGGGCGAGGAGCTGTTCCCCCCGGACTACGACTACAGCGACGAGCAGGTGCGCTTCAGTCAGGTTGCGGACTGGGTCAACAAGATCTACCCCCCAGGCGGGCGCGAGTGGAAAGCGTACTTGCGCGAGCATCTCAGACTCGGGACTGTATTCGATCCCACTTTCAACATCTACGTCGCCAGTCGCGATGTCATGAGAATGCGCGCCGCGGAGTGGCACGAGGAATACACGCTGCCGTCACTCATGGACTTCTACGAGCCGAACACCGACTCGCACGGGTCCTACTACTGGGACTGGGGTACGGAGGTCGAAACAGCGTGGAAGAAGTTCTACGAAGTGTGGTTCAAGCTCGTGAAGGACTACCACGACATGGGTGGTCGCATCACGACCGGATCGGACTCGGGCTTCATCTACCAGACGTATGGCTTTGGCTACGTCATGGAACTCGAGTTACTGCGTGAGGCCGGGCTTGAGCCTCTCGAGGTCATCAAGGCTGCGACGCTCAATGGCGCGAAAACTCTGTACGAACCAAAGGGAATCAAGAGCCCTCCGATCGGCACGGTACAGCGCGGCAAGCTCGCGGACCTTGTCATCGTTCCCGAAAATCCTGTGGGGGACCTGTCCGTCGATCCATGGGCTCGTCGCGGAGGCGGTTTCAAGACCCTCTACGGCAACGGTCATCTGCGCCTGAATGAAGAGACCAACGAGGTTGAGCGAGTTGGCGGAGTCAGATTGACGATCAAGGACGGCATCGTCTACGACGCCCAGCAGCTGTTGAAAGACGTGAGGGACATGGTCGACGAGCAAAAGGCGGAACGAGGAGATTCATAAGGGCAGCGCGCGAAGGTCGGTCTCCCACGGTCCCTAAGTAACTTCCTTAAGGGGCCGGGAGACCGGCTCTAGCCCGCTCTCAGCTCCGTGGGGATCACTACGAACTCTTGCTCGGCACCATTTCGGTAGACCTGCACCGGGATCTTGCGACCGATGGCGCCTATGTCCATCAGGCGCTGGACGTCGTCCATTCCCTGAACGGGTTCGCCTTTTATCTCGAGGATGATGTCTTCGGGGGCGAGTCCTGCGCGCGCTGCAGGCCCTCCCGGCTCGACGTGCACGACCTCGATGCCGCGATCGCGGCCAACTCTGTTGGAGAGACGCGGCGGGAGAGGACGCGGCCCCCCGGCGATTCCGAGGAACGCGCGCCGCACTCGCCCGTCGCGCATGAGCGCGGCAATGATCTTGCGAGATACGTCGTTGATCGGCACCGCGAGTCCGAGTCCTTGCCCTGCATTGGCCCCGACAAGCGCGGTGTTGATTCCAACCACTTCGCCTCGACCGTCTGCCAGCGCTCCGCCGGAGTTGCCAGGGTGCAGCGCCGCGTCGGTCTGAATGACGTTCTCGATGAAGCGGATGTGGTCACCCGCCCGGGCCGGGAACGAGCGTCCCAAAGCGCTCACGATTCCGGCGGTCACCGACCCGGCAAACCCAAGCGGATTTCCGAGGGCGACCACGAGCTGTCCAACCCTGAGCGCCCCTGCATCGCCGAGCTCGGCGGGGACCAGATCGGACGCTTGAGTGCGCAGCACCGCGAGGTCGGACAGTGGGTCGGTACCGATGATCTCGAAGTCGAATTCGCGACCGTCGGTAAACGAGACGATGCCCTCGTCGGTGCCGTGCACCACGTGGGCGGAGGTAAGCATGTATCCGTCGGGGGTGATGACCACGCCGCTGCCGCCGCCCTCGACCCTGCGACCGCCCATGACTCGTCTCATCACCTGCAGGTTCACGACGGACGGCGCGAGCTGGTCCACGACACGCGTGATCGTCGCGGAATATGCGTCGAGCGCAGCATCGTCGTCGGGAGGCTTGCTCTGGGAGGGTCGGGGAGTGGGGCCGTTGAGGATGTTGTCGACGAACAGCGGCTCGTCCCAATCCTCGTGGCTACGGCTCCGCTCGGGTCCTTTGATGCGTTTGGCCCGCAGATCCATGGACTGGCTCCTTCCTAGGTGACTTCCAGAGCAACGGCCGCTCGAGCCGCGCCATTCCCTCTCCGCTTCGAAAAACGAGGAGCTAATCCCGGTGGGAGTCGGCCTCAGCGACTGGGCGCTCAGTCTCGGCCCGACCCAATCTTGTGATGACGAGTCCACCAATTACGATGAGAGCACCGATCACGCGTTCGCTCGTCAGGCGTTCGTCGAGCAACAGCACTGCGATTGCTCCACCGAGAATGGGAACGAGGAAGCCGTAGACCACCGTTCGGGGTATCCCGCGCTGGCGAATCGCCCAGTTCCACAACAGATAGGCGAGATAGACAGGGCCGATGATGGCGTAGATGAGGATGACCCACGTGCCTAGGGAGACGCTGTTCCAGTCCTGATCGATCATCGCCGGAAAACCGACGAAGGTGATGAGCAAACCTCCCAGGCCAAGCCCGTAGGCCATCAACTCCCGGGGCGGAAACCGCTTCGACAAAGGCTGAGTCACAACGCCGTATGTGCCGAACGCGGCGGCCGCACCGAGCGAGAAGAGATCGCCCAGTCGAGCCGCGGCGAACGCGTCCCACGCGCGCAGGAACACTGCGACTCCGATGAAACCCATGACAACCCCGGCGACTTCCAGAGCCCGTGGCTTCTCCTTCCTCACGATCCACACGACGATGACCGAGAAGATGGGGTGCGTTGAGATGAGGATCGCGCTTGCCAGCGCAGTCGTCCGGTCGAGGCCGAGCATGAACCCCATCTGATAGAGGAAGTAACCGGTCAACCCCGATGCGATGAGCCCCGGGAGGTCAGCACGTCGAGGGCGCACGCGACTCTTCGAGAGCATCAACACGGCGACCGAGAAGAGAACCATGGCAGCAAACCGCAGCGAGGTGAAGGCAACAGGATCTATCTCTCGCCACGCGATCTTGAATAGCGAAAAAGTCGACGCCCACATCAACGCGACGGCAAGGAGCGCGAGATCGACAAGTAGGGGGGCCGGTGGTCGGCTGGCTGCTTCGTCGATCACCGTGCGGTCAATATCGGTCATGTAGTGGTGCGTTCAGTCAGTGCGTTGGCGCACGGCTAGCCTGACCAGGTGGCAGCCGACCAGCCGATCCGGCCACGGTTGTCAGCATGATGGAAGGTTGCGTAGATCCCGCGACCGTCAGCTTTGCCAGCGGTGAAGGCGTACCAGTCTTCAGGAGAGCCGGTCTCGCATGTGATATCGACAGCGACGGCCGCGAAATTGCGCCCGGCGTAGTCGTAGATGTGGACCGAGTTCGCTTCGCCCCCCACCGACGCGTTGTAGTCAACGGGCCGGTATCCCGAGTTGATGTGGACCGCGCCGAATTTCTTGCGCAGAGGTTCGCCGATCCGCTCGCACCAGTCTTTGACGGCGGGCTCGGACCCCTTGGGTAGTTCCTGCCCGTTCCGGCAGTCGAATTCAGCGTAGGCGAAATGGGGCGAGGGGCGGTCCTGGCGGTCGTTGATCTTCTTTCGGCGCGCGCGCATCCGTTTCAACGCCTCGCGATCCTCGTCGCGCTCGCTGGTCGCCTCGCTCAACACGGTTTCAGCCTTGGCTTCGCGTTCCCTTAGCCGGTCCAGCCTATCGAGTAGTCGATCCCGAGTAGCAAGTCCCTCCTCCACCAGTCCGGAGAGGCTGTCAAGGGTCGACCCAAGTCGGGAGATTTCCTCGTCGCCACCGTCCTCAACGTCTGCGCCCTCGGCGGCTTCCCCGGCAGCGACCCGAAGGCGTTCAACCTCCTCCTCGAGCTCGGCGACGTGCAGATCCTCGCGGACCTCCTTCACCGCGGCGCGTCGTTGGTCGAGCTCCAAACGAATCTCTTTCAGCTCGTCGCGTAGCTCGTCCACCCGAGCATCGACTTTGCTCACTATCTTCTGGGCGCGCTCCGTTTTGGCCCGACCGCGCTTCAGGTCTTTCAGCTTCGCCTCGATTTGCTTGTTCACCTCGGCGACGTTCACCTTCGGCATGAGTCCCTCCCCAAATGCGATTTCGCACTCACGATATTCGGAGGCACGGTCTTTGACGAGGGTGGCGACCTCGCATTCTCTGAGTACTCCGCAGGCTCGCGAAGGTGAGGCTCGGGGGGTTTGAGAGGTTTCGTCCCTAAATCAGGGGAAATATACGATATACGATTCCAAGACCCCCGGGGCACTTTGAACGGTCCAGTTGCGGGGCACACGAGGGGAGTTTCGATGCGGCGCTTCCAGTTGATTGGAGCCGTCTTCCTGGCCTTGGTGATCACGGCGGCCTGTCGGGATGTGGGCGGAGAGGGTGGGGACTCGGGAGAAGGCGGCGGGACGGCCCAGTCCATCACGATCGCGACGCCCAACCCATCGGCCATTCTCACAGCCAATCTCTGTGCCGCCATCGGCGAGGGCTATCTGGAGGACGAGGGACTCGAGGTTCGCGTGGAGGCGGTCGACGGCTCTGGTGCTGTGCTTCAGGCGATGATCGCTGGTCAGGCCCAGATCGGCCTGCCAGGCCCAGGCCCCGTCCTGAATGCGAGGGTGCAGGGGGAAGAGCCGGTCATGTTCTACAACCAGTACGCGCAGTCGTTGTTCGGTGTGGTCGTCCCCGAGGATTCCGACATCCAGGCCCCGGAGGACATCGAGGGAACCACAGTCGGAGTGGGGACCGTCGACGGAACCGAGGTCACGTTCTCGCGTGCCATCTTCGACGAGGCCGGCCTGACGGCCGACGAGGACTACGAGTTCCTGCCGGTGGGCGATGGTGGACCTGCGACCGCCGGTTTCGAACGCGGCGAGATCGATGCTTATGCCGCAGCCATCTCGGACGTGGTCATCATCGAGGCGCGCGGTCTGCCGGTGCGCGAGATCACGCCGGACGAATATCTCGATCTCTTCGGTAACGGCTTCACCACGACCCAGGGTTACCTCGACGAGAACGCCGAAGTCCTGCAGAGCTTTACCGACGCACTGAACAAAGGAACCGACTTTGCGCTTGGCAACAAGGAGGAAACCCTAGAGCACTGTGCCGAGCTGAACCCCGAGGAGGGCTCCGACCCCGAGCTCTCGAGCGCGCTTTACGACGCTCTGGTGCCGCGCACCGAACCGCTCGAGGGGGACTATGGCGTGTTCGATCCGGACGCCTTCCAACGCTGGCATGACGCGATGATCGAATCCGGCGAGCTCGAGAACCCGGTGGAAGATATCGAGGCAAGCTTCACGAACGAGTTCGTGGAGTCGGGCTCGTAGTGGGGGCCGAATGACGGTGCAGCGGCATCCCGACACCGTCGGCGGGTTCCGGCGCGGCGACGAGATGCTACGCGTCGAAGGTATTGCCAAGACCTTCGAGGCACGAGGGGTCAGGGCGCTTGACCCAGTCGATTTCTCGGTCGCCAACGGTGAGTTCATCACAGTGATCGGCCCCAGCGGGTGCGGCAAGTCGACCCTGCTGAAAATCATGGCGGGACTGATGCCCCCGACTGAGGGGGCCGTGATGCTCAACGGAAGCCCGGTCACGGGGCCGCGCGAAGACATCGGAATCATGTTTCAGCAAGCGACCCTCCTGCCGTGGCGAACAGCAACCGAGAACGTGATCCTTCCGATCGAGATCCGGAACGGAAGCAAGGTCGCGAAGGAGCAGGAGGGCCGGGCGAACGAGCTGTTGGATTCCGTCGAGCTTAAGGAGGATTTCCACGGCGTCTATCCCCACGAGCTCTCCGGAGGCATGGCCCAGCGTGTAGCGATCTGCCGGATGCTGGTCACCGAACCCTCGGTGTTGTTGCTCGACGAGCCATTTGGAGCGCTCGACGAGTTGACGCGCGACTACATGAATGAGGAACTCCAAAGAATCTGCATGGAGCGAGATGCCACTTCATTCATGGTGACGCACTCGATTCCTGAGGCGGTGTTCCTCGGTGACAAGGTGATGGTGATGTCGGCCCGGCCCGGACGCATCGCCGAGGTCATCGACGTGGATCTGCCGCGTCCCCGCACGCTGGACATGACAACGCGCGAGGAGTTCGGTCAGATCGTGCGGCGTGTCAGAAAGCAACTCGACGTTGGAGGGATGGGATGAGTCAGACCGCCGATCGGAAACAGGAGGTCGCTCGACCGGCCAGCAAGTATGGGTTCGAGGAGTCGTGGCTCGATCGCACTCCGCGCTGGCTTTCGCTTCTCGTTCTCGGGGTAGCGGGCATACTCATCTGGTACGGGATTACGCTGCTCGAGGTTGTCTCGCCCATTCTCTTCCCCGGCCCGATCGAGACCTTTGAAGAGATATACCTCAGCGCCCGGGGCATTCTTTCGGGCGACCACGTGTTCGAGGCCCTCGTGATCACCACCCAGGAGGTCATATGGGGTTTCATCGCCGCAGCTGCGCTCGGCTTCTTCTTCGGCGTGATCGTAGGAGAGACAAAGATCGGACAGAAGGCGGTCATGCCCTATCTCGTCGGGTTCAACGCATCGCCCAAAGTCGCGTTCGCACCCGTATTCGTCGCGTGGTTCGGCTTCGGAATCAACTCGAAGATCGTGATGGCGTTGTTCATCGCCTTCTTCCCCGTGATCGTGGACACTGCGGCGGGACTCGCGTCTACCGACCGCGACACCGTCATGCTGTTCCGGTCACTGGGGGCGAGCCGCTGGCAGACGCTAACGAAGCTCAAGCTTCCCAACGCGCTCCCGTACATCTTCGCCGGACTCAAGACCGCGGCCGTGTTCAGCGTGGTGGGTGCGGTGGTGGGCGAGTACCTCGGTGGCGGCAAGGGACTCGGCGAGCTGGTGAGGCTGTCAGCGCAGCAACTCCGCCTCGACCGTGTCTTTGCGCTGATCTTCTATCTGAGCCTTCTTGGGCTCGCCCTGTTCGCATTCGTAAGTTGGCTTGAGCGGCGGCTGGTGTTCTGGCACAAGCCGGAACCGCTCGAGATCACATCCGCATAAGGAGGCTGAAAATGAGAATCGCTCGAATCAAGACCGCAGCAGGGGACAAGCTGTTCGCCGTTGCTCGCGACGAGGAGACCTGGGTTCCACTCGAGTCGCTGGGCGTCGATGGAGAGACGACGGGTCAGGTCATCGAAGCCCTCACGAAAAGAAGTGAGCCACTCGATCCCTCGGCCGGCGAGCAGGTCCAAGCGGATGAGCTACTGAACCCGATCGTCCCGCCTACCAACCTGCTCGCGATCGGAATGAACTACCTCGATCACATCCAGGAGACGGGAACCAAGCAACCGGAGAACCCGATCCTGTTCGCCAAATTCTCAAACACCCTGGTCAAACCCTACGGTCGCGTGATCATCGACCCGAGGCTGACCGAGAAAGGGGACTACGAAGTCGAGCTCGCGGTTGTCATCGGCAAGACGACCAAGGGAATCTCCGAGGAGGATGCGCTCGACTGCGTGTTCGGTTACACCGTCGCCAACGACGTGTCGGCGCGTGACTGGCAGCGTGCCGACGGCCAGTTCGACCGGTCCAAGAGCTTCGACACGTTCTGCCCGATCGGCCCTTGGATAACGACTGCCGACGAGGTGCCCGATCCGCAGAGCAGGGCACTCAGGTCCTGGGTCAACGGCGAACTGCGACAAGATTCGTCGACCAAGAGGATGGTGTTCTCGGTGGCCTACCTCATCTACTACCTGGCCAGGGGGATGACGCTTGATCCGGGTGATGTGATCTTGACCGGCACTCCCCACGGTGTCGGCTTCGTGATGGATCCGCCGCGTCACCTCGCGCCCGGAGACATAGTCGAGTGCGAGGTCGAGGGCCTAGGTCGCATCAGGAACGAGATAGTGGCCCCTCACGGCGCGTAGAACTCGCTAGGGGAAGGCCATTGAGGATGGATCGCCTAAGCAGCAGGTCATCTCTGGCGGACGAGATTGCAACGCGGCTGCGCTCAATGATTCTGAGCGGAGAGCTGAAGCCCAATGAACGCATCGGAGTTGCCGCTGCCGCAAGAGACCTCGGCGTTAGCCACATTCCGGTGCGCGAGGCAGTCCAGCGCCTCACCGCTGAGTCACTCGTGGAATCTGTGCCCAATAGGGGGCCCGTCGTCGCGGGGGTTTGCCTTCAGGATCTTCACGACATCTATTACGTGCGGAGATTGCTGGAGTGCGACATCGCGCGCGGAGCCGCACCGCTTTACACCGAACAAGACATCGCTGGAATCAGGCAGTCCCTCGAGTCGTTGTTGGAAGCCTCGCCTAAGGAACCTGGCGGGAAGTTCTGGCTCGCACACCGCGCCTTTCACCAGGCGATCCTGCGGCCGGCGACCAACCGCTGGTCCGAGCGCATCCTCAACCTGCTTTGGCAGAACGCGGAGAGATATCACCGTCTCTACATGCTCGTATTCGGCTCTCTCGACACGATTCACGCTGAACACAAGGAGCTGGTCGCTGCGGCGGCCGCCAAAGACGGCGAGTTACTAAGCTCCCTGCTCCTGTGCCACCTGCAACACACCGAACGGACCGTAACGGAGGGCTACATCGCGGCAAACGGTATCGCCGAGCCGCCGCGGCCCGCGACCGAGCGGCGCTAGGGGCTGCACCCGATTCTTATCGTTTCCCTGCTCACCGGCGGTATTCGAGGGTCCAGGGTTGTTGATCCGCCAGCTCGCAGGTTTTAGAGAGGGCCTCGGGGGTACAGTTTTTACCAGAAGCACGATCAACCGAGCGTTGAAATCGAGTCTGGGTACCAGCGCCTCTCTGACCTTCGTTCATCAGGTTCAGGGAGGTGTTTTTCTTTGAAAAAGGGAATCGTTAGGTCCTTCGATGCTGACAAGGGATACGGCTGGATCGTGCCGAGCGACGGCGGGAATCTCTTCGTGCACCAGAGCAACATCCCGGGTGATATCACGACGCTGCCGATCGACGCGAGAGTCACATACGAGTCGCGCACTACCGACAAGGGTGATGTCGAGGCCATCAACGTTTCGCTGAGCAAGTAAGAAGTCTCACCAAGCGCGGCAAGAGCGGGGGGTCCATTGGGCCCCCCGCTCTTGTGTGCGGCCCGAGCTAGCATCTGGTGAATGTGGCGCACCAAGTGGCCAAATATGTGCCCAGGTGGCTCCATAGAAGAAGGGACTAACTGCTCGAGAAGTTCTTAGGCGGTAACGTCTCGGCATGTTGGCGGCACTCTTCTGGGGTCTACACCGGAACACTCCAATACGACATCTACTTCAACGACGATCAGTCCGAGTGCATCGTCCTCGAGCGTACAGGGACTCCGAGGCGCTCATCGAGCACGCGGAGCACCTTGGCGATTTGGTGGAAGCGATCCCTGCGACGGGATCGGTCTCCGGCGAACTCCTCGGTGAGCCGAGCGCAGAGCTCAGAACGAATCTGCCCGATAGCGGGGTCGTCCGTCTCTTCACGCCCTACCAGTTGTTGTAGACACACTGCCGCGGCCCCACCGCGGCCTGAGATCCGGGTCTGCGCGCTTGAGCGTGCACATCGATGACGACAGCGTCATACGCGCGACAAGCCTTCCCGCTCATCGGCGAGCGGGAAGGCCGTTGCGGGGAGGAGCGTGGCCTTCGCTCCGATGGGCTAGTGCCGCTTGTGCACCGGGCGCAGCAACTTGCTGACCGCAAGTTGGCCGATCCTGCGGCCGTGTTTTACCCCGTCCTCGATCGCTTTCCGGAAATGGAACCCCACGAGGATGCGTGAGAACGCGTTCTCTTCCGCTGCCTGAGTGAAGCTGGTGTACGAACGCAACACAGGCGACACATCGTTGCACGTGCTCCCGGGCGGCAG
>Ga0190265_10002480_pt1 | contig 12384 bp, 9 predicted proteins | sample Popmic124T_FD_133135 | JGI IMG/M metagenome (GOLD analysis project Ga0190265, IMG submission 133135) | Populus adjacent soil microbial communities from riparian zone of Indian Creek, Utah, USA - 124 T | ecosystem: Environmental > Terrestrial > Soil > Riparian zone | place: USA: Utah | collected... | reverse complement strand
GCTCGGCTATTGGAATCAGCCTGACGAAACTGCAAAAGCCATTCGGGAGGGATGGCTTTTGACGGGCGATGTGGGGCATTGCGATTCGGACGGTTATTTTTTCATCACCGATCGCAAGAAGGACATGCTGTTGGTCAATGGCATCAATGTTTATCCGCGCGAGATTGAAGAGATTATTTACAGTTTTCCCGGAGTGAAGGAAGCCGCCGTTATTGGGGTGCCGGATGCCCGTCGTGGCGAGCAGGCGATGGCGTTTGTTTCAGCGAAGGAGGGGGTGGCGCTGGACGGAAAAGCCATCCAACAATTTGTTCGCGAACGGCTGGCTGACTACAAAGTTCCGAAGCACGTGAATGTGATGCCGGCGCTGCCGCGAAACGCCACCGGGAAAATTCTGAAAACGGAACTCCGGAAGATTGCCGCGAGCGTGTAGTCGGAGAAATGACCCGCGGTCTGCAGTTCGCGGTTTCCTGCCCCAGGAGTGTTTCGTGATGGCCGCGAAGCCCGCTGTCCTGCTTGCATACATTTCTGGAACGGCCACACGCTACATGGGCGTTTGACTCAATGTTCTCAATGGAATCAAAGGGGTGTCTCGTTTTCTGGACACACTGTCCATTTCCAGTTCAGCACCAGATTTTTTTCATGATTCATCATTTTTCTTGAGTGGAACCCGCTATCGCAAAGTCTGAGCCGAGTTACTATGAGTTACTCAGGGAAAGTCCTGAGGGAAAGTTCCGGGGGGAGAGGGGAGGAACAAAGCTGAGCCAGATTGAACGAGCGATGATCAACAATCCGATTCTGCCACCGCACTCGGCCGACCCGTGGATGATTTTCCACGAGGGTTTCTACTATTACTGCCAGAGCGCTCATGGCGACACCGGCATCCGCATCCGCAAGTCCTCGACCCTCGCTGGCATTGCGCAGGATGAAGGCATCGTGGTCTGGAACGCGCCGGAACGGGGGATGAATGCGCGCGAAGTCTGGGCGCCGGAAATCCACTTCATCAACGGCAAGTTTTTCATCTACTACGCGGCGGACGATGGCGACAACCTGAACCACCGAATGTGGGTTTTGGAATCCGAAACCGCGAATCCCCTTGGGCGCTACGTTTGCCGCGGCGCCCTGCCCACCGGTGGCTGGGCCATTGATGGCACGCCACTCATCTTGGCGGATGGCCGCATGTTCTTCGTCTGGTCTGGTTGGCGGGGCAGGCGCAACGGCCGGCAGAATCTTTACATCGCTCCCATGAGCAACCCGTTCACTCTCGGTGGCAAGCGCGTGCTCATCTGCGAACCCGACCAAAAATGGGAACGCGTCACGATGCCGATTTGCGAAGGGCCGCAGGTGCTTCAAAATAACGGGAAGGTTTTCATCGTTTATTCCGCGAGCGCCAGTTGGACGGAAGATTACTGCCTCGGTTTGCTCACCAACACTGATGGCGACATGTTGAATCCTGCTTCGTGGGTGAAACGGCCAACGCCGGTCTTCCAGAAAACCGAGCACGTGTGGGGCCTGGGCCATTGCTCGTTTGTGAAGTCCCCCTGTCAGACTCGGGACTTCATCGTTTATCACGCCAAGTCCTCCAAGAAGGAAGGCTGGGCGGACCGCGATGTGCATGCGAAGCAATTCGCATGGACCGCGGATGGGTTGCCTGACTTCGGCGTGCCGGCTCCTCGCGCCAGCACAATTCCATTCACTCCCGATTGGTCGCCCGCGGACGACAATCTCTATCCAAAAACCCGCAATGAACTCGCTGCTTGAATGACCGGAACCTCGATTCCATTTCACAACAGCTTCGCAGGCGTCGCCCCGGCTCTTAAGCGAACGGGCGAACCTTTGAGCGACTTAATCAATGGATTGCATGGGACCATGAAATCGCTGCTGGGCGCGCTGGTCTTGATGGGGTGGGTGGGAGCGAGCCTGGGCGACAGCCTGCCGGGAAAAATGAAAGTCATCACGGAACGCGACCGCGGAACGACACGCTTCCTCGTCCGCAATTTCGAGACAACTGACATGACCGCGACGCTCGAAGTCGGCGCGGTCGGAATCAAATCAAGCGTTCCGTTGCCTTACACCCGCACCGTGCCCGCCGGAGAAACGGTCGAAGCCTTCACGCTCACCCCGACGAATGCCGATTGGTCGTTCAACTACACGAACCACTACACCGTCGGCGCGCACAATGCGGTCCACGATGACTCCCACCTTTACGCGCTGCCTTATATGCCGGGGGCAAGCTTCAAGGTTACCCAGGGCTATCGTGGTTCGTTCAGTCACACTGGCCCCGATGAATACGCCATTGACTGGAAGATGCCGGAAGGCACGTCAGTGCTGGCCGCGCGGGGCGGAGTGATTGTTTCGGTGAAAGATGGATTCGAAAAAGGTGGCCCCCACCGCAAGTTCGAGGACTGCGCCAACCTGGTGGTGGTGCAACATGACGATCGCACAATGGCGCACTACTGCCATCTGGCGCCGCACAGCGCCAAAGTCCGCGTCGGACAAAAAGTGCGCGCGGGCGATCTTCTCGCGGCTTCCGGCAATACGGGTTTTACGAGCGGACCACACCTGCACTTCGCGGTGTTCAAAGCGCGCAACGGCTACGGTCGCGAAACAATCCCGGTGAAGTTTCGCACCGCGAACAGTTCCGGCGTGACGCTTGTCTCCGGCAAAAGCTACCGCGCGTTGGATGTCGCGCCGCTGGCGCGGAACTAAACTTTATCAGGGCAGGAATTCCAGCACACCGAACCTTTCCGGCGTATGGAAGCTGCCGGTCAGCACTGGATTGAAGGCCAGAAAAGCTTTGTTCGCGTAATCACAACGATACAGATTCAGTCTCCACTTCGCGCCTCCGATTGGTTTCGTTTGTGTCAACGCACTCATCGGAATCCTCGCTTCCGCCGTCCAGCGTTTGCGCTGTTTATCGATCCGCGTGGCCGATTCGAAGCCGCTGCTCCACGCAAAGTCCTTTTCGGGAATCTTCACATCCAGCCGCTCGTTCGTGGGTGAGATCTCGTACTCCGTGTAGCGGCGCACGTTGTTCGTGTCGCTGGCGATGAAGGCCTCGACCACGTCGCGTTCCCACAAGCCAAACCGTTCCTGCGTTTGCACCGGCTCGAAAACAGTGAGCGTTGTGAACGGACATTCGAACGCGAGATAAAGAAACTTCTCTGACCACAAGGCCCGCACGGTCGTGGAAAGTTCGGGCCGGGCGGTGCTGGAACGTGATTCATATTCCAGCGCCACCGGTTGGGCGTGTTGCCACGTGGACTCGCCAATTGCGCCATCGACTTCGAAATCACTCTCCACCCGCGCCGCCCGCATCACCGGCGCCGGCAACGAGCGCGCCAGGAGCTTGCGCGCGTTGTCGAAATAGATTTTTCGCAGCACCGGTGCGGGCAGGCCAATGCCGCTGATGGTCCAGTCGCCTTGAATCGGCGTCATGTGCGGGAAGTCGCGATCGTTGGTTTCCAGCCATCGCCATTCCTTGGCGAAGAATTCGGCGGCGTCATCATCAGTGGGCGGTGGCTCGTTGCCACTGGAGCCAAGAATGAGCCGGTCATAAACCTGAAAGTCAGTGGCGAAGAAGATTCTGTCCTGATGCTTGATGAACAACCGCCGCACTTTCTCCGGATCATGTCGGCCGATTTCCGGAATCCGCGCCGCCAGGTCCGCCATCATATTCGGATACTTGGTGAGCGATTCATCCACCCATTCCAGTTCCTCCGCGTTGTTGGCGAAGTGAACGCACACAAACGTTGTCTTCGGATGACGCGCGATAACGCGGTTCAGCGCTTCCAGCAATTCCATCCGCGGCGGATACTTGTTGGTGTCGCCGAACCACCAACTCTTATGGTCCTTCAACTCCTTCCAGCGCTCGTTCTTCTCATCGTAGGGCAGCCAGAACGCGCGCGGGTCCGCGACGTGAATCGACACTGGCAGGCCCAACTCGCCGCATCGCTTCCACACCGGATCTAGCTTGGCGTCATCGATCCGAATCAATTTACCCGCGCCATCTTTCAGGTTCAGCCCAAGCCGCTTGTATTCCTTGAGGCCCGCGGCACCGAGGCGGTGGCCTTCCTCGATTTGCTTCACCGCGCGCTCGGAAAACTCCGCGTCGCCCCAGCCCCCGTAATTGAGGTTCATGTACTGAACAAAGCGTCCCGGAAACAAGGTATCGGCCCGGCGCTTGTTTCGCTCGAACTCGGACATCGCATTCGTGCCGCGCGTCACGTAACCGCCGCTCAAGTTCACCGCCACGCCGACGCCCACTCGATCCATGATGCGCACGGCACGAGTCAGGTGCTGCGTGGTGCCATTGATGTGCTGGTGAAGGTCGATGATCCGATGTTGCGCGCGCCATGACTCGCCCTCACGCCGCACGTCCGCTTCAGCGGCCCGGATGGCGGGAGGGATGACAGCCAGCGTTCCAGCGCAGGCGAGAAGAACGATTACGATGCGCATAAATTCGCGCGGGCACTAGGGCTTAATCAGCCGGAAGAAGCGCGTCTGCGGGGACGCAGGAATGATCGCGCCGTTCGTGTAGGCCGCCGGCGCATTCAGCCAACCGATTGGCGTGGGCGTGAGCGAACCTGCTTCCTGGAGCACGAACCCTGGCGCGTTCGGCGCCCAGGTCACCTTCGCCAAACCACCGGGAAGGCTTTGAATCAATAAGGTCGGAGCGTCCGGCGTTTGGATGGCAACGACTGCGGCCCAGAATCCACCGGCGAGCGAGTAATTGCCGCCGCTCATCGTCCCTGCGTCCGGCTGTCCGATCGTGCCGCTCACCGAATACACGCCGCCCGTGCTCGTGCCGCCGCCGCCGTCAATGGTGAACCAGTCGATGCTGTAGCTTTGCGCCCGGGCGCTGGTGAGGAAACTGATGATGCCAAGCAACGCGATCCAGATTTTCATAACCTTTTTAGCACCTCTGCTGACAGCCACTCATAACGGCGCGAATGGGACTTGGGAAGCCGTTTCTGACGGGCAAATGCGTTGACGTTGGCGGTTGTGGTTTTCATGCTTGCATCGCTTACATGAACATCTCCCGCTCTATCTTTGTTGCCATCGCCACTTTTACTGCCGCTGCAACTGCATGGGCCGCGAACAAACCAATCGCACTGCACCCGGACAACCCGCACTACTTTCTTTGGCGCGGCCAGCCGACTGTGCTCATCACGTCCGCCGAACATTATGGCGCCGTGTTGAATCTGGATTTCGACTACTCGCCTTATTTGAAAGAGTTGCAGGCGCGAAAGCTGAACAACACACGCGTTTTCACCGGCGCCTACGTGGAACCAATGGGCGCGTTCAACATCGCGAAGAATACGCTGGCGCCGACTTCCGGCCGTTTCATTTGTCCCTGGGCGCGCAGCGATGTGCCCGGCTATGCCAATGGCGGGAACAAGTTCGACCTCACCAAATGGGACGACAATTACTTCAAGCGCCTGCGCGATTTCGTGAAAGAGGCAGGCAAACGCGGCGTGGTCGTGGAAGTGGTCCTGTTCTGTCCCTTCTATGAAGAGTCACAGTGGAAGCTTTCGCCGCAGAACGCCGTGAACAATGTGAACAGCCTCGGCACGGTGGGGCGCACGAACGTTTACACGCTCGACAGACACGGCGGACTGCTCGCGGTGCAGGAAATGATGACGCGCAAAATCGTCACGGAGTTGAACTCGTTCGACAATGTTTACTACGAGATTTGCAACGAACCTTACTTCGGCGGCGTGACGATGGAATGGCAGCACCGCATCGCCGACTTGATCGTCCAGACGGAAAAGTCGCTGCCGAACAAACATCTCATTTCACAAAACATGGCGAACGGTTCGATAAAGATTGTGAAACCGCACCCGGCCGTTTCGGTTTTCAATTTTCATTACGCGTCGCCGCCGAAAGCAGTCACGGAGAATTACGCGTTGAACAAAGTGATTGGTGACAACGAGACCGGATTCAAAGGGACCAACGATACGCACTACCGGATGGAAGCGTGGGAGTTCATTCTGAACGGTGGCGGACTCTACAACAACCTCGACTATTCTTTCACCGCGGGACACGAGCGCGGGGACTTTGTCTATCCCGCGAAACAGCCGGGCGGCGGCAATCCTGAATTCCGCCGGCAAATGACGGTGCTGCGCGATTTTATCAACAGCTTCGAGTTCATTCGTATGAAGCCGGACAAAGACTTCATCAGCGCCGGTGTGCCGGAAAAGACGCACGCCTATGCGCTGGCCGAAGTCGGTAAGCAGTACGCCGCGTACTTTTTTAATCCAAGCAACGCCGCAGCGCAGACCATGTCACTCACGCTGCTTTTGCCCGCCGCCAATTATCGCGTGGAGTGGATCGATGTGTTGAACGGCAAGCCGGCGAAGAGAGAGAAAGTGAAATCGCCGGGCGTGGTCACGATCACTTCGCCAGAGTATCGACGAGAGACAGCATTGCGAATCAAGCGCGACTAGCAGATCGCGAGAAATCATTCGGCGCCGCATGGACCCGACGGACAGCGCCCCAGGTTCGCAACTCACTTGGCACTGAGACATTCGAGCGCGCGCACGGTGGCGGCGCTGCGTGTTTCGACCCCCAGAGCAGAAAAGATTTCAATCACATGCTTCTTCACGGTTGATTCGCTGATGCCGAGAATGGTCGCAATGTCGGAATTCGTTTTGCCTTGCGCGACCCACAACAGCACTTCGGCCACGCGCGGAGTGAGACCGAGCGCGGCCAGTGGCTCCCACGACGAGAAGTCCGGTTGGAACTCGTTCGTGGTCTGCTGGCTTCGGCGTTTCAACCGGGCGGCGATCGCGGAGAGCAAATCTGCTTTCGCGACCGGCTTCGTGAGATAGTCGTCCGCGCCGAGGTTCATCCCGGAACGCACGTCGCGCTTCTCGCCCTTCGCCGTCAGGAAAATGAAGGGAATGCTGGCCGTGTTCGGATCTTCACGCAGCGCTTGCAACACGCCGTGGCCGTCCATCTCCGGCATCATCACGTCGCAAACAATCACGTCGGGCTTTTCTTTCTTGGCCATCTCGATGCCGGCGCGTCCGTTCCCGGCGCCGATGGCGTTGAATTTTTCCAGCTTCAGGATCGTGAGTAGATTGCGCTGCATCTCCGGCTCGTCTTCGATGACAAGAATCTTCTTCATGGCTTTATTCCTCGACCGGCATCGGCAGAGTCACGGTTGCCGTCGTGCCTTCGCCGGGTTGGCTCTGGAGAGAAATGTTGCCGCCGTGCAGTTCAGCACAGCGCTTCACGATGACAAGGCCGAGACCGGTTCCCGGCCTGCTGCCGACGTTGCGGCCGCGATGGAATGCGTGGAACAGCCACTGGTGATCCGCTTCGGGAATGCCGATGCCCCGATCGCGCACTGCGCAGACAATATGCTGCCCCTCACGCTCCACGATGAATTCCACGGGCGTGCCCGGCTCGGAGTATTTGACCGCGTTGGTCAGCAGGTTCGTCAAGATATGGCGAAGCAGGCGCTCGTCGGCGCGGGCGGAATGCGCGTCCGTTTTGAGTTGAAGTTGAATCGGGCACGAATGGCCGGTGGCCAGGCCCACTTCAAACGCGATGCGCTCGCAAACGGCGCGCAAATCAATTGGCACAGGCTCAAAGTTCATTCGCCCCGCATCGAACCGGCCGAGCAACAAGACCTCCTCCATCAGCTCCGCCATGCGCCGTGTGTTCTTGTGAATCGACTGCAAGTGCCGCTCGCGCTCCGCGGGCTCGAGCTCGAGCAAATAGTCCTGAAGAATCTCCGCGGACGACATGATGATGCCGAGTGGCGTGCGGAACTCGTGTGAAACCATCGACACGAAATTGGTCTTGAGCTGGCCCAGTTCCTTTTCCCGCGCCAGCGCCTTCAGTAACTCGGCTTCCGCATTCTTTCGCTCCGTGATGTCGTGAATGACCGCTTGAATGACCTGGCGTCCGCTCCATTGGATGCGAGTCAGGATCACCTCAATCGGAATCTCGCGTCCCTGCGGATTGCGGCACATCCAGTCGAAGCGCGCCGAGCCGGTTTTCATGCACTGCTCGATGTAGCGGGGCGCGAGCACTTCGGGCGATGCGCCTCCGGGCTGCACCGGCGCGGCAAATTCCACCGGATGATGTCCAATGATTTCGTCGGCTGAATTGAAACCGAGAATGCGAACCGTGGCCGGGTTCACTTCCAGGAACTTTTCCTCATCGTGCAGCATTACGCCCTGGCTGCTGGCTTCGAACAGCGCGCGAAACTTCTCCTCGGATTCGCGCAGCGCCTGCTCGGCGCGTTTGCGATCGATGGCCCAAGCAATCTGGCCCGCGACGAAAGTCAGGAGCTGTTTTTCATCTTCGCCGTAAGCCATTTCGTCCTGGTAATCCTGCACGGCCATCGCGCCGATGGTTTTACCGCGCACGCTCAACGGCACGCCGAGCCAGATGGCCGCCGGCTCTCCCGCTTCGGTGTAAGGGAGTTCCAATCCTTCGAGCAGCACGCTTTCGCCGACCTGCTGTTTGCGCCGGTTTCGGCCGCGGCTGACCAGCAACGCCTTTTGCGTGCGCAAAACGTATCCGGTCAGCCCCGTCGTGATCTGGCGGGGCGGGGGTGCAACCGGATTGGACCGGTCCACGAAATAGGGAAAGGACACCAGCCCGTTCGCATCCAGCAGCGCGATGTAAAAATTCTCTGCGGACATCAGGCGTTTCACGATGTCGTGAATGCGCGCAAAAAGGTTGTCGAGATCTTCCGCGGCGTGAACGGCCTCGGAAATTTCGTAGGTCGCAGTCTGGATTTTTTCGCGCCGCTTGCGCTCGATGGCCGAAGCAATCTGCTCGGCCACAAACGTCAGAATTTGCTTCTCCTCTTCACCGTAAGCGCGTTCGTCCTGATAATCCTGCACCGCCATCACGCCGATCGTGCGGTTGCGCGCATTGAGCGGGACGCCCAGCCAGATCGCGGATGGAGTTCCGCTGCGGAGCCGCCATTCGTTCTGCGGATTCGTCATCGACGCGCGGTTCGCGAGCAGCGCCTGGCCGGTGCGCAGCACGTAGCCGTTCAAACCGGTTTCCATTTTGCGCGGCACCGGGCGCGCATCCGCTTCATCAACGTGATAGCCGTAGTAGTGCTGGTCGGAGATTGGATCGTGCAGCGCGAGGTAAAAGTTTTTCGCCGGCATCAAACCCTTGATGATCTCGTGAATGCGCTCGTAAAGGCTCTCGAGGTTTTCGGTGACCTGCGCTGCTTCTGAAATTTCGTAAATGGCACGCTGCACTTGTTCGCTTCGCCGCGCAGTGTCGCGCCAGGGCGGCTCGCGGTCGCTGGGCCTTTCGTCCCATTTACCATCGCGCGCGTTGGGCCTACTCATCACGCCGTGAACTTTAGAACAAAACTCTCGGCGGTGGCCAGCACGGCGGAATTCCGATTTCGCGTGGACGGCGGCAACCGGGCGCAGAACCGGTTCTCCGTCGTTCGCCCGCTGCACTTTTCGCTAGGAGGGCGGCGCGCGAAACACCCGGAGGCATCCAGAACGCGGAGGAGCAAATGAGCACATTGGCACCACGAAAAATGGATCGACGAAACGCTGCGGCGGCGGAGTCCATCGCGGCGCGGTTCCCCGGGCGGCTGCACATTCCGCGAGTGGAGATCGCGGCGCATCCTGTTTTGCGCGGCAATCGAAACTATTTGCGGGCGCTGCGCGCCGCCGAGATGGCCGCCTGGGAGGCAAGCTTGCCGTTGGAACTGGCCGTGCCATTCGCGCGAGCCGTGGCCGCAACAGAATCGAACTGAGTTCTCGTTATTTTTTTGTCAGTGCATCTGCCGCGCGCGTGTTCTCCCGCAGATGCTCGCGGCTGATGGTGCCGATAATGAGGCTCGACACACCTTGGAGCGCGAAGATGGGGCGGAAGTTTTCTTCGAGTGTCCGGGGTGCTTTGCCACTGGTCAGGCTGCCAGAGCCAAGACCTTTCTTGATCAATACACCTTTCCCTAGTTCAGCAGCGCGGCGAATGACGCGCTCTTCCTTCGTGTAATCGGCGGAGTAGGTGACCATCACCACGTCGGCGGCGTCGAGCGCGAGCAGGCCCCCTTCGACTGAATTCGTGGATGCGCCGAAGCTGCGGATGTCGCCGCGATCCTTGAGTTGCTGAAGCGTGTCGAGCACGGGTGAATTAGTCAGCATTTCGAAATCATTGCGCGGACAATGCACGAGCACGCAATCGAGGCGGTTCGTTCTCAATCGCTTCAAACTGCGTTCGACACTCAAGCGCGTGTGCTCGGCGGAAAAATCGTAAGTGGACTCGCCGTTCGCGAATTCCTCCCCGGTCTTCGTGACGATCACGAACTCATTGCGCCGCGTCCCGAGCAATTTTCCGAGCCGCTCCTCGGCAATCCCGTAAGCCGGCGCAGTGTCCAGCAGGTTGATGCCAAGGCGTTGTGCATCATCGAGCAGTTGGCAAATCGCTGCATCGCTCGGCAACTCGAACGTGGGATATTTGATCTTCTGATTGCGGCCGAACTTTACCGTGCCCAGTCCAAGCACGCTGACGTTAAGTCCAGTCGAGCCGAGTGGGCGCTTTGGCAATTTCAAATCTGAATCCATTCGCGTTTCTCCTCCCAGGGATACAGCGCCGATGCGGCGGGTGGGAGCGACAGTTCCGTGGACCTGTGCGACGGCGATACGCCCTGCTGCTCCAGCCAGCGCAATGCCTGCTGGGTCAATGCTGGCGCGAGCGCGAGTTTCGTCGGCCAGGCGAGCGCGGCATTGCCGACGGTCGTGAGCGTTGGCCCGCTTGGTAGCAGTTTGCTTGCAGCCGGTTCCGCGCGGTCCACATCGTGAATGGCCCAGCGAACTCTTTTCCAGTCGAGCCAGGGAAACAAATCGGTCATTTCGGAGTGCGCCCACCGCACCGACTCCGTTTCGTTCATGCCGACGGCTTTCTCCGAGATGTTGCCGCCGAGATACCAGATGTTCTCCCCGTGCAAATCGTGCGTGGTGATCGTGACGCGTGGCTTCGGCTCCGGCACCAGGCAGTGCGCGAACAGTTTGTGCGGCAGCCCGCGCGCGAGGAACATGCGCAGCGGCCGGCGTTGCGCAACTTTGGTTTTGTCGAATCCGATTTGTTCCGCAAAGAACTCGTTGCCTTCGCCGGACGTGAAAATGCAGGCGCATGGTCGGATGCGGGTTTCATTTTCACCGGCCAGGAGCAACTCGTTAACTCGCTCACTCTCGCGTCGAAGTTCCTTCACGGCGGCGCGGTAAATTGTGGGGCAGCCGTCCTCGGCCGCTGTGGTGTGACAGGCGTCTCCGCCGGTCGAAGTTGCGGGCGAGGACGCCCGCAGCACGGTGACAGCCGGGGACGGCCGTCCCACTGAGGCTCGTGCCAACGCAACGAGCACCGTTTTGGTTGCCAATACCGGTTCTTCGAGTTGATAGATTTTTCCGCTGAACTCGCGCGCATTGAAGACGGGTGGCCAGTTTGCGGGTTCGACAGGTTCCACAACGCTGCGCAATGCTTTGGTGGTGACCGCGCCGGCGACCCGGTTGAGAAATCCGCCGGTCGTGAACATCAGTTGGTTGCTCGCCAGGATTTCAGTTCCGCGCAAATCGACTTCGCCGCGGCCGGCGATGCAGTCCCTCCAAATCTTCGGCATCGACGAGAGCGCTTCGGTCTGCGGCCGGTTGACGCCATCGAAGGTGTATTTAACGCCACTGTGAATGATTCCTTGGGACGCGATGGTCTGGCCGGAGCCAAGGGCGGTTTTTTCGAAGAGCAACGCATCGAATCCCAGCGCACGCAGGCGATTGAGCAGCCAGAGGCCGGCGATTCCGCCGCCGAACACTGCCACATCGATTTCCGCTGCCTCGCGCACGCGCGGACGTTAGCGAGCCGGAAAGTTTGTTGTCGATGCTGCGTTGCCTTGTAACATCCGCACCCTCGCAGCGCGGGTTTCCACCTGTCGTATCGACGATTTGTAATCGGCAGAGCGTGGAAAATTCGAGGCACTTCATTGCGGTTGCTTCCGCAGGTCCCAACCTGCGATACGGCCGGACTGGAAGTCTGCGTTACGAACCCAGGTGACAGGACGGCGAAGTGCATTACGTTCGCCGCTGGGAGTTGGGAAATCATTCATTATGGGAAACGAAATAAAAACAGCATCGCGTAAACCTCGCCGTTGGCTGCGCTGGATTGGGTTCTTCTTTGTCTGCATGGTTGTGGGTCTGCTCATGATTTATTTCCTGGGCACGAGCGAGTGGGCGCTCAAGTCGGTCATTCTTCCCAGAGTCAGCCAGGCGATGAACGCGCAAGTCACGGTGGAGGGCGCGAGCATTTCGCCGTTTGCATCCGTGGACATGCGGGGATTGAAAGTGCAGACCACCGGCCCCGAGCCGCTCCTGACCGCGCGACAGGTCCGGGCGAATT
>Ga0190265_10002479_pt1 | contig 12384 bp, 3 predicted proteins | sample Popmic124T_FD_133135 | JGI IMG/M metagenome (GOLD analysis project Ga0190265, IMG submission 133135) | Populus adjacent soil microbial communities from riparian zone of Indian Creek, Utah, USA - 124 T | ecosystem: Environmental > Terrestrial > Soil > Riparian zone | place: USA: Utah | collected... | reverse complement strand
GGGATCGGAACTGGTGATGGAAGTCTTCACGCCCAACGGCCAGGCCACCGGCAACTTCTTCTTCATCGGATCGAACACGGCGGCGGAAACCGGGCCGAGCTATCTGAGCGCGGCGGATTGCGGGATTGCGAATCCGACCGACACGGCGACGATCGGGTTCCCGGACATGAACATTGTCTTCAACGTCCTGGGCAGTTGTGTGCCAGGCACAACCCCGACGCCAACCCCGACGGTTACACCGACGACACCCACTCCAACACCGGCGAGTCCCACACCAACTCCCGCGAGTCCGTCGCCCACACCTACCATCACACCTCCGGGAACGCCGACTCCGTCGCCAAGTGCCAGCCCTGGCACCACTCCGCCCGCTCAAGCGGTCAACTTCTCCACGCGCATGTTCGTGCTGACGGGCGATGGCGTTGGCATCGGCGGTTTCATCGTTGCGGGAAGCGGACCGAAGAATGTCATTGTCCGAGCCATCGGACCGACGCTGGCTGTTAACGATATTGTCGACTTCCTGGCTGATCCAGTGCTCGAGCTGCACGGTCCGAGCGGGTTGCTCGCCACGAATAATAACTGGAGAGACACCCAGGAGATTGTGATCCAAAACACTGGGCTTCCGCCGACCAATGACTTGGAATCAGCGATCGTGGCGTCGCTCGATCCCGGCAACTACACGGCCGTGGTCCGGGGCAATGGCAACGGTACCGGAGCGGCCTTGGTGGAAGTCTACGACCTCGACCTCGCCGCGCCCTCGAGGCTGGCCAACATCAGCACGCGCGCGTTTGTCAGCACCGGTGACGACATCGTCATCGCCGGCTTCATCCTGGGCAATAACGCTGGCGTGGACAACGTGATCGTGCGGGGCCTCGGACCGAGCCTGAGTGCGTTGGGAGTGCCGACCGTGCTGGCCAATCCGACCATCGAGCTGCGCGACAATAACGGAGCGCTCATCCTCGCGAATAACGATTGGCAGGATAACGCAGCGCAAGCCGCGATCATTACCGCGGCGGGTCTGGCGCCTGGCAACGCGCTGGAGTCTGCCATAGCGGCGACGTTACCACCGGGCCTTTACACCGCGCTGCTCGCGGGGCTGAACAACGGCACCGGCAACGGGCTGGTCGAAGTCTACGACCTGGCCACGTCGCCATAGCTCATTCCATCCCTCTCCGCGCACTGTTTGCCCCGAAAGCCTTCGGGGCAGACACGCGGCAGGCTTTGTAACGCGAGATGCGTACCCCTCTTGTCATTCCGAGCGCAGTCGAGGCCGTAACGCAGTCCACGAAGTCGGCGAGGCCGGGCTTTCCATCTCTTGCTGCCGCGAGCGTCAGCGAGGAAAAGGTAAGTAACAGGACTGACGATCCCTAATCGGCTCCCAGGCATTTCCATTTCGCTCGTCCCGTGGCTCGCCTTCCTCGCTGGCGCTCGCAAGAGTCACAGGTGCCTCGACTGCGCTCGGCATGACAGGAAGGGCGCGATATTTCACCTTCTCCTTTGTTGCGAAACAGGATAAACCACCTCCAGCCCGCGACACGCAGGGGATCGACGTCTTGGGTGAAGGACTTCAACCCTTCCTGCCGGGCCATGAATTGGAGAATTACGCCAATGGTGAAGAAAATGTTGAGTTACTTCACGGTCGCGCTGCTCTTGCTTTTGAGCGCGAGCCCGGGGAATTCCGCGCCGGGACCTGATGTCATCCTGGGAAATCTGTCCAGCTTGATCCAAGCCGGCAGCAACGGAGCCCAGGTTGGCCTCGCGATAGGAACGGACATTTGCAATAACGGCGACGTCCAGGTGAATTGGTTCCGGCTGCCCGAGACAGACCATCCCGTCATTCCGCAAAATCTTTACCGCATGAGCGGCGGCGCGAACAACGACGATCGGTTCGAACAAATTGGGCATTCCTGGGTGATGCATCAGTACTTTCCTTTGCAGCAGAACGCTTGCGGCTTTGGCTGCACTCCCTCTCCTGACTTCGCTCATCTGGGCGTGGGCTGCTCTACTGCTGACAGCGCGAGTATCAATGGGAGCCAGGCCGACCTGGGTTCGCGCGCCTGGGTGCATCCCTATACGGGGGCTTTCTTGTCGACTTCAAATAGTCACACCGGCCACACGCACGACGGCACCACGCACCGGATTCTGGTGGAAGGAAACGACCTGAACACAACAATGAATCAAGGCGCGACCTATTTCGCCGAGGCGCAGCTCGTCACGCCGCATGAGTACGCCTGGTGCCAGAGTCACCCCGGTCAGTGCAACATGTTCAATAACGTCTCCTACCGTCAGTTCATGGTCACCGGCACCACGAGCTTCAACTTTGCGGCCGTCGGCCCCACCGTGCCCATGACCCCGGCGATTTTTGCCTGGCCAGGAGCGACCATTCAGACCCTCGAGCCCGCGCCAGGCGTCGATGGCCGGGCGTTTCTGGCCTACAAAGTGACTCAATTCGGACCGTTTGAATGGCATTATGAGTACGCGATCTACAACCAGAATCTGGATCGCGGGATTAGTTTCTTCAGTGTTCCCGCGGGATGCGGCATAGGGAGTGCGGTCAACCCGGCCTTTCATGCCCCGCTTAATCATCCTGGAATCGCTGACGATGGAACGGCGGGAAACGCCGGATATAGCAACACCCCTTGGACTATCGCGATCGGCGATAGGAGGGCGTTCTGGTTCACGGAAACCTTTGCCCAGAACCCGAATGCGAATGCGTTGCGTTGGGGGACGTTATATAATTTCCGATTCGATGGCGGTCCCCCGATTTTTGGTGACGCTGCGATTGCGTTCTTCAAAACCGGAGCGCCGGTCACCGTTCAGGTCCCCGGTCCGGTCCCGGAGTGCACGCCGACGATACCTCCACCAAGCCCGACCCCGACTACGCCGCCGTCCGCTACGCCGAGCCCAACGATAATCGTCGATCCACCGACCCCCACGGCCACTGCGACCGCGACAGCTACCGCAACACCCACGGCAACCATATGCGGCGAACTTTTCGGCGAGCACTTTGATAACGTGATCGCCCCGGCCCTGCCCCCGGGCTGGTCCAGCGACTCTTGGGTGACCTCGACCACAACTCCTGATACCCCGCCCAATAATGCATTCGTCGACGATCCGGCGGTTGTCAGTGACAAAAATCTGATCTCGCCGCACCTGGTCATTAATTCCGCGTCGGCCCAGGTGGCCTTCCGCAACAATTACAATCTGGAGAGCAGCGGAGGCGAGTTCTTCGATGGGGGTGTCCTGGAAGTTTCCGTCAGTGGGGGGCCCTTTATCGACGTTACGGCGGTCGGAGGCAGTTTTGTCTCCGGGGGATATAATGGCATCATCAGTGACAACTTCGGGAGTCCGATCGCTGGTCGGGAAGCCTGGAGTGGCAATTCGGGTGGCTACATCGACAGCGTGGTGAACCTCGGCCCGAACCTAAATGGACAAACAATTCAGCTGAAATTCCGCATGGCCTCAGACAACAAAGGCGCTGGGGTCGGTTGGCGGATTGACACAATCTTTTTCGCAGGCGTGTGCGATACCGTCCCGCCAACACCAACGCCCACGGCAACGCCACCCCCCACCCCCACTCCAACGCCAACACCCACACCCACGCCACCGCCCGCGGCGCAAGCCCTCAACCTCTCGACGCGCATGTTCGTCCAAACCGGTGATGCCGTCGGCATCGGTGGGTTCATCATCACGGGAACCGGTCCGAAAAATCTGCTCCTCCGCGCCATTGGACCATCGCTGACGGATGCTGTGCAGCACCCGCTGGCTGATCCGGTGCTCGAACTGCACGGGCCCGGCGGGTTTGTCACCATCATCAACAATAACTGGAGAGACAGCCAGGAGCAGGAGATCATCGCCACGGGTATTCCGCCGACCGATAATCTCGAATCAGCGATCCTCGCGTCGCTATCCCCTGGAGGGTATACCGGCGTCGTCAGCGGCAATGGAAATCCCACCGGCGTAGCCTTGATCGAGCTCTACGATCTTGACCCGGCCGCTGAATCCAAGCTGGCCAATATCAGCACTCGCGCCTTCGTCCAGGTCGGTCCGCACATTGTCATCGCAGGCTTCATCCTGGGCGGCAACGCCACCTTCGACAATGTGGTCGTCCGGGGCCTGGGCCCAAGTCTGAGTGGGGCGGGAGTGTCAGAGGTGCTGGCCAATCCAACCCTGGAGTTGCGCAACGGTAACGGGACGCTCCTCATCGAAAATGACGACTGGCAGGATGATCCGGTCCAAGCCGCGATCATCACCGCCGCGGGCCTGGCGCCAAGCGATAAATTCGAGTCTGCGCTCGCGGCGACGCTGCCGCCGGGCGCGTACACCGCGCTGCTTGCGGGAGCGCCTCCTGGCTACGGCAACGGGTTGATTGAAGTCTACGATCTCGGGGCGCCGTAACGATTGTAAATTCGAAATCCGAAGCTTGAAGCTCGAAACGCTCCGACAAAAGTCGCGAGCACAACCTGATGGTAGGGCAGGCGCGCCGCCTGCCGGTTAATGGGTTTTGGCGGCCGGAGGGGTTTCTTTTTGTCATTCCGAGCGCAGTCGAGGAATCTGTGACTATCGCGAGCGCCAGCGAGGAGGCGAGGCGCACAGGATTCCCCAAAACCCGGTCAGTCTCGTGACTCATCTTTTTCCTCGCTGACGCTCGCGGCAGCAAGAGGTTCCTCGACTGCGCTCGGAATGACAGGAGGGCGGAGCGCATCCCACCTCGGTCATTCGAATTTGGCCGCCAGTCGAACGGACTCGTCCCGTGGCGAATTTCGAACTTCCGATATTCGAGTTCGAAATTTCGCCTTCTGAAGTCTTGACTAAAAACATTGTTCGCGTTTTAAACCAGACTGGGCGAGGCTCAGCCTTCGTTCGTATTCGCAGTCCGCGAAATTCTGTTCCACATCTCAATAGAAGAACTGTCACCCGATCCAACGCACCGAAAGAAAAAATCCGTCATGAAGAAAAAAAACACTTCGAAGTCCGCCTTCTTTAATCCACGCGTCTTATTGAGCTTTGCTCTCTGCTCGGCCGGCGTTTTTCTGGCGCTGCTCGGCTCGGGCGCGTTCTCGAACGTGTTCGCGCAATCAAAGAGCGCGACCCGGGATTCAGCCCCGGCAGCCGTCGCCCAGAACATTTCCGATGATGCCCCGCTTTCGCCCGCGGACGACCAGGGCCGCTTCGTTTACCTGATCGAGTTCGCCGAGCCCGGGATAATGCAGCGGCAAACGCGCGGGCCTAACGAACGCTTCAACGCGAACACGCCGCAAGCGCAGGCTGCCCGCGCGGAGCTTCAAGCGGAGCAAGCCGCTCATATCCAGACGATGACTCGCGCAATCAATCGCGCGCCGCACGTGACCCACCACTACCTGGTCACCCACAGTGGTATCGCCACTCGCCTCACGCCCGCGGAAGCGCAGATCGTCCGGACGCTGCCGGGAGTGAAGTCGATCGAGCGCGAACGGGTCTACGGATTGGTGACTTTTCGCGGCCCGGCTTTTATCGGCGCCAACACCATCTGGGATGGCACTGGCGTGCCGGGCGGCGTCGGCACCAGGGGTGAGGGCGTCGTAATCGCTGGGCTCGACGGAGGCGTGGACCCGGCCCATCCCTCCTTCGCGAACGATGCCGCCTGCGGCCACGGCGTGGGTGGCGCGCCGAACAAGCTGATCAGTTTTCTGGATTGTTCCAGCACGGACGGGGGCGGCCTTTGCAACGGGCCCGACCCAGTAGACCCCAGTGGCCACGGCAGTCATACCGCCAGCACCGCGGGCGGCAACACTCTGGGGCCCGGGGACGTCCCGCCGCCTGCCCCGCCGGCACCTTTCACTGAGATCTCCGGCGTTGCGCCCTGCGCCAATATCCGAGCCTATAAAGTCTGCCCAACCAATAGTTGTCCTGGGGCCGCCATACAAGCCGGCATGGACAGCGTGCTGCTGCACGGCGATGTCGCCGTGATGAACTTCTCCATCTCAGGCGGGACCAGTCCGTGGAACGACAACGACCGTCGCAAGCTTGATCTGGTCGCCGCGGACGTCCTGGTTTCCGCCTCCGCGGGCAATACCAGTGCCGGTCAGCCCAACCCGGTCGGCCAGGTAAACCACCGCGGCCCCTGGGTCATGACGGTGGCCGCCTCCACGCGCGATGGGGACATTGCCGGGCAGGTGTCCGCCACGGGCCCTGGCACTCCGCCGCCCGACACCCAGGACATCGTTCTGGACAGGGGCAGCGCTTCACCGATCGGCACTGCGCTCAACGATCATCCCATTAAGCATTTCACTCTCCAGCCCCCCGAGTTCGAGGGCTGCACCGCCGGCGAGGACGGCGCTCCGGTTGACCTGGTCCCGTTCCCCGCAGGTTTCTTTACAGGCAGCGCGGCGTTGATTCACCGCGGAAATTGTCCCTTCACCAAAAAAATCACTAATGCGTTCAACGCCGGAGCCGACCTCGTCCTGATCCGCAACAACGTCGCCACCCCGGTGTCGATGGACACCACCGGCCAGCCTAATGTTCCCGCCTATAGCATGGATCAGGCGCCCGGTAATGCCTTGGTCGCGTTTGTCGATGCCAACCCGAGTACCGCCACCATCGATTTTGACCTGATTCCAACCGGTGGCGATGTCCTGGCAGGTTTCAGTTTCCGGGGCCCAATCTCGGGACCGCTGCAGAATTTGACCAAGCCGGATATCACCGGGCCGGGCGTAGACATCTATGCCGCCGTCCCCCTCGCTGTAGGGGGTTACGGCGTTATCAGCGGCACCTCGATGTCCAGCCCGCATAACGCGGGCGCGGCGGCGCTGATGCGGGACATTCATCCGACCTGGACCGTTTCGGAAGTGAAGTCCGCCATGATGATGACCGCTTTTAAGGGCGGCACGAAGGACAACGGGACAACACCCTGGGATGCCGACGATGTCGGCAATGGCCGGATCGACCTGACGAAGGCGGCCAAAGCCGGGCTGGTCATGAATGAGACCTTCGCCAATTACCTGGCCGCCGATCCCTCCACGGGCGGCGATCCCAAGACCCTGAACATCCCGTCGGTCCGCAACATGAATTGCACCCCGAACTGCTCCTGGACGCGCACGGTGCGCAATACCGTGTCCACGCCGACGAGCTGGACCACGTCCGGCACCGCCATCACTCCCGGCTTCAATATCATCGTCACGCCGCCGACCTTTAACTTCACCGGCAGCCTGGGCGAGACCCAGGTGCTCACCATCACGGCGACGCCTGTGGGCCTGACCGCGCCGATCGGCTTCGGCGAGGTGGTCCTGAGCGAAGGTGGCAGCGTGATACCCGATCAGCACATCACGGTCGCGATCAACGGCCCGCCCGCACCGACACCGACACCGACGCCGGCCACTCCGACTCCAACACCGTCTCCGGGGACGCCGACTCCTACTCCAACGCCAACCGCCACACCAACTCCACCATCCCCGACGCCGTCCCCAAGCGCGACGCCACCGGCGCAGACCGTCAACCTCTCGACGCGCATGTTCGTCCAGACCGGCGATAACATTGGCATCGGTGGGTTCATCATCACGGGGACGGGTCAGAAAAATGTGCTCCTCCGCGCCATCGGGCCTTCGCTCTCGAGTACCGTCCCCGATGCGTTGCCTGACACCGTGCTCGAACTGCATGGTGAGGGCGGGTTTGTCACGATCATAAACAATGATTGGAGAGACACCCAGGAGACCGAGATCCAGGCCACCGGCCTCGCGCCCACCAATAATCTGGAATCAGCGATCCTCGCGTCGCTGAATCCCGGAGCCTACACGGGCGTGGTCCGGGGGAATGGCGATACCTCCGGTGTTGCCTTGGTCGAAATCTACGACCTCGACTCGGGCGCTGCCTCGAAGCTGGCCAACATCGCCACCCGCGCCTTCGTTGGCACCGGTGATAACATCGTCATTGCCGGTTTCATCCTCGGCGGCGGCGCCGGCGTCGACAACGTCGTCGTCCGCGGGCTGGGTCCGAGCTTTAGTGGCGTCGTGCCGAATGTGCTGGCCAATCCCACCATCGAGCTGCGCGACAATAACGGAGCGCTGCTCATCTCAAATGACGACTGGCAGGATAACCCGGTCCAGGCCGCGATCATCGCCGCAGTCGGCCTCGCGCCGGGCGATCCCCTCGAGTCCGCCGCCGCGGCAACGTTACCGCCGGGCCTTTACACCGTGTTGCTCGCGGGCCTGAATGGCGGCACCGGCAACGGGCTGGTGGAAGTCTACGATCTCGCGAGCGGAGCGCCTTTCCCGACGCCGACCCCAGGGGTATCACCCTCGCCAGGCACGTCGCCTTCGCCTTCACCGATAGCGAGCGCGACGCCGAGCCCGTCGGCGAGTCCGATTCCGAGTCCGCCGGCAGTGTGCTCGGAGAACTTCGATGGAGGGACTGCTCTGCCGGCAGGGTGGACGGCGACCAATGCCGTCGGACCCCCGCCCTTGTGGGCCATCTCGACGGTCAATCCCGACACCGCGCCGAACGACGCGTTCGTGAGCGACACCTCGGTCATCAGCGACAAGCGGCTGGACACCAAACCGATTCTGATTGGAGCTGGACCGGCCCAGTTGACCTTCCGCAACTTCTACGACTTCGAATACGATCCGCCACCGGCGGAGGTGTTCTGGGATGGGGGAGTCCTGGAAGTGTCCATCAACGGGGGACCGTTCCTCGATATCATCGATCCAGCCATTGGAGGAAGTTTCGTGACCGGAGGTTACAACGGAGTGATCGACGACTCCGCGAACAACCCGTTGGCGGCGCAACAGGCGTGGGGCGCCAACACGGCGGGCGCGTACATCACCTCGACGGTGAATCTGGGACCGAACGTGGTTGGCCAAAGCATCGTGCTGCGTTTCCGGATGGGGACCGACGAGGCGATCGGCGCGCCGGGCTGGCGCATCGACACCTTCACGGTCACCGGCGGTTCGTGTCCGTAGTCTGCCCGGCGCACCGCGTCTAAATCATTCTCCGCTCTGTCTGCCTCTTTCCCCGTGAGAGAGGCAGGCACCCGGCGGAAGATTGCAGGGCAGGCGCCGCCTGCCGGTTTCTTGATTCGGCAATGGAAGCGGTTTCCCTTTTGTCATTCCGATCCGCCTTAGGCGGACCGAGGCCGTAACGCAGTCGACGAGGTGGGCTTTCCATCTCTAGCCGTACATCCCTAATCGCCTCAGGAGAATTTCTATTTCGATCGTCCCGTGACTCGCTTTCTCGCTGGCGCTCGCGATAACGACAGATGGAAAGCCCGGCCTCGCCGACTTCGTCGACTGCGTTACGGCCTCGACTGCGCTCGGAATGACAGGAGGGCGGGATCGCTGAAAGATGGGTGGGCCAGGCGCGTCGCCTGACGGATTTCCTTTTTGTCATTCTGAGCGAAGTCGAAGAATCTCCAGCTATCGCGAGCGCCAGCGAGGCCACCACCGTTACAGAAGAGAGTCGCTCTATACGCGATACGCGCGCCCTAATTAAGATAGGTCAGCCCGTTGCACTGCCAGCACATGAACCAGTTCCAGGAGGGGTCGACATAGTTTTGCGCTCCGTCCCGAAAGCAGGTGTAGAGCTGCCGGCGCCGGGCCCGCCCGCTCGCCTCTGAATTCTCGGGCTCGGGCTTTGCGTTCCCGATGCCGCCAGGGCCCTCCGGCTTTTCGCCCGCTTTTTCCTCGGCCATATTTTTCCATAAATCGGATCGATTTATTGGCAAGGATTTTTCTGCTTTCCACGCGTTAGACCGAACGTTGGGATCGTCAGTCCCGTTACTCGCCTTTCCCTCGCTGACGCTCGCGCCAGCAAGAGATTGAAAGCCCGGCCTCGCCGACTTCGTCGACTGCGTTACGGCCTCGACTGCGCTCGGAATGACAGCATATCTCGATCCCCTCCCCGTTTCCGGTCATTTCATCGCTTTGATGATTTGAATTTGTTTCGGAGTTCGCCATCGAAAGCCCGGCCGCTCTTTCACCCGCGTTACGGCGGCATTTGGCGCACCGCCCGCCGGCATCCGGGGTTCATTCCTCGAGTTATTCCCAAAACTGGCGGCAAAAACGAAAGATTTTTCACGATTATGAAAGATTTATGTGGACACTTGTCCGCATTTCCCGGTAGAACCCTCGCCACACGTCACTAGACGTTTCAACGCATCTTCGGCAAGGGCAATCCCAGGGGCTGGACGTACGCTGAGACAGCAAACCGCCATCCCAATTCATTTGAAGCCCACAGCAAAAAAGGCCGCTCTGCCGAACTGTCTTCCGACGGTTCCGGGTGCGGTCTCCCGCTTCGGTCATTTTTTCACTTTCCCTAATTCGAACTTGTTTCGGATTTCGTAGTTCGAGATTCGAATTTTCAACACCCATGCTTATGAAAACTACCACTACTCATCGGAGCTCGAAGGCCGCCGCCGTATTTCTCTCTTTTATTGGGCTCACGCTCTTTGCCTCAAGCAGCTTTGCGCAACTTACTGGGACAAGAAACATCCCAGGCGACTACGCGGACCTGGCAGCTGCCATCACCGACCTGAACACAGTTGGTGTCGGCGCGGGCGGCGTCACACTGAACGTCCTCGCAGGCAATCCTCAAACCGCTCCTTTAGGTGGTTACGTTATCGGCAATACCGGGTCGCTTGTCCTTACCACCACCAGCGCGGCCAATCCGGTTATTATTCAGGGCAATGGCAATACCGCTACGGCACCCGCACTGCAGACCGCGGGCAACTTGAACGACGCCATCTTCAAATTGATCGGAGCGGACTGGATCAGCATCCAGGGTTTTGTGATGCTGGAAAACGCCGCGAACGTCATCACGGTGGCGGGAACCAATACCATGACTGAGTGGGGCGTCGCCTTGCTCTACGTCACAGCCACAGATGGTGCTTCGAACAATACGATCCAGATCAATACGATCGACCTGGACCGCACCTACCAGAACACTTTCGGCATCTATAGCAATTCGACTCATACCGCCACGGCTGTCGGTACCAGCGTGACCGCAACGGGCGCGGCAGGAGGCAATCACAACCTCAAAGTCTACAACAACAGTATCACCGACGTTAACAACGGTATTGTGGTGGTCGGTCCCACGGCGGCGGCGGATCAGAACGACGGCTTGGATATTGGCGGCACAACAGCGGGGACCGCCAACAACATTACCAACTTTGGCACTACCGGAACCTTTTCCACCTACGCCAACGTTTCCGGAACGGTCAACGGCGTCCTGGTTCGCAATACCAAGAACTTTAACGTCTCGCGCAATACCATCACCAGCTCCAATGGCGGCACCACGGTCGGCACCTTGAACGGAATTCAAGTACCGGCATTTAGCGCTGCTCCGACCGGCACGTTCACCAATTCGATCAACAACAACACACTATCACTGCGGAGCGCTGTAGCAGCGGGAGCGATCAACGGGATAAACCTCCTCGGAACTTCGGCCAGCGCGACATCGACTCTCAATATCAACAACAACGATTTTAATACCTTCGGCCACACGGTAGCTGGCACCGGTGCGATTATTTTCATCACAAATGCCGGGACTCATTTTAACCAAAGCATCTCCGACAACACGTTCACGAACATGACGGTCAACACGACCGGTTCGGTAACCTTCATTCTGAACACAAACACGCCTTCCGCGGGCGCCACGAAAAACGTCAACGGTAACTCGATTGTTACGGCGTTCAGCAAAACCGGCGTGGGCGGTACGGTCCTTTTCTTCCGAGACTTTGGCAGCGACCCGAACGCGACCAATACCAACAACTGCAACGGTAATACTGTCTCGAATATCACCGTTACCGGCGCCACCATCGTCACGGGCATCGACAGCAGCAATGGGGGCGCGCCGACCAAAAACGTTCTTAATAATACTGTTAGCACTATCACCGGCGGTACCAGCCTGGTTACTGGCATCATGACCAGCTTCGATGCGGGCCCGACAACGATTTCAGACAACAACGTCAACACCATTTCGAATGGCGGTTCAATTACCGCAATGACTCATGGCTCCGGTGTTGGGGTCCGCACGATTGGCAAGAACAAAATCTACGATCTGAACGGAACGGTGGCCGGGTCGGTGGTCACCGGCATGGCCATCACGAGCACGACGACTTCGAGTAATATTACGCTTTCAAACAACCTCGTTGGCAATTTGACCGCGCCGGCGGCGACCGGAGCAAATGCCATTATCGGCATTAACATTACCGGGACCGCAACGACCGCAACGTTCAACGTCTTTTACAACACCGTTTACCTGAACAACACCACTTCAGGCGCAGGGTTCGGTTCCTCCGGTATCTCCACCCTGGCCAGTGCGACGGCCACGACCTCGACCCTCAACCTGAGAAACAACATTATCGTCAACACCTCGGTCCAAAATGGAGCCGGGTTGACGGTCGCTTATCGCCGCAGT
>Ga0190265_10002478_pt1 | contig 12385 bp, 9 predicted proteins | sample Popmic124T_FD_133135 | JGI IMG/M metagenome (GOLD analysis project Ga0190265, IMG submission 133135) | Populus adjacent soil microbial communities from riparian zone of Indian Creek, Utah, USA - 124 T | ecosystem: Environmental > Terrestrial > Soil > Riparian zone | place: USA: Utah | collected... | reverse complement strand
TTCGCGCAGCCGACGTGCTCGCTGTGTCTCGGCAACACCCGCCTCAATCAGTTCACCGGTCCCGGTGTGTTCAACCTCGACCTGTCGGTGCTCCGGAGCTTCCCCCTCGGCAGCTCGCGGCGGCTGGAAGCCAGGGTTGACGCGTCGAACGTGACCGATACGCCGAAGTTCGGCAATCCGACCAGCGCGACGACGAGCGGGGACTTCATGCGGGTCTTCACGTTGAATCCCCGCTATACCGAGCGGCAGGTGCGGGTGTCGCTGCGCTTCAGCTTTTGAACGTGCGCTGACTTGTGTTGATGCAGGGCGGGGTCTTGACCCGGATTATTCATGAACGTCAAGGCGGCTCGGTTCGTCCGGGTCGGAAACAATGCGGACCAAGCCGTCAGGCTCGACTCTGCACCTTCATGAATAATCCGGGTTCAGACCCCGCCTGGGCTCTCGAACCTTAAAACTTTCGAACGTTAGAACTTTCGAGCTTTCGAACTTTGGAACTTTAGCGCGGAGCAACAGCCATGCTGAATACAGCCACGATCAGTCTCTGCGTCGGACTCCTGGCGCTCGCCGCCGATCGCCAGGCTTCATCCCCCGGCGTGCCCCGGATCGATCGCGACCGCGCGTACGCGGAGCCGAAAAACGAGCGGCAGTCGCTCGATGTCTATGCTCCGGCCGCCGGGAAAGGGCGCCCCGTTGTCTTCTGGCTTCACGGCGGCGGCTGGCAGAAGGGGGACAAGAGCGAAGTGCATTCGAAGGCGCAGGCCTTCGTGGACCGGGGCTTCGTCTTCGCGTCGAGCAACTACCGATTCATCCCGAACGTCACGCTGCAGCAGATGACCGGCGACGTGGCCAAAGCCATCCGCTGGGTGTACGATCACGCCGCGGAGTACGGTGGCGACCCCAATTCGATCTTCGTCATGGGGTGGTCGGCCGGCGCGCAGCTGGCGGCCCTCGTCTGCACGGACGACCGCTATTTGAAGGCGGAGGGCCTGTCATTGAGCCAGATCAAGGGCTGCGTCCCGGTGGACGCCGACACGTTCTATCCGGCCCTGCAGATCGAAACCGTGGAAGCGCGCCCGGGAGCGAGACGGCCGTCGAGCTATCGCACCAAGTTTCCCGAAGGCCATGACAAGGATCTGTCGTCGGTCCTGTACGTCGCGAAAGACAAGGGCATCCCCCCCTTCCTGATTCTGCACATCGACGGCCGCCCCGAGAGCGGGACCGCGATCCAGGCCCAGGTCCTCGCCAACGCGCTCCGGGTCGCCAACGTGCCGGTGCAGGTCGTGGCGGGTGAGGGGAAGACCCACAACACGCTCAACGAAGAGCTGGGGCGTCCCGGCGACACGCCGACGAAGGCGCTGTTCGAGTTTGTCGACGGGGTGTTGACGAGGGCGGGACAATTGCGCGAATGACGCATCCACCGAAGCCGCCCGCCGCCGCTCAGCGCACGTGCGTGTTCCATCACGGGACCGTGATCCTGCCGGACCGCACGCTGCCGGACGGCGCCGTCCTGTGCCGGGACGGCCGGATCGAGGCGGTCGGAGTCCGCGAGGGGCTCGTGGTCCCCGCCGACGCCGCGCGGGTGGATGCGCGCGGCGCCTACATTGCGCCAGGCTTCGTCGACATCCACTCGCACGGCGCCGGCGGCGCGGACTTCATGGACGGCACGCCTGGCGCGATCGTCACCGCCCTGCAGGAGCACGCGCGCCACGGGACGACCACCATCTTCCCCACCACGACCAGCGGCTCGCCCGCGCAAATCGAGAAGATGCTGCGCGCGTGCCTGGAGGTCCGCGGCGCGTGGGTGCCCGCCGACGGCGCGCGCGTCGGCGGGGTGCATTTTTACGGGCCGTATTTCGCGAGCGACATGGTTGGCGCCCATCCCAAGGACTGCAATCGCAGCCCGGACCCCGCTGAATACCTGCCGTTCTTCGACCTGGGCATCATCAGCATCGCGACCTGCGCCGCCGAGTTGCCGGGCGCCGAAGCGTTCTGCCGCGAGGCGCGACGGCGCGACTACCTCGTCACGTGCGGGCACTCGAATTCCACGTGGACGGAGATGCAGCGCTGCTTCGACGCGGGTCTCCGCCATGTCGATCATTTCTGGAGCGCCATGAGCTCGGTCGCGAGCCTCCGCCAGCGCTTCAACATCCTCCAGCAGCCGATGCAGGGGAGCATGGAGCAGTTCGTCCTGATGCAACCCGAGATGAGCACGGAGGTGCTGGCCGACGGCTGCCATCTGGCGCCGGAGCTCCTGACGTTCGCGCTCCGCATGAAGGGACCCGAGCGCCTGTGCCTGGTGACCGACAGCAGCCGGGCCCTGGGTATGCCGCCCGGCCGCTACCGGATCGGTCCGGAAGACACCGGCGAGCCGTTCATCAGCAACGGGCGTGTGGGCTATCTGGGGCAAGGCGCGTCGCTCGCGAGCACCGTCGTCGGCATGGACGTGATGGTTCGAAACATGAAGGAGATGTCCGGCGCCGGACTCTGCGACACGGTGCGCATGGCGAGCTTGACGCCTGCCGAACGCGTCGGCCTGCATCGCGACATCGGCAGCCTCGAGCGTGGCAAGCGGGCGGATGTGCTGGTCCTGGGCGAGGACCTGGCCGTGCGTCAGGTCTTCATCGGCGGATCGGAATTCGCGTGCGGCCGGTCGACGCGAATCGGGGCAGGGTCTCGAACGCGTTGACCCTCGGAACTGAAGCAGCCCATGGTCCGGCTGAAGCCGGACGCCACAACAGGCTGCCCGACTGTGGCCTCGGAAGCGGCGCGTCGAGGGGAGCGGCCGGCCGGCCGCCCCCCTCTCCGCGAACGTCAGTCGTGGCCGTGATGCTTCTTCTTCTTCTTCTTGAACTCCAGTGAGCTGTAGGACAGATCAACGCCCGTCCAGGTTCCGAAGGAACCGATAAACGACTCGTACGTGGTTCCGACCGCGGATTGCGACCGGTCGTCGGAGAGGTCCGTCGGTCCGGGATCGACCGCTCCAGCTCCCTCGGACACGCCCACCAGCGCATCGCTTCGGTTCGTGGCCTGGTAGTCGATGCCCACCTCCCCCTTGGAATTCAGCTCGATCGAGAAGTAGTTCGTCCCGGTCGCGGAGAATTCCGGCACGCTGACGAAGTGGATGACCATCGCCTTGTGCCTCGGTTCCACGATGACGAGCCCGCCCGGCGCGAACAGGTCGTCCCACAGCGCCGCAATGCGCGGCGGACCCGCCAGCAGCTCCGGGACCGTCTCGGTGAAGTCCTGGTTCCCCTCGCCGAACGTCAGGTTCCCGTTGCCGTTGACGAAGACGCTCGTCCAGTCCGCCCCCTGGAACGGGAACGTGAACCCGAGCGGCACGGCGACGCTGCCATCGTCGCCAGGCGCGATCAGCGTGCCGTTGTACGTGTTGATGCTCAGGACATAGCGCCCGAAGTCTTCGCCGTCCCCGTTGAAATCCACGTCGGGGAACGTCGTCACCCCAACGGCATACGTGCCGTCGGCGGGCACCACGACCAGCAGGCGCGAGAGGATTCCCGCGCCGCCGTCGTCGTCGGCTGCGAGCAGCGTCCCGTTGGCATCGAACAGGCCGATCATCGTGTCCGTGGCCTGACGCCCCGGCACTGTCTCGATGGCGAGGATCTGTCCCGCTTTCGCGCGGAACCGGAAGTAGTCCACGTCATCGCCCAGCGGGCTGATCTCCGAGAACCGGTTCACGGTACTGAACGGCAGGCTGACGAGGTTCCTGTTGGAGTGCCCGTGCCGGCCGTGGTCGTCACAGTCGCGGTCCCGCCTCCGGTCGCAGTCGCAGTCGCCGTCGCGGCCGCCGCCGGGCGAGTCGTTCGGTTCGAACTCGTCGCGGAAGCGCTCGGGCCCGATGAAGCGGAGCGTGCGGTTGTCGAGGTCGTTGTCGAGGGCCGTGAACGCTTCGAAGATCGCGGTCTCGTCCTCGCCGTCGATCGTACGCCACGCGAGCCGGCTCAGGTCGCGCTCCTGCTCGAAGCCCGACGTGATCCGGCCGCCGCAGCTGTACCCGGCGAGGCCGTCCGTCGCCGTCATGTCGCCGTAATCGATGGTGAAGCGGCTGCTCTCCTCCCGGCTGCCGCGGTGGTGGTAACCCCCGCCCGACGCGGCGAACAGCGTGAACGCGAACGTGTTCGCCCCGGTGTTGGTGAATTCGGGCACGTCGGTGAAGCTGATCGTGATCGACCGGGAGGTCTCCGTGAAGCTGATCGAGCCTCCTGCGGCCGGGTTGAGATCGTCCCACAATCCGGCGATGCGCGGCGGACCCGTCAGGTGCCCGGTCGGGCTCTCGGTGAGCCCGGTGTCGCCCGCGCCGAAGGTCAGGTTGCCGTTCGAGTTGACGAAGACCGACTCGAATGTCTGCCCGCAGAACTTGAACGGGAACCGCGGGAAGATCTCCGTGCTCGTGTCGTCTCCCGCCGGGATCGGCCCTTCCGGCAGCCGGTTGAAGATGATGTTGATCCCGGACGTCGTGATGCCGGCCAGCGCGACGACGGGCGTGAAGAGATCGCCCGGCGGATCGGTGGCCGCGTCGTTCGATTCGAGCGGCCCGTTGTAGAACTCCTCGGGCCCGGGCAGCGGACTGCGCGGCGGCGTGCTGAAGGCGCCGAGGCCCGGGATGATGCGATCCACGTAGATCGCGTAGCTGGCCCCGGGCGTCAGGCCGCGCAGCGTGTACACGCCGACGAACGGGCTCCCCGGTGTGAAGTTGTCGGTGAAATCGCTCGAGATCGCCGACACCGCGTCGTCGTACGGATTCAGGATGTTGCGGGCGATCACGTTGACGCCGGTCACGGGCGTCGTGTTGTTCGGCGCGAGGATGCGCCCGGTGATCGTGCCCGTGCTCGCCGCGAATGTCGGCTCCGGGTACAACCTCGAGAAGATGGCGATGTCATCCGGGTGCGGCGTGGCCTGCCCGCCGTTGATGAACAGGAACGGGTACATGGTCTCGATTCTGTTCACGAAGGTAGGCGGCGGTGGAAACGTGTTGAACGGGCTGGGTCCGCGGTGGTCCGGGCCGGCGACAATCTGTCCGTTGACGACCGTGTGCGCGAGGTTCTGGTAGTGGCCGTACTCGTGCACCTGGACGGAGAGGAACTCGGCGACGGGAAACGCGCCGGCGCCTAGCAGAGATCCGCCGTTCATGAAGGACACGCCCTCGAGGATCTCGCCGGTGGTCTCGTCAATCCACTCCGGTCCAGCGAAACCGAGCACGCCCGAACCCGGGCCGAAGAGCAGGTTGAAAATGGCCCCGTCCTCGTCGTAGACAATCGCGCTCAACCCGTCGGGCTCGGTCGGTTCCAAAAACGGAAGGAAGTTCGTCTCGTCGACGTCGACCGAGAGCGAGCCGGCGTTGACGTGCGTGGCGGTCGCCGAGGGGATGTCCGCCCAGGCCTGGAATGCCGCCGCGGACTGCGCGACCGCCTCGGCGTTGGTCATCGGACCAAGGCCGCCCTGATCGGGATTGAACGGGATCATCCGGCCGCCGTTCGGCCACAGGAACGGCACGCCCGGCGCGCGAAGCAGCAGAGGGCCGCCCGCGAATACCTGAACGGACGTCAGCAGGAAGGACAGGCAACCGAGCGCGAGCCAGCGTTTTCTCGTGTTCATGGTCGTCTCCTTAAAGCTGGCCGAGGACGGTGCGGATCTGGCGGGCCAACTCGTCATACGAGATGGGACCGCCGCCGGGGACGGCACTGGACGCCGGCGGCGCAGCGAGCGACCTCGCGGCCGGCGCGGTGGGGGCGGCCATGTCGCGGAACAGTCCGCTGTTGTTCACTTCGTTCACCGCGACTTCGTCTTTGCCGACCTGCTCGATGCGGAAGGCGCCCTGACCGAGCCCTACGATGGCCGACAGTCCGACAGCGCTCCGCGCCGTGGTGAAGACCAGATACGTGCGGCCGATCGCCAGTTCCGGCATGCGGGGCAGCGACGACACGTGTATCAAGTTCCCGCGGCGGACCGGCTTCGATTTCCCGAGCATCCTGATCTCGGCGATGCGCATGCCCTTCACGACGGGAATATCTCCGCGAAACGCCTCTTCGACCTCGAGGCGATACGTGACGACCGGCAGTTGACCTCCGCCGGCGTTTATCGTGCCTTCAGCGGCAGTCAGCACGGTTCCCCGGTAGATCTGCGCCGATCGCTGGCTCATCTCCACGAGGTTCATCTGCATGACAGTGGTGGCGACGGCGGGGACGGCGGCGACCAGCAGGACCGCCACGACCGGCGCGAGCCGCCGACCGAAGAGATTGCGCATCATCGAAGATCCTCCCTGTTGTGCGTGTCTGAGTCGTCCGGCCGGCGCCAGACAGCGGAAAGCGTGGCGGCCGTTCTTCAACGGGTTGAGACCCTGCCGGGAATGTTTCAGGGCAGTGAGATTCAGAGGGCGAAGTGCACGCCAAAATACGGCCGGGCCCTGCCGCTGTCAAGGGCATTCGCGACGGCTCGCGCCGAAATTTTTGTAGGACAAGGACCGTCAAACACCTGCGCGGTACGAGTGACGGCGCGCGCGAGACCCGAAGCGGACTGCGCCCGTCAGCCGGTCGCCGATTTGACAAGTCCAGCCATTCAGCCTCTAATGGCGCCGCTCAGAAACATCATTGCGCGACCGATCGTCGTGCGGCGCCCGGAAGGCGTGCGGCGCCGCATCCGTCGGATTGCTCCGTTTCCACGTCTGGAGGGATTTGCCATGAGGGCCCTGCGCTTGTACGGAACGATCGTGCTGCTGCTCTTCGCGGTTGTCGCGGCCGACGCGACGACCGCCGTCACGCTCTCGAATCGCGCGCTCACGGAAGGCGCGGAGATCATCACGACAGGACGGTGCACCGACCTGAAGACGGTCTGGGAAGGCCGGACCCTTGTCACCGTCGCGACCGTCGCCGTCGACGACGTCCTCAAAGGCGAGCCGGGCGGCACGATCACGGTCGCGCTGCCGGGCGGCAACGACAGCAACCGCCGCGTGCCGGTCTCGATGACCTTCGCCGGGGCGCCGCAGATGACCATCGGCGAAAACGTGTTCCTGTTTCTGTCCCGCGACGCGGACGTGCAGAGCGGGCTGATCGTGATGGGCTTCTCTCAGGGGAAGTTCTCGATCGTCGCCGACCCGGCGGGCAGCCCCGTCGTCTCGCGCGATCTGACGCAAGTCACGTTGCAGTCCCCTACGGGCACCCAGCGCGGCACGGCCACACGCGTGCCGCTCGAGAACTTCAAGCGTGAGATTCGCGCGTATCTGTCCCGTCGATAGCAACAGCCCCATTCTTCAGGAGCCATCACATATGACCAGGAAACCGATTGCCATCGTGCTCGCGGTCGCGCTCGTCGCGGCCCAGGGCGGCGCGCTCCGCGCCGGGGGGCTGCTCGAGACGATCGACATTACCGGGAACGTGCCCTCGCCGATCGCCGGACACATCATCGGGCGGGTGGTCGGGATCAAGTGGGACGTCCGCTCGATCCCCGTCCAGTACCGGATGAACTCGACGCTCGATCCGATTCCGAACCCCGTTGACGCCCCCCTGCTCACCGTGCCGCAGGCCAGCGCGGCGCTGCAGCGGTCGCTCAACCAGTGGAACGACATCCCCACTTCCTTTATCGAGATGCGCATTGTCGGGACGGTGGCGAACGCCGGCCTCGTGGGCTTCGACATGGTCAACGAGCTGAGCTTCCGCACGGCAGCCACCTTCGGCGCGATCGCGTCGTCCCCCTCCGTGGCGCTGATTGCCGATGCCACGTTCGTCCACGGCGAGGACATCGACGGGGACGGCGATCCGGACGTGTCGAGCGCCACCGCCGTCACCGCGGATACCGACGGCGACGGCGATCTCGAGTTCCCGCCCGGGCTCTACAAGGCCGGCACGATTCTGGACAACGACGTGCAATTCAACACCAAGGTTTCCAACGGCTTCCGCTTCACGGTCGGGGATGCCGCGCTCGACACGAATACCCGCTCGGTGGACCTCAACACCGTGGCGACCCACGAGTTCGGCCACTCGCACGGCCTGTCGCACTCGCTCGAGAACCAGAAGAGCGATACCAACGGCGACGGCGCGACGATGTTTCCGTTCATCGATACCGGCGATCCGGCGTCGGAGCGCGAGCAGCGCTCGCTCGGGTCCGACGACATCGCCTGGAGCTCCTTCGTCTACCCCGAAGGGACGGCGGTCAAGGGACCTGCCGCGCTGAAAAAAGGCGACATCCCCTTCAAGTGGCTCTACGGCGTCATCGAGGGCAATGTCCGCCACGGCGTCCGCGATCAGCCGATCGCCGGCGCGAACGCGTTTGCCGTGAGCAAGCTGACCGGCCGCGTCGTCGCGAGCGGCTTCTCGGGCACTACGCAGGTGTCGTACAACCCGGCCAACGGCGGGCGCTTCATCGTCGATCCCGCGTTCAATATCCTCGACGGCAAGTACAGAATCCCGGTCCCGCTCGGCATCTACGGCGTCGGCATCGAGGCGGTTGACGGCCAGCCCGTGCCGGCCGGCAGCATCAGCCTGACGGCTCAAATCGGATCGGCGTTCGGACAGTTGAACTTCAACGAGGAGTTCTACAACCGCACGCGGGAAGAGGCGATCGAAGTGCGGCCGGGCGAGAGCTGGCCCGTGACGGTCCTGCCCGGATGGACGCGCAGCGGCATCGACCTGGTGACGACCGAATCGTTCAACCTCAACAACTTCGGCACCCGCAACTTCGTCGGGTTCACCGGGGCGGTGCCCGGTCATTACTACGCGGTGCAGGTGCCCGCGTCCCAGATAGCCGCCATCACGCCGGGCGAGCCGCTGCTCGCGCACTCGGTCCTCTTCAATACGCGCGTCCTGGATGCGTCGACGACACCGAAGTTCGCCGAAGCCATGCTCACGACGGGTGTCGTCAATCCGGATGGGACCGCCACCATCGATCTCGCGCACCCGCTCGAGCGCGAGACGCGGTTTGTCGGGCAGGACGACGACTTCAGCCCGTTCTTCCTGAAGCGGCCACGGCAGACGGGCGAGCGAATCAGGGACGGCATCGCCTCCGGCGCGATTCAGAACCTGTTCCTCGTGCTGCGGCTGCCGACGACCTCCCCGTTCCCGGGCGTGAGCGCGCTGCCGCCGCTCATGGGCCTCGACGGGGATCCCGCCCTGCCCACCGCCAACGACGACGGTCCGATACTCGGCTTGTCGTTCGCCTCTGCGGACGGAACGACCTTCACGCGCGACACCAGGTTCAACTTCATGTTTTCGCTGGTGCTGTCGTCCGTGCCCGAGTAGCCGTCAATCGCCTGCCGCGCCCCGCGCGTTCGGCCGAATTCCGGACGCACGTCGTGGGGCGCGGTTCTCACCGCGCGCGCCATTCGTAGCGCAGGCCTTCAGGCCTGCTTTCGGGGCGCGCGGGGCAGGCCTGAAGGCCTGCGCTACGTACGCAACTCACCGGGCCGGACTCCGAGTGCAAGGTCCGATGTTCGTAGCGCCGGCCTTCAGGCCTGCTTTCGGGCGCTACGTACGCAACGCGCCCGGCCGGACTCCGGGTGCAAGGCCCGACACGCTGAGCAGTTCCTCGATGTCGGGCGGCACGGACGCCTCGAGCGACAGCCGGGCGCGCGTGACGGGATGGATCAGCGCGATCCGCCACGCGTGGAGCGCCTGGCGTGGAAACTCGCGCAGCGCCGCGGCGAGCGTTGGGTCCTTGACCCGCGCCCACCGTGGCTCGCCGTACACCGGGTCGCCGACGATCGGCCATCCGCGCGCGGCGAGGTGGACGCGGATCTGGTGCGTGCGGCCGGTGACGAGCCGGCATCGGAGCAGCGACAGTCCCGCGCGCGGCGCGGCCACGCGCGCGAGCCGCTCGAACCGCGTGAGGCTCGGCGCGCCCGCGTCCGCCGATGCGACGACCCTCCGGCGATCGTCCCGATCGCGTCCGAGCCGCAGATCGATCCGTCCGCTCGCCGCGTTGACGCGGCCGTACACCACCGCCAGGTAGTCCTTCTCGATCGGCGCCCGCTGCAGCGCGGCATGGACCGACGCCGTCTTCGCGACCACGAGAATCCCCGACGTCAGCTTGTCGAGCCGGCTCACGAGGGACGGGCGCTGGCCGGCCGGCCACTGGCGCGCGTGCCAGAGGAGCGCGTTCATCACCGTACCGGATCGATGGCCGTGCGTGGGATGCACCACGACGCCAGCGGCCTTCTCGATTGCGAGGAGATCATCGTCTTCGTACAAAACGTCGATCCTGACCGCTTCGGCTCCCATCGGCGCGCGCGGTGCCGCGGTGCTGTCCGCAGGGAGCGCCACGGTCACGACGTCGCCGAGCGCGGTGCGGGCGGCGACCCGGTGAACGGGCGTACCGTTCACGCTGACCAGGCCGTTCGCGATCCACGCCTGCACGCGCGTACGGGTGGCGGCTTCGATCCCGGTGAGATGACGGCGCAGGACGAGATCGAGGCGCCGGCCGGCGTCGCCGCGGTCCGCCGTGAGCGTGTGGACAGGCTTGGACGTCACGTCGCGAGTCGCTGAGAGCAGGAGGTCGGCAGCCAGACGTTCCTATCTTACGTGGTTGGGCTGCACGTCCCTGCCTGTCCACCAGGCCACGCGGGCCGAATCGCCGCTCGCACGGCCTCGTCCCAGACCCCGTCACATTTCCGCCGCCCGGACCAGATATCCACCAACTTTTCCCGCCCCGTTTCGTCTATGCCAGTGATCGCCGTCTGCTTTTCCGGAGGCCCATGCTGTTTGCCGCCGCGGTGCTCGTTGCGTGCGCAGTGAATGCTCCCGGCGCGCCGGTCCCGGCGACGGCGACGCCGGATTACCACGTCCGGGCCATCGATCCGCGCGTGCGCGAATGGATCAAACTGGGCGCCGCCCATTCCCGCACGTTCGACGATCTCCTGAACCGTCTCGCCAAGAGCGATGTGATCGTCTACGTGCAGATGGTCGATCGCATTCCCAGTGGCGCCTCCGGACAGATCGCCTTCGCCGCGGCCACGAAGATCGTCCGGTATCTCCGAATCGAAATCGACGGCCGGGGGAGTGTCTTCGACATCGTGTCGATCCTCGGCCACGAGCTCGAACACGCCGTGGAAATTGCCGCCGCACCGCGCGTGCGGGACAGTGATGCCCTGGCGACGATGTATCTCAGGCCGGGGGACGCCTCGACGTGGTACGACTCGGCCGCCGCTCGCGACACGGGGAACCGCATCAGAGTCGAGCTCGCCCGATCGGCCGGACGCGAGCGCGGCGCCTTGCACACGAAAACTCACTGAGAAGCCTCATCGCCCTGCCGGCCTGACTGACGCGGCCCCAAGGTCGGATAGTGATCCGCGGCGGATCACCGGGTAGAGTGGGGAGGTGACCGACCCTGTTCTACGCCTCCTGGCGCCGGGTGATCTCGACGGCGCCTTCACCCTGAGCTCGACCGCGGGCTGGAACCAGCGGCTCGCCGACTGGAGCATGCTGGTCACGCTGGCGCCGGAGGCCAGCTTCGCCGCCCTGTCCGACGGACGCGTCGTCGGCACGGCGATCGGCGTGGACTACGGAGGCTTCGCGTGGATAGCGATGATGCTGGTGGATCCCGCGTACCGGGGCCGCGGGCTCGGCCGCCGTCTGCTCGAGGCCGCGATGGCGGCCGTTCCGCCCGAGCGTCCCATTCGTCTCGATGCGACGCCATTGGGACGGCCGTTGTACCAAGGCTACGGTTTCGAGGACGAGGCGACGCTCACCCGGCACGTGGCCGACGGCTCGACGCACCTTCGCACGTCGCGCCCCCACACCTTTGCCCCTCGCGACGTCCGGGCTCTGACGCCGGCTGACCTCCCCCTCCTCGCGACGCACGACGCTCCGGTTTTCGGCGGAAACCGCCGGGCCGTCCTCGACTGGGCGTTCGACGGCGCGCCGCGCTACGCTCATGTGGTCGAAAGGGACGCCGAGCCGATCCACTATTGCCTGGGGCGCGAGGGGCGGATGTTCGATCAGATCGGGCCGGTGGTTGCCGGCGAGGACGCGATCGCGCAGGCCCTGGTGAGCGCGGCCCTCGCCGCGGCGGGCGACCGCGGACTCCAGCTCGACGTGTTCGATGCCCGCGACACGTTTGCCGCCTGGCTGCGCGCCTGCGGCTTCCGGATCCAGCGGCCGCTTTACAGGATGCGCCGGCCCGGCAGCGGCAAGGTGTCCTCGATCGACGAGCGGACGCGGTCGGCCCTCGGGGAGTTCGCGATTCTCGGCCCTGAGTTCGGATGATCACGACATGAAGGTCCGCTGGCCCGAGCAGGCGGCGTCGGGCTCGAGCCGCACGTGGATTGTCCCCGAACGGACGCACCCCGGAATCTTGACGGATCGGTAGGGTCTGAATGCGGCAGCTGTTTCGATGTGCCCTGCTCGCGATGAGCGTCGTGGCCCTGCCGGACATCCGGATC
>Ga0190265_10002477_pt1 | contig 12389 bp, 11 predicted proteins | sample Popmic124T_FD_133135 | JGI IMG/M metagenome (GOLD analysis project Ga0190265, IMG submission 133135) | Populus adjacent soil microbial communities from riparian zone of Indian Creek, Utah, USA - 124 T | ecosystem: Environmental > Terrestrial > Soil > Riparian zone | place: USA: Utah | collected... | reverse complement strand
GGATGAATTCTGCGAGGAGCCAAGGTCGGTGACGGTCGCGGGAGGGTCGGTGCGCTATCAGGACGCTGTGATCGCGACTCACAATCCGCTGGCCGGACTCTCTGGAATGGCCGGCGCCACATCTTTTCAAACGAAGCTCGCGCTGTACACCAGCTATGTCATCGCCGGACGTGCGCCGAGCGGCGCGGTGCCCGACGCACTGTGGTGGGATACCAGCGATCCGTACTACTTCCTTCGGGTCGAACCGCACCGGGACTTCGACATCGTCATCTTTGGCGGCGAGGATCACAAGACCGGACAACAGAACGATACCGAGGAGTGCTATCGGCGTCTCGAGGCACAGCTCACCGCGATCGTTCCCGACATCGAATTGACCCATCGCTGGTCCGGTCAAGTCCTCGAGACGCCCGATGGCCTGCCCTACATTGGACCGAACGTCGAACATCAATACGTGGCCACCGGCTTCGCCGGCAACGGACTCACCTTCGGAACGCTGGCGGGCATGATGATCTCCGACGCCATCCTCGGCGTACGAAATCCGTGGGCGGAATTGTTCGATCCAGGCCGTAAGGCCCTCACCCGCGGACTCTGGGACTACCTCAAGGAGAACGTTGACTATCCGTACTACCTGATTCGCGACCGCTTTGCGGGACCCGACGCGCAGTCGCTTCGTGCCGTCAAGCGGAACCAGGGCAAGGTCATCGAACGCAGGGGTGCGAAGGTGGCCGCCTATCGCAACAAGGACGGTGCAGTGACGCTGCTCTCCGCGATCTGCACACACATGGGATGCACCGTCGGGTGGAACACCAGCGAGCGGACCTGGGACTGCCCGTGTCATGGGTCGCGATTCAAGCCGACGGGCGAAGTGATCTCGGGACCGGCCGAAGAGCCGCTCGGCAAGGTCAGCGGCTTGGTACCGTAATTGCTCCAGCGCTGACGCGGGAGAGTGGCATGGCGAAGTACGGAAAGTCCGCACAGAAGAACGTCAAGTCCGCGATGCGTCGCCGGAAGAAAGGCACGTTGAAGAGCGGCTCAGGACAAACGGTCAGAAGCCGAAAGCAGGCCATCGCGATCGGGTTGAGCGAGGCGCGCTCGAAGGGCGCCAAGGTCCCGAAGCGGAAATCCGCCAGGAAGTCGGGCGGCAGCTCAGCCAAGCAGTCGCGGAAGAAATAACCAAGGAGACACCATGAGCGAGATAACGAGCATCGCGTTGCCTTCTTCGAGGACGTCGAAGAAGGTGCCGTGATGGACGCGTGCATCATTGCCGGCGGCCAGCGCGCGGAGCACTACGAGATCGCGGCCTACGGCACCTGCATCGCGTGGGCCGGGGCACTCGGGCTCGACAGCCGGCAGCGAAGATGACGAAGAGGACGAGCAGCCGGCGCCATTGCGTTCGCCGAGCACCGCGCGTCCCGGCGCGAGCAAGGTGGCGAGATCGCGGCCCAATGGCCGCCGCAACGGCGGGCGATAGCTTCTGCAACGCCAGGAGGCGGGCGCCCCGCCTCCTGAAATGCCCGACCAGGATTGCGCCGAACGCCGCCCACAAAATGACTCGGATTACCCGTTTGTCAGGTAGCCGACAAACGGGCCTTCACCGCCGAAACGATGAGGTTCAGGTCGTACGGCTTATCAACAATCTCGAACAACTCCTGACCCGGTCCGGAAACTTCCCTCACCCGGGCGACATTCGTGGTGGTCAAGACGAACTGGATACCGGCGAGCGCCGGCATCGAGCGGATGTGATCGAACAACCGCCAGTTGCGATCGTATGGCGGCGCAATGTCGTAGATGATCACCTTCGGCTGGTGCTGCCGGACCAGCGCCTCGATGTCGATCTTCGAATCGCGCAGCTCAAAGGTGTAGGCAGAGACGACGATCAATCCTTCCCGCTCCAGGACGATCCGCAACATCTCCACGGTGTCAGGGCTGGTGTTGAACACTCCCACAGCCGCCGGTCCCGAGGTCGTCATCGGGCTGCTCCATGTCGAATCATCCACTGCCAGGCGGATGTGATGATGCCGGTCAACGACTGCCGCGGCGCCCAGCCCAGGTCACGTGAAATGCGCGCGGCGCTGGCGATGAGCGTGGCCGGATCGCCGGCTCGCCGCGGGGCGACTTCAACGGGGATGGTGCGGCCGGTGACCCGCGCGGTCATCGCGATGATCTCCTTGACCGTGTAGCCGTCGCCACAGCCCAGATTGTACGCCCGGCAGGTGCCAGCGGAGCTCAGCGGTTCGAGGGCCCGCACGTGCGCGTCGGCGAGATCCTCGACGTGGATGTAATCGCGCACGCAGGTGCCGTCGCGCGTCGGGTAGTCGGCGCCGAAGATCGTGACCCGCGGCAGGCGCCCCGCCGCCGCTTGTAAGACCAGGGGGATCAGGTGGGTTTCAGGATCGTGCCGCTCGCCGTTCCGAACGCTGGCGCCGGCGGCGTTGAAATAGCGCAGGCTGACCGAACGAAGGTCGTAGGCGCGTGCGTACCAGCGCAAGGCGTGTTCGAAGGCAAGCTTGGTTTCGCCGTACGGATTGGTCGGCGCGGTCTGGTCGGTTTCTTCGATCGGCTGCTTCGCGGGTTCGCCGTAGACCGCCGCCGTTGATGAAAAGACCAGCCCGCGGACCTTCGCCTCGCGCATCGCCTCGAGGAGGGCGACGCCGGCGGCCAGATTGTTCTCGTAATACTTGCCGGGCGCCGAGACGGATTCGCCAACGAGGGAGTACGCCGCCATGTGAATCACCGCGCTGGCCCCGAAGTCCGCCAGCACCGTTGCGACGCGGCTTTGCTCGCGCAGGTCCAGATCGGCGAATGCGGCATGCTCGGGCACGCTGTCGCGATGGCCTTTGCACAGGTTGTCGATGACGAGCACGTCATGCCCGCCATCGAGCAACGCTTCGCAGACCACGCTGCCGATATAGCCGGCGCCGCCGGTGACCGCCACCCTCACTGGTCTGCGCTCCCGGCCATGATCGTGGCACGCTGGTTCGCCGGCATGAGGATCGAGCCCGTGAGGCCGACGGTGGTCCGATAGGTCGCGACAATTCGCTGAGCCGCGTCCAGGGCCCGGCCCGCGGCGGTGAGCATGACCACGCAGCCACCAAACCCGCCGCCGGTGAGGCGCGCGCCATAAACGTCGGGATCGGCCTGGCCGATTTCGACCAGCGCATCGATCGCGGGAACACTTGCCTCGTAGTCGTCTCTCATCGAGGCGTGTGAGGCGTTGAAGAGCGCGCCAAGCCGGCGCGCGTCGGCGCGTCTCAGCGCCGTGACCGCGTCGAGGACCCGCTGGTTTTCAGTGATGACGTGCCGGGCCCGACGCCTCAACACTTCCGGCATCGAGACGCGAGGCAGCGAGGCCTCACCGGCATCGCGCAGCCAGCGCACGCCGAGCCGTTCTGCCGCCATGAACGATTCGCGCCGCCGCGTCACGTATTCGCCGCCGGCATGCGCATGGGCGATGCCGGAGTTGATCACCATGAGGTCGATGCCTGGCGGCCACGGCAGCCGCTCGAAGGCCCGCGATCGCGTGTCGAGGAACAATGCCTCACCGGGCCGGCCGACGCTGCAGGCCATCGGATCCATGATTCCCACCGGCGCGCCGATGAAGTCGGTTTCCACCTGGTGCGCGAGCGCCGCGATCGCGACATCAGAAGGGCGAAGGTCATTGAGCGCGTGCAACGCGCGGAGCACCGCGACCGTCAGCGCGGCACTCGACGACACGCCGCCGCCAGGCGGCAGTGCCGATTCGATGGCGATCTCGAGGCCCGAGAAGGACTGGCCGGTTCGCGTCAGCAGCGCGGTCACGCCCTGGAGGTAGTCAATCCAGCCCAGGCCGGTGGCTTCATCACCCAGACGATATTCGGCCAGCGCGGGCTGCATGGCGGCACTGTACGCGCGCACGAGGGAATCGGCCCGGCGCCGCACGCGCACGGTCGTGCGCAGCGGCAGCGGCAGCGGCAGCACGAACCCCTGGTGATAGTCGGTATGCTCGCCGATCAGATTGACCCGCCCCGGCGCGCTCACGGTGACCTCCGGCGCACCACCGAACGTCCTCGCGAACGAGGAGTCCGCGCGGCCCGGCGTCACCGCGCCGGGCCCGGCGGCCTTGGGCAGCGCCAGGTTGTTCATGCCGCACTCGCCTCGCGCATCGCGTGCTGCGCGAAGGCGTCGAGCGCGTCGGGCGTGGCTCGCATGACCTCGCCGCGCGCGCTGGCCAACGCGCTGTAGGCCGGACGTGGTGCCGGCCAGCCAAGCGCGGCGGCCGCGATGGGTTCGACCAGCCGCGCGTCCTCGCCACAAGCCGCGACCGCAGCACGGGCACACTCGAACCACGACATGGCGCCGTCGTTCGACAGATGCCAGATCCCGGATTCGCCGTCGAGCAGCAGGTCCAACACGGCGTTGACCAGGTCCGGCAAATAGGTCGGCGACACCACGATGTCCGATGCCGCACGCCACCTGCGGCCCTGGCGAACCGCGGCCAGCGCCTGCATCACGAAGTTGCTGGTGTCCCAGGGCCCAAAGAATGCGCTGGTGCGGACGACCAGGGCGTTCGGCATGATTGAGAGCACGCGCCGCTCGGCTTCAGCCTTGCTGGCGCCGTAGACGCTGAGCGGATGCGGCGTGTCGGACTCGGTATACGGGCGATCGCGATTGCCGTCGAAAACCAGATCCGAGGAATAGCTCACCAGTGGCAGGCCGAGCTGTCGACACACCCGCGCCACGTTCTCGGCACCGATGGTATTGACGCCGAAGCAGGCCTCACTGTCGCGCTCGGCATCATCGACCCGCACGTAGCCGGTGGCGTTGATGACCGCCCACGGACTGAGCCGTCGAATGAGCCGGGCCGTTGCTGCCGCATCGGTGATATCCGCGTCATCACGTCCCACTCCCACCGCTGGCAGCCCACGCTCGGCGGCAATGCGCACCAACGCGCGTCCCAGGGTGCCGCGAGCGCCAAGAATGAGCAGCGGCCGCGCCGCGCCGGTGAAGTCGCGTGGGGCGCGGGGGGGCGCATTGAGCAAACGATCCGGCCGCCGCCACCATCCGGGACGACCGAGGGCCGGGTGATCGGGCTCCTGCCCGCCCGCCAGCTGCTGAATCATCGGGACGAGCGCGGTCGGCCGCGGCGCCGGCGACCTGACGTCGAAGGCTCCGGGTTCATAGTGGCCGCGTGCTTCAGTGACCAGCGAATTCCAGTCATACGAACCCAGCAGTGCCCATGGCGTCACGGCCTCGACGTGGACGCCGGAGACGGCCGCGTCGCGAGCGCCGCGCCACGCTTCATGTAACCAGCGCAGTTGTTCTTCGCGAGTGCAGCCGAGGTGAACCTCCGTCAAGGCGACGGGGATCCGATAACGCGCCCAGGCGTCGCGAAGATGCGCCGCGTGGCCGGCAATGCCGCGGGGACGCGTCCGCACCGCTTCGAGATCGGCATAGCGAATGGCCCCGTTGCCACCGTGCTGATGGCCGGGATAGCGATCGAGACGATGATCGAGGAACCGGTCGCTGGTGAGGTAGTAGTTCAGACCCACCACCGACGGCGGCGTCGGCTCGGCGCACAGGCGATCCAACTCCGCGACGGTGGCCCCGGATGCGATCAGGAAGCCTCGTACTGGATGGTCACCGGTGACGCGACCGGTCAGCAGGTCCCACGTCAACCAGCGGCGATGATTCTCAAATGCGACCTGACGCCGCGTCGGCCACGTGCCGAAACACCGGCCGCAGTCTTCGGTCTGGATCAGGCGCGCCGCCGGATTGACCTCGCGAATCGCCCGCATCGCCAGCGCAATGCCGTGCACCTGGTTCAACAGCACTCGGACGAAGTCGCGATCCGAGCGGCGGTGGGGATGCCAGACGCCGTAGAGCGCACTGAAGCGTGCGGTCGTGAGGGGCTCGTTGATCGGCGTGTACTCAGTGACCCATGGATAGCGGCTGGCGACCATCCGCGCATAGGCGGCGAGCAACTCGGGGAACCGCCGATCGAGCAGCGAGGTGTATTGCGGCCCGCTGCCGTGATGGAGCAGGCCGACAATCGGGCGAACCTGCAACTGCCGGAGCCGGTGCAGCCGTGGATCGACCCACGTCCAATCAGGACGGTCGAGCGAGGCCGGCGCCACTCGCTCCCACAGCACCGGATAGCGAAGCGCCGCGACACCCAGGCTCGCGAACCGATCCAGATCGCCGATCCGCCCGGCATGACCGGAGCGCGCCACCTGATCGAAATACCTATCGCCGACCCGGTTCATCGTGCACTCCGGTCCGCCCCACAGCTCGAATGGTGCCGGCATCGCTGTCATGCGGCGATGACCCGGCGCGGCACGCCGGCCATGCGAGCGTAGTGCGCCAGCGCCTGCGCCACGACCTGGTCCATGTTGTAGTACTTGTAGGTGCCAAGCCGGCCAAGGAACTGGACCTCCGGCGTCGCATCGGCGAGCTCCTGATACCTGGCATACAACGCGGCGTTGGCCGTTGTCGGCACCGGGTAATACGGATCGCCGTCGTCGGTCGGATACTCGTAGACCAGCGTGGTCCTGGCGTGTTCCTGACCGGACAGGTACTTGAACTCGGTCACCCTGGTGTAGAGGTGATCGTTGGGATAGTTGATCACCGGCGCCGGCTGCGCCGTCGCCACCTCGCGCGTCTCCCAGTGGAAGCGCAGCGATCGGTAGGGCAGCTTCCCGAAGCGATAGTCGAAGTACTCGTCGACGGGACCCGTGTAAATCAACTGACGATGCGGCACCAGTGACTTGATGTCGCGGTAGTCGCTGTTCAACAGCACGTGGATGTTCGGGTGACTCAACATCCGCTCGAACATCCGGGTATAGCCGTGCAGCGGCATCGACTGATAGGTATCAGTGAAGTAGCGATCGTCGCGGTTGGTGCGGACCGGCACGCGGGCGGTGACCGACGCATCGAGCTCCGACGGATCCATGCCCCACTGCTTGCGTGTGTAATTCCGGAAGAACTTTTCGTAAAGCTCGCGGCCGACGCGATTGACGATCACGTCCTCCGACGTTTTCAGCGGATGGCGTGGCTCGGCCACCGAGGCAAAGAAGCTCTCCAGCTCCAGCGACGTGAAGCGCGTGCCATACAGCTGGTTGATGGTGTCCAGGTTGATCGGGATCGGCACCAGCTGCCCGTCCACCAACGCGCGGACCCGGTGCTGATAGGCGCGCCACTCGGTGAACCGCGAGAGATACCCGAAGACTTCCGCGGAGTTGGTGTGAAAAATATGCGGGCCATATTTGTGAATCAGGATGCCGTGATCGTCGTAATAGTCGTAGGCGTTACCGCCAATATGCGGACGCTTGTCGCAGATCAGGACGCGTTTGTCGCCATGTGCGGCGAGACGCTCCGCGATTGTGGCGCCGGCAAAGCCGGCGCCCACCACGAGATAGTCAAACATGATGTCCCTCAGGCGCCGAGTCGAAGGCTCGCCGCGGGATTAACGCCGGTGGCCGGCAATGAGGATTCACTGGTCACGGCGTCGACCAACGCGGCGGTCTTCGCCCAGGTGCGGTCCCACGACATGCCGCGCAGGAAGACATCGGCGCGAACGCGTCGCGGCTCGGAGACCTCGCGCAAGGCGTTGGCGCAGGCCTCGACGAAGTCTTCAACCGAGTCGGCAATGCGCACCAGATCGCGATCGCCATAGGGCGTGACGACGTCGCGAATCGAGGTCGAGACCACGGGTTTCCCCGCCGCCAGATATTCCGGCGTCTTGGTTGGGCTGATGAAGCGCGTGGCTTCATTGCGGGCGAACAACAGCAGCGCGAGGTCCCAGCCGGACAGATAGGCCGGCAGCTCCTCGTAACGCTTCGCGCCCAGATAGTGAATGTTCGGCAGCCGCGGCAGATCGGCGGGGTCGATCTTGACCACCGGCCCAATCATCACCAGTTGCCAGGCGGGCCGGGCCTCGGCGATGCCGCGCAGCAGCGGCAGGTCAAGACGTTCGTCGAGCACGCCAAAGAAGCCCAGACGCGGTCTCGGCAGCTCGCGCTGATCGGCCGGATCGGCGGCGATGGTGCGGGCCGTGCCGAAATGCGCGGCATCGACGCTGCTCGGCATCGCGTGCATGTTGGGATGAAGGTGCTTCTTCGCCTCGTAGAGCGAGTGCCCGCCGGTGAACACGACATCGGCGCGGTTGAGCAGCGCTTCCTCCAGGATGCCGACCTCCGGCGGCGCATTCTTGAACGCCGACAGTTCGTCCATGCAGTCGTAGACGAGCGCTTCCGGATGAAGGTGGCTGGAAAACTTCAACGCCAGCGGCGTGTAGTACCAGAGCACGAACCGGGTGATGTCGTTGGCCGCGATCACCTGGTCGAGGATGGCGCGTTGCGCACGGATCGACTGCTCGGGGCTGTATCCCTGCGGCAGCCGCGGCACGACCACGAACACGCCGTCATGCAGATCAATCGTCACGCCGGGCCCGGCGACGTTCTCGAACACCGGTTCCTCGACAAAGAACACCCGCCGCATGCGCGCGTAACGGGTCATCAGATGTTGCGGCCGCTGGAAGACGAAGTTCCAGCGGAGGTGGGAGAGGCAAATCAGATCCGCCGAACGTGGCTGCTGATCGGTCGGGAGGTTTGCAGGATTGGTTCGCATAGTGCCGACGGATGCTGCAATCTCTGTTCCTTGCGCGGCGCCGGCGCCTTGGTCAGAGATTTGCTCATCAGCGCGTGTGACCTCCAATACCGACCGCCGCGGCTATCCGCGCCCACAGTTAGTACGCGAGCAATGGACCTCCCTCGATGGGGAATGGAATTTCGCGATCGATTTCGACGCCGATCTCGGTGAGCCTTCGCAGATTGTCTGGAACACGACAATCGTGGTGCCGTTCTCTCCCGAGACAGCACGAAGTGGCATCAGCGACACCAGTCTCTTTCGCCGCTGCTGGTATAGGCGGTGGTTCGAGCTGCCAGAGCCCGGCGACAAGGTCGCGCTGCTGCACTTCGGCGCGGTGGATTATCGCGCCACAGTCTGGGTGAACGGCTTCCTAGTGGGAACCCATGAGGGCGGCTACACGCCGTTCACACTGGACATCACGGCCGCGGCTCGCGGGCAAGCGTCGACCGAGTTGATCGTCTGCGTCGACGACGATCCGGGCGATCTCGAAAAGCCGCGCGGCAAACAGGACTGGTCGCCGCAGCCACACTCGATCTGGTACCCGCGCACGACCGGGATCTGGCAAACGGTGTGGGTGGAGCTCGTTGCGGCGACCCGCATCGAGCGCATCCGCTGGACGCCGAATCTCGAACGATGGGAGATCGGCTGCGCGGCCTGGTGCACCGGTCCGCGTGAGGAGGGCCTTCGCCTTCGCGTGCGCCTGACCGTCGAAGGCGTCACCCTCGCCGAGGACCTCTATTCCGTGACCGGCGAAGAGGTCCACCGCCGCATTGTCCTCTCCGATCCCGGAATAGACGACTCCCGAAACGAGCTGCTGTGGAACCCGGGCCGCCCGCGGCTGATTGATGCCGAGCTGACGCTCGAACGCGACGGCGAGGTCATCGACCGGGTCCGCAGCTATACCGCGCTCCGCTCGGTGGCGGTCGACGGCAATCACTTTGTCCTCAACGGCCGCCCCTATCCGTTGCGGCTAGTCCTCGACCAGGGCTACTGGGCGCACAGCGGACTCACCGCGCCTGATGACGCCGCACTCAAGCGCGATGTCGAGCTGGTCAAGGCGATGGGGTTCAACGGGGTGCGCAAGCACCAGAAGATTGAAGACCCCCGGTATTTGTATTGGGCGGATCACCTCGGCTTGCTGGTCTGGACCGAGATGCCGAGCGCCTATCGCTTCACCACCAGATCCATCCAGCGCACGACGCGCGAATGGATGGACGTCCTCGAACGCGACTACAGCCACCCGTGCGTGATTGCCTGGGTGCCGTTCAACGAATCGTGGGGTGTGCCGAATCTGCCGAACAGTGCCGCGGAGCGGCATTACGTGCGCGGCCTGTTTCACCTGACCAAGACGCTCGACCCGACGCGCCCCGTCGTCGGCAACGACGGATGGGAGAGCGTGGCGACCGACATCATCGGTATTCATGACTACGATTCAGAGCCCCGCCGGCTGTGGAAACGTTATCGCACCGACGAGATCGTGCCGCGCCTGTTTCGCCGCGAGCGGCCGGGCGGACGCTCACTGATCCTCGAGGGTAAGCGTCATGCCGATCAGCCGCTGGTGCTCAGCGAATTCGGCGGCATCACCTGTTCGGAGGATGCCGGCACGTGGGGCTACACGCGGGTTACCAGCGCGACCGAGCTGGCGGCGCGGTATGTCACGCTGCTCGAAACCATCCACTCTCTCGGCATCTTCGCGGGCTTCTGCTACACGCAATTCGCCGACACCTATCAGGAGGCCAACGGCCTGCTGACGGCCGATCGACAGCCGAAGTTTCCGATCGAGGACATCTTTGCGGCGACCACGGGGGTGTCGGCTCGGGTCACCAACAGCCCGGCCGCTGTTGACGCCCCCCGTCAATTGCCGCCTGACGACGCCGATGAGAGCTCGTGATGATGCCGGCCGCGAACGCCGAGTTGATGAGCTTGATGAAGACGAAGCAGATCGGGCTCGCCGCGGCGCTCGAGAAGAGCGCTGCCGTCAAGTCGCAAACGGTTCGGGTAAGGCGGTTCGCGGCAGGACGATCGTGCACGTCGTCCCTTTGCCTTCGCCCTCGCTGGTCAGCTCGATCGTCCCGCCATGCAGCTCGACGAGCGTGCGGGCGATGTTCAATCCCAGTCCGAGGCCTGGACGACCACCCTGGTCGCCGCTGCCGGGCACCCGGAAACGTTCGAAGACATGCGGCAACATCTCGGCGGAAATTCCATGGCCGTGGTCGGTGACGCGCACTTCCACGGACTCGGGGCCTGACGACACCTCGGCGTCGACGCTGCCGCCGGCGTCGCTGAACTTCACCGAGTTCGTCAGGATGTTGAGGATGACCTGCCGCAGCCGGGCGCTGTCGCCCATCACCGGTGCCGGCTCATCCTGCACTTTCAATCGCAACGAGATCTGCCTGGCCTCGGCTTCCGGGCGAATGGTTTCGATGGCCGATTCGACCACGCCGCGCGCGCTGATCTCGCGCGGCGAGATCCGCATCGTGTCGGCGTTCAGCCTGGCGGCGTCGATCAGGTCTTCAACTATTGCCCGCTGGGCCCGCGCGTTGCGCTCGATCACTTCAAGCGCGCCCGGCGGCGGATTCGGCAGCCTGGCGAGCGCGCACCACCCGAGGATGGCCTGCAAGGGCACTCGCAGTTCATGTGACACCAGCGCGAGAAAGTGATCCTTGGCGCGAGAGGCCGCCTCGGCGCGATCGCAGGCCGCTTGTTGCTCGAGCGACGCAATTAGTAACTGACCGGCCATGGTTCGCAGCGCTTCGATCGCCGCGGCCCCGTTGTCGGGTGGCGCCCCAAAAGGCGAGGGCTCGGGCCCCGCCAACGGCCGGAACAGGCGCACGTACTCGGCATGCAGCACATCGTGGCATTCGCAGGCAAGGCTCTCGAGACGCGCGCGATCGACAATCTTGACGATGCGGCTGCGATAGACGATCGCCCCCGAGCCATGCAACCGCTGTAATTCAAGGGCGATGGTCGGCCGGTGCACGCCAAGCGCATTGGCGATGCTTTGCTGCGAGAGTCGGAAGTGATCGCCGTCGACGCGATCGTGCAGCATCAGCAGCCAGCGGGCGAGGCGACTGCCGATCGAGTGCAGCCGATTGCAGGCGGCGACCTGCGCCACTTCGATCAGGCGCGCGGTGGTGTAGCGGTCCAGCACTTCGCGGACGATGGCATTGCTGTTGCGCGCGGCACGAACGGACGCCGCCGAGACACGCACGCAGGTGCCGCCGATTTGCGCCACGCACGAACTTGGACTGTCGGACGCCGTGAGCACGCCGGCAAGTCCGACCATGCCTTCGCGGCCGACGAGGGCGACCTCGCACGATTCGCCGCCCGCCATCGTCGACAGCAGCGACAACACCGCGGTGGTCGGGAAGTAAACATCAACTTCCGGCGCGCCGGCTTGCAGCAGGACTTGTCCGGCTGTCAGTTCTTCGACGGTGGCGGTGACCCCGAGCGCGGTTAACGGCTCGAGGAGATCGAGGAGCGCATTCCTGGTCGGCGCGTCGGCAGGCATGGCAACGACAATTATCCGACGCTGCCGTGCTGCGGCCAACTCGGCCGTGCACGCTACATACAGCAGGAGGCGCGGTCGGTCGTTCTCGACGTGGGCGCCGTCTCTCGGGCCGCACGGTGCTTGAGCAGGGCAGGCCCGCACCAATGACGGTCGCAGGCATCCAGCAACGCTGCGTCACCACGGCATCGCTGTTGCAGCGCAGCGTCGCGACTTCCACCATCTCAATCGAAGGAGTAATCATGATCCTGCGCAT
>Ga0190265_10002476_pt1 | contig 12391 bp, 12 predicted proteins | sample Popmic124T_FD_133135 | JGI IMG/M metagenome (GOLD analysis project Ga0190265, IMG submission 133135) | Populus adjacent soil microbial communities from riparian zone of Indian Creek, Utah, USA - 124 T | ecosystem: Environmental > Terrestrial > Soil > Riparian zone | place: USA: Utah | collected... | reverse complement strand
GGCGACGGTGTTCATCTTCGCCATCGCCGCGCTCGGCCTGAACATCCTCACGGGCATGGCCGGGCAGGTGTCGTTGGGGCACGCCTTCTTCATGGGCGTTGGCGCCTACACGGGCGCCGTGCTCGGCGGCTCGCCGGGTGGCGGCCTGTGGGGGTGGGGGCTCCCGATCTGGATCTGGCTGCCGGGCGCCGGAGTGGGCGCTGCCCTCGTGGGCATCATCGTGTCGCCGGTGGCGGTGCGCCTTCGCGGCCTCTACCTGGCCATCGTGACGCTCGGGCTGGTCTTCGTCGGCATCCATCTCGGCAACACCAACTGGGGCAAGAAGCTGGCCGGTGATCCGGGCCTCGGCCGCGATTTCCCGACCTACGACATCCGGCTGTGGAAGGAAGACAAGCCGCTCGTCGACGTCGACAACGACGGTCATTGGCTGTGGTTCGACGTGTCCGACACGCAGAAGCAGTACCTCTTCCTGGGCGTGTTGCTGCTCGTGTTCATCCTGATCGCCAAGAACATCGCCCGGACGCGGACCGGACGCGCGTTGCAGGCCATCCGCGATCGTGACATCGCGGCCGAGGTCATGGGCGTCCCAGAGTTCAAGTACAAGATGATCGCGTTCGCCACCAGCTCGTTCTTCGCCGGTGTCGCCGGAGTCCTGTTCGCGTCGTTGGCGGGCAAGCTCCCCGCCACCCAGTGGAGCCTGGTGCTGTCGGTGGAGTTCATCGCGATCCTCCTCATCGGCGGCGTCGGCACCGTGTCGGGCGTCATGCTCGGCACGTTCTTCGTCGTCCTCGGGCCCAACCTGGTGGAACAGTTCACGGTCTGGCTGTCGGATCGCATCGAGCAAGGCGGACCGGTCGGTTCCGTCGCCGACGCGATCCTCACCGAAGGACCCGACGACCTCGGACCGGTCTCGATCGCGACCCAGACACCCGGATATGCGCTCAATGTGTTCGACTGGAACCTCGTGATCTACGGAGTGCTGATCATCGTGTTCCTGATCTTCGAGCCCCTCGGGCTCTATGGGATCTGGGTCAAGGTGCGCAACTATTGGAAGCGGTGGCCCTTCAGCTACTGAACGTTTCGAAGTCCGATCCACAAGATGTGGGGCATCTCAGCGGTGCCCCCAAACCCACCACAGGGGGATACATGAAGAAACTCACCACGAGAAAATGGGTCAAGGTCGCGGTTCCGTTCGTGACATTGGCGTTGGTCGCGGCAGCGTGCGGTGGCGACGACGATGACGACGCCGCGAGCGATACCACTGGCGCAACGGGGACGACGCCGTCCGTGGAGACCACTCCGTCGTCCGACACCGAGCCGGAGGGCACCGAGCCGGCCGACACCGAGCCGGCCGACACCGAGCCAGCCGACACCGAGCCAGCTGAGCCGACGGAGATCGCCACCGACTTCGGCGTCACCGACGACACGATCAGGATCGGCCTCAACGCCGACCTGTCGGGCATCTTCGCCCCACTCGTCACCCAGATCGTCGACGGCCAGGAGGCGTACTGGGAAATCGTCAACGAGAACGGTGGCATCGCCGGCCGCCAGGTCGAGCTCGTCGTGCTCGACAATGGGTACGACGTGCCGACCCACCTCGAGAACTACGAGGAGATGGCGGCTGAGAGCGCCGACGGCGTGTTGATGTTCAGCCAGTCGACGGGCTCCCCGCACACCGCGGCGACCGCCGAAGCGCTGCTCGCTGACGACCTGCTGGCGATCCCGCTGTCGTGGTACTCGGGCTGGGCCGATCCGGCCATCGGCGAGAACGTGCTGGAGCTGTACACCAGCTACTGCTACGAATCGATGAACGGTCTCACGTACCTCGCCGGCGCCAACGACGCGTCGACGGTGGCGATCATCGGCTTCCCGGGTGAGTACGGCCAGGACGGCGCAGCCGGTGCCAAGCTGGCCGCCGAAGCGCTCGGCCTCGAGGTCGTCTACGACGGCGAGGGTGCCGTGGTCCCCGGCTCCGACCAGACGCCGGTGATCACCGAGCTCGTCAACGCCCAGCCCGACCTGGTGTGGGCGACGGTCAACCCGACGACGCTCGCCGAGATCATGGGCGGCGCCTACGCCCAGGGCCTGCGCGCCCAGTGGTCGGGTAACTCGCCGACGTACAACTTCCAGTTGCTGGCCACTGACCTCGGGCCGGCACTCGATGAGCTGTACACGCACTCGACGTACACCCAGCTCTGGAACTCGGCCGACGTGCCGGGCATGACCGAGATGGTCGAGGGAATGCGGGCCAAGCGGCCCACCGCGCCGGTGTCGGACGTGTACATCGTCGCCTGGACGGAGGGGTACGCCACCCAGCAGATCCTGGAGAAGGCCGCCGCCAATGGCGACCTGACCCGCGCCGGCGTCGTGGCGGCGGCGAAGGATCCGGACCTCGAGATCGACTTCAAGGGCCTCTCGCCCAATCAGACGTTCTCGGGTGACCCGAACGACTACATCGTGCGTGAGTCCTACATGTACGACGTCGACATGACGAAGTTCACCCCGGCCGGCACGGTGTCAGACGACGATGCCGGCACCGGCTTCACCCTGCTGGAGGGACCGTTCGTCTCCGACACGGCGGCGAACCACGACTTCCAGCAGGCCTGCTACGTGCCGGAGGGCTGACACCCTCAGCGCGATATCTCATCGACACAACGATGGTGGGGCCGAGCGATCGGCCCCACCATCCCACCACCATTGATCCACCGGGGGCTCCAACGTGCTCGAACTCGCCAACGTCGAGGTCGTCTACAACGAGGTGATCCTCGTCCTGCGCGGCCTGTCGATCCGGGTGCCCGACGGTCAGATCGTCGCCCTGCTCGGTGCCAACGGAGCCGGCAAGACGACCACGCTGCGCGCTGTGACCGGGCTGCTCGACGTGCACGACGGCACGATCACCAAGGGTTCGATCACCTACGACGGCGTCGCTCTCAACGGCAAGAAGCCGTCGGAGATCGTGAGCTCCGGCATCACCCAGGTGATGGAAGGGCGACGCGTCTTCGGTGAGCTGACGGTCGACGAGAACCTGATCTGCGGGGGCATCAGCGTCAAGGACAAGTCCGTCACCGCGGCGGCGTACGAGCGCGTGATGGAGCTGTTCCCGCGCCTCAAAGAGCGTCGCAAGCAGGTCTCCGGCTACCTCTCGGGCGGTGAGCAGCAGATGCTCGCCATCGGCCGGGCGCTGATGTCGGAACCCAAACTGCTCGTGCTGGACGAGCCGTCGCTCGGGCTGGCGCCGAAGCTCGTCGAGCAGATCCGCGACATCGTCGTCGACATCAACAAGCTCGGCACCAGTGTGCTGCTGATCGAGCAGAACGCGATGATGGCGCTCTCGATCGCCAACTACGGCTACATCATGGAGACCGGCAAGATCGTGATGGACGGCGACCCGCGCAAGCTCCTCGCCGACGACGACGTCAAAGAGTTCTACCTCGGCCTTCACGGCGAGGAGGGTGCGAAGAAGTCGTTCAAGGACGTCAAGCACTACAAGCGCCGCAAGCGCTGGCTGTCGTGACGCCCAACGGGCGAGTGGACGTGATGCTCCGCGGTCGTGATGGCGTGTCCGGCGAGCGGCGAGTGGATATGAGAGGTATCTAGATGGCTGCGATCCTCGAAGTCGACGAGATCAACTTGCGTTTCGGTGGGGTGACCGCGATCAACGACGTGTCGTTCGACGTCGTCGAAGGTGAGCTGTTCGCGATCATCGGTCCCAACGGCGCCGGCAAGACGTCGATCTTCAACGTGATCAGCCAGGTGTACCACCCGCAGATGGGCGACATCCGCTGGCACGGCGAGTCGATCATGGGCCTGCGACCCGACAAGGTCGCCGCGCTCGGCATCGCCAGGACATTCCAGAACATCGAGCTGTTCCCGCAGATGACGGTGATCGACAACCTCCTCACCGGCCGTCACGTGCGCATGAAGGAGTCGATCTTCTCGGGTGCGGTGTGGTTCGGACCCGCCAAGCGCGAGGAGATGGAGAACCGTCGCAAGGTCGAAGACATCATCGACTTCCTCGAGATCGAGCAGTGGCGCAAGCATCCCGTCGCGCTGCTGCCGTACGGCTTCCAGAAACGCGTCGAGCTCGGACGGGCACTGGCGATGGAACCAGAGCTGCTGATGCTCGATGAGCCGGTCGCCGGGATGAACCTCGAAGAGACCGAGGACATGGCGCGTTTCATCCTCGACATCCAGCGCGAGCTCGGCATCACCATCGTGCTCGTCGAACACGACATGGGCCTCGTAATGGACATCGCCGATCGCGTGCTGGTGCTCGACTTCGGTCAGCGCATCGCGCTCGGGACACCCGACGAGGTGCAGTCCGACCCCGCCGTCATCGCCGCCTATCTCGGCACCGCCTGACCAGCGGGCGCGCCGATGGAGACCGACGAAGCGCTCGAGACCGGGGCCGGCGCCGCTACGCCCCCTGGCGACAACCTCTGCAACGACTACGCCCAGGGCATCGCCGAGGGCTTCTGTGCGCTTGCCGAGGCCCGGGGCGACCGGATCGACGTGGACGAGACGGCGGCGATGGGCGACGGCGGGTCGGCGTCGCTGTTCGGCAACGTGGTCGTGATCCGCCGGCCGGTCGACGAATCGGCCTGGCCGGCATTGGCGTCACGGATGCACGCGTTCTACGGCGGCCGTCCCGGCGGCTCGTTTCTCGTGTTCTCGGCATGGCCGACGCCCGACCTGCGTCCCTTCGACTTCGGCCGGGTGGGCCACCCACCGCTGATGTTCCGTCCCGCGGGCCCGGTGCACGACGAGCCGATCGACGGCTTCGAGATCCGGCCCGTCGCCGACACCGCGAGCGCGCGTGACTGGGAGGACGTCCTCGTGCACGGCTACCCGGAGCCCGCACTCCAGCCGTTCGAGGCCGGCTGCTTCCTCCCCGCGCGCGCCCTGGCCGCGCCGCGCTGGCGGCACTGGGTCGGCTACCTGTCGGGCGAGCCCGTCGGCACCGCGTCGGCGATCGTCGGCGACCACCACGTCGACGTCGAGTTCATCTCGACGCTCGAGCCGGCTCGGGGTCGGGGCATCGGGCGGGCACTCACCGCGACGGCCGCGCTCGCCGCGCCGGAGCTCCCGGCGATGCTGATCTCCAGCGACGCGGGACGCACGGTCTACGAACGGCTCGGCTTCATCCCGCTCCTGCGCTTCACGATGTGGGCCGGCCACCGCTGACCGGCCAGCGACCCATCCAACTCGTGAAGTTTCGGCGCCGTAGGGACGGTTGGCTTCAGGCGGTCACTTGCCGGAGAACCGGGGCGGGCGCTTTTCGAGGAAGGCGGTCATGCCCTCGACGTAGTCGGGCGTGCCGGCGGCGTCGCCCTGGGCGGTCGCCTCGGCGGCGAGCACGTCGGTGAAGGAGAGATGCTCGTCGATGATGCGACGGACGAGCCGCTTCGACATCACGAACGTGCCGGTCGGGCCGGCGGCGATCGCATCCGCGAGGCGGCGGACGTGGTCGAGCAGCTCGCCGTCGGGCACGACGCCGTTGACGAGGCCCATCGCGGCCGCCTCGGTGCCGTCGATCAGGCGCCCGGTGTAGATCAGCTCGAGGGCGCGGTGCGGGCCGACCCGGCCGACGAGCGCGGCGTGGCCTCCGGAGTCGAGGACGGCGCCAATGTTGGCGAACGGCGAGCCGATCTTCGTCTTCTCCGCGCAGTAGACGAGGTCGCATGCCATGGCGATGCCGAAGCCCACGCCGAGGCACGCCCCGTGGACGGCGGCGATGGTCGGCACCGCGAGCTCGGCGAGACGGGCGATCAGCGGGTTGAACACGTCGCCGAGGATCGCTGTCGCGTCCTCCGTGAGCGGCTCGGCCGTCGACAGGTCGCGACCGGCGGAGAAGCCGCGGCCCTCACCGCGCACGATCACACACCGTGCATCCGCCGCACCGTCGAGGACCGTGTGGAACTCGGCGACCATCGCGTCGTCGAGCGAGTTCAGGACGTCCGGGCGGTCGAGGACCACCTCGGCCACCCGAGCCCCGTCGGTTCCTGGGCGAATCTCCAGCCGAACGCTCACTCCATCCTCCTCGTGTCGCGGGATCTCACTGTTGCGGTGTCCGGCCGCCCGTCACCATGCCCGTCACCATGTGGCGTCCGGGTCGAGCATGATCACCTCACGCATGTCGGCGTAGACGGTCTCGAACGGCGCGCTGCGCAGCGTGCGGCCGTCCTGGACCACCGGTTCGACGGTGGCCCACTCACGTTGTCCGAAGCGCCGGTCCACTGCGGCGCGCCACTCCGGGGCCAGCGCCGCGAGCGGACGCCCGACGACCGACTCGACCGCGCCGTCACTGCCGAGCGGTTCGTCGAACAGCGCCACCCCGAGCGGAAGCATCTCGGTGAGCGCGGCGGCGATGCGCGCCCCCGCATCGGCATCGCCCGCGAGTGCGTCGAGCAGGGCGTCGGCATGGCGCAGGTGGTAGCGCTCCTCACTCATCGCCCGCCCGGCGATCGCCCGCAGGTGCTCGTCGGACGATCCGGCGAGCTCGCCCCACCGCAACGCCTCAGCCGTGTCGTACAGCCAGTGGCGGACGAGCGCCGATGCCCACTCGGTGCACGCCGCCTCGACGAGCCAGCACGACCGGTAGTCGGCGGGCTCGCGCCGGAACGCCAGGGCGTCGACGGCCTCGGCGCGCGGTGTCTCGCCGGAGAGATCGGCGATCACGAGCTCGTAGAGCATCGCCGCGTGGCCGAGCTCGTCCTGGCCGATCGAAGCGAACGCCAGGTCCTCCTCGAGGAACGGGGCCACGCCGATCCATTCGGTGTGGCGCTGACCCATCAGGTGCTCGTCGTCGGCGAACGCCAACAGGACGGCGCGCTCGGCCGGTCCGAGCGCCGTCACATGGCCCCGGATTCGTCGGATTCGTCGGATCCGGCCCGTCCGGCCCGCCGCCGTTCGGCGACCAAGGAGCCGTCGTTGTGACGGTGCGGTTTGTCGGCGTTGGGGGCGATGAACTCCTCGTCGCCGACGAGCACGTGATCGCGATCGACGACCCACATCAGCTCACCCTCGGCGCGCCGGACGTAGTTCTCGCGGGCGAGCACGATCGCCAGCTCGTCGTTGGCGGCCTCGAGGCTCCCCACGTGGCGGAACTCGTCCTTGCCCTGCTTCTTCAAGAAGACCTCGTACACGTTCATGAAGACACCGTTTTCGAGGCATCCCCCGGATTCAACGCATCACGTGACGTCAACGCATCACCTCGATCGCCTCGCCGCAACCCGGACACCGATGGATCGCCCGGCACCGCGTCGGACCGAACATCGACCGCTCGACGGTCTCGGTGCCGCAGCGCGGGCACTCGGCGCGCCCGTCGCGTTCGACGGCGACCGTGAGTCGGGTGGCGAGCTGCTCGCGCGCCCGCTCCGAGATCCGTTCGACCGACCAGGCCGGCGCCGAGAGGAATGTGATGTTGACGCTGCGCACACCCTCGACCCCGGCTGCGGCAGCCCGCACCAGCTCGGTGATGAGCGAGAGCGCCGGGCACCCGGAGAACGTCGGGATCAGCCCGATCGACACCGCCCCGTCAGCGTCGACGGAGAGCGCTTCGAGCAGTCCGAGGTCGACGATCGACACGCCGGGCAGCTCAGGGTCGTCGACCTCGGCCACCGCGGCGCGCACCGCGTCGACCAGATCAACCGCGACGTTCATGCCGCCTCCTTGGCGACCGCGTCGAGCGCGTCGCGCACCCACTCGGTGTCGGACCAGTGCCGGGCCGCGTTCCCGATCCGCCGGGCGGAGTCAGGACCGGCGTTGGCGAGCGTCGCCTTGAGGTGCGACCAGTCGATCGGCCCGATCTCCCACCGCCCGGTGTCGGGATCGTGGCGGAGGTCGGGATCGGGGATCGTGAAGCCGTACCCGGTGAGCAGCGGGGCGTACTTCTGCACCCAGCGGTCGCGCAGCACCTCGTTGGGCTCGGACTTGATGCGGAAGCGCATCAACTCGTCGTCGGGCTTCGAGTCGGGTCCGAACAGCTGCAGGGCCGGCAGCCACCACCGGTCGAGCGCCGCCTGGAACAGGTCGTGCTGGATCGTTGTGCCCTCGGCGATCGTGAGCAGCATCTCCTCGCCGTGGCGCATGTGGAAGCCCTCCTCGGCGATGATGCGCCGCAGGATCCGCCGGTACGGCCCGTACGAACAGTTCTTGAAGACCGCCTGCTGGCTGATCAGCGCCGCGGCGTCGACGAGGTAGGCGATCGCGACCTGGTCGCCCCAGGTGACCGCCGCGTAGTGGAAGACGTTGTGGAACCGGCTGCGGCCGGCGAACAGGTCCTCGAGCATCTGGCGGCGGGTCTTCACGCCGAGGTCGGCGGCGACCATGTACAGCAGGTGGGCATGGCCGATCTCGTCCTGGGTCTTGGCGAGCACGCCCATCTTGCGGCGCAGACCCGGGGAACGGGGGATCCAGTCGCGCTCGGTCAGGCCACCCATCAGCTCGGAGTTGGCGTGCAGCTCGATGAACTTGAAGACCTCGGCGCGGTACTCGTCGGACATCTCGTCGTCGGCCTCGACGATGCCGCCATCGTCGAGGAACGCTTGGAACTCCTCGGTGCTCGCCCAGCGGTTCATGCGCCACCTCCCGTTTCGACCACCGATTCCATCACCGTCTCGACCGCTGTGTCGATCGTTGGGTCGATCACTGGGCCGCCGGCGCGCACGGTTCGGCCGTGGAACACCGCGACGAGCGTGCCGTCGTCGAGCTCCACCCGCACGTCGTAGAGCCCGGTGCGGCCCTTGAGCCACCGTTCCTCCGCCGTGGCCTGCAACCGCGAGCCGCGCGGGACGGGGCTCAGGAAGTCGATGCTCGCCGCCGCCGCGAGCGCGGTCTGGTTGTGGCTCCCCGAGGCGAACGCCATCGCCGTGTCGGCGAGCGTGAACGTCATGCCGCCGTGGCACACGTCGTACCCGTTGCACATGTCGGGCCGCACGACCATCGACACGACCGCCCGTCCCGGACCGGTCTCGACGAGCTCGATCCCGAACGTCTGCGCCGAAACGTCACGCCGGTACAACTCGGCCACCACGGCCGCGGCGTCGACCGAGCCGTCGCCCGCGGCGTCGACAGGTGGGCCGGTGGCGGCTTCGGTCCCCATGACCCGAGCCTACGAGCCGTCCGTCTCGAGCGTTGATCCGGCAGTGACGGCGTCGAGCCACGCGACCGCCGCCGGGGTGAGGGCGGCGACCTTCTTGTAGTCGGCCACGTCGGGCGGCATCGCCTGGAGTGCGTCGGCGAGGCGGCGTGCGTCGTCGGGTCGGGTCGCGAGATGGGCCAGCGGCCGGACGTAGGTGCGCAGGGTGAACAGCACGCACCTCGTCTCGGGGAAGCGTCGGAACGTCTCGCGCTCGACGCGGAGGAACAGTCGCTCGCCGGCCCATCGCGCGACGTCGCGGTCGATGTCGGGGAGCGCGTCGACCGGCGGGGCCGTGCCGTTCGTCGGTTGGAACAACTCGCCGGTGTCGAGCACCGACCACCCGAGGCGCCAGAAGCTGCGATCCGGTTGGAGTCGCTCGAAGAACGTGTCGACCGATCCGCCCAGCTGGTCGTTGAGCCTCGAAACCGGTGCGTGCACTTCGGCCAAGTGCAGGCCGAGCTTTGACGTCAGGTCCCAGCGGTTCGGGAAGCACACCGACCCGCCGCCGACCACCAAGCCCTCGGGGCGCTCGACGAGCAACACAAGGTCCTCTTGGACGAGCCGGCCGGCGATCTCGAGTGGATGGGCCGGTGTCGATCGCGCCGCGCCGCCGGCGCCGCCGAACGTGAACCTCTCGCCGGTCCGGTGGTTCTCGATCGTCCCGCCAGCCACGGTGAACCACTTGGGCCACCGATTTGTGAGATGGTCAATGAGCGCGCGGAGGACCTCGGAGGCCTCGTCCTGAATTCCCGCAAGAACCGACAGCACCGTCGTGGGGTGACGGGCGAGGACATCGCGCTTGATGGCCAGGTCGCGCTCGTACGCCGGACCGATCTGGATCCAGTCGGCGAGCTCGAGGGCCCGCAGACCGAGCCGCCACCGGAACGCCCCGCCCTGGTAGGGCTGGTAATCGGGCTCGGCGAGCGACATGCCGCGATCGTACGGGCCCAGACCGTACGGACCCGGGTCGTCAGGCGCGGACCGCGGCAAGGACGCCCATTGTTGCAATTCCGTGAACCGCGATATCGTTGTTATGTGCGCATCTCCCCACTCACCGTGGCCGGGGCCGTCCTGACGTCGGGGCTCGTCGCCATCGCCACGTACGCGCATGCCGTCGACGGGCCGATCATGAGCGCCGCGCTCCCCGGCGAGACCGCGTCACGACTCCAGATGCCGGCCCAGGGCACGACCGAGAACCAGAACCTGGCGCGGCTGCTCGCCGAGCTGATCAACGCCGAGCGGGCGAGGCACGGATTGGCGCCGTACCAGTTCGACGCCGCCGTCGCCGCCACCGCGGCCGGCCACTCGGCCGACCAAGCGGCGCGACGCACGATGTCACACACCGGATCCGACGGTTCGAACGCCGGTCAGCGTCTCACCCGCAACGGCGTGGCGTGGAGCAGTTGGGGCGAGAACGTGGGCGCCGGCTTCAACGATCCGGCCGGGCTGCTCCAGGCGTGGCTGAACAGCCCGACCCACCGACCGATCGTGCTCAGCGCGACCTACACCCGAGTCGGTGCGGGCGTGGCCACGGCGTCCAACGGCACCCGCTACTGGACGATGGACGCGATCAGCTGAATCGCGCCCGTTCGTCACCGTGTTCAGCACGCCACGCTGAACACCGTGACTGAAGCGAGATGGCCTTCGGTGTCGGCGGATGAACGCGCACCCTGTCGGTAGGGTCGCATCCATGTCGCGTGAGCGAGCCGTGCACGTCGCCCAAGGCACGTGGCGGTCGGGGTCGCTCCACATCTGGGGCTGGAACGGCGACAGCACCGCGTCGGCGGCGTGGCTCTACGGCGGGTTCGGGCACAACCGGTGGAGTGGCGCCGAGAACGGCTGGCACGACACCCCGGCGTCGTACGGCGAGCTCTCGCGCATCGAGCTCGAGCTGCCGAGTGGCCGCCGCCAGTCGGTTCCGAGCGTGCGCCTCGACCCGTACGGTGCTGCGGTGTGGTTGTCCGACACGCCGACCGACGACGAGCTGTCGGCGTCGTTGGCATGGTTCGCCCGGCTGAGCGCGTTGGCCGTCGCCCACGTCACGGGTGGTCGGCTGGCACCGACGATCCTCGACGAGGGTCCGTTCACCGTCGCCCGCTGGAAACCCGTCGTCGACCACGAGACCGAGTTGACGCTCACCGCGTTCGACGCGTCGGCCCCACCGATCTGTCGCAACGGCACACGCGCCACGGCGTCCGAGATGCTCACCGCCCTGGTCGACGGGCTTGCCCGCTCTCTGCTCCACAGCATGGTCTGGAAACCCGACCTCGGCCGGCAACGGTCGGTCCACGTACAGGTGCTCCGAGCGGTGTTCACCGCGCTCGCGCGCAACGACGCGGTCGTCCGCGGCGGCACCCCCGAGTTCCACCACGAGCTCGAGTCGGTGCGCGGCCTGCTGCACCGCCACGGCGAACGCCTCGCCGGCCGGCCCGTGTTCGCGCCGCGGGTGCGGCTGACGATTCCCGAAGACGCCGGCGATCCGTGGGAGGTCACGCTCGAGGTCTACGACGAGCTCGATCCGGGTCGGTGGTGCACGGCCGACGACGTGTGGAACGGCTCCAGCGTCGCCCTCGACCTCGCACGCGAAGAACGCCACCTGCCACGGATCCAAGAACTCGTCACCGAGCTCGCCAACACCCTCGCCCAACACATCCCCGGACTCGCCGACCTGGCCGCCGAGCACGAGCCGTGCGGCGTCGAGCTCGACCTGACAGCCGCCGACGACTTCCTCGACATCGCCCCGCACGAGCTGGCGCTGCGTGGCATCGCACTGATCGGACCCGAGCACCTCGTCGCCGCCAAGGTGTCGGTGCGGGGTCGGGCGACGCCGGCTCCTGTCGACGACCGGCGGCAGCGCTTCGGGGTCGAGGCGATTGTCGCCTGGTCGGCGGTCGTCGACGACACCCCGATCTCCGACACCGATCTGGCCCGCGCCGAGGCGGCCGGGGCGCGGCTGTTGCACACCGGGAACCGATGGGTCCGCATCGACCCGGCCGGGCTGCGACGGGCGCGCACCGTTCTGAGCGAACATCGTCGCGACCACGCGTCGCTCGACGCGGTGTCGCTGCTGCGGCTGGCGAGTGGCAGCGAGGGCCGTGCCGACGCCACGACCCGTCCCGTGACCGCCGGACCAATCGACGACCGGTTCGACGCGCCGGTCGACGAGGTTCTCGACGGCACCGACGGGTGGGTCGACGACCTTCTCGCCGGGCTACCGGATGACCGTCTCGAAGAGGTCCACGAGGCCGG
>Ga0190265_10002475_pt1 | contig 12391 bp, 10 predicted proteins | sample Popmic124T_FD_133135 | JGI IMG/M metagenome (GOLD analysis project Ga0190265, IMG submission 133135) | Populus adjacent soil microbial communities from riparian zone of Indian Creek, Utah, USA - 124 T | ecosystem: Environmental > Terrestrial > Soil > Riparian zone | place: USA: Utah | collected... | reverse complement strand
TGACTGCGCCCTCGTGGCCTGCGTGGTACGACGCCGAGGGCCTCGAGGCTCTTCTGAACACCTGGCTGGCGGAGCGTCCGGGCCTGATCGAGGTCACCAGCATCGGCCAGTCCTGGCAGGGGCGGGAGATCTGGCTGGCGACCTGCACGGACGCAGCGACGGGGCCGGCAGAGGAGAAGCCCGCCCTGTTCGTGGAGGCGAACATCCACGCCGCGGAGCTCACCGCGTCGTCTGCCGCCCTGCACCTCCTGCATCGGCTGCTCGAGGGTCACGGCTGGGACGACCGCGTGACCCGGCTGCTGCGGACACGCACCGTGTACGTCGTCCCGCGCGTGTCTCCCGATGGCGCCGAGGAGGTGCTCCGGACCGGCCGGTACGTACGGTCCAGCCTGCGCCCCCACCCGGAGCCGGAGCGGAAGCCAGGGCTGCACCAGTGCGACATCGACGGCGACGGCCGCTCGCTGTTCATGCGGCTGCCCGACCGGCACGGCCCCTGGAAGGCCTCCCGCGAGGACGTCCGGCTCCTTGTGCCGCGAGAGCCGGACGAGGATGACCCAGACGGCGACTACTACCGGCTCCTCCTCGAAGGCGAGGTCGTCGGGCCGGACACCGGCGCCGTGGTGATGGCTCCGCCGCTCGAGGGCCTGGACCTCGCGGCGAACTTCCACTCCGACTGGCCGGAGGCCTCCGAAAGGCCACGCCCGAGCGGGCCGTACGCCGGCTCGGAGCCCGAGACGGCCGCACTCCTCCGCGCGGTCACAGACCGTCCGAACGTCGCGGCCTACCTCACGCTGCACACCTTCGGTGCCGTGCACCTGCGGCCGCCGCTCAACGACGAGGAGCTGCCCGGGGAGGACCTGCGTCGCTACCGCGAGCTCGGTGAGCGGGCGACCCAACTGACCGGATACCCGGAGATGTCGTACGACGAGCTCAAGCACGCGCCGTACCGCGTGCGCGGCGGCCAGCTGTCCTGGCTCTACCACGAGTGCGGGATCCCCACCTGGATCACCGAGCTGTGGAATCCCCTGCGGGCCGCGGGCGTCAGCGGGTTCCACCCCTCGCGCTGGCTGGTCGACCACCCGGTCGATGACGACCTCGCCCTTCTCCGGTGGAACGACCGGGAGCTCGGTGGCAAGGGCTTCGTCGACTGGTACCCCTTCGACCATCCGCAGCTCGGCAAGGTGGAGCTCGGCGGATGGGATCTCGTCCACTACTGGTACAACCCGCCCGCGGACGCCGTGGAGGCGGAGGTGGCAGGCAACACCGAGTGGGCGATCTTCCTCACGCTCTCCTCGCCGCTGCTCGAGGTGGTCTCCGCCGGGAGCGAGTGGCTCACGGAGGACGTGCACCGGGTCCGGCTGGTCGTCGGAAACAACGGCTGGCTGCCGACCCACGCCACCGACAAGGCGCGCGAGCGCCGGCAGACCCCGCCCGTCACGGCGACGATCGGGCTGCCCGAAGGCGCGGAATTGCTGGCGAGTCCGGATGCCGGTGCCGAGACCATCGACCTCGGGCACCTGGCCGGCCGCAGCGGTGCCCACACCAGCACCACCTGGTGGGGCCACGAAGCCGGGACGCCCGACCGAGCCGTCGCCGAGTGGCTGGTGCGCGCTACCAGCGGAACGGTCCTCGCGTTGACTGCCCGGCAGCCGCGCGCCGGCGTCGCGCGGACCGAGGTGACCCTCACGGCCACGCGGGACACCGTCAACCCCAGCGAACGGAGCTGACCCCATGTCCTCAGCCGATTCAGCACTCGCACTCGCGGTGTTCATCGCGGCAGTGGTGGAGTTCGTCGAAGCGCTCACCATCGTCCTGGCCATCGGCATCAGTCGCGGTTGGCGGTCGACCCTCGTCGGCGTCGCGGCGGCGGTTGGCGCGCTGGCCGTGTTCACCGTCATCGCCGGCTACTCCCTGGCGACCTGGCTTCCCGAGGCGGCGCTGCAGCTCGTCGTCGGGGCGCTGATGCTGGTCTTCGGGCTCCAGTGGCTGCGAAAGGCCGTGCTCCGCTCGGCCGGCCTCAAGGCGCTGCACGACGAGGAGAGCGAGTTCCGCGACACCACCGAGGCGGCCCGGTTGGCTGGGACCGAGCAGCGCCTCGGCCTGGACTGGTTCGCCTTCGTCGTGTCGTTCAAGGGCGTCTTCCTCGAAGGGGTCGAGATCGTGTTCATCGTCATCACGTTCGGCCTCAGCGCCGACAACATGCCGGTCGCGGTCGCCAGTGCCGTCGCGGCCGCCTTCGTGGTGCTCGCGGCAGGGGTAGCCATCCACAAGCCGCTGACCAGGGTTCCGGAGAACACGCTGAAGTACGTCGTCGGGCTCCTGCTGGCGACCTTCGGCACCTACTGGTCCATCGAGGGGCTGGGCGTGTTCTCCGACGGCGCGGAGCCGCTGTCCTGGCCGGGTGGGGACTTCGCGCTCCCGGCCCTGGTCATCTTCTGGCTGGTGCTGACCCGAATCCTGGCAGTCGGGCTCCGGCGGCGGGTGGCCGAGCCCGCCGAGTCGGTCCCAGGAGGTGCGCGATGAGCAGGTTCGGGCAGTCGGCGGTGGGTCGGTTCCTCCGCGGGTTCGGCCGATTCTGGTACGACTTCGTCGTCGGCGACGACCCGAAGATCGCAGCCGGTGCCGGCACGGTGCTCGTGTTCGGAGCCCTCCTCGTTGCTGGCGGTCGGAGCGGCGGTGCGGTCGTCGTACTCCTCGCCGTCCTGATCGGCGTCGCGTTCACGGTGAGCATGCTGGTCGACGTGGCGCGGCATCGCGACGGCTGACGGCGCGCTGCTGGCGGCTGGGACTCAGTCCCGCGGCGGGAGCGGGAAGTGGCAGGCGGCGATGTGCCCCCTGCCGTACGGCGCCGACTCGAGAAGCGGCTGCTCCTCGGCGCACCGCTCCTCCGCCTTCCAGCACCGGGTGCGGAAGTGGCAGCCGGACGGTGGGTCAAGCGGGCTGGGGATCTCGCTGCGCAGGACGATCTGCTCCCGGCCGGAAGCCGAGCCCCGGTCCGGGTCGGGTACGGCGGCCAGCAGCGCGGTGGTGTAGGGGTGCCGCGCGCGGACCAGCAGGTCGGAGTGGTCGGCCTGCTCGACGATCCGACCGAGGTACATGACGGCGATCCGGTCGGCCACGTGGTGGACCACCGAGATGTCGTGGGCGATGAACACGCATGCCAGGTCGAGCTCCTGGCCGAGCCGCTCGAGCAGGTTGACGACCTGCGCCTGCACGGACAGGTCGAGCGCCGAGACGGGTTCGTCGCACACCAGGATCCGGGGGCTGAGGGCCAGGGCGCGAGCGATCCCGACCCGCTGCCGCTGCCCACCCGAGAACTGGTGCGGATAGCGGTCGGCGTGGTCTGGGTTGAGGCCGACCAGCTCGAGCAGCTCGTGCACGACCGCGCGACGGCGCCCGCGCGGCACCAGATCGGGGTTGCAGTCCAGGGGCTCGCGGACGATGGTCTCGATCGTCATGCGTGGGTCGAGCGAGGTGTACGGGTCCTGGCGGACCAGTTGGATGTCTCGCCGGGCGCGCCGCAGCTCCCGAGAGCTGTGGTGGTGCAGCGGCCGTCCGAGTAGCTCGATCTCGCCGGACGTGGGCCGCTCGTCGCCGACCAGCATGGCGGCCAGTGTGGACTTGCCGGAGCCGGACTCGCCGACGACCCCCAGCGTCTCCCGGGCGTGCACGGTGAGGTCGACGTGGTCGACGGCACGCACGCGCTGGCGCGTGCCCAGCAGACGCGGGCCGACGGTGTACTCCTTGGAGACGCCTCGCGCGGCGAGCACGACGTCGCGACCGGGCTCAGTGTGCAGCGCGCTCATCGTCGCCCCTCTCCGACACGAGATGGCAGCGCGCGAGATGGCCAGGCCCCACCTCGACCAGGTCGGGCGGCCGGTGGCAATCGTGGCCGGCCCCCGGGCACCGCGGCCGGAAGGCGCACCCGGGCGGGAGTGCCCCGAGATCCGGCGGGCTGCCGGGGATGACCGGAAGTTGTCGCCCCTTCTGCTCAGGGCGCGGCACGGACCGCATCAGCGCCCGGGTGTAGGGGTGGGCAGGCCGGCGGAGGACGACGTCCGCGGTTCCCTGCTCGACCACCTTGCCGGCGTACATGACGGTGACGTCGTCGGCGACCTGGGCGACGACCCCCATGTCGTGCGTGATCAGCAGCAGGCTCATCCGCCGCTCCTCCTGCAGTCGGTGCAGGAGGTCGAGGATCTGCGCCTGGATGGTCACGTCGAGGGCTGTGGTGGGCTCGTCGGCGACGAGGACACGTGGGTTGCCCGACAACGCCATCGCGATCATCACCCGCTGTCGCATCCCGCCGGAGAACTGGTGCGGGAAGTCGCCGGAGCGTAGGCCTGCATCGGGGATCCCGACCTGGTCGAGCAGGTCGACCGCGCGCTCGCGTGCCTGCCGCCGGCTGAGGCCCTCGCGTCTCCGGCAGCCCTCCGACACCTGGAACCACACCGGCAGCACCGGGTTGAGCGCCGAGAGCGCGTCCTGGAAGACCATGGCGACGTCGGCACCGCGTACCTTGCGACGCTCGACCTCTGACAGGGAGAGCAGGTCGCGGCCGTCGACCCGGATGTGGCCTGCCGTGACCCGCGACTGCGTAGCAGGGAGTACGCCGAGCATCGCACGCGCCGTCGCACTCTTGCCCGAGCCGGACTCGCCGAGTACCGCCATCGTCCGCCCCGGCGACAGCCGGAAGCCGACGTCGTCCACGGCGCGGAACCACCCGGCCCGGGTGCGGAACTCGACCCGCAGGGCACCGACGTCGACAAGTGCCGGTTCGGTCGTCACAGCCTCGGTCATCACCTCCTCGATCATTGCAGCCTCGGGTCGAAGACGTCGCGCAGCGCATCCCCGAGCAGGACGAACGCGAGCACCGTCACGGTCAGGAAGAGCGAGGGGAAGAGCAACAGGTGTGGATCAGCTCGGAATGCGTCTCGAGCGGTGTTGAGCTGGACCCCCCACGAGATCGTCGGCTGCCGCAGTCCGACTCCGAGGAACGTGAGCGCCGACTCCGCCGTGATCATGGCGCCGATGCCGATGCCGACCACGGCGAGGACCGGGCCGGACGAGTTGGGCAGCACGTGCCGGATGATGACCCGCCACGGGGAGGCGCCGACTCCCCGCGCGGCCTGCACGTAGCCCAGGGAGACCGTCGCGAGCGCCGCTGACCGCATCAGCCGGGTCGTGTAGGGCCAGAAGAACAGGATCAGCACTCCCGCCACGACGAAGGCGTTGCGCGCCTCGATCGTGCTCAGGATCACGACCTGTCCCACGAGGACGGGGAACCCGAAGAAGACGTCCATCGTGCGCGAGACGGCCGAGTCGACCAGCCCGCCGAAGTACGCCGCGGCGCACCCGAGCACCACGGCGATGATCACCGTGCCCGCGGTCACGGCGAGCCCGATGAACACCGAGGGACGTGTCCCGTAGACGACGTTCGCGTAGAGGTCGCAGCCCTGGATGTCGAAGCCGAAGGGGTGCCCGGACGTCGGGCCACCGCGGCTGTTCGCGAGGTCGCACGTCCGTGGGTCGCCATGGCCGAACCAACCGGCGAACCAGCCCGGAAACGCGGCGACGACCAGCACAAGCGCCACCACCGATGCTGGCAACAGGACCCGGGGCGTGAGCAGCGGGCGGTGCCGCAGCGGCGTTGGTGCCGTCTCCGGCGTCAGGGTGACGTACGGCGTGACGACGGTGGTCTCAGGCGTCCCGGACAAGGCGGATCCTCGGGTCCAGCAGTCCGCAGACCACGTCGACGATCAGGTTGAGGGCCAGGAAGATGAACACCATGAGGGTGCTGATGCCCACCACGACCGGACCGTTCTTCTGCTCGATGCCAGTGAAGAGTGTGTATCCCAGGCCGGGGACCGCGAAGATCCCCTCGACCAGGATCGCGCCGCCCAACAGGAAGCCGAGGGAAAGGCCCAGCACCGAGACCACCGGCACCAGCGAGTTGCGCACGATGTGCCGGACCATGATCACGCGCGGAGTCAGGCCCTTGGCGGTCGCGGTGTCGACGAAGTCGGCGTACCGGTTCTCGATGATGCTGGCGCGAGTCAGTCGGGCGAGCTCGGGGACGCCTAGCATGGCCAGGCACACCGCGGGCAGCACATAGCTGGCCGGCCAGCCCTCGCGCACCCCCGACGCCGGTAGCCAGCCGAGCTGGACCCCGACGACGATCTGCAGCACGTAGGCGACCACGAAGTAGGGGATCCCGACGATCACGGTGGTTAGGCCGAGTACCGCCCAGTCGGGGCTGTGACCGCGATGCATGGCCGCCAGGGTCCCGAGCCCGACGCCCAGCAGGGCCATCATCGCCCACGCGGTCGCCCCCAGCTGGAGCGTCACCGGCCAGGCCGCCTCGACCAGCTCGAACACGGGCCGACCCCGCAGGTCGACGCCCAGGTCGCCGCGCAGGACGCCGGTGACGTAGTACCAGTACTGCACCAGAAGCGGGTCGTCGAGGTCGTACTCCTCGGTGATGGCGGTGCGGGTCGCCGGCGATATCTCCGTGGTCGGTCCGGCGATCGCCCGCACGGGGTCACCGGGCAGCGCGTAGACGGCGGCGAAGATGACGAAGGTCGCGCCGATCACCAGTGGCACCATGCCGATGATCCGGCGTACGACGAACGCCACCATCTGCTGCGGTCACCTCCTCGGTGGTCGAGCCCGGACGGGCGGAGTGGGACGTGCTACGAGGCGATCTCCAGTGAGGCAAGACTCGCACCACCGAGGAACTCAGGCTCGACGCCCTCGACGTCCTCCGCGTGCACGAGCCCACCCTCGGGCCAGAACAACGGTGCGATCGGGGCATCGGCCAGGGCCAGGTCGACGGCGTCCTGGGCGCGCGCGGTGGTGTCCTCAATGGTCGTGGTCTCGGTGACCGCCGCCGTGAGCGCGGAGGTGAACTCCGGGTTGTCGTAGCCGGTGACATTGAGCAGCGCGCCCGGGTTGAGCATCTGGTCGGCCAGCGCATAGATGTGGGGGAACGATGCGCCGGCGTAGGCAAGACTCGGTCCGTCGATCGACTGCGCTCCGAACCGGTCGTACAGCTGGTCGATCGGCAACGCCTCGAACGTGACGTCCTCGATGCCCAGGTTGGTCCGGATCTGGTTGGTCACCGCCTCGAGGACGCGCTCATTGGTGGGGTCCTGATACGTGTAGAGCACCAGCTCGCCGTCCCAGCCACCGGCTGCGTCGAGGGCGTCCGCTGCCGCGTCCGCGTCGAACTGGCAGCTGATGCAGTCGGCCTCGCCGCCGCCCACGAGGTTCTCCGGGCCCAGCCCGGTCGCCGGGATCCCGTTGCCCTGCAGCAGTCCGTCCACGATGGCCTCGCGGTCGATGGCGAGGGACAGCGCCTCGCGTATCTCCGGAGTGAACCGATCGTCGTACGCCGGGAACGCGAGGTAGACCAGCGCGGGGAAGGTCACGTCGACGACCTGCTCGGGGAACTCACCCTTGGCGGTCGTCAGGTTGTCACCGTCGAGGAGCGCGAGGTCGACTGACCCCGCCTGGAAGTCGGTGTAGATCGTGGACGGGTCCTCGTAGACGCGCAGGTTGATCTCCTCGACCGCCGGGACGTCGCCGTGGTAGCCGTCGTACGCGGTGAGGAAGACGTCCTGGTCGCCGACCTTGAAGCCGCCGTCGCGGAAGCGGTAGGGGCCGTTGCCGATGGGGTTGGTGGCGAACTGCTTGACGTTGTCGGCGGCGCCCTCGGGCATGGGCGCGAACACGGGGTTGGCGATCAGGTAGGGGAAGAGGGTGTTGGGTTCCTTGAGGGTGACCTCCAGGGTGGTCTCGTCGACCGCCTTCAGCCCGGACAGTTCGGTGGCCGTGGGTTCGCCCTCGGCCGGGTTCATCTCGTCGTACCCCTCGATGATCGACATCTGGGCGTTGCCGTTGAGGGCGTTGGCAGCGGTGGCCGTGGCGTTCCAGGAATCGACGAACGACTGAGCGGTGACCGGGCTGCCATCGTGGAAAGTCCAGCCGTCGGCCAGCGTGATCGTCCAGGTGCGCTGGTCCTCCGACGTCCACTCCTCGGCCACGCCGGGGATCAGGTCGCCGGTGCCCGCCTCGATCGTGGTGAGCGGCGTCCACACCGCGTAGTCGATGTTGCTGCCTCCGGTGCCGCCCGGTGCGAAGTTTTGGACGAAGAAGCTCGGCACCCCGAGGACCAGCGAGTCGTCGCCACCGCCTCCACCACCTCCTCCGCCTTCGCCGTCGCCGTTGCAGGCCGCGGCCACGAGGGCGAGGGCCAAGGCTGCCACCATGCCGGCGAGGCGGTTGGAACGTCGGGTGCCGAAGTGCTTCACGTTGTCCTCCGTCGATAGAGGTCCGGGACCGGAACCATCCCCCGGCCCCGATCATCGAGGCAGCGGCCGCCTCGAAGCCTTATGCCGACGGTCAGATCGCGTCGGGACGGTTTGTCGGCAGTCACAGGGGTCTTCATCCGGCGGCGCATCAGTCGGGCGAGCCCGCGTGCAGGTGGCGGGCGGCGGCGAGGAGGGCGCCGTACTGGGTGGCGACCAGCGACCGGATCGGCAGCACCTCGGTGCGGTCGGCCGCAGCGGCCTCCTCGTGCCACTTGTCGAGGAGCGGGGCCATGGTGTCGCGCTGGCTGATGATCGACCGCCGCACGTTGCCGACGGCGAGCTCGCCGTCGAGCATCCGCAGGAGCATGCCCCCGTAGCGCAGCCGGAAGCTGTGCACGACGTCGCCGACGCCGACCGCTTCGGCCACCGTGGCCGGCCGGGCCGACGCCTGTTCGCTGGCCCGTCGACGCGTCGTCCCGGCGGCCTCGCCCATGAGGGGCGCGAAGAATCGGCTGGCGCGAAGGAACGGCGAGTCGGCGATCAAGTCGTTCTCCACGGCCGCGAGTACGGCGGTCATGACCTCGCCAAGCTCATCGAGCGCATCGGCCTGCATGGACAGCGCCTGTGCGTACGTCGTGTCGGCCGGGCCGAGGTCGGCCACCCGCGGGTCGCTCCAGTAGGGGACCTCGCTGACCAGCGTGAGCGTTCCGTAGCGGCTGGCGTAGGAGTCGGAGGTGTCCCCCGAGCCGAGCGGAAGCGGGTCGCCGGCCGCCACCGCGGCGTCGTACAGGGCGGCCAGCGACAGCGGCCCGAAGATCCCGTCCGCGAACACTGGCGAAGTCGGTGACTCGGGCTCACCGCGGTCCAGTGGGATACCGAAGGCCTCCGGCAGGCCCTGGAGGACCGGGTGCAGGGCCCCCTCCGGACGGGTCAGGTAGAAGTAGGCGCCCCCCTGCTCGGCGTTGTGCAGTGACCCCATCAGGGCCGGACGTGTCTGGTCGATGAGCCGCATCAGGGCCAGCGTCTCCGGAAGGGCGCTGTCGAAGTACGCCTCCTCGTGGTCGACCGGGAAGGTCCACTCGACCTGCTCGTCACCGGCCGGGCGGTAGAAGTGGCGCAGGTAGTGGGACCGCGTGAAGGGGCCGGCCAGCCACCCCTCGTTGAGACGCAGGCCGTCGGGATCGATGCACGCGACGATGTGCCAGCGGTGGCCCAGGTGCCGACGCAGCGCATCGTCCGCGCAAAGCCGCTCGGCCAGGTGCAGGGCGGCCAGGCCACCGACGGGTTCGTTCGGGTGCGGCAACCCGAAGACCAGCGCGTTCGGCTCACCCTCGCCGATGCTCAGGCAGCTGATCGGTGCGCCGAGCCGCGAGGTGCCGACGCGTCGCAGGTCGGCCCGGGCGGAGCCGCCGGCTGCATCGGCGACCGCCCGCAGCCGGTACTCAAGCTCGTCTGCTCCGGCGAACGCCGCGTAGGCCGGGACGCCTGCGAGCTCTTCGGTCAGCCAGTTGGGCAGCATCTGCTCACCCTCCCGTGGGTGGCGGCCCTGCTCAACCGGGATTCGACCAAGGCCGCTGGTCCGCACTTGTGCTCAGCCACAAACTGGAACCCCTGCGCGGCGGTACTCTGCTCGCATGGGCGCTACCGAGGCCGTGCCCTCCGCCACCATCGTGCTGTCGGGTGATGCCCGGCCCACGCGCACCGTGTCGCTGCGCGACCTGGTGGAGACCCTCGGCCCGTACGCCGTCCGGCTGGTGTCGACCCGCAGCGAGATCCTGGATCTGCAGGCCGGCGAGCCGGTCGTGTCGGGCGTCGGGGAACCGCTGCCGCACCTCGACGGGGGGATCCTGCTGCTGGCCGGAGCCCAACCTGGTCGATGGGGCGAGACCCTCGAGTGCCTCCGAGCCGCGGCGCTCGCGGGTGGCCACGCGGTGATCCTCAAGGCCGGTGGGGCCGACCTCGCCGAAGCTGCCGACGTGGCCGACGCGGTCGGGATCGCCCTGCTGAGCACCCCCGACGAGATGGCCTGGCGCCACCTCGATGCACTCGTCACGGCTGCGGGGACGGCGTCGACCCGGCTCGGTGACCCGTCCCCGGATGGACGCGGCGACCTGTTCGCTCTTGCCAACGCGATCGCGGCCTCCCTCGGCGGCGCGGTCACCATCGAGGAGACCACGGGCCGGGTCATGGCCTACTCCAACCTGGCCGGGCAGGAGATCGACGAGATCCGGCGGCTGGCGATCCTCGGGCGGCAGACGCCCGATCGGCCGACGAACTCCGAGGAGTACCACGCGATCATCCGGGCGGCCGGCCCGGTCTTCTTCGCCAGCGACCGGCCCGACTACGCCAGCAGGCTCACGATCGCCGTACGGGCCGGACACCACGTGCTCGGCGTGATCTTCGTCCTGGCCGACCGGCCCCCCATCGTGGAGGACGCGGAGAGCGTGCTGGCCGACGCCGCGCGGGTCACCGCACTCCACCTACTCCGCGCGCACGGCGACGAGGACCCCGATCGCACGCGACGGGTCGAGATGCTGCGCGGCCTGCTGTCCGGTGACCTCGACGCCGACCAGGCCGCGGCGGGTCTCGGGCTGACGACCGATACGGCGGCGGTCGCGGCGGTGGTGCGGCCCGTCGACGCGGAGAGCTCCGCCGAGGTGGCGGCGGCCAGGATCGCCGATCTCGTCGCCGTGCATGGGAAGTACTGGCACGAGCGGTCGGTCTCCGTCGCGGCATCCGGTCAGGTTGTGCTCCTGCTGCCCGTCGAGCCGGCGCCCGCGGCCAGCGACGACCGGTCTGCCACACGGCTCAGGCGGCTCGGCGAACAAATCCGCGCGTCCGTCCGGCGTTCGACCGGACTCGAGGTCGAGGTCGGATTCGGGCCGGTCGTGGGCGGTCTGGCCGAGGTCCTCGTGTCCGTGGGACTCGCCGAGCAGGTGCTGACCGTCCTCGGCGCAGCAGGCTCGAACGGCTCGAGGGTGGCGACCCTGGACGACGTCCGCAGCCAGGTCGTGCTGGGCGGCTGGGCCGAACATCCCGTGTCGAGCGAGACCCGGCTGTTGCTTCCTCAGGTGCGGGCGGTGCTCGAGCACGACGCGATCCAGGGCACGGCCTACGCGGAGACGCTGCTGACCTACCTCGGGACGTTCGGCGACGTGGTCGCGACCGCCCAGCGCCTCAACGTCCACGAGAACACCGCGCGCTACCGCGTCCGGCGGCTCGCCGAGATGTTCGGCATCGAGCTCGGGGCCGGGGACGAGACTCTCGTGACCTGGATGCAGCTGCGCACGCAGGCCGCCGAGCGCCTGTCGCAGACCACAACAGCGCCTCCGCACGTCGGGATGTGACGACAGAGGCTGCGGCCTCGTCCGCTGCCTACGCTGCCCGCGTCAGTGTCCCATCACGACCGGAGGCGGCAGATGCTGAAGCGGCCCGAGTACGCATGGCGCGGGACCCAGGACGATCTGCGGGCGCTCGTCGCCGCGCATCCCTGGGCGACGCTCGTGAGCAGCACCTCGCACGGGCTCCTCGTGTCGCACCTCCCGGTCCTGCCGGACGGCGCGGACGAACTTCAGGTCGTCGGCCATCTGGCCCGGTCCGACGCCGATGAGCACGAGCTCGGCCGCGCCGACACCGTGCTCATCGTCCAGGGGGCGCACGGCTACATCAGCGCCGGATGGTACGTCGGAGGCCCCTATGTGCCGACCTGGAACTACGTCGTCGTACACCTGCACGGGCGTCCGGACGTGCTCGACGCCGAGGAGACCTGGGACGTCCTCGACCGCACCGTCGACCACTTCGAGGCCGTGCGGGCCGAGCCGTTCCGAACCGCGGACGTCGCGGACTATGCGCGCAGGTTGGCGCCGCACGTCACCGGCTTCCGACTCACGCCGGCCGCGGTGGACGCCAAGGCCAAGCTGAGCCAGGACAAGCCGGAGTCGGACCTCGAAGGAGTGCTGCGTGGGCTCACGGACTCGAACGATCCGCACGCCGACGACGTGCTCGCCGACGCCATGCGGAGGGGCGGTATCCCGCGATGACCCCCGCGATGACCCCCGCGATGACCCCCGCGATGACCC
>Ga0190265_10002474_pt1 | contig 12392 bp, 11 predicted proteins | sample Popmic124T_FD_133135 | JGI IMG/M metagenome (GOLD analysis project Ga0190265, IMG submission 133135) | Populus adjacent soil microbial communities from riparian zone of Indian Creek, Utah, USA - 124 T | ecosystem: Environmental > Terrestrial > Soil > Riparian zone | place: USA: Utah | collected... | reverse complement strand
CCGGCGTGACGTCGACAAACGCCGAGCCGGTGTTTCGGAACAGCGAGTCCTGCCAGCTCGCGCCGCCGGTCACGGTGCCGTTGACATACAGGTCGAGCGTGCCGTCGTGATCGAAGTCGGCGAAGGCGCACGCGTCGTAGCGCGAGTCGATGCCGATGCTCCACGCCGCGGAGCGGTCCTCGAACGTGCCCTTGCCGCGGTTGCTGAAGAAGCCGAGCGGTCCGTAGTTGGCGGCAAACAGGTCGAATCGGCCGTCGTTGTCGATGTCGGCCGCGCACACCCGGACGCTGCCGTTGCCCGCGGCTTTCGGCGCCCGTCCGCCCCACGCGACGCCCGCGGATTCCGCCGCATCGGTGAACTTGCCGCCGTCGTTGCGGAACAGCCCGTTGGCATCACCATCCATGTTCGCGACCGCGACGTCGAGATCGCCGTCTTCGTCGAAGTCGAACCACACGCCGCCGACGGTGCGGCGGGCGTCCGCCACGCCGAGCGCCGGTGCCGCGTCGGTGAACTTGCCGGCGTCGTTTCGATACAGGGCGTTCGCGCGATCGCGATAGGCGATGAAGAGGTCGAGGTCGCCGTCGCCGTCGAAGTCGATCCACGCCGGCTGGCGCACCGCGCCCGTGGGCACGGAAAGGCCGACGTCGGTGGTGGTGTCCGTGAACTTGCCGGCGGTGTTGCGATAGAGCTTGAGCACCGACGCGTCCTTCAGGGGCGTGAACCCGAGCAGCAGATCAGGATCCCCGTCGCTGTCGAAGTCGCCCCACGCCGCCGCCCGCGTGGGCCGCGAATCCACCACCCCGGCCTCCGCCGCCACGTCAGCAAAGGTCCCCTTGTCGTTGCGATACAGCCGATTCGGCTTGCCGTCGAAGCCGACGAACATGTCGGGGTCGCCGTCGCCATCGAAATCGGCAAAGGCGTTGGTGAAGGTCGATCCCGCGCCGAGCAGCTCCGGCTGCATCGGTTCGAAGACCGGAATCTTCTCCTGTGCGGAAACGACCGTGGCGGCCAGCACGAAAATCATCAGCATTCGACGCATGCGCGATAGCCTATCAACGTCCGCAGCTATAGTGTCAAAAGATGATCGTCGCCTACCGAATTACGCTCGCCGTCCTCGTCTCGGTCCTCGCCACGAATGCGATGGCGCAGGGCGCGCCGACGCACTCGTGCGTGGTGATCCAGGACCTGACCGCGGAGCGGCCCTTGGTCAGGCGAGGCGATGACTGCGCCACCCGCCTGTCGCCGGCGTCGACGTTCAAGATCCCCCACGCGCTCGTCGCCCTGGACACCGGCGCCGTCACGGCCGATGGCATCGAGAAGTGGGACGGAACGAAGTACCCGCGGCAGCTGAAGTGGAACCAGGATCACACGGTGATCTCGGCGCTCAAGCCGTCGGTGCTGTGGCTCTACCAGCGCATCGCACCACGAATTGGCGCAGAGCGCATGACGGCGTGGCTCACGAAGTTCCACTACGGGAATACCGACGTGTCCGGGCCGATCACGCAGTATTGGATCAACGGGCGCCTGGCGATCTCGGCGTCCGAGCAGGTCGCCTTCCTGCGCGCGTTCTATCGGCGCGCGTTGCCGATCGATCGGCGTCACCAGAATCTCGTCCGCGCCGGCCTCGAGCAGCGCGTGGGCACGGTCGAGAACGCGCTGGGCGTGCATCCGCTGAAAGGCGATTGGCGTCAGGCCACGCTGAACTCGAAGACCGGTGCGACGACGACGGACAAATACAGGGTGAGCTGGCTGGTTGGCTCGCTGCGCACCAACGGGCGCGACTACGTCTTTGCCAGCGTCGTCTGGCGCACGGACGGTGAGGTCGACACGCTCGAAGCCGCGCATCTCGCCGCCGCGACGTTCATCGACACCGGGCTGCTACCGCCGGGCCGGTAGGTTGGATATGATGCGCGCGTGAAACGCATTCTCGTCGTTGCTCTATTTCTCCTCAGCGCCACCGGCCCTTCGGCGCAGGCGCCGCCGCCGTTCGAAGTTCACGAGGCCTCAATCCGGCAAATCCACGATGCGATGAAGGCCGGGCGCCTGACGTGCCGGGCGCTCGTCGAGCAGTATCTGCGGCGCATCGACACCTTCGACAAGAACGGGCCGGCGATCAACGCCATCGTGATCACCAATCCGGAGGCGCTGAAGCAGGCCGACGCGATGGATCAGCGCTTCAAGCAGGGCGGACTCTCGGGCCCCCTCCACTGCATCCCCACCATCGTCAAGGACAACTTCGAGACCATCGGCTTGCAGAGTGCGAACGGCTCGCTCGCACTTGCCGGATTTGTGTCGACCAAGGATGCGTTCCAGGTCCGGAAGATGAAAGAGGCGGGCGCGATTGTGATCGCCAAGTCGAACATGGCCGAGTGGGCGTTCACGCCGAACGAGACGCTCAGCTCCATCCTGCCCGGCTACACCAAGAACCCGTACGCGCTCGATCGCGTCACCGCGGGATCGAGCGGCGGCACCGCTGCTGCCGTGGCGGCGAGCTTCGGCACCGTCGGCCTCGGCAGCGACACCGGCAACTCGATTCGCGGCCCCTCGTCTCACCAGGCGCTGGCCGGGATTCGCTCGACGATGGGCATGACCAGCCGCGCGGGAGTGATGCCGCTGAATTTGCTGGCGGACATTGCCGGCCCGATGGCGCGCACCGTCGAAGACGTGGTCACGGTGTTTCAGGTGGTGGTCGGCAGCGATCCCGCGGATCCGGTGACGGCGGCCGCGTCGGCACATCTGCCGCAGAATTACGCCGCGTCGCTCGTTCGCGACGGCCTCGAGGGCGCGCGCATCGGCGTGTTGCGGTTCGCGTACGAACGCGACACCACCGATCCGGAGATCGTGCAGGTGTTCCTGCGGGCCGTGGACGATCTTCGCTACGCCGGCGCGACGATCATCGATCCCGGCGTGGTCGCGGGTATCGCCGATATTCGCCGCGAACAGGGCGCCGGTCCGTGCATGGGATTCAAGTACGACATCAACCGTTACCTTGCCTCGCATGGCGATCGCGTGCCGGTGAAGAGCCTGGCGGAGATCGTGAAGTCCGGCCGCTTCCATCCCACGGTTCGCCGTCAACTCGAGCAGGGTGAACAGGGCGTCGAAAACGGACCCGACAGCGGGGCGTGCAAGGCTGAACGTGCCTACCGGCAGCGCGTGCGCGATGCCGTGAACGCCGCGATGGACGCGCAGAAGATCGACGCGTGGGTCTACCCGACCTGGAGCAACCCGCCGCGCTTGATCGGCGATCTGAACACGCCCGGCGGCGACAACAGCCAGTTCTTCTCGCCGACCACGGGGTTTCCGTCGATCCAGGTGCCGATGGGTTACACGCGTGGCGGCCGGCTGCCGGCGGGGATCACCTTCTTCGGCCGCGCCTGGGCGGAGCCCACGCTGATCAAGTACGCCTACGCCTACGAGCAGGCGACGCATCATCGCCGAGCCCCCGAAACCACCCCTCCCATTCGCTAAACGAAGGTTCAGGACGAAGGTTCTTATGGCGATAAATGGATTGCACGGGCTGCTATACACGTCGGAGCCGGAAAAGCTGCGCGCGATGTTGCGCGACGTGTTCGGCTTCAAATATGTCGATGCGGGCGGCGGGTGGTTGATCTTCGCGATGCCGCCGGCGGAGCTCGGCGTGCATCCGGACGAAGGGCCGACGTTCGCGTCGGGCGTCCGTCACCAGATGTCCTTCATGTGCGACAACATCGGCAAGACCATCGCCGAGCTGCGCGCGAAGGGTGTGACCGTGGTGGGCGAGCCGAAAGACGAAGGCTACGGCATCACCACGATGCTGCACCTGCCGGGCGGTTGCGAGGTGATGCTGTATGAACCACGCCATCCGATCGCAGCAGGCATGAACACACCAACGAAGCGGCGTGCCGCGAAGACCACCGCGAAGCGCAAAGCGAGCGCGAAAAAGAAGAGCCCCAAGAAGGGGACTAGCCCGCGGCGGGGTCGGCGAGCTGCGAAAGCGCGCCGGCGTCGGTAAACGTCAGCGACTCCGAGTTCACGCAGTGGCGCTGCCGCGTCGGCGGCGGCCCGTCCGGAAATACGTGACCGAGATGACAGTCGCAGCGCGCGCAGAGGATCTCGACCCGCACCATGCCGTAGCTGCGATCCGTAATCGTGGCGACGTTCTCGTCGGCGATCGGCTGAAAGAAGCTCGGCCAGCCGGTGCCCGACTCGAATTTCGCATTCGACGAAAACAGCGGCAACCCGCAGCAGATGCACGAGTAGACGCCATCGCGCTTGTTATCCAGCAAGGTGCCGCAGAAGGGCCGCTCGGTGCCGTGCGCGCGAGCCACGGCGAACTGCTCTGGCGTCAGCACGGCCTGCCACTCCGCGTCGCTTTTTTCCACACGCGGCAAATCCAGAGGGCCCACCAGCTTGCCCTCGCGGTTGAACACGGACAAAGGAACCTGTTTCATTTTTTCCTTCTGCGTAAAAGGGAACCTGCTTCCCTTTTACGGTTTACGTAATTCTCTGACGGTCAGACCTGGAATGGGCGGCGCGTCTGCGCTCATCAGGAGCGACTTCGCGCCGAGGACTTCCGGGCGAAGTACTCGCGTGCGATGAGGCGCGTCAGTTCGACCGCACGCTCGGGTGCGATCTTGCCGAATGCGCCGCGTTGGCGCAGCGGGCGCGACGCGGTAGTACTTGGATGGGACGCTCGCTGAAGCCGCGCGCCCGCGCCAGATCGCGAACTACGGAATGTAGACGTAGCGCCATAGACGTTTCACTTCCCTGGCGTCGACGTACTTACCGATCTCTTTCTCGAACTGCGCCTGCGTCTTCCACGGCCGGTACTCCTCGAACTCGTGCGCCATGCGCTTGCCGACGCCGGGGATGGTCATGAAATCGGCTTCGGTGGCGGTGTTGAGGTTCAGCGGAATGAACGTGTACTGCGCCAGCCGCGCCACTTCCTTCGCGTCGACGTACTTGCCGATCTCCTTGTCGAACTGCGCGTACGAGCGCCACGGCCGGTACTCTTCGAACTCGTGCGCCATGCGCTTGCCGGCGCCCGGGATCAACATGATCTCCGCCGCCGAAGCGGTGTTGAGGTTGAGGTGCAGGAACAGGTGGCGGTAGAGAGCGCTCGCCTGTTCCTGCGTCAGCTTCTGCCCGAGCAGGAACGTGTTGAGCGCGGTGATGTTGTCGAACGGACGGGCCGCAACCAGGGCCTTGGCGATCGCCGGTGTCATGCCCGGCATCTTGCCCAGGTCCGCCTCCGACACGGCATTCGCATCGGCGATGCCCTGGGACCTGCCGACCTGCGCGAACGACGGCGCTGCCGTGGCCAGCGCGATCAGGAATACTGCGAGCGTGCGCAACATGTGCTTTCTCCTGCGCGAACCCGCACGCTGATCACCCTGGTCGCGCGAGCCCCGGGTGGCGGAATGTATAGGCTAGCCCAATCAGCCCCAGTTGGATCATCGCGCCCGGCGCCAGCGCCGGCGGCGTCTTGGCAACGATGGCCTTCTGGAACAGCGCCAGCCCCGACAGCGCCGGATCCATCTCGACTTGGAACTCCATGTTGACCTGGAAGTGCAGCCACATCCCGACGACACCGCTGAGCAGGAACAGCGCCATCACCGCCTGGAAGAGCCGGATCGCTCCGGCCGACGGGCGCACGGCGACGACCGCGGCCATCACCAGGCCCGCGCCGGCCAGCACCAGCGGGATCAGCATGTAGATGTCTTCGGTATGCGCGAGCAGCCACAGCTCGAGCGAGATGCCGGCGATGCCGACGACCAGGATGGCCAGCAGGATGCGGCGGGCGGCGTCGCTCATCGGCCGGTGATGGTCACGGCGGTCGCCGGCAACGATCCGCGCAACAGCGGCGCGCCGTCGGCGTTGAGCGCGAGCGAGGCCGTTCCGGCATTCGCCGGGTCGTGCAGATCAACCGTGACCACAATCGCGCGCATCGACGCATCGACGGTCGTGACGCTCGCCCACCCGTTCGCGGTCTGCAGCACGCCGAATTTCCCGATCGGCTCGCTGCCGTCGAGGGTGAACGTGCCCGTGGCCTCCCGCGCCCCGGCGCGCTGCGTGACATCGATCGCGATGCGGCGGCCCGAGACGGTGCCGTTCGCCCTCAGCCGCCGCAGTCCCTCGTTGGCCGGCCGGCTCGGCATGTTGCCGGTTCGAAACAGCGGCGCCCCGCCGCGGTTACCGGTGGCCGCGCCATTCTCGAGCGCCAGCGTGCCGTTGACGAGCACGAATCGCACGCCTTCCGATGGCAGCGCCGGTGATGCATACGTGGCGCGATCGATGATCGTTGCGGGGTCGAAGACGGTGAGGTCGGCGGCCATGCCGACCGCGATCAACCCGCGATCGGTCATCCCGACCGTCGCCGCCGGCAGCCAGCTCGATTTCCGGATCGCCTGCTCCCACGTCATGATCTTCTGCTCGCGCACGTAGCGGCCGAGCACGCGCGGAAACGATCCGTAGAAGCGCGGATGCAGACCACGCGTGGCCACCGAGGCGCCGCAGTCGCACGCCATCGACGTCACCGGATCCTTGAGGATGTCGATCAGATCCTCTTCGACGCCGAAGCGCAGGATGGCGCCGGGGTCGCCGTTCTCCAGGATGCGCAGCACCGTCTCGCCCGCGCCGGCCCGCATCTCTTTCATCACGTCGGTCAGCTGTTGCTCGGTGCGCGGCAGGTAGATGCTCTCGGCGCCGCCGAAACGCGCCACGATGGCCTGCTCGGACTCGACGATGATCTTCGCGCGCAGCGCTGGATCGGCGAACCGCTGCAACATCGCGGGCCGGCCGCCCTCGACGGCCCACGCCGGAATGATCAGCGAGCCCAGGCCGGTCTGACCGGCGAGGTACGGATACGCGTCCGCCGCCGTGTAGTAACCGCGTTTCGTGGCCTGGGCCATCGACGCCAGGATCTCGTCAGCGGCGCCGCGATCGCTCCCCTGCGCCTTCATGTGTGTCACCACCGGGACGAGTCCGCTCTTCATGCCGATCGCCACCGTCTCGGCCACCGCGACCTGCGAGCTGAAGTTCGACTCCGGGGTGACCCGATCGTGGTTGGTGAAATTGGTCCGCCACGGCCGCGCCACGTCGACGACCTGGATCACTTCCTCGGTGCGGGCGAAGTACGCCGGCTTGTAATCGAGGCCGGCAGAGACGCCCCATGCGCCCTGGCTCATGCCGTTGGCAATCAATGCCCGCATGCGCGCGATCTCATCGGGCGAGGCGCGCCGATCGGCGTTGCCGACGACGTTGACCCAGGCGGAGTTGAAGCCGATGTAGCCGCCGGCGTTCACCGCCAGGCCGGGCACCGCCAGCGCACCCATCTGCTGCGCGATGTTGAGGGGCCCGCTCCCGTCGGCGTTGAAGATCTCGGTGGTCACGCCCTGCGTGAGCATGTTGACCGCGGTCGGCAGCGCATCGGCCGAGGCGTGACTGTGAATGTTGATGAAGCCGGGCGTGACGAACAGGCCGCGCGCGTCGATCTGCGTCGCCGCGGTGGCCGCTTGCAGCTCTCCGATCGCCGCGATGAACCCATTGCGAATTCCGACGTCGGCGTCGTAGCGCGGGTTGCCGCTGCCGTCGATCACCGTGCCGTTGCGAATGACGACGTCGAACGATTGCGCCTGGCCATGCGTGACGGTCCCGGCCAGCAACGTGAGCAGTAGCAGTCTCTGCATGCGACCGCTATATTACGCCCGCTCGCTGCCGGCGAGGCGCTGCGGATCCGCGTAGTGCACGAGCAACAGGTCGGTCTGGCCGATCGCCTGCGTCAGCAGGTAGCGATCGAGCGGCTGCTGGTCTTGCGCGCAGCGCCGTGCGCACTCGACGCGCAGTACCGCACCGGCAATGGCGGCGACGCGCCTGATGGCGGGCAGGCCGTCGCCTTGATATGCCGCCCACGACGCGAAGACCTTCGCGGCCGCATAGCGACGCAGCGGGTCTTCGAACCGCGGCCACGCCGGCTCGACCAGCGCTGCCCAGGCCTCTTCGAAATCCGCGCGCGCCGCCGGCCAGGTCCACGGTGGAGGCACCGCCGCCCGCGCCCGATCGAACAGCGAGCGATCGTTGGGTTGCAGTCCGTCGATGCACGCGCCCGCCACGGCATCGCGCTCCCACGCCGAGAACTCCTCGAACGACAGCAATCGCGGCAGCGCGCCCTCGGCGGCCGGCGGCAGGGACTCGCGGGCGTCGAGACCCTCGAGCGCGTGCCCGTCTGGAACCGGTGATGGTCCCTGGACGAGGGCCATCGCACCGGCATATTCGAACAACAGCGACGCCGCCGTTGGACAGTAATGCGACAGCGTGACGTGCACGCCGCGTTGATCGATCAGGCACACATAGGGAAAGTGCACGCAGGCGGCAGGCTTGACGTCATGAATCGAGCAGCCGGATCGGCCCGCCTCGAAGAACACGCAGTGGCCGTTGTCACGGAGCGTCAGCGTTCCCGCGAATTCTTCCGGCGCATCAGCAGACGGCGTGAGCCAGGGCTGCGCACGAAGCGGAATCACGTGGCGTTGGACGGCGTCCTGGATCAACGGCCGGCGTGCCTGCTCGACGGGAATCGGCCAGCCCGCCGTGCAGCACATGCCGCTGTCGCGACACGCATAGGGCAGGTGGAAGTTGAGCCAGTGGAACCTCACACCCTCACGATGCCACAAGAGTGTGAGCGGCGATCCACTGCTTGATCTCCGCCCAGACGGCGTCATGCCAGAGCACGTCGTTGTGAGAGGCGCCCGGAACGATCAGCAGGCGCTTCGCTCCGGGCAGCGCTTTCAGCACGCGCTCGGAGTGGACCGGTGGCGTTTCGCGATCGTTCGCGCCATGAATCAGGAACACGGGCGCGTGCAGGGAGGCCGCCGCGCGAACCGGGCTGACGTCGTCGACCACGAAATGCGCCCGTTGTTCCGCAATTGCAAAGGCGGCGTCAATCATCCCCTGCGAGAAGACGAACGGCGCGCGCTCGGTGGCGATGCTCCGCAGATCCGAAAAGGTCGATGCGGCGACGACCGCGCGAACGCGGGGTTCCACGGCGGCGGTTTGCAGGGCCACCGCCGCGCCGAGCGAATGACCGATCAGGACGATCGGGTCGCCGCCGATCTGCGCGATCACCCGCCTGAGATCGTCCTTTTCGAAATAACCGTATGTGCATTGGTCGCCGCTGGAGCGGCCGTGCGCGCGGCTGTCGTAGGCCACCACGTCGAAGCCCAACGGGAGAAATCGCGTGACCACACCGTAGGCGCTGCCGCGGTCGTCGGCAATGCCGTGGAGATAGATGATCGTGCCCCTCGCGGGAACGGTTGGCGTGTCGCATCGCCAGCCGGCCAGCGGCCCATTCGCCCCGGTGAACTGGCGCTCGATGCATGCCTCCGGCATCGGACGGCCCGAGTCGCGGCGCGTTGAAAACAGCAGTGCGCCGGCGCCCATCTCCGGCAGCTGCGGGGCCAGGACGCCCGCCCCGATCACCAGCAGCGCGATCAGGATCGACACGACCTGGGCGAGACGTCGGGGCGTGATCATCACAGGCTTGACTGGTTCGACGGCGGCGCCCTCACCTCGGTTCAAAAAGTAAACCTGGTTTACTTTCGGCCGGAAAGTTGGAAGGTTGGCAGTCTCAGCGAGACTTGCTACCGTGGCCGAGTGATTCAACTTGTTTCGGTGGTCGGCGCGCTCTTGATCCTGCTGCCTTTCGCGGGCAGCCAACTCGGACGCCTATCGACGCAATCGCTGTCCTATCAGGTCATGAACCTCGTCGGCTCGGCCGGCCTGACCGCGGTGGCCGTCATCGAAGTGCAATACGGCTTCATCCTCCTCGAGGGCACGTGGGCGGTGGTCAGCACGATCGGCCTCGCGCGGGTGCTTACGAAAAGCAGTTGAGAATTCCTGCGATGCCTCGAGCGTCGCCGGCGATCAGATATTGCGACGGCGAAGGTCGATAACGCCCAATTCATTCGACAATCTCGGTGGTTTTGTACTTGCACCGAGGTGGGGGATATTGGTGTTTCTGGGCGCGATGGCCGGCATCCACGGCGCTCTACTTCACGTTCTTCGTGATGTTGGCTGTCGCCGTGCAAGGCTGAGCCCTGAGCCCGCTCGGGTGCGCCGCATATAATCCGCTCCGTGGAGGTCCCTGTGCGCATTCGTCTAATCGTCGCAACCCTGATCCTGTTCGCCGGCGCATCTTTACCGGCGCAGCAGCAGCGCGCGCCGATGATCGAATCGATCACGCAGTCCGACCTGCGGGCCGACCTGTTCTTCCTCGCCGGCGACGCGATGCGCGGCCGGCTGACCGACACGATCGAGAACCGCGCCACCGCGGACTACATCCGGTCGCGATTCGAGCGCGCCGGACTCAAGCCGGTCGCCAACGGCGGCTACTTTCACAACTACAACCTGATGAGCGCCACGCTCGGCGAGGGCAACAGCTTCGCGCTCGCGACGGGCAGCGACGCGTCGCGCGCGTTCAAGGCCGGCCAGGATTTCTATCCGCAGCGGTTCAGCGCCACCGGGCAGGTCAGCGCGCCGGTGGTGTTCGCCGGCTTTGGCATCACCTCCGCGAAGATCAATCACGACGACTACAAAGGCGACGTCAAGGGCAAGGTCGTGCTGGTGCTCGACCATGAACCCGGCGAGCGGGATGCGAACAGCCCGTTCGAGGGCGTCGTCACCGCGGAGGGCGCCGCGCAGTGGCGCAAGGCGCTCGCGGCGCAGCAGAAAGGCGCCGCCGGCATCCTCTTCGTCAGCGACATCCACAACCACCCCGACCCGTCGAATTTCGAACAGTCGGCTCGCAACTTCTGGCCGGTCGCGCCGGCGCGCATTCCGAACTACACGCTGGCCGCCTGGGCGGATCGCATCCGCATTCCCGCCGCGCAGATCTCACCGGCCGTCGCGGCGTCGCTCATCGCCGGCACGGGCAAGACCATCGAGGAGCTGGGCAAGCAAGCCGAAACGGCCGGCGGCGCGACCGCGATCGAGCTGCCGAATTCGCGAATCGAGCTGCGCACCGCCGTCAACCGGCACACCGTGCCGGATCGCAACGTGCTCGGCCTGATCGAAGGCAGCGACCCGAAACTCAAGGACGAGTGGGTGCTCGTCACCGCGCACTTCGATCACGACGGCATGATCGGCGCGCAGGTGCTCAACGGCGCTGACGACAACGGCTCCGGCACGGTCGCCTTAATGGAAATCGCCGATGCCTACGCGCTGGCGGCACAGCAGGGCCAGCGGCCGCGCCGCAGCGTGTTGTTCGCGGCGTGGAATTCAGAAGAGCGCGGCCTGCTCGGCGCGTGGGCCTACACCGAGCATCCGCCGGCGCCGATCACCAACATCGCCGGCGTGCTGAACATGGACATGATCGGCAGGAACGAGGAAGTCGAAGTTGGTGGCGGCAACCGTTTTAATGGTCTGGAAGTGCAGACCGCGGAGTCGAACGCCAACGCGGTCAACATGATGGGCTTCGCGCGCGCGCCGGAGCTGGCCGCGGTGGTGGATGCCGCCAACGCCGGCATCGGCCTGGAGATCAAGAAGCGCTACGACAACAACACGTCGAATCTCGTGCGCCGCAGCGATCAGTGGCCGTTCCTGCAGCGCGGCGTGGCGGCGCTCGGCTTCATGACCGGCCTGCACCCGGACTACCACACCGTCTACGACCGTCCCGAGAAGATCAACTACGTGAAGATGGAAAAGATCGCGCGGCTGATCTACCAGGCAAGCTGGAACCTGGCCAACACGGCGGCGCGTCCGAAGTCGTTGACGGCCGGCACCCCATAAAGGGGTGCCCTACGAGCGTGGGTACCGAGCCCGTAGGGCACCCCTTTTAGGGGTGCCGTGGAACGCCGTTACGACTTCGGTCGACTAATCGGCGGCACGACGCCGTTGACGCGGTACGCGGTGACCAGCTTGCCGTAGTGCTCGCCCTGGTGATCGAGCCACCCAATCAGCTGCGGGATCGGCTTGCCGCCTTCCACCACCGGATACGACGCGGCGATCGCCGCTTCCATTTCCGCCACCATGCTGGCGCGCGTCTTCGGCTTGCTCGCGTCCATCTTCTCGCGCGCCCCGAAGTCGAACTTCTCGCCCTTGGCAACCGCGGTGGTCATCTCGAGGCCGATCGTGACGTGACGCAATTCCTCCAGGATGCTGCGTGAATCCGGGTGCGGCTTCCATCCGAGCTTGTCGTCGGGAAACTGCGTGTCCTTCGCCATCGCCAGGATCTTGTTGTGCAGGTTCTTCCAGGTATTGACGATCACCTGCTCGTAGGTCGGCGGCGGTTTCGGGGCCGTCGTCTGCGCCGACGCCACGGAACCGCACACCAGCACGACGAGCGCGATCGTTGCGAACAGAGAGAATCGCTTCATCACCAACCCCCATCTACTTTTTCTGCATTCTGCATTCTGCATTCT
>Ga0190265_10002473_pt1 | contig 12392 bp, 7 predicted proteins | sample Popmic124T_FD_133135 | JGI IMG/M metagenome (GOLD analysis project Ga0190265, IMG submission 133135) | Populus adjacent soil microbial communities from riparian zone of Indian Creek, Utah, USA - 124 T | ecosystem: Environmental > Terrestrial > Soil > Riparian zone | place: USA: Utah | collected... | reverse complement strand
GTCGGAAAGGCAACCACATGGCCCGGCCGTCGTCCGTGTCGGGTCCTTCGGGCAGTCATCGACGCTTCCGTCGGGCACTGTGCCGCCCGCGCCTGCTGCGCCGCTCGCGCCTGCTGAACCGCCCGCGCCTGCCGCACCGCTCGTGCCACCTGCACCGCTCGCGCCGCCTGCACCGCTCGCACCGCCAGCGCCTGCTGCGCCGCCCGTGCCGCTTGAACCGCTCGCGCCGCCTGCACCGCTCGCGCCACCCTTGCCGCCGGCGCCACCTGTACCGCTCGCGCCACCTGTACCACTCGCGCCACCGGTGCCGGTCGAGCCGCCCGTACCGCTCGCACCGCCCGTGCCGGTTGCACCGCCTGCGCCGCTCGCGCCGCCCGTCCCGGTCGAGTCGCCTGTGCCGCTCGCGCCGCCCGTGCCAGTCGAACCGCCTGCACCACCCGAGCCACCAACGCCGCCCGAGCCCGTCGCGCCGTCTCCCTTGCCCCCGCCGCTGCTGGCGTCGGTCAATGTTCCCCCGGTGCTACCGGCAGTGCCGCCGGAACCACTCGTAAGCTTTGGGTAGAGCGAGCCGTCGTGCTCCTCGGAGACACACCCCCCAGCGCCCAGGGCGGCAGCGATGAGCCAAGCCGGAAGCGTCACTGCCCGTCGCGAGCCGCCGCGCATTCCTCTGCCTGTTGGACGCAATTTCATCTCGTTCGAAATTGCGCGAAGAGCGGTCGTCCCATCAGGGTGCATATTTTCTCCTTAAGGGGTCGTCGATCCTCGGTTTCGCCGGGAGCGCGCAGACGCCACCGGCGAGGGATCGAGAAGGCTAGCAGGGCTCAAGGTGGCGCAGACTCGTCACAATAGCTCAGGAATCGACAAAACACGCCTGGCCGCCGCCCTGAACGCCCGATACGCCGCCGGTCGTCGGATCAAGCCGCACGCCACTGCGATGATGGCAGCTCGCGCGGGGCCGCCGGTCGAATCGGCACCCTTTTTCGCGTCCCCTGCTTGTCCCAGCATTCAAAGCGGTCGCGGCGCTCAGTGAGGCTGCACCGATGCCGACTCAATCCCACTGTGGATAAATCGTCGACATGTTGAACGAGGCGTCCGCTGGCGAGCCATCGCGGTTGTAACACTTCACGGTCATGCGAGGCTCATTCCCCGCGCAGTTTTGCCCCTCACTGTGCCCCCAACACACGTCCTCCACGTTGCAATACACACCGCCGACTTCGCGCGCCGAGACGATCGGAATCATCTTATCCGCGTTGTAGAAGAGAGTATCGATCTTCACGTCGTACGTTCCGGTGCCCGTCTTGCAAACGAAAAGGGGCTCGGTGTGGGGGTTCGTTGCAGGGGTCTCGTGCTGATTTCGGTGAAGGAAGTAACTATCGTCATAACAGACATTCGCGGTGTTGGTCCCGTTCCAGTTGATCCAAGCAAACCATTCGGCGAAAAATTGATGGTCGTTGCCGAGGGGCATGGTCTCAGAATTGTGCGCTTCCTCCCCGATGAAGACACGAAAGTTCGTGTCGCGGGTTGCTCCGGCGGGGTCGCCACCGCGGTCGTAGCAGCGGACTTCCACCGTCGTGTCGCGCTCCGTATACGTGCCTAGCGTCCAGGTGTGAGGCACGCACACGGCTCGTCCGCAGGACGGAGTGTCGTCACCGACGCACGTTTTCGTCACGACAACGTTGTTCAGATTGAATTTGGGATCGGCGACGTAGGCGCCGTCGGCTGGATTCATGTATTGAAAGGTTACCGTGTACTGCCCCATGCCGTTGCGCGTGCTCGTGACCAAACCCGGACCAATCGAATTGAAACTCTCGTCGGCCCGAATCGCGCCATTGCCATCGACCGTCGCATACCCGTGGTCGGGGCTATGGCCTGTGAACTGGGGATAGTCGAAGCTGTCGGCGCGGTAGTACCACGAGAAGTTGGCGTCGATGTCTGCCCCCGATGGGGTCACGCAACGAACGTTCGACGTCAACGTGAAGGCAGCGTCGCTCGACAGTCCCGTATCGAAGCAATTTGCCGTCCCTCCCACGGTCTGAACGTACACTTGGTACCCCGAGTCCCCGAAGACGGTGGGAAATGGGGCTGCATTGGGCACCGTCACCGTGTACCGGCCGGTCGCGGTGCGAACGAGGACCGGCGGTCCGCACGGTACCTGGCGCTGCGCAGGCATCGATTCGGGCCGATTCCAGCAGTGCGGGCCCGTGCGGTCGGGCTCGGACTGGTTGTAGTTCGGAAAGAAAGCGAACATTGCCGGCCCCCCCGCGACCGCCGGCACGCTGGCGGAGATGACGAGAAGGAAAACCAATACAGATATGATTTTGAGTCGCATTTGGGTCTCCTTTCTCCGTGCCCGCTCGCCAAGCATGCCACCATTGGGCGGTGACGTGCCATTGGGAACGCGATCTCGACACCCAACGTAGCTGCCTCGCGCTCGTACGACGGCTCACAAAAGAGCCGCGGCGCGCGACCAGCCGTCACGTGCGGAGGGCGAGAAATTCTGTCCGGTCACGCTGCATGGCCGTTTTGGCTAGACGCAGGCGCCAGGCGCGGACGCGCGTCTGACTCGAGACCACGTTTGCCACATCTCCCGGTAGGCCGATTCCATACTGCTCGCGAAGCGCGGCTCGTCCATCAGCGGCGAGCGCTTCATCTGTTCTCTCAAACCGAGCCGGACCGTGTTCAGCTGCGAGGCGTCGCGGGCGAGGTCCGCTGCCATCCTCACATATTCTTCCGGGCTCTTCGCCACGAGCTCGGGCATTCCCACGTTCGACAGAATGCTGGCGCCGCCGCGGCCGACGGCGGTCATGCCCCGCAGGCTGACCACAGGCACGCCCATCCACAAGGCGTCGCAAGTCGTTCGGCCGCCACCGAAAGGAAACGGATCGAGGGCGATGTCGATACGATGATGCAGCTCGAGGTAGTCGCGGAGCGGAACGCGCCCCGCGAAGCTCACCCTTTCTGGGTCGATGCCTTCTCGCGACAAGAAATCGCGCACACGCTGGCGAGGACTTCCAAGAGGTGCGTGCAGAAGAAGGCGTGACTTGGGCACCGCTGCGAGCAGCCGACACCAGATCGCGAGTGTCGGCGGACCGACCTTGCTGAAGTCATTGAGACAGCCAAACGTCGGGTAACCTGCCGTCAGCGCGGGAGTCGGGCGCACGCCGATCGAGACGACCGGCCGGTAGCACCAATACGTCTCACGCACCCAAATCGACCGCTCCGAATAGTCCGCCCCGCCGTTCCCCGGCGGGTCGAGGTACGGATCGGTGATGCGATAGTCCATGCTCTCGAGACCGGTGGTGCCGCAATAGGCCAAATACGTCACCTGGACGGGCGCCGGCCTTCGCGCGAAGACGAGCAGCCTCGAGTCGGCCGAATGCATGGTCAAGTCCACCAGGATGTCGATTCGATCGGCGCGCACCAGAGCAGCCACCCGCTCGTCCGAGAGTCCCGCGATGTCCCTCCATACGCTGGCGCGGGCGCGTAGCTCCTCGGTCACTTCGTCTTTCGTGGTGACGTCGGAATAGCAGAACACCTCGCATTGCGCGCCATCGTGCTCCGAGAAGAGCGGCAGGAGGAAGAACCCCACGGGGTGGCGTCGAAAATCGGGCGACACGTAACCGACGCGCAGCCGGCGGTCGGGGGTCGAGTCATTGTCATGAGCCTGGTGATCGGCGCGCAGTGGCTTGGCGTTGATGTCGTTCCAGCGGCGGTGCTCGGTAAGCAAGCCCGCCGCATCATGGTCGGGTTGCCCGTGCAGAGCGTACAGAAGATTGCTGTGTGCCAGGACGTAAGCCGGCTCGATGTCGAGCGCCTTCCGATAGCAAGAAATGGCCTCGTCCAAGTCCCCGGCCTGCCGCCATGCATTGCCGAGATTGTTGTAGGTCGCCAAAAAGTCGGGCCTCGCGCGAACCGCGTTTCGGAACACCGCAATGGCGTCATCCAACCGGTCACTCTCGGAAAGAGCGCACGCCAGATTGTTGGCGGCATGGACATGCCCGGGGTCGAGCCGAACGGCCGTTGCGAACGACTCGATCGCGTCGGCCAGCAAGCCCTTTCTGCGGCGCGCAACGCCCAAACCGTTGTGGGCGTCGGCGAAGTCCGGCACGAGCCGCGTGGCGGTCGTGCTGGCCGCGATCGCAGCGTCGATCTCTCCTTTCTGCTCGAGAACGACAGAAAGGCCGTGGTACGCCTCGCCAAGCGTGGGATCCAGCCGAATGGCCCTCGCGTACGCGGCGAGAGCCTCGTCGTTACGCCCTTGTCGGCTGAGCGCAATGCCGGCGCTGCAGCTTTCACGCGCGCCGACCGATTGGCGCTCGATGGCGCGAGAGCATGCCGCGATCGCTTCGATCGCGGCATCGACCCGTCCCGCGATGCGGAGGGCTCGGGCCATCTGACCGTAGGCTTCTGCGTAGTAAGGCTCTAGCTCGACGACCCGCCGCCAAGCGGCGATCGCTTCTTCGAGCTGCTCACCATTCATCAGCGCGATTCCGAGGTCGTAGTGGGCCTCGACGAAGTGAGGATTGAGTCGGACCGCTTCGCGCAAGGCGGCGATGGCCTCATCGCTTCGCCCGGTGTCCATGACGATCCTCCCCAATCGGTGCCAGACTCCCGCGTGGGTGGGCTCGTCGACCAGAATCTGGCGGAGGATCGCCTCCGCCTCGGCGGGTCGGCCGCCATGGAGATGCTGGAAGGCGACCTCTATCGCTTGGTCGATGGTCAAACTCGGCATTTCACTTCGCGACACGAGCGGCTCTTTTTCGTCAGGTGCGGCGCAATCGGCGTCATCATCGGGCACTACCAGGACCCGCTCCGTAGAGTCGAGGCACCGCATGACCGGCGGGGCAATGAACACAGCCTGCTATATCGCAAGCAGGTGTTAAGTTTTTGTCTCGCAAATCCATCAAAAAAGTGAGCCATTCTAGTCCTCCGCAGCCGCTTTCCTTTTCGAACGCGGCGTAGTGCCGGTTCGGTTACCAAGTTCACGCGCTGTGCTTTTTGCATCAGGCAAGCTCACTCTACCATGCGTGTTGCAAGTGTGAACGCGGCCGTTTCAGCGCCTTGGCTGCGCGTCTTGGCATGCCCTCGATGCGGCGCAACGGTCGACCATGTCGGACAGGGTCTCGCCTGTTCCGACTGCGGGCAATGTTATCCCATGATTGGAACGGTGCCCTGTCTGGTTCCCGATCCGTCTTATTGGAAGTCATTGTGGCGGAGGCGGCTCGACGACTATCTGGAAGTGACCGATACGCGCATACGTTTCATGGAGAAGGAAGCGGCGCAGGGCGACATCCTACCGCGCACGCGAGCCCGCCTGCTGCGCATCATCGAAGCCAAGTCGAGCGAGCGAACCCGAATCCAGGAGCTGTTCATGGATCTCCGCGCCGGCTCGCAGCAGATGTCACGTTCGGTGGTGCCTGCGCAGCCAGAAAGTCTGGGGGGAAGGCTGGCCGTTCTGGAGTGGTATGAACACGTCTTTCGTGATTGGGCGTGGGGCGAGCCGGAGAGCACCCGCCTGGCGGCTCTGGTGACACGGCTGGTCGCGCGCAAAATCGACTTCTTGGCGGTGTACGGCGCGGGGGCGGGGCGCCTGGCGTTCGATGTTCATGCGTCGCTGTCGCCCAATCACACGCTGGCGCTCGACTTGAATCCCCTTCCATTGCTCATTGCGGAGCGTCTCATTCGCGGGGAGTCGCTCGAGCTCGATGAGTTTCCGGTGTCTCCCACGACCGAGCGCCGGATGGTCGTGCGGCAGCGCCTCGAGGCGCCATCGATAGCCAACGAGGGGCTGCAGTTCGCCTTCGCAGACGCTCTCGAGCCGCCCCTCCGTGCGGGCACCGTCGATGCGATCTTGACGCCTTGGTTCGTCGATTCGATTCCTCTCGACCTGCGCGAGACATTGGCCATCATCAATCGCGCGCTACGCCCGGGTGGCCATTGGATCCAGATCGGCCCCTTGAACTTCAACACGGTGCTCTCGAGGACCTACCTCATCGAAGAGGTCCTCGAGCTCACCGAGCGTGCCGGGTTTCGTGTGCTATCGCATTTCGAGGAGCGCGTACCGTATTTCGACTCCCCCTTCAGCGGGTCGTGGCGCGAAGAGACGCTATATTGCCTGGCCGCCGAAAAGGTAACCGAAGCGCCCCCCTTTTTGGCGCGGGCGAAGGTGCCGCCATGGGTGGCCGACCCCGACCAGCCGATTCCCATCGACTCGGAGCTCATCGCAATGGCTCGGACGAGCGCGTTCACGACGATGGTCATGTCCCTCATCGACGGTACCCAATCGATATCGGATATCGCGGCGTCGCTGGCCGAGCGCGTGGGTATGGACAGAAACGATCTGAAAGGGCAGCTCCGAGCCTTCTTTGGCAAGGTGCCCGTGGCCTGATGGCCTCGACTCAGCCTCCGGCTTTCGTCACTGCGCGCATGGCAGAACGCGCACGATCCTGACGGTGGTGCTGGTAGCACCCGGCGCCGCGTAAGCCACACTTCCGTCGGGGAATCCTCGAAAATCCTGGAATCGGTTGCCGACGACTCCGGGCACGTTGACGATCGCGCCCTCCGCGTTGCCTGTCGCGGCGTTGAACGCCTGCACATACAGCCTGCGGTTTCGGTCGCTGGCCGAAAAATCGCCAGTGGATGTCGACGTCTCCCAGGCTGCCAGCAGGCGATTTGCTCCGTATTGCGCCAGATGGGGCGCTCGCACGTTGAGCGTCGGCTCGGTGGCGATGACCAGGTCCTTGTCGGGCATGCCTTTGCCATTGAATCGCAAGAGGTGAATATCGGCGAAACCGTATCCCCCGCTAGGTTGCCCGGGTCGGATGTTGCTCGTTGCCAACCAATATCCGCCCGCCGTGACCACCAGATTGCCGACATTGGCGTAGGAGGGATCGACGGCGTAGATGGGCGTGCTGGGCGCAAGCGCAATCTGCTTTCTGGCTTCGTTCCTGCAGATGGCCACGAATTTTGGGACAGCCGGAGATGGGTCCCAGACGACGCGTTCGTACGAGCTGATGCTGCACCCAAAATCGAACGCGGCCATGTCGTTTTGAATCGAACCGTCGGCGCCGACCACCGTCATTCGATCGCCCTGATAGATGTCGATTCCAAGGCCGTTCGTGCCACCGCCGTTGCTACACGTCGACGAACCGCTGCGTGCGACGGCGAAGTACCCGGCGTAACGGGACCCGTCGGAAGCGATTCGACCATGATGTTCGTAGGGGCTCCAAATGAAAGTGCTGCCGGGGCCGGTGGGGCTCGTGGAATAGGGCGGAAGCGACAAGCTCGAGTCGGTCAGCTTGGTGGCCCAAGTCTGGGTGTTGCCATCGAACCGCACCATGAACATGTCGTAGCAACCCGCCGTGGTGGGGAGATTCGCGCCGCAGAGGTTGGTCAGGGTGCCGCAGTTGTTGTTTCCCGCACCGAGGGCATCGCGCGTCAAGAGGAGCACCCCGCCCGCGTCGTCGGCGTACAGATCAGCGAAGTCGTGCGCGGGCAGCGCCAGCGACGTGCCGGTCACCCGATCGCTTCCGTCGAGCTGGGTCACGTGAACCATGCTGTTGCCGTCCATCCAGGCCAAGCGCGAGCCGCCCGAGCGAATGGGCGAGATGACGAGCGGCATCAAACCGACCACCTGCTCGTTGGCGACGATCGTGCCGCCTACGTCGACTGTCGAGATGCGAACCGTGGGGGTACACGCTCCGGCGTCCACCGGCGGAATACCCCCATCGCTACCACCGCTCGCACCACCGCTGCCACTCGCGCCGCCACTACCACTCGCGCCACCGCGGCCACTCGCGCCACCACTGCCGCTCGCACCGCCACTGCCGCTCGCACCACCACTGCCGCTCGCACCACCACTGCCGCCCGCGCCGCCGCCACTCGCGCCGCCAATGCCACCCGCGCCGCCTTGACCGGCCATGCCGCCGCTTCCCCCGGCTCCGCCGATCGCTCCTGTGCCACCCGTCGTGTCCCCGGCTGCGCCCCCCACTCCTGTGCTGCCACCGCTCCCGCCGGAGCCGCCGCTTCCACTCGTTCGCGCATCGGGGATACGTTCCACCGCCTCGAGCACGTGAGCATCGCATCCGGCCACGACGCGCGCGCCCCCGCTCATCGCCGCCAGGACGAAGAGCAGGGAGACACGCTCGGTGCGAAACATCACAGGGCGACTCCGATTCCCAAGCTGGCCAGGAGCAAGGGCCAGTTGGTCTTACCCATCGTGATGTCGTCAAAGCGGACCACCGCAGGCGGCAAAGCCCACAAGGCGCGACCCTCGAGATTGAGCGCCACCTGCGGGTACACCTCGGCCGCGATTCCTATCCCCGCGCCCGCCAAGAGCGACCACGCGTCCGCCGTCGGTTTTGCCCGGTAGGGGAAGATGCCGGTGCCGTCCACGCTAACGTGATAGGCGCCAAGGCCCGCCGTCCCGAAAAGCTGCACGGGGCCCGACAGACGGGACATCATGAAACCCTCGAGCGTCCCGAACTGCTGCTGGACCTGGGCGCTGCCCGCGGGGGCCGTGAGGGTCGCATTCGAGCCGAACCCGCCGAACGTCACTCGTGCCCCAATCCCCTCCGCAGTCCCGTAGGAAAGCTGGAGAACCGGCGTCCACACCGGCCCGATTTCGCCAAAGCTATGAAGTATCCCGAGCGCCGCGTGCGCAGCGACTCCTTCGTTCAGGGCGGGACGGCGCGCGGCAGCGGGAGGTTTCGGCGGAAGAAGAGGTCGTTGTTCTGGGGGACTTGGTGGAGGAGGCCGGGGTCGCTCGGGCACTGTCCAAAACTCGGCCAGACTCGCCTTCAAGAGCTCCACGGCTCGGACTGCGAGCACGGTCGCGCCTCTTCCGGGTTCGTCGCTGTCGAGGCGCATGCGCTCGACCGAGGTGCGATCGACGAGGCGATCCGATACCCAAATCTCCGCTGTCGACGACGTGCCTATCTTCGCCCGATCATGAAAGATCGCAAAGACCGCCAACGGGCTGAGCTCGGAAGCTGCTGTCTCCACGAGATTCCTCGTGGGAAGTTCGTCCCGCTGTGGCACCACGGTCACTTCGAAACCGGCCGCGATGAGCTCGCCTTTGATTCGCGCCAAGGCCATGGCCGTCACCTCGTCGGTGACGCTTGGACGCAAGAGCACGACGCGACGCTCCACTGCGGCATTGGAGGACCTTCCAAACGCCAGTAGACCAATCAACCAGAAGCTGACGAGGAGAACGCGGTGCCCGCGCATCCGCCAATCGTATACGCTTCCGAGCCACCGCCGAGTCACTTTACCGCATTGGTTTCCAGCAGGTTTTTGGCGTACCGCGCGTAAGGCCCCTTCGGATATTGGTTCAAGTAGCCGAGTGCCAAGGGCTTGGCCGCTTCGCGCCCTCGGAGTCTGTGCACAATCATCAGTTTTCGGCCGAGCGCCTGAGACGCGTACGTTCCCTGCGGGCTCTCGGCGAGGTAGCGCTCGTACCACTCCATGGCCGACGGCGCGGCCGCGGCGTCGGATTCAGCGAGGCCCCCCAAGAAAAACGCGGCCTCACTCGCCTGAACAGAGCCGGCGAAACGCTCGCGCTCGGCCAACAGGGCTCGACGCGCCACATCGAAGCGGCGCGCGTACCGCGCCGCGTCGGCTAGCACACCGAGCTCCGCCCGCGGTGCTTTGGACAAGAGATTGTCGAGACCTCGGCGATCGGCGTCGGCCAGAATGCCTTCGAAATCGCCGGCCGCAAGTCGCTTGGACCAGCTGAGCGAGCGCCCTTCGTCGCCGGCACCAGCGCTACGCGCGTCGGCCGGGCGAGCACCTTTCGGCACACTCCGCGCCTGCCCAGGTGTTTCAGAAGGGGGCACGTCGGCCCCAATGTCCGATGGCCCGGCGCGAAAATCTTCCAACGGTTGGCCATCGAGCAAAAGAAGGTTCTCTCGGACGCGCGCCACCAGGTGCTGCCCAGCTCGCACGACGAGCCCGTGCGTCGTCAGGGGCCCGGTCACGACCACCGATCCTTCGCGGAGCCAGAGATCCAGGTTCTCTTCGCGTCCCGTCCAGGCGACTTCGAAAAGCGTTCCCGTTACCTGGATGGTGTAAGGGCCTGCGTCGACCAACCATTTGGCCCCCACACGCGGCATCACGTTCAAACGCGCCTTGCCATCCTCGAGCAAAATCCGCGCTCCATGCGTGTACACTTCCGCGACCTTGGTGCGCGCGCCGGATTCGAGCACGACTTCCGTTCCATCGGCGAACCGAACCTGCGTACTTTCCGAGGCCGTGGGACGGATGTATCCGCCGCTGCTCACGCTCCCGTTGGCGACCTCGAACGCCTGCACGGAACTGCGGTAATTGATGAAGAGCGCGATAGCCGCGGCTGCAGCGGCGGCGCCAAAGGCCGCAAGCCCGAACCTCCGCGTCCTCGATGGAGCTCCGCGGTCCGCGCTGCGCTCGGCAACGGCCGCCTCGAAGCGCAAGAGCCCCTCTTGCTCGCTCCGAGAAAGATCGTCGCTCGACGCTTCCTGCGCCATTCGGACGAGCCGCGATACGGCGTGATCTGCCAAAGCCCTACGCTCCAACGAATTCATGCGCACACACCATCTCTTTCGAGACCGGAAAGGTAGTCGACGAGCGCGGTATCTCGCTCGGCAAGAAGCACCACGCGGTCCCATACGCGTGCGAGACGCCGTTTCGCAGTAGCCACCGAGACGTCGAGAGCCGTGGCCACGTCCTCGAGGGGCATCCCTTCGATGTAACGCAGGACGAACGCGGTCCGGTCCTGGGTGCCGACGCGATCGAGGATGTCATAGAAACGGCGCAGCGCTTCGCGCGACTCGATGTCTTGGTTGGAGACGAGTTGGCCGGGGCCGGTTTGGGGGCGTTGCCGGCGCAGCCAGCGCCGACTCCAGCGGCGCCGTAGCTCGCCGCGCACGGTGAAAGCGGTCACGGTGATCACGAAAGCCTTGAGCGCCTGCGGCTCACGCAGGGTCGAGGCTTTCTGAAACACGCACATGAACACTTCCTGCGCCAAGTCTTCGACATCTTCGTCCGGTCCCAGGGATCGCCGGAGGATGCGATGTACCATCGGGGCAAAGCGCTGCCAAATGAGGCGAGCGGCATGCGGGTGTTGGTCGATGAGCTTGTGGACCAGCGTTGCGTCATCCACCTCTTGGGGGATGCCGCTCGGCACCAGAAACAAGCGGGCCTCGCGCATTTTCCTAGGCGCCTCTCGTCTGTGAACGCCTCGCCGGGGCGGCGTGAACGGGCACCCTAAAGGCAACCTTTTGGGGGTCTGTCGGCTCGACCGGCGACGAGGTGGCGTATTGTAAACGCGTTTTCTTCATTGGCGGAGGGTTGCAGGCTGAAAAGACGTCAAACAGGCGCGGTTTATGCGGGGCGGAGTATTGAAAATGAAGTGGTGCGTTCCGCGGCCCGTAGCTCAACAATCGGCGTCGCTACGAGGCTTTTCGCGCGAAACATCCGAGTCTCGGCCGCCCGTTCTGCTGCTTTGTTTTGATAAGCATGCAGTACGGACGTTGCGGCCGCAAAAGGGTCAAACGACGTGATCTTATGAGCGATTCTGCATCCAGTGACACTGCTTTTCTCCGCTGGGCGAGGCGGCAGCCACCGGGGACCGCGCTGGCCGCCTTGCTGGGAAATTGCCTGTCGCCGAGATGACGGTTGCGCGAAGGCCTGCGCGAAGGCCACGGAACAGCGCCAAGGGGTCGATCCCCGGTACGACACTTCGCGTTGGAGCGATGTTGTAGGTCACAAATGTTTCAGCGGCTGAGCCGTCACCGGAGGGTCGCGGTACTTCCCCGCTGAGGCTGATGGCTGCAACCGACCTACATACCCTTTATCTCGCCAAGGAACCGCAGCTTGCCAAGCCGCAGCTTGCCAAGCAGCCGCAGCTTGCCAAGCCGCGGCTCGCCAAGGTGCCTGCTGCCGACCTGGATGACGCCATGCTGGCCAGTATGGCAGCCGAGGGCGATGCGGAGGCGCATACGGCGATCTGGGATCGCTATGCGCCGCTCGTTCGCGGCATCGTGCGGCGCAGCATCGGGCCGGAGAGCGACGTCGAGGATCTGGTGCAAGAGGTTTTCTTGCGTTTTTACAGAAACCTCTCGCTCTTGCGAAACCCGGGCGCTCTACGAAGTTTCATCTTCGCCATCTCGCTTCGCGTGACCATCAGCGAGCTGCGCTCCCGCCGCGTTCGGCGATGGCTCCGCCTGACGGACAACGGAGCGCAGCCGACGTGCGCGCGTTGTGTGCCCCCGGCCGATTTCGAGGCGCGGGAAGCGGTGTCCGGGCTCTATACCATTCTCGATCGGCTCGACCCGAGGGACCGCATGGCGTTCGTCCTCTATCATGTCGAAGGTCTCGAGCTCACCGAGGTGGCGGAAGGGCTCGGGGTGTCGCTG
>Ga0190265_10002472_pt1 | contig 12397 bp, 5 predicted proteins | sample Popmic124T_FD_133135 | JGI IMG/M metagenome (GOLD analysis project Ga0190265, IMG submission 133135) | Populus adjacent soil microbial communities from riparian zone of Indian Creek, Utah, USA - 124 T | ecosystem: Environmental > Terrestrial > Soil > Riparian zone | place: USA: Utah | collected... | reverse complement strand
GGCAGACGTCCGAGAGCCTCGGGAGCGTGCCCGAGCGACTCGGGAAACCGCCCGAATGGCTCGGGATGGCACCCAAGGGCCGACGAACCCTGCCCCTCCCCCACGCCGGCGCTCCCAGGGAAGGGGTGAGGTTCCAGTCTCACGACAAAGACCGCCCGGCAGCCGTATGATCCTAGGAGCCGGTTTCCTCCAACCTCCGCCCCGTGTCTGAACGCATATGAGCCGACATCTATCTCTGCGCCGTGTCCTTGCTGTCCTTGCCGTCCTTCTGATCCTTCCCGCCGCGGTAGGATCGTCTCCTGAGGAGGGTCCCGTGGACCGGCAAGCAGCCTGGAAGGAGATCGACCGGCTCATCTCGGAGCTCAAGCTCCAGGAGGCCGTGCAGCGCCTCGACGAGCTGCTGCCGGCCCTCCGCGAGGCGGGCGACGAGGAGGCGTATGCCCGCGCCCTCATCCGCGGCGCCCAGCTCCGCGCCGGCAGCGCCGAGCCCGGGGAGGCGGTGCGCTTCCTCCAGAGCCAGCTCTGGCCGGAGAACCGGCGGCAGCGCGCCGTCCTCTCCGTCTTCTTCGCCGAGGCCCTGAAGAACTACTACGTCAACTACCGCTGGACCATCTGGAAGAACGAGGCCGTCCTCTCCGACAAGCCGGTGGACGTGGAGAAGTGGACCACCGGCCAGCTTTTCGAGGCCGCGTCCAAGGCCTACCTGGATGCCTGGAAGGAGCGCGAGGTCCTGGGCACGGTCCCCGTCTCCGAGCTCTCGGAATTCGTGGAGCCCAACAACTATCCCAAGGAGGTCCGCGGCACCCTCCGGGACATGGTCACCTATCTCTGGGTCGAGCACCTGGCCGACACCGGCTTCTGGTCGCCGGCCCAGTCCAACGCCACCAACCGTTTCGACCTCGCGGCCCTGTTCCGCGGCGGTGAGGTGCCCGAGGCGGAGCTTGCCAATCCCGAGGTCCATCCCCTCGTCCGGATCGTCACCGTCCTCGCCGAGCTGGAGCGCTGGCACCTCTCCAGGGGCAACAGGGACGGCGCCCTGGAAGCCCGGCTCGAACGGCTCCGGCGGCTCCAGAACCACGCCCTTCCGGATGAGATGAAGGCGCTCCGGCAGGAGCTGGAGGCCTTCCTGCCCGCTTTTCGTGACACCCCCTGGTGGGCCATGGGCATGGCCGAGCTGGCCACCCTGCACCGGAACACCGGCGACCTGCCCGGCGCCGTCCGGGCGGCCCGCGCCGGTCACGAGGCATTCCCCAAGTCGCCCGGCGGCGAGCGGAGCCTGAACCTCGCCCGCGAGATCGAGGCCCCGGAGTACTACCTGGGCGCCACGCGCTCCGACAACCTCGGCCGGCGCTCGATCCAGGTCCAGCACAAGAACCTGCCCGTCCTCTGGTTCCGCGCCTACCCGGTCGACCTGAGGCAGCGCATCGAGCGGACCCGCGAGCGGATCTTCCCCATGGTGGACGAGCTTCTCAAGGGCAAGCCCGCCTACTCGTGGAAGACCGGGCTGCCGGCCACGCCCGACCACCAGACGCACACCACCTACGTCACCCCGGAAATCGGCCGCCCGGGCGCGTACGTGGTCGTGGCCTCGGGACGCGAGGACTTCGCCACGCTCACGAAGGACGGGAAGACGTACCTGGACAACATGGTCCTCGGCACGCCGGTCATCCTCGGCGACCTGGCCCTGCTGGCCCGCCGCGACGAGCGCAACCGGATGACGGTGACCGCCGTCTCCGGCTCCCGCGGCGAGCCGGTCGCGGGCGTGGAAGCGCGCTGGTATGAGACCTCGAGGCAGCACCGGGGCTTCCGCCAGGCCGCGACCTCCAACGCCGAAGGCATGCTCCCCTTCGATCTCTACCAGGGGTACGCGGTCCTCGCGCGGAAGGGGGACGACATCGCCCTCCTCGAAGGCTCTTCCTACCGGGGCGAGCGCGACGAGCCGAAGACCGGGCGGGACGTGCTCGTCTTCACCGACCGCAGCATCTACCGGCCGCAGCAGAAGCTCTTCTGGAAGGTCCTCGTCTACGACAACCTGGGCGGCGGCCGCTTCGGAGGAGCCGCCAGCAGCCCGGTCACCGTCCACCTCGTGGACCCCAACAACCAGGACGTCGACTCCCTGAGCGTGACGACCAACGGGTTCGGCACCGCCTCGGGCGAGTTCACGATCCCGCCGGGCCGGCCCCTGGGAGTCTGGACGATCCGCACCTCTTCCTCCGAGCGCCAGGCTCAGATCCGGGTGGAGGAGTACAAGCGCCCCACCTTCGAGGTCTCCCTGGAGGACCCGAAGGACCCGCTGCGCCTGAACCGCCCCGCCCGCTTCCCGGGCGAGGCCCGCTACTACTTCGGCCTGCCCGTGACCCATGGCGAGGTGCGGTGGCGCGCCACCCGGGAGGAGCGCATGTTCGCCTGGTGGTGGCCCCGGGCCGGCAGCGAGGAGACCGTGGCCACGGGCACGGCCGAGCTCTCCGCGGACGGCACCTTCGAGGTTGCCTTCACTCCCGAGGCGGGCGACCTCAAGGGGCGCGACCCGCGGCAGGTGAGCTACTTCTACCGCATCGACGCCGAGCTCACGGATGAGGGCGGGGAGACGCGGTCGGCCAAGCGCTCCTTCCGGCTCGGCTGGACCTCCATCGAGGCCGAGATCATCCCGGAGCGGGACCTCTTCGCCGCCGGCCAGCCGGGTACCGTGACCATCCAGCGCCGGGACCTCGCCGGCATCGGCCGGCCGGGCGAGGGGACCTGGACCCTCTTCGCCCTGCGCCAGCCCGCCGAGACCCCCACGCCCGCCGACCTGCCCCTTCCGGCAGGTGAAAGGGAGGAGGGGTTCCTGACCGAGGGCGACCGTCTCCGTCCGCGCGCGAATCCGGGGTATGACCCCATGGACGCCCTGCGTCGGTGGGAGGACGGTCCGCAGGTCGCCTCCGGCTCCCTGAAGCATGGCGCCGCCGGCGAGGCCGGGCTTGCCCTGCCCGCTCTCGATCCCGGCGCCTACCGCCTGCGCTACGAGACCCGGGACGAGGCCGGCGAGCCCTTCTCGACCTCGCGGGAGCTGATCGTGGCCGGCAGTGATACTCCTCTGGCCCTGCCGGCGCTGCTTCTGGTGGACGACTCCGAAGTGCGCCCCGGCGGCCGGCTCCGGGTCCTGGCCCACTCCGGCTTCCCGGACCAGACCGTCTGGCTGGAGACCTGGCGCGGGAACGAGCTGGAGAGCCGGCGGCAGCTCCGCATGGGCCGCGACTCCAGCCTGATCGAGATCCCCATCGGCAAGGAGGACCGCGGCGGGTTCTCCCTCCAGTTGGCCACCCTCCGCGACCACCAGCTCATCGAGCTGGAAGAGCACATCCAGGTCCCCTGGGACGACCGCCGCCTGGAGATCGAGGTCGGCACCTTCCGCGACCGCATCCGTCCCGGCAGCCGCGAGACCTGGACCGTCAAGGTCCGTCCCGCCGAAGGGGAGGAGGCCACGGCGGCCGAGCTGCTCGCGTACCTCTACGACCGCAGCCTCGACCTCTTCGCGCCGCACCAGCCGGCGGATCCCCTGGCCCTCTACCCCGACTTCAGAGGCGTGGCGGACTCGGGCTCGAGCCTCGGATCCTCCTACACCTACGGGTCCGGGCATGGATGGCGGCAGGAGCTCTTCGGACCGTACCTCCAGCCGGACCAGCTCCGCTTCCGCTTCGCGTTCCAGGAGGAGATGGCGCACCCGATGAGGATGTCGGCGCAGGGCGTGGTTGGAGGGACCGCGGGAGGGGTTCCTCCCCCGCCCCCGCCTCCTCCTCCTTCCGCTCCCAGGCCCGAGGCGGCAGACTCGGAAGGGCCGATGATGAAGGACGCGGCCCTCGTGTCCGGCGACCTGCCCATTGTCCAGCCGGCCCCCGAGCTGCGCAGCGACTTCTCGGAGACGGCCTTCTGGCAGCCGCACCTGATCGCGGGGGAGGACGGCACCGTGGCCATTGAGTTCGACGTGCCGGACTCGGTGACCTCCTGGAGCTTCTGGGTCCACGCCGTCACCGCCGACCTTCGCGCCGGCTCGCTCCAGAAGGAGGTGCGGAGCGTCAAGGATCTGATGGTGCGCCCCTACGTGCCCCGCTTCCTGCGCGAGAGCGACCGCGCCCTCCTGGAGGTTGTGCTCAACAACGCCTCCGAGGGCGATCTCAGCGGCACGGTCCAGCTCGACATCCTCGATCCGGAGAGCAACGAGAGCCTGCTCGCCGATTTCGGGCTCGACCCGTCCAAGGCCCGCGCCCCCTTCACCATCACGGCTGGCGGCGGCACGAGCGTCACCTTCCCCCTGACGGCGCCGAAGAAGGTCGGCCCGGTGGCTTTCAAGGTGACCGCCACTGCGAGGGGGAACGCCGGGAACGTGAGCGACGGCGAGCTGCGTCCGCTGCCCATCCTCCCCTCCCGGATGCACCTGGCCCAGTCGCGCTTCGCCGCCCTCAAGGATCAGGGACGCAAGGAGCTGCGCTTCGAGGATATGTCGAAAAGCGATCCCACCCGAATCGACGAGCAGCTCGTCGTCACCCTCGACGCCCAGCTCTTCTACAGCGTGCTGGAAGCCCTGCCCTACCTGGTGGACTTCCCCTACGAGTGCACCGAGCAGACGCTCAACCGCTTCCTCTCCACGGGCATCGCCGCGGGCGTGTTCGACGAATATCCCGCGGTGGCCGCCATGGCGAAGGAGCTTTCGAAGCGTGACACCCGGCTGGAAACCTGGGACGCGGTTGATCCGAACCGCAAGATGGTCCTGGAGGAGACCCCCTGGCTGCGGACGGCGCAGGGTGGAGCCGATCCCGGTTATGACCTGATCAAGGTGCTCGATCCGCGCGTGGCCCGCGCCCAGCGCGACCAGGCGCTGGGCAAGCTCCGGGAGGCGCAGCTCGGCGACGGCGGCTTCCCCTGGTGGCCGGGCGGCCAGGCTTCGCCCTACATGACCCTCTACATGCTCTACGGCTTCGCCAAGGCCCGGGAGCACGGCATCGAGGTGCCCGGGGACATGGTCGAGAGTGCGTGGCGCTACGTCGTGCAGTGGTACCGCGCCGAGGAGCAGGAGCGGCGGCGGGCCGCCAAGGACGGGAAGAAAGAGGAGGACTATCCCCGCGAGCTGCTGGTCTTCATGAACTACGTGGCCTCCGCGTATCCCGGCGCGCTGGATGACCTGCCGGACGAGACCATCCCCGAGTTCCTCACCGTCGAAGAGAGGCGGAAGGTCCTGGACGACACCTTCGTCCACTGGAAGAAGCTCTCCGGCTTCCTCAAGGTCCTCCTGGCCATGACCCTGAACCGGATGGACCGGCAGGACGACGCGAAGCTGGTCTTCGACGCGGTCATGGACCTCGCCAAGACCACCGAAGAAGAGGGCACCTTCTTCGCGCCCGAGAAGGAGGCGTGGCTCTGGTACCAGGACACCATCGAGACCCACGCCTTCGCCCTGCTCGCCATGACGGAGATCGCGCCCGACGACCCGCGGCGGCACGGCCTGGTGCAGTGGCTGTTCCTCAACAAGCAGCTCAACCACTGGCACTCCACGCGGGCCACGGCCGAGGTGATCTACGCCCTCATCCACTACCTGGAGAAGGAAGGCCAGCTCGGCATCCGCGAGTCCGCCACGATCCGGGTGGCCGGCCAATCCACGACCTTCGTCTTCGAGCCCGACCGCTTCACCGGCAAGCACAACCAAGTGGTCGTGCCCGGTGAGAAGCTCGGGGGAATCTCTACCGTGGTGGTGGAGAAGGAGAGTGCGCCGCTGATGTTCGCCTCGGCCACCTGGCACTTCTCCACGGACCAGCTCCCCACGGAGGCGCGAGGGGATCTCTTCGGCGTGACCCGGCGCTACTTCCTGCGTTCCGGCGTAGGCAAGGAGGTCACGCTCAAGCCTCTGGAGGAGGGCAGCGTGCTCGAGCCCGGAAACGAGATCGAGGTCCATCTCACCATCACCAGCCGCGCCCCGGCCGAGTACGTCCACCTGCGCGACCCGCGGGCCGCGGGCCTGGAGCCCGACGGCGCCCGCTCCGGATACAAGTGGGACTGGACCTCCCCGGGCCGTTACGAGGAGACCCGCGACAGCGGCACCAACTTCTTCTTCGACTGGCTGCCGGCGGGCGAGTACACCCTGAAGTACCGCCTGAGGGCCAACATGGCCGGCACCTTCCGCGTCGGCCCCGCTACGCTGCAATCCATGTATGCCCCCGAGTTCACCGCCTACTCGGCGGGAGACGTGATGACTGTGGCGCCGGCCGAGTAATTCACTGGGAGCGCCGGCGGGACGCCGGCGCTCCCAGTGGTAGGCTCTCCCGCATCACGAGGAGAGACCGGTCATGCACAGCATCCACGGAAAAGGCCGCGTTCTGGCGGCCATCCTGGCCTCGAACCTGGCCCTGGGCTGCCAGCCCGCCCTGCAAACACAGCCGCCCACATCGGCGGCTTCCGCACCGGCGCAGTCGTCGTCATCCATTGAGACCAAGGAGACTTTCTACGCCCGCGGCCGGGCCGAGGTGGATGCCAACGCCCGGATCCAACCGAACAAGCGTCAGGCGAAGAACGTCATCCTCTTCCTCGGTGACGGCATGGGGGTGACCACGATCACCGCGGCCCGCATCCTGGATGGCCAGATGAAGGGGATGAAGTTCGGGGAGGAGAACGACCTCAGCTTCGAGAAGTTCCCCCATCTGGCCCACTCCAAGACCTACCAGGCCAACCAGCAGACGCCCGACTCGGCTCCCACGATGACCGCCATCGTCACCGGCAGCAAGACCAACGACGGCATGCTTTCCGTGGCCCCGGCCGTCCTGGGGCCCGATCCGGTGGCCGCGTCGAAGCCGGAGAACCGCCTGCCGACCATCCTGGAGCAGGCCGAGGAGCACGGCCTCTGGACCGGCGTGGTCTCCACCGCCCGGATCACCCATGCCACTCCGGCCGCCTGCTACTCCCATACCCCGGCCCGGGATTGGGAAGGCGACGCCGAGCTCAGCCCCCAGGCCACGTCCATGGACTACCCCGACATCGCCCGCCAGCTCCTCGACTTCCGGGTCCGCGAGACGAAGATGAACGGCAAGGCGAGCCGCGGGCTGGAGGTGGCGATGGGCGGCGGCCGCTCCAAGTTCCTCACCACGGCCGATGCCGATCCCGAGGACCAGGGGAAGACCGGCGACCGCAAGAGCCGCAACCTGGTCAAGGAGTGGAGCGACCGCGGCGGCGCCTTCATCTACGACCAGAAGGGATTCGATGCCATCGATCCGGCCACCACGGGTCCGGTCCTGGGCCTCTTCGAGCGCTCGCACATGGAGTATGAGATCGACCGGGCCAAGGACTCCGCGGGCGAGCCGTCCCTGACGCAACTGACCGACAAGGCCATCCGCATCCTCCAGCGCAGCCCCAAGGGGTTCTTCCTCATGGTGGAGGGGGGACGGATCGACCATGCCCATCACGCGGGCAACGCCAAGCGCGCCCTCACCGACGCCGCCGAGCTGTCCCGGGCGGTTCAGCGGGCCACCGAGCTGGTGGGGGACGACACGCTGATCATTGTCACCGCCGACCACAGCCACGTCTTCACCATGGCGGGATACCCGACGCGGGGCAACCCGATCCTGGGGCTCATGATCACCAACGACGACGACACCAGCCTGCCGGCCAAGGAGCCTTACAAAGCCCAGGACGGCAAGCCCTTCACGACCCTGGGCTACATGAACGGACCCGGAGCCGCCGAGAGCGGAGAGCGCGCCGACCTCACCAACGTGGACACCACCGCGGACGACTTCCAGCAGCAGGCCCTCGTGCCGCTGGGCTCCGAGACCCACGGCGGCGAGGACGTGGCCATCTATGCCCGCGGCCCGCACGCGTACCTGTTCCAGGGGACGATGGAGCAGAACGCGATCTACTTCGTCATGGCCCGGGCCCTGGGCTTCGAGAAGGGGAAGAGGCGATGATCGTCACGACCGACCACGGGCCGGTCCGCGAGCTGCGCCTGAACCGTCCACCGGTCAACGCCCTGAGCCCCGAGCTGATCGCCGCTCTCCAGGATGCCGTGACCCGCGCTCCGAACGAGGGAGCGCGGGCGCTGGTGATCTCCGGCTCGCCCGGGAGGTTTTCGGGAGGCCTGGACATCCCGGTCCTCGTCAACTTCGACCGCGCCGGGATGGAACGGCTCTGGGAGGCCCTCTACCGTCTCCTGCTCTCCCTGGCGGCCTCGCCGATCCCGATCGCCGCTGCGATCACCGGCCACAGCCCGGCGGGCGGCGCGGTCCTCGCCACCTACTGCGACTACCGGATTCAGGCGGAAGGCGAGTTCCGGATCGGCTTCAACGAGGTCCAGGTGGGCATCCCCATGCCCCCGGCCATCCTGCGCTGCATTGCCCGTCAGGTCGGTCCCCGCCAAGCCGAGCGGCTCTGCGGAGCCGGCGTGCTCATCCTCCCCGAAGAAGCCCGGCGCATCGGCCTCGTGGACGAGCTCGTGCCGCCGGACCGCGTCGTCGAGCGGGCGATCGAGTGGGCCAACGGCATGCTCGCCCTGCCACCGGTCGCCATGGCCCAGACCCGCAAAGCCGTCCGCGCCGACCTCGTCCGCCTGATGGAAGAAGGTCTCGCCACGGAAGGAGATCTCCTGCTGGACAACTGGTTCAGTGAGGAGAGTCAAACGACGCTCCGAGCGGTGGTGGAGCGGATGAAGCGGAAGTGAGGCGCTTCTCCGCGATCCACCGCTCCACCACCTCGCGCAGCATGCCGAGGGTGATGACACCGTTCTCCAGCACCCGGTCGTGGAACTCGCGGAGGTCGAAGCGGTCGCCGAGGGCCTGCCGGGCTCGATCGCGCAGAGCCAGGATCTCCTGCTCGCCGAGCCCGTAGGTCGTCATCTGGGCCGGCAGCACGTAGACCCGGTCCACGTAGCTGGCGGCCTGCTCCGGGCTCATGCCCCCCTGCTTGGACAGCGTGTACTCGATGGCCTGCTCCCGCGACCAGCCCAGCACGTGTAGGCCGGGATCGACGACCATGCCCCGCGGCAAGGCTGAGATCATGTAGAGACGGTTGAGGTCCGACGAGTAGAGGCCCATCTCGCCAGCCAGGGTCTCGGCGTAGCGCGCCCAGCCTTCCGCGAACCCCGTGCTCCACAGGTAGCGGGTGATGGGATGGGCTTCGGGGCGCTCCTGGGCGAGGGCGATCTGCAGGTGGTGCCCGGGCCAGGTCTCGTGGAAGGCCGCGGTCTCCGCCTGGCCCCGGTTCTGGTCCTCCGGGTTGTAGAGGTTGATCTGATAGGTGCCGGGGCGGCTGCCGTCCTCGGCGCCCGGGAGATATCGCGACGAGCCCCCCTTTTCCTGAAACTGCGGCTCCGGCTTGAGGACCACGTCGGCCTCAGGCAGCCGGCCGAACCACCCTCCGACCGCGGCACGTGCCCGCTCCACGGCCGCGCCGGAGTAGCTCAGGATCTCCTCCCGGGACGTGAACCGGCTCGCCTTGTCATCGCGGAGGCGCTGGCGGATCTCTGCCAGGTCGTCGGTCCCGTAGACCTTGCGTCCGATCTCCTTCATCCGGGCTTCGCGCTCCTCGATCATGCGCAGGCCGCGCTCATAGACCTCCCGGGGGGAGATCTCCACAGTCGTGTAGTGGCGCAGCGACGCCGCGTAGCACCGCTCGCCATCCGGGATGGCGGCGAGGGCCTGCTCCTCGCGGGCGGCGGCGAGGTACTCGTCCCGCAGATAGTCGCGATAGCGCCGGACGGCCGGTTGAATCCCGTCCCGCACCAACTCCTCCCAGGCCTTCTGGAAGGCGGGGTCCCCGTCGTGGGCCGCGGGACCGTAGAAAGGCGATTCCCGGACCGGCACGGCGAGCAGGGCGTCGAGCTGCTCGATCACGAGCCGGACGTTTCGCTTCGGGGTGCTGTACCCCAGGCGGACTCCCTCCCGGAGGTTCGCGATCTCGGTATCCAGGTAGCGCGGCAGGGTCCTCCAGCGCGCGAGCGCCTGGCTCCGGAGATCCAGCGTGCCCACCGGCTGCCCGGAGCCGAGCATTGCGATCTGGGTCTGCCAACCGGTCATCTGGTTGACCGGCCACAGCTCGTTGCGGCAGACGCGCAGCCCGCGCGACGCTTCGAGCGCTTCGCGGAGGAACCCATAGGTGACCCACTCCGGGCTGCCCCAGAGAGAGTCGGCGTCGATGTCCCCGAGCCGGGCCGCGAGGTCGTCCTCGACCTTGTGCCATGCCCGAAGGGCGGCCGGGGAGTTGTCCGTGAGCCGGTCGTGCCGGGCATCCGGGATGGAGAAGACGGTCGCGTTCTCGGGAAAGGCCGCGAGCCAGGCCTTCATGTACGCGTCGGCCAGTTCAGTGACCCGCGGCGGCGGGGATGCGGTTGTCGGCAAAAAGGGTGGCGCCACGGGACGGCTAGGTGTGCAGCACAGGGACAAGGCTAGAGGAAGGCAGAGCACGGCTCGCGCTGGTTGCATAGGCGCAAGGATACCTGAGCTGCACCCGTGGGGTCTTTTCTCGCTATCGGTCCTGATTCAGCGCAGCGAAATCCGGGTGATCGGGAAAAGGATGAACGATGATATTTGCGCCCGCACCGTGGTTTCTCACGATCAGGTAGATCTTTGCCTGAGAGATTCGCTGTTGAACGGCGCGTGCTCAAGAAGACATCGGAGTCTTACCAGCTCTGTTTCATTGCGGCGAAGTCCGGGTGATCAGGAAATGGATGAACGGAGATGTTCGCGGAGCTCCGGATGTTCAGCTTTCTGTAGAACATGGGATGGACTAGGCAATCGTCCTGCTCGTGCAGGAAGAGCCTGTCCTGCATGGCGAACTCGAAGTCCGCCTCGACAATCCCCGTCCTCTCGTCCCGCTCCTCCCTCTTTCTTCCGACGACACCGAGTTCCGCAACGATCTGGCGGAATCGGATAGGGGAATACTCGTTTCGCCAGAACTTGGCTGTGCGGTGTGCGACTCTGTCCAATTCGTTTCCCTTGAACTCCATAGGGAACCCGCTGAGGGCCGAGATTATGTCTCCAACCTGCGGATAGATCTCTCGATAGGAGTTGATGAGCTCTTCCGCCAGCTCGAGCTCCATGGCTCTCACGGCATCCCGGATTACATCTGGGGGGAAGTGGGGGAAGGTTTCCTTGTCTATTGCCATTTCCGCAATCTTGTTGCAGATCATGATTACCTGTCGAGGACGCAGCTGAGTGTGCCTTAGGATATAAGGCAGAGTCCTCTCCGAGATCCCCTTCCTATTCTCGATAGCTTCACCGAAGTAAGGGACCCAAAGCTTCTTGTGAACATCAGTGAAGTTGTCCCAGTCGATCTCCTCTTCCCTCAATCCGGTAAGGTCCTCGTGGCGCAGGTACTTGAAGAACCGCCAGCACACGAGCCTGATCAGGTCCTTAGGCCGCCAGTGCAGGAACAGAGGATCGCAGACGTACTTGGCCGTATTGGTAATAAATGATTCCTTCAGGTGCGGAAAGATCTCATCGGTGATGAACGCCTTAACGTGCACGCCTCGCCGGACATGACGTACATTGAACGTGCAGACACCCTGGACCAGGGCCGCGGCGATGCGCATCTCCTCCTCGTTGCCAAGCCGGTACTGTTCCTTGGAGTCGATCGTGAGGATAATCGGCCGTTTCCTTGCCCTTTCCAGCACGGCCTCTTGGGCCGCCACGAAGCTGGATTCCGACAGTCGGGACTGGATGAAGGTCGCAATTCCGTTTCCGCCGCCTGGCGTCTGAGTCTGGTTGATGCTCCTAAGCAGGAGGGTAAGGAAGTTGGGCACGGGATCTCCGCCGGGGTTTAGCCAACTGGATTTCTTGATGCGCACGTCTTCATTGCCGAGTTGCCGGAAGATCGCCTGCCATATACAGAAGGTCCATAGATCGGAGAGGCTCTCGGTGATCCCCACCCGATAGGTCGTCATCTCCTCCGCAATGCGAAAGAACTCCTCGTTGTACGCCTCGGTCTCGCCAATGTGGATGCAAGTCGCGTTGGGAATGGCGGGCTGAAATTTGAAGTACTCCGCCAACGAGGACTTTCCGCACCCGCGGCGGCCCACGATCAGGTAGGTTTTCGGCTTGAGGGACTCGTTGTTGAAGGGTGCGTGCTCGAAGAAGTACTCGCTCCAATCCTCACCGAGCGCGTTCTTCTCTCTCTCGAAGCTTCTTTCACCGAAGGGACTGATGGGATTCATCACAGTCTCCGAGGAGGTCTAGAGCATAAGGCATCTCTAAAAGAATAGATGCCAGAGAGGGCGCCGTCAAGGATTCAGAGCCGGCATCGCGTCAGATCCCAAGATCTCGGATTGGAGTTGACCCGGTTTCGTGGACTCGTCATCCTTAGGGATAAGGAGTTGCGCGATGGCAAGAGGTAGACCCCCGTATTCTTCTGAGTTCCGGCGCCAGATGGTAGAGCTGGTGCGGTCCGG
>Ga0190265_10002471_pt1 | contig 12398 bp, 8 predicted proteins | sample Popmic124T_FD_133135 | JGI IMG/M metagenome (GOLD analysis project Ga0190265, IMG submission 133135) | Populus adjacent soil microbial communities from riparian zone of Indian Creek, Utah, USA - 124 T | ecosystem: Environmental > Terrestrial > Soil > Riparian zone | place: USA: Utah | collected... | reverse complement strand
TCGGGCGCCGGCCAGGCCGCGCGGATCGTTGTCCGCCGCAACGTCTTCCACGAGTGCGGCCTGCCGGCGAACGGCAACAAGGACCACGCGATCTACGCCCAGAACACCCTCGACGGCGAGATCGTGGAGAACGTGTTCTGGAACAGCGCCGCGTATGCGATCCAGCTGTACCCGAACGCGCAGCGCACGCGCTTCGCCCGCAACATCGTCGACGGCGACTCGCCCTCGATCCGCGGCGGCGTCGTCTTCGGCGGCGACACCGCGCACGCCTCGAGCAACAACGTCGTCGAGAACAACGTGCTGACGTACGCGGCGACGTACAACATCACCTCGACGTGGAGCGGCAGCGTCGGCTCCGGCAACGTCGCCCGCAACAACTGCGTCTGGGGCGGGAAGGCGGGCAACATCTACACCGGCGGCGGCGGCTTCACGGCGTCGAGCAACACGACCGCCGACCCGCTGTTCCTGAACCGAAGCGCCCGCAACTACGGGCTCGCGCTGACGAGTCCCTGCCTCTCCCTCCTCGGCTAGCAACGCGCTGGCGGCTGACACTCGGCGGCGCTCCCTCCCCGGGAGCGCCGCCTCGCTCCTCGTGGGGGTCGTCTCTCACCGATTGAGGGCGATCCCCTAGCCGTATGGTTAGGTGCGGTTACGGCCTCCGTCGGCTTTGATGGAGATGTGCGGCGGGGTATGCCAAGAGGAAACGCGCGGCTGCGTCCGCGGACGGCTGCGCCCCTGCTCGTCGCAGCTGCCGCGCTTGCGCTGTCGGTGACGGCGGGAGCGGCGTCGGCGACACCCGCGGACACGAGCGCCGAGTCTCTCGAGCAGCTCCTCTCGTTCGGGCCGGGCCTCTCCTCCACCGAGGTGCTCGTCGCGAGCACCGCCGAGGAGGTGCAGGGCACGCTCGTGCAGACGATCCAGACGTCGGCGTACTCGCCGTCGAGCCCGGATCCGTCCGCCATCGTGTACATCGGCGAGACGGATCGCTTCCTCATCGGCGACTCCGAGGTCGACGAGATGCCCCTCTACCAGGGCTCGAACCTCTTCACCGCGACGCGAGCGGGCTCAGGTGCCGGCACGGGCACGACCCTCGCCTTCAGCCGTGAGCCGACGGGCATCGGCTACAACCCGGCCGACCGGACGCTGTACGTGGCCGACGACGACGCCGACCGGGTCTCGGTCGTGCGCCCGGGCGTGGACGGCGTACACGGCACACCAGACGACGTGTGGACGCGGTTCAGCGTCGGGGTGCACGGCATCACCGACGCAGAGGGCGTGGCCTACGACACCACGAACGGCCACCTCTTCATCTGCGACGGCGTCGGCACCGAGATCTACGAGCTCGACCCCGTCAACGGCGTCTTCGGCGACGCAGGCGACGTCGTGACGCACTTCGACATCGGTGCCGCCGGGCCGCGAGACTGCGAAGGAGTCGCGTTCGATCCGGTACGCGACACGCTGCTGGCGGTCGACCCCGCCACGAAGAGGATCTACGAGTTCACGAAGGCCGGTGCGCTCACCCGCACCATCGCCCTCGCAGCGATCACGACGGTCAAGCCGCTCATCGCGGACGTGGCGCTCGCTCCCTCCTCCGATCCTTCCGATCATCCGAGCCAGATGAACTTCTGGATCGTCGACCGGCACGTCGACAACAACACCGACCCGAGCGAGAACGACGGTCTCCTCTACGAGGTCTCCGTGCCCTCGGGCACCACCCCGCCGCCCGACACGACGCCGCCGACGGTCGCCGTGAGCGCGCCGAGCTCCGGTGCGACCGTGCTCGGGACGGTCACGGTCACCGCGTCCGCGTCGGACAACGACGCCGTCGCGTCCGTACAGTTCCGCGTCGACGGCAACCCGATCGCCACCGATTCGAGCGGCGCTGACGGCTGGTCGGTGCCGTGGAACACGACGACGGCTGCTGACGGGTCGCACGACCTCACCGCGGTCGCCGTTGACCGCAGCAACAACTCGGCCACCTCGGCGGGAGTGCAGGTGACGGTCGACAACCCGTCCACGCTGACGCTCTCGGTGCCGCTCCGGGTGGGCTCGGACGACGCGGACGAGGTGCAAAACGGCGCCGTGGCCAACACCAAGGGCGACGTCGAGCTCGGCTCCGACCTCGGCGTGCCGACCACGATCGGCCTCCGCTTCTCGAACGTGGCCATCCAGAAGGGCGCGACGATCGTGAACGCGTCGGTGCAGTTCACCACCGACGAGGTCAGCAAGAACGCCTCGAGCCTCGTCTTCCGGGCGCAGGCGGCCGACAACGCTCTCGCGTTCACCACCGCCGCCTTCGGCATCTCCTCCCGTCCCCGCACCACCGCCTCCGCCACCTGGGCGGCGCCCGAGTGGCTCGTCTTCGGCGAGGCCGGGCCGCGCCAGCGCACGGTCAACCTGAGCGCGGTCGTGCAGGAGGTCGTCAACCGCGCCGGCTGGGCCAGCGGCAACGCTCTTGCCCTCATCGTCACCGGCACGGGTCGCCGCACCGCTGAATCCTTCGAAGGCGGCTCCCCCGCCGTCCTCCACCTCGAGTACACGCTCACGGCGGACTCGCAGGCGCCATCGGTGGCGCTGACGGCTCCGACCGCGGGTGCAACCGTCACGGGGAGCGTGAACCTGACCGCCTCGGCTTCCGACAACGTCGGCGTCGCGTCCGTCGAGTTCCGCGTTGGCGGCAACACGATCGCAACGGACACGAACGGCGCCGACGGCTGGTCGGTGTCGTGGGACTCGACGTCGGTCGCAAACGGCAACCACAGTCTCACCGCGGTCGCCCGCGATCCGAGCGGGAACTCGACGACCTCGACGGCCGTCGGCGTCCTCGTGAGCAACGCACCGCCCCCGGCGACGGTGACGCTCACCGTGCCGCTTCGCGCAGGCACGGACGACGCGGACGAGGTGCAGAACGGCGCGGTCGCCAACACCAAGGGCGACGTCGAGCTCGGCTCCGACCTCGGCGTACCGACCACGATCGGACTCCGCTTCTCCAACCTCGCGGTGCCGACCGGCGCGACCATCATCAGCGCCTCGGTGCAGTTCACCACCGACGAGAAGAGCAAGAACCCGTCGAGCCTCGTCTTCCGGGCGCAGGCGGCCGACAACGCTCTCGCGTTCACCACCACCGCCTTCGGCATCTCCTCCCGCCCCCGCACCACCGCCTCCGCCACGTGGGCGGCACCCGAGTGGCTCGTCTTCGGCGAGGCCGGCCCACGCCAGCGCACCGTCAACCTGAGCGCGGTCGTGCAGGAGGTCGTCAACCGCACCGGCTGGGCCAGCGGCAACGCCCTCGCCCTCATCGTCACCGGCACCGGCCGTCGCACCGCCGAGGCCTTCGAAGGCGGCTCCCCCGCCGTCCTCCATCTCGAGTACGCGACGCCCTGAGCCGCGCTACGGGCGCGCGGCGACCTGACGCGCACGGCCCCAGACTCGCGCCCGCTGCGACCGGGAGAGTCCCGCGAAGAACGATGTGACGCCCAGGACGGCGAGCGTTGCGACGGATGCCCCCAGGAAGGGCAGCCACGCGTCGACCTCGGCCGACGGCGCCACAGCCGCAGCCGCCGCGAGAAGGCCCGCGGCGACGACAATGGGACGTAGCGCTCCTCGCACCTGCCCGCGCAGCGGTAGACCGAGGGCACGGCACACGAGCCAGGGATAGGCGACGGAGAGAAGCGAGCGCCCGGCGAGGAAGCCGACGGCGAGACCTGTGATCCCGAGCTCGAAGACGCTGACCAGCACGACGGCGAGCGCGATCGCGAGCAGCGCCGAGAGGAAGCCGAGCGTCACCTTTGCGCGCAGGTCGAGCGTCAGGTCGATGATGCTCGCGTCGTTCCGGATGAACGCGAACTGGATCACGAGCAGGACGATCAACACCGTCTCGGTCACGCCGGGGTAGTAGCGCTCGCCCACCCACAGCGTCAGGAACGACTCCTGCCAGACGACGAACGCCGCGCCGGCCGACGTGGCGAGGAGCCACGTGAACGCCATCGACTCGGACCGGACCGCGCCGGCGCGACCCGTCTGGCGCGCTCCGATGAGCCCGCCCAGCCCGGGCATGACGGCGGAGATGGCTATCGCGACTGCGCTGAAGATCGCCTCCGGGACATACCGCGAGAGCGTGTAGACCGTCACGAGCTCTGCGGAAGCGGCGATGCCGAGCACGACCACGTCACTCCCGCGCATGAGCTGCATGACGAGGTTCCAAAGGAGGAACCAGGCGCTCAGGCGGACGAACCAGCCGATCGCCCGGAAGGGAGGCCGTGAGACGCCGAACCAGTGGACATGGCGGCGCGCGACCCACAGGTAGAGCAGGCCGCTCATGACCGTGGTGGCGACGACAGCCGCCGCGACGCCGACGAGCCCGCCGCCGAGGAGCACCACGACCGCCATCAGGACTCCTCCCGCAACCACGACGACGACCGAGAGCCCCATGCGCTTGTAGCCGAGGTTCTCGCCTTGGACGACCGACTGCGGGATCGTCAGGAGGTTCGTCACGATCAGGTCGAGGACGAGCAGAGCGGCCGCCACGCGCACCGTCAGGTGCAGGCTCTCCGGGACGTCCAGCAGCAGTGGCGCGAACCACGCCAAGGCGCCGCCGCAGACGGCGAGGAGCGGGAGGAAGAGCAGCCAGACGGCGATCGCACTGCCGACCTGGATCCGCTTCTCGTCGTACGCCTCCGAGTGCTGGTCCCGGGCGATCGTCCACTTCAGCGCCTGGCTCGGCCTTCCACCTGCGGGGGTCGAGTAGGCGACCAGGCGACCGAGCACCTGATACACGCCGAACGCGAAGTCGCCGAGGCGCGAGACGAGGACGGGATTGACGAGCAGGCCGACCACGATGCGCGCCGTGTAGTCGAGGAACGAGGCGGCGACGTTCAGCGAGGCCTTGCGGGCGAGCGTGTCGTCGGCGCGGAGGCGCGCGAACCGGCGCCGACGGCCTCGCTCCGGCGCCTGCGCCACGCGCGGCCGGTCAGGCGCTCGCGGCGGGCGCGCGGCGCCCGTCCGCGGCGCCCCCGTCGGCCCCGACGAGAGCGTCGATCCGGGCGCGGATGCGCTCAGCCGCCTCGTCGGCGCTCAGGCGGCCGGTGTCGACCTGCAGGACCGCCGGGCCCGGCTCGTGCTCGCCGAGCCTCGTCAACGTGCTTTCGTACACGGCTCGGGTATTCGCGAGGAAGGCGAGCGCATCCTCCCTCTCACGCCCTTGCAGCCGGTGGAACTTTGGACGGCTCTGGATGCGTTCGAGCAGCACCTCGTCGGGGGCGTCGAGCCACACGACCAGGTCAAGCCGCTCCCGCCAGGTCGCGAACGCCGCCTCCCACCAGTCGGCGAGCCGGGGGTCGACGAGGTTCGGCCGCGTGAGCGAGTAGATCGGGCCCTGGTCGACGAGAACGACGCGGCGCCCGTCACCGGCGGCGAAGACCTCCGGGAGCGCACCGAGGTACGCCATCATCCGGATCTGGTCAACGGGACGCTGAAAGTCCACGGCCCGGCGCCGCGCCAGCGTCGCAAGCGCCCTCAGCGTGTGCCGCGCCAGCACCCACGTGTACGGCCGCTTTCGCAGCAGCGGCATCGGCTCGAGATCCCTGTAGCGCTCGAGGAGCGTCCGCTGGAGCGTGCTCTTGCCCGCTCCGGCCCGCCCCACGAGCTCGACCAGCAGGGGGGCCCCACGGCCGCCCTCCGGCGGGCCGGCGCTCACAGCTCCGCCCAGACGAGCGCCTTCGCCGCTGCGATCACCTCCGACTGCGGCCGGCCGGCATCGAGGACGTGCGCGCCCGCGGCCTCCCAGTCGACGTCCCAGATCTCGCCCCACCGCGCCCGCACGAAGTCCGGGGCCTCCTCCGGCTTCCGTTCCACCGCCACCTCCGGGTCGACGCGGAGCACGACGAGCAGTTCGGGCTTGCCGATCCTCCGGTAGTAGCGGGCTTCCAGCGCGCCGAGCCGCCCCTTCCCCACGCGCGGCGAGTCCATCAGCCGGAGCTGGGTCAGCGGGAACCTGTCGCTCAGGACGACGACGCCGTTCGTTGCGGCGCGGCGGGCGAGGCGATAGGTGCGATAGCGGTCGCGGGCGAGAGCGACTGCGAGCGCCGACTGGCCGCCCGGCCGCCAGTCCGGGCCGCGCCTCAGCCGGCCGCTGAGGACGAGACCGAGCGCATTCCGGCCTCGGACCGAAAGCCGTACGGCCCGCGTCGGCCACGAGGGCCGCGGACGTCCCAGGTGCACGCGCTGTACCTCGAAGCTCCGTCCCAGCCACTCGTGCAGGGCCGATACGACCGTCGACTTCCCCGCGCCGTCCGCGCCGACGAGGGCGACGAGGGCGCCACCGCGGGCGAACCGCTTGCGCGGCGCCCGGCGCGACGTCAGGCGCCGCGTCGTTCCGACGCCGCGGCGCCAGAGCTTGAGCGTGACGTCCGCCGGCCGCGAGCGGCGCGCGTACGGCTCCGCCGCGGCGAGCAGGTGCGCGCCGGCGCGAACCTGCTCGAGCCGGCTGCGGCCCGGCTCGAGCGCGCGCACGCACGCGTCGAACAGCTGACGGGAGATGGTGGGGAACAGCAGCTCGAGCACCTGCCCCGCGCGCTCGGTGGACGCCCGGGCCAGCAGGTCGTCGAGCTCCGCGCGGGCCGACTGCGAGACGCGAGCGTTGCTCGAGATGACCGCGTCCCACGTCAGATGCTTCAGCGTGAGGCGTAGAACGAGTAGGACGAGCTCGAGCTCGGGCGCGGGCACGGGCAGCTCGCCTGCGTCCGCCGAGTCGAGAAAGGCGTCCTCGAGCGGGAAGCGGTAGTTCTTCGTGAGGTCGTCGCCGACGACGAGCTGCGAGTGCGCGTGGACGTGCACGAGCCGGTCGGCGGCCACGTCGTAGCCGTAGTAGCTCGTCACACCCGGAAGCGCTCGCGGGCTGTCGACGAGCTTGAAGCCGGCTCGCTGCACCGTCGCGGCGAACAGCGTCCAGTGGCGCCGCCGGACGAGCAGGTCGAGGTCGTTCTCGCCGGAGAGGGAGCGGTCGAGGAAGGCGTTGCTCTTCCAGTGGCAGTAGTCGACGCCCTCCGCCGACAGCGCGGCGCACAGCTCGCGCACGATGGGAATCGCCGCGCGATCGCCCGCCCGTGGGTCCGCCACGATCACCGGGCCGCAGCCCGGGAGCCCCGCCGCCGTCGACTCATGCCTGCGACGCCGCCAGCGTGCGTGCGTGCTCGACCTGACGCGTCAGGCCCGACTCGAGCCCGGCGGACGGGGCGTAGTCCAGGTCGGCACGCGCCGCGGAGACGTCGGCACCGGTACGCCGTGGGTCGCCGGGAAACGGCTCCAGATGGAGCCGCTGAACCGCGCGGCCGAAAATCCGCTCGAGTGTTTCGACCACCTCGAGCACCGTTGCCTGGCAGCCGCCTGCGATGTTGTAGACGTGCCCGGGCGCGCCCTGCTCGCCGGCCGCGATCGTCGCCGCGACAGCATCCGCGACGTACGTGAAGTCGCGACTCTGGCCGCCGTCGCCGATGATCGTGAGCGGCTGATCGGCGAGCGCCGCCGCGATGAAGCGGCTGAACGCCATGTCCGGCCGCTGCCGCGGCCCGAAGATCGTGAAGTAGCGCAGCGCCACCGTCGGGACGCCGAACGCCTCGTGGTAGAGGGCGCAGAGGTGCTCGGCCGCGAGCTTCGTGACGCCGTACGGCGACAGGGGTCGCGGGCGGTCGCCTTCGCTCGTCGGGAACCTCTCGGCCTGGCCGTAGATCGACGACGACGACGCGAGGACGAAACGCTGTAGCGAGGCGCCGCGAGCAGCTTCGAGGAGCCTCTGCGTCGTCAGGACGTTCTGCGTGAGGTAGACGTCGAACTCGTCGCCCCAGCTGGCGCGGACTCCCGGCTGGCCGGCGAGGTGGAAGACGACGTCGACGCCCGCGAGCAACCCGGCGGGCTCGACCTCGTTCAGGTCGGCCTCGAGGAACGTGAACGCGTCGTGCTCCCCGATGACGGCGACGTTGTCGCGCTTGCGAGCGGCGCTGTAGTAGTCCGAGAAGCAGTCGACCCCCGTGACGGTGTCACCGCGGGCCAGCAACTCCTCGACGAGGAACGAGCCGACGAAGCCCGCCGCGCCCGTCACGAGAGCACGCAAACACCACCTCCCCTTCGCCAATTGTCCCGCGGAATGATAGCCTCGGGCTCTCGCACGACCCCCGTTTTGCCCGGCTTGCCGGCTGCTCCAGGTTTTCGCGGTTGTTGCCGATAAGCCCCATAGCTCATGCGGCTCTCGCCCGTCACCCGCCCCTGCGGCCGGAAGCGCGTGGCCGCGGCCAGCCGACTCGGCCTGGTCGCCCTCGCCGCTGCGATCGTTTCCTCGTCCGGCCTGCTGACGGCCGGCCGAGCGGGCGACGAGGCGATTGCGGCCACTCCTGACGCCGTCTGCGACCTCTACGCGGCTCCGTCGGGCCGCAACGGCGGCCGCGGCACGGCCGAGAAACCGTTCCGGACGGCCCAGCGGCTCGCCGACGCGCTCCGCCCCGGACAGGTCGGGTGCCTCCGCAGTGGCACGTACAAGGAGTCTTGGGACGGCTACGTGCTCGACCTCGACCGCGGCGGCAAGCCCGGCCGGACGATCCGAATTCGGAGCGCCCCTCGTGAGCGAGCGAGGCTGGTCGGCACTGTTCACATCCCGGACGAGGCCGACCACATCGTCCTGTCGCACCTCGCGTTCGAAGGGACCGGCGCCCACAACACGATCAAGATCTACTCGAGCGCCGTGATCCTCGAAGACAACGACATCACGAACGCCGGCCGCGGCAAGAGCTGCCTCATGCTCGGCAACGTCTCGCACGACCTCGTCGCCGCCGAGACCATCGTTCGCAGAAACCGCTTCCATGACTGCGGCAGCACCGAGCACGACAACAAAGATCACGCCATCTACATCTCGAACGCCCGTGCCACGAAGATCCTCCACAACGTCTTCTGGAACACGGCCGGCTACACGATTCACATGTACCCGGACTCCCGGGATTCCCGCGTGGCGTACAACGTCATCGACGGCGGCTCGCCGTCCGTCCGCGGCGGCGTGATCTTCGCCGGCGACGACGACAACGCCTCCAGCGGCAACGTCATCGAGCACAACGTCGTCGCCTATGCGGAGACCTCCAACATCACCTCGGACTGGAACGGCCCCACGGGCAAGGGCAACGTCGTCCGCCGCAACTGCCTCTGGTCCGGCAAGAACCGCGACATCGACGACTCGCAGGGCGGGTTCGTCGTCGCCGCCAACCTCGTCGCGCCGCCGCGGTTCGTGAACCGAGCGCAGCACGACTACCGCCTTCGCAACGGCTCCCGTTGCCTCGGCGTCCTCGGCCGCGTCGCCGCGGCACGCGTCGGCATAGTCGCCCGTCCTTGACGGCCGCCTCGCGCTCGCGGACGCCTCCGTAGGATGAGGCTGTCCGGTGCTGCACGAGGTCGCCATCTACTCCGCGTCGTCGGGCGGCAGCCCAGGCTCTTACAACCGCGGCGCGGTCCACGAGGGCGGCGCCGAACGTCAGATGGCGCTGCTGGCCCGTGGGCTCAGCGACCGCGGCTACCGGGTCGCGCACATCATCTTCACGCCTGAGGAGCCGATCGAGCTCGACTACCCGCTGACGCTCGTCCTCCGGCCGTCACGCGCCAAGGGGAGCTCCCGCGGCATCAAGGGCGTGCGGGAGGTCGCAGCCGTCGTGCGGGCCCTCCGTGCCGCGGACGCCGGAGTCACGGTCGTGCGGTCGGCGAGCCCGGCCGTCGCTTTCGTCGGTCTGTACTGCAAGCTGCGGCGCCGGGCGTTCGTCTTCTCGTGCTCCAACGTCTCCGACCTCACCCTCGAGCAGATGGAGACGCGCTGGAAGGCGTTCGTCTCCCGGCTCGGGATCCGCCTCGCCGACGCCGTCGTCGTGCAGTCCGACGACCAGCGGGCCCTCGCCCAGCGCCATCTCCCCCGTCTCCGGCGGGTCGAGCGCATCCCGAGCTTCGCGGTCGTCGACGACGTCGCCGTGGACGGCGCGGCGCCTCCTGACGCGTTCCTCTGGTTCGGCCGCTGCGTCCCGGAGAAGCGGCCCCTGCAGTACCTCGAGCTCGCTCGCAGCCTGCCCGAGGCCCGCTTCCTGATGATCCCGGCGCGTATCAAGTCCCAGCGTCCGCTCTTCGAGCAGCTGGGAGCCGAGGCGGCCGGCGTGCCGAACCTCGAGCTGCTCGAGCTGCGCCCCCGCACCGAGCTCCAGGAGCTCGTGGCACGGTCGGTCGCGGTCGTGAACACCTCGACGCTCGAGGGGATGCCCAACGCGTTCCTGGAGTCATGGGCACGCGGCGTCCCGGTCCTGACGCTCGAGTTCGACCCCGACCGCATCGTCGAGCGGATGCGGCTCGGGGTCGCGGCGGGAGGCTCCTGGGAGCGTTTCGTCGTCGGGGCCCGTCAGCTCTGGAACGCCCGCGGCGACGCTGATCGCGGCGAGCTGGCCGCACGCGTGCGCGCGCACGTGGTGGAGGAGCACGCCCCGCCGGCCGTCGCGGCCCGCTGGGGCACGCTCGTCGACGAGCTGCTGGGCCGCTAGGCGCTCTTCCGCCAGCGGCTGCGCGCGGCCTCGCGCACGCCCAGCGCCGCTCTGACTGCCGCGACGGCCGCAGCGCCGGCGGCTCCGCGCGAGACGACGATGCTCTCGAGGCCGGGGTCCTCGCCGGTGAACCGATACTTGTAGCTCTCTCCCCCGCGGAGGAACCGGTACTCGGTCACGCCGTCGACGAGCGCCTCACGGACGGTGTGGATCATGAGGACGAGCCCGACCGACGCTCGATCCCAGCGCGGGTCGCGTCCCATCTGGTAGTAGCACTCGGCGTCGGCGAAGCGGAGGCCGTACCACGCCGCCGCGGGGGCGCCGTCGAGCTCGAGTGTCCAGAGGCGGGCCCAGCCGCGGTCGAACGCGAGTGCCGCGAACTCGCGGTGGAAGTGCTCCCGCCGCCCGAAGTTCGTCTCGGTCGACGACCATCGCGCGCGGTGCAGGGCGAAGAGCGCGTCGAGGCCGTGCTCGAGCTCGGCCCTCGTCGACGCGAGACTGAACTTGACGTCGTGCGCCCTGCCGAGACGCCGCTCGAGCCGGCGGCTCTGCTGGCGGAAGTTGGCCGACTGGCCCTGCAGGTACTCGTCCCAGCTCCGGCCGCCGAAGCGGAGGATCGGGCTGCCCTCGCGCGCCAGCTGTCGCCCGCCCAGCCGGTCGTTCCAGCCCTCATCGCGAGGGAGGTGCTCCGCGACGACGAGCGCCGCTCGCGCTTCGCCGACGACGCGCCGCAACGCCGCCGCCACCGCCTCTCGCCCGTCGGGCGACGCGAGCGGGCCGAGCTGGTCGCCGGCACCGTGGCCGAGGAAACGCAGCACCCGTAGCGGCCGCGTCCGCCACAGGTAGAGGGGCAGCAACCCCACCAGTTCGCCGTCCGCGGAGCGCACCTCGTAGGCGTGGAGGGCGTTGCCGGAACCGAACCAGCGCCACCACGACGACAGGAAATCGGGCGTCTCGAAGACGTTGCGGCCGCGCAGCGCGAGGTCGGACCACGCGCCGCTCCCGTCGGCGAGCGATTCGAGCCGCTCGAGCCGCGTCGCAGTGGGCGCCGCGTAGGTCGTCAACGGACGGCACCGCGAGCGCACGCCGGCGGCGGCGCGCAGGCCGCGGTGAGCTCTTCCCACTCGGACGCCACCGCCTCGACCTCTTCGTGCAGCTCGTGCGCGTACGTCCCTCCTGCTACGAGGCGGGTCACTCACGCAGTCTAGGCCGACAGACGACTGCGGACGAGACGGCAACGCGCGCCACGGGTGCGCGCCGCCCCGCGCCGGCATCCGCAAGCGGCTCGGCCCGAGAGCGCCTTCGTCTCGACGCTTCGCAGGCGATCAGCCTGCCGACTCGTCATGCTCTCTGCGTGCCGCCTCGGGAACGAGTCCTCATCTCTGGAGAGGAGCTAACAGGCGGGCTCGCAGCCGTCCGGGCGCTGCACGCCGGAGGCTACGACCCGTGGGTTGCGCTGACGAGGCCGAATTCGCCCGCCGCGCGATCTCGATCGTGCAAGGGAATCGTCGAGGCACCAGACCCCGCCTGGGATCCCGGAGCGTTTGTCGATGTGCTCGTCCGTGCCTCTGAACGATTCCAGATCGCTGCTGTCCTGCCGGGCTCGGAGGACGCACTTCTCGCGCTTGCTGCCAGGAAGGAGAGCTTCGCGGCTGGGGTGGCCGTCGGGTGCGACGACATCGACACGGTAGAGCGTGCGTTGACGAAGCCTGTCCTGCACACGCTCGCCGCACAATCTGGACTGACGTCGCTCCCATCAGTCCTTGTTCGTGGAGGTGAAGCCCGAGGTGCGACGCCAGATGTGACGTACCCAGCCGTCCTGAAGCCTGCCCGCACCAAGACGGTGGC
>Ga0190265_10002470_pt1 | contig 12398 bp, 11 predicted proteins | sample Popmic124T_FD_133135 | JGI IMG/M metagenome (GOLD analysis project Ga0190265, IMG submission 133135) | Populus adjacent soil microbial communities from riparian zone of Indian Creek, Utah, USA - 124 T | ecosystem: Environmental > Terrestrial > Soil > Riparian zone | place: USA: Utah | collected... | reverse complement strand
TGCGCGGCGACCTCGCTGCCGCGCGTGCGGTGGCGTCGGTCGTGCGGGAGTCGGGCGGCGGCTTCCCGGGTGTTCGCGCGCTCGGCCTGATCCTGCCGCACGCGGGCTACGTCCAGGTGTCGATGAACGTCGAGGACTGGGAGGCCGCGGCGCTGCACGAGATCGTGGATCGGGTCGAGGCCGAGGCGCGTGCGCACGGCGCCGAGGTGATGGGATCCGAGCTCGTCGGCCTCATGCCTGCGGGCGCTGCCGTAGCTGCGGCCGGAGAGATGCTTCGCATCGACGGCTTCGATGCCTCACACGTCCTCGAGCTACGGCTGCTGCAGAGCGACTGACGCGCGTGATCGCGGAGTCGCCCGAGGAGTTCGCGGCCGCGGTGCGCGCGCATCGCCTCGATGGTGTCGGGCTCGACCGGGAGGCGGTTGCGCGGGCCGGCGCTGCGCTCGCCGCGGCCGGCCTGCTCGTCGTGGGGGAGGCGCACGGCGTGCGGGAGACCCCGAACGTCCTCTACGCGCTGACTCGTGCGCTCGGGTCGCGAGCAGTCGCGTTCGAGTGGTCGCACGAGGAGCTGGACTCGCCCGTTCAGGCGTTCATGCAGAATGGCTCATTCGACTTCGAACGCCTCTGGACGCTGCCTGCGCCGGCGGAGCTCTTCTGCGGCGACGGGCGCGTCACGGCCGGGCATTTCGCGCTCCTGCGGCGGCTGCGGGACGAGCGACGGGTCGAGCACGTGGTCCTCTTCGATCGGCTCGATCCTGAGCCGCCGCCAGCCGATCCGTCCGCACGCGAGCGCGAGCTCGCCGACCGGCTGCTGGCGGAGTGGGACGATCGTTTGCCGCTGCTCGTCCTCACCGGGGCCGGCCACGCGCGGCTCGACCGCGCCGGGACGATGGCGTCGTGGGTCGCACGGCAGCGGCCGGGGCTCGAGGCGGCGATGATCGACTACGAGCGGGGCCAAGGCTGGTTCCACGGGCCGTACGACCTCTCCGGCCCGATGCCGCCGGCGGCGATCTCGCTCGGTGTGCCGACGGGGACGCCGGCCGTCGTGCCCGGTCGCGTCCGGGACGCCTAGACTCGTTGCCGTGATCGCGAGTCACGCGCTGACGGGTGACGGCCTCCGCGTGGCCGACGTGTGGGAGGTCGCGGTCGGCGGCGCGCCCGTGGCGCTCGCCGACGAGGCGCGGGAGAACATGCGCGCCGCGCGCGAGCTCGTCGACCGCGTCGCGCGGGACGACCACACCTACGGCGTCAACACCGGCTTCGGGCGCTTCGTGTCGCGCTCGATCCCGCTCGAGCAGGCGGAGGAGCTCCAGCTGCGCCTCCTGCGCAGCCACGCCTGCGGGGTGGGCGAGACGTACCCGCGCGAGGTGGTGCGCGGTGCGATGCTGCTGCGCGCGAACGCGCTCGCGAAGGGGTATTCGGGCGCGCGCGCCGAGTTGGTCGAGTTGCTCATCGAGTGCCTGAACCGTGGCGTCCTGCCGCATGTGCCCTCGCGCGGGTCGGTTGGAGCCAGCGGCGACCTCGCTCCGCTCGCGCACCTCGCCCTGCCGCTCGTCGGCGAGGGGAAGGCGTGGGTGGAGGGCTCGCTACTCCCCGGCGACGAGGCGCTGCGGAGCGTCGGGCTCGAGCCGATTCGGCTCGCCGCGAAGGAAGGGCTCTCGCTCGTCAACGGGACGCAGTTCATGGCGTCGATGGGGGCGCTCGCACTCGTCCGCGCCTGGCGGCTCGCGCGCACCGCCGACCTCGCATGCGCGCTCTCGCTCGAGGCGCTCCAGGGCTCGAAGACGAGCTTCCATCCCGCCATCCACGAGGCACGGCCGCTGCGCGGCCAGCGCGAGTCGGCGGCGAACGTCCTGCGCCTGCTCGAAGGCTCCGCGATCATCGAGTCCCACCGCTGGTGCGACAAGGTGCAGGACGCCTACTCGCTCCGCTGCGCGCCCCAGGTCCACGGCGCCGTACGCGACCTGCTCGCCTATGCCGAGGCCACGGTCGCCGTCGAGGTCAACGCCGCGACGGACAACCCGCTCGTCCTTGTCGGCGAGGGCCTTGTCGTCTCGAACGGCAACTTCCATGGGCAGCCTCTCGCGTTTGCGCTCGATGGGATCGCGATGGCCGTGGCCGAGCTCGCCAGCATCTCCGAGCGCAGGGTGGAGCGGCTCGTCAACCCGTCGCTGTCGGAGGGGCTCCCGCCGTTCCTGACGGTCGAGGGCGGCTTGAACAGCGGCTTCATGATCCCGCAGTACGTGGCGGCGTCGCTCGTCTCGGAGAACAAGGTGCTCGCGCATCCGGCGAGCGTCGACTCGATCCCGACGAGCGCCGGCCAGGAGGATCACGTCTCGATGGGAAACACCGCCGGCTTGAAGGCGCTGCAGGTGCTCGCGAATGCCGAGCGGGCGCTCGCGATCGAGCTCCTCGCGGGGGCGCAGGCGATCGAGTTCCTGGCGCCGCTCGAGCCTGGGCCTGGCGTGCGCGCGACGCACGACGCGATCCGGGAGCTCTCCGAGCGGCTGCGCGACGACCGGCCCCTTGCCGATGACATCGAGCGCGTGGCCGCGGCGATCGGCGACGGCTCGATCGTCGCCGCCGCGGAGGCCGAAGTCGGGGCGCTCGCATGAGCGTGTCGTCGCTGGATGCGGTCACCGAGTCGCTCGTCGGCGACCTCCGTGCTATCCGCGCCCCGCGCGGGACCCGGCTCAACGCACGGTCGTGGCAGACCGAGGGGCCGCTCCGGATGCTCCTGAACAACCTCGACCGCGAGGTAGCCGAGCGCCCCGAGGAGCTCGTCGTGTACGGCGGCTCGGGCCGCGCCGCGCGGTCGCACGACGCCCTGCGAGCGATCGTGCGCACGCTGCTGCGCCTCGGCTCCGACGAGACGCTGCTCGTCCAGAGCGGCAAGCCCGTCGGCGTCTTCCGCACGCACGAGGGCGCGCCGCGCGTCCTGATCGCGAACTCGCTGCTCGTGCCGCGCTGGGCGACCTGGGACGAGTTCCGCCGGCTCGAGGCGGAGGGTCTGACGATGTTCGGCCAGATGACGGCCGGCAGCTGGATCTATATCGGCACGCAGGGGATCCTGCAGGGGACGTACCAGACGTTCGCTGCGGCGGGGGAGCGCCACTTCGGCTCGGCGGACCTCACCGGCCGCACGATCCTGACGGCCGGCCTCGGCGGCATGGGCGGTGCCCAGCCGCTGGCCGCGACACTCGCGGGAGCGGCGATCCTCTGCATCGAGGTCGACCCGGCACGAATCGAGCGGCGGCTCGAGACCCGCTACCTGGACGAGGTCGCGGACTCGCTCGACGACGCCGTCGCGCGCGTGCGGGGAGCGGCCGCCGACGGACGTGCGCTTTCGGTCGCGGTCCTCGGGAACGCCGCGGAAGTCGTGCCGGAACTGTGCCGAAAGCGTGAATTCTTCGACCTCGTCACCGACCAGACCGCGGCCCACGATCCGTTGACCGGGTACGTCCCCGCGGGCCTCTCGGTCGGCGAAGCCGCTTCGTTACGTGCTTCCGACCCCGACGAGTATCTGCGCCGCGCCCGTGAGTCGATCGTGCGGCACGTCGAGGGCCTGTTGGACTTCGTCCGCGCCGGAAGCTACGTCTTCGACTATGGAAACAATCTTCGCGGGGAGGCCCATGAGGGTGGCGTAACGGAGGCCTTCTCATACCCGGGCTTCGTCCCGGCCTATATCCGGCCGCTCTTCTGCCGTGGCGTCGGGCCTTTCAGGTGGGCCGCGCTCTCGGGAGAGCCCGGAGACATCGCTGCGATCGACGAGGAGCTGCGGCGGCTGTTCCCCGACGACGTCCTGCTCCAGCGGTGGCTCGAGCTCGCTCCCGAGCGCGTCGCCTTCCAGGGTCTGCCGGCCCGGATCTGCTGGCTCGGCTACGGCGACCGGGCCCGCGCCGGTCTCGTCATAAACGAGCTCGTCCGCTCCGGCGCGGTCACCGCTCCCGTCGTGATCGGGCGCGATCACCTCGACTCCGGCTCCGTCGCGTCCCCGTACCGCGAGACGGAGGCGATGCGCGACGGCTCCGACGCTATCGCCGACTGGCCGATCCTGAACGCGCTGCTGAACACGGCTGCCGGCGCCACGTGGGTGAGCGTCCACCACGGCGGCGGCGTCGGGATCGGCAACTCGATCCACGCCGGCATGGTCGTCGTCGCGGACGGCACCGATGATGCGGCAGAGCGACTCGAGCGCGTCCTCACGACCGACCCGGGCACGGGCGTGATGCGGCACGCCGACGCGGGGTACGACGAGGCGCTCGCGACCGCATCCGAGCACGGCCTCGACCTGCCGAGCGTCGAGTAGGGACGACCGCGTCGTGCCGCGGCTGCTCGTCCGCGACCTTGCTCAGCTCGTGAGCCCGGCGGGAGGCGGCGCACCGCTGCGGGGAGCCGCACTCGGAGAGCTCGACGTGATCGACGGCGGCTACGTCCTCTGCGACGGCGAGCGCATCGTCGCGGTCGGGCGCATGCGCGAGCTCGGGTCGCTCGACGGCGACGTCGAGGAGTTCGACGGTCGCGGCTTGTGCGCCGTGCCGGGCCTTGTCGACTGCCACACGCACGCGGCCTTCGGCGGCGACCGCGTGGACGAGTTCTCGCTGCGCGCCGCGGGAGCGACCTACGAGGAGCTGCACGCGGCCGGCGGCGGCATCCTGTCGACGGTCAAGGCCACGCGCGTGGCGGGCGCGGACGGGCTCACGCGTGCCGTCGAGCGCCACCGCAATTGGATGCTCCGCGCCGGCACGACGACGTTCGAGGCCAAGTCCGGCTACGGGCTCGACCGCGAGACGGAGCTCGCGTCGCTGCGTGCCATCCGCGCGGCCGGCGGCGTACCGACCTGGCTGGGCGCACACGCCGTGCCGCCGGAGCACGGTGACGCGGACGCCTACCTCGACTTCTTGCTGGCCGAGGTGCTGCCTGACGCGGCGCAGCTGGCGGAGGCAGCGGACGTCTTCCTCGAGCGCGGAGCGTTCGACGCGACGCAGGCGCGCCGCTACCTCGAGGCATGTGCGGCGGCCGGACTCGCCCTGCGCCTCCACGGCGACCAGTTCACCGAGGCGGGAGCGATCCCGCTGGCCGTCGAGCTCGGAGCGCGCTCGGTCGACCACCTCGAGGCGACCGGCCCGGAGGGAGTCCGCGCGCTAGCCGATAGCCACGTCGTGGGTGTCCTGCTGCCGGCGAGCGCGCTCTTCCTCGACAGGCCGATGCCGCCGGCACGCGGCCTGGTCGAGGCGGGAGCGGCGATCGCGCTCGCGACCGACTTCAACCCGGGCAGCGCATTCTGCGAGAGCCTGCCCGTCGTGTGCTCTCTCGCCGCGACCCAGCTCAAGCTCTCGCCCGCGCAGGCTCTCGCTGCCTGCACGGTCAATGCTGCCCACGTTCTCGGCCGGGCAGACCGCCTCGGACGGCTCGCCCCGGGCTACACGGCTGACATTACGCTGCTCGACGCGCCCGACTGGCGGTACCTGGCCTATCACCTAGGCGGTCCGGTGGTCGCAGGCGTCGTCCGCGACGGTGCCGTCGCGCTCGATCCTGCGTCTCGCAGCGCGCCGGCGGCATACTGAGCCGATGCCGACCCGCAAGCAGCGCCGCCGCCGCGAGAAGCAGAAGCGACACGAATGGGAAGAGGTCTACGTCGACGAGGACGGGAACGAACTCGACCCGGAAGTGGCCGCGGAGCTCGCGCCCACCCAGGGGCGCGCAAAGGCGGCGAAGACACAGCCGCGGCAGGCGGCCGCCGGCCGCCGCCCCGTCGAGCCGCCGTCGCTCCGCCGGACGCTGCGCCGCGGCCTGCTCTTCTTCCCGCTCATGCTGCTGACCGTGTTTCTGCTCACCGGGAACGACCTGACGACCGCGCAGAAGATCGCGCAGGCGTTCTTCCTGCTCCTCATCTTCCTGCCGTTCACCCATCTCATGGACGTCTTGCTCTGGCGCGCGTTCCAGCGCCGCGAGCAGAAGAGCGCCGAGGCGAAGAAGCGCTAGTCGGCGCGCGCGGCGACCTGGCTGCCGCGGTAGTGCCCGTCGCCCGGCCAGGGCGCGAGCAGGAGCAGGATCCTCGCGCCATCCTCACTCGCCACCGAGTGCCGCTCGTCAGGCGCGAAGCGGAAGAGGGCTCCCGGGCCGGCTTCGACCGACTCGCCGCCGGCCGCCACCTGAACGCGCCCGTCGATCACGGTCAGCCACGCGTTCTCCTTCACCTGGTGGTCTCCGAGGCGCTGGCCAGGGTTCAACCGGATCAGGACTGCACGGGCTTCGTTGTCAGAGTGGATGACAACGGGGTCACGCGTTCCGTCCGGCGCGGACACCTCCATCAGGTCCCAGCTCTGCACGCGGAGCAGGTACCCGGCCGCCGCTAGACTCAACCGTCCCGATGCCGATCGCCGTCGAACAGCTTCCCCTCGGCTCGATCGGCACCAACTGCTATCTCGTGCGTGCCGACCACACCGCCCGCGAGGCGGTCGTCGTCGACCCGGGCGCGGACGCGGCCGAGATCCGTCTCGCGCTCGCGCGCTCGGGCGCCACCTGCACGGCGATCCTGCTCACGCACAGCCACTACGACCACCTCGGTGCGCTCGCCGACCTCGCAGAGGGAAACGGTGCGCCGGTCTGGCTGCCGGAGGCCGAGCGCGAGGTCTTCGAGCGCCCGAACGACTTCTACGGCGGCATCGGGGTCTCCCTGCGGGGCTTCGAGGGGGACGCGACCCTGCTCTCCGGCGGCGAGACCGTCGATGCCGCCGGGATCTCGTTCCAAGTCGTCTCGGTGCCGGGGCACTCGCCGGGCCATCTCGCCTTCTACGCGGACGGATGCCTCTTCTCGGGTGACGTCCTCTTCGCCGGTTCCGTTGGTCGCACGGATCTCCCGTTCGGCGACTGGGACACGCTGCTCGACTCGATCCGGCGCCTCGCAGAGGCGTACCCACCGGAGACACGCGTCTTCCCGGGGCACGGGCCGACGACCACGCTCGGCGCGGAGCTCGAGCGCAATCCGTTCCTCGCGGAGCTGCGCGCGACGTGAGCCGCAAGGTCGAGGCGCCGCGCGGCACGCACGACATCCTCCCGTCCGACCAGCCGCTGTGGCGGAAGGCGATCGGCGAGGCGGAGCGCCTCTGCGCGCTCTACGGCTACCGGCCGATCCAGACGCCGGTCTTCGAGGACACGGAGCTCTTCGTGCGCACGTCGGGAGAGGGGTCCGACGTGGTGCAGAAGGAGATGTACACCTTCACCGACCGCGGCGACCGCTCGCTGACGCTGCGGCCGGAGGGGACGGCGCCGATCTGCCGCGCCTACCTCGAGCACGGCCTGCACCGGGAGCCGCAGCCGCAGAAGCTCTACACGATCGGGACTATGTACCGCTACGGCCGGCCGCAACGAGGCCGCTACCGCGAGCACTGGCAGCTTTCGGTGGAGGCGATCGGCTCTGCGGATCCCGCCGTCGACGCGGAGATCATCCAGCTCTACGACCAGCTCCTGCGCAGCCTCGGCGTCAGCGAGTACCGGCTGGAGCTGAACTCGATCGGCGACGCGGCCTGCCGCCCCGCGTACGTCGAGCGCCTCCGCGGCTGGCTCGCCGAGCACGACGCCGAGCTCGACGACGAGACGCGCCAGAAGGCGCGCACGAGCCCCTTGCGCGCGCTCGACAACCTGACCGCGAAGCCGCCCCCGGTTCAGTCGGCGCTGGCGGCTGCGCCGACCATCGGCGACTCGCTCTGCGAAGCATGCGTCGAGCACTTCGCCGCAGTCCGCACGTTCCTTGACGGCTACGGCGTCGCGTACGAGCTTGTGCCGACGCTCGTGCGGGGGCTCGACTACTACACGCGTACGACGTGGGAGTTCGTCGGCCCGGAGCACGGCGCGCAGAGCGTCATCTCGGGCGGCGGCCGCTACGACGGCCTGATCGAGGAGCTCGGCGGCCGGCCGACGCCGGGCATCGGCTTCGGCGCCGGCATCGAGCGGCTCGTGCTCGCGCTCGAGGACGCGGGGACCGCAGCGGAGCCGCCGACCCTCGACGTCTTCCTCGCCGCCGACGACGGTGCTCCACGCGAGCTCCTTCTGATCTGGCTCAGGCAGCTGCGCGCGGCCGGCATCGCTGCGGACACCGACTACGCAGACCGGTCGCTGAAGGGCCAGCTGACGCAGGCCGGCCGCTCGGGGGCGCATACGGTGGTGGTCGTCGGCCCCGACCGCGCCACCCTGCGGCGCCAGGGCTCCGCCGACGAAGTCGTCGGGCACGCCGACCTATTGGCCAAACTCCAGGCATGACCGAGACGACCTGGCGGACCCACATGTGCGGCGACGCACGCCCTGACCACGTCGGTGAGACGATGATCCTCGCTGGCTGGTGCGCCCGCCGCCGCGACCACGGCGGGCTCGTCTTCGTCGACCTCCGCGACCGCTCGGGCGTCACCCAGCTCGTGATCAACCCGGAGCTCGCTCCGGAAGCGGCCGCGCTCGCCCACCAGGTGCGCAACGAGTTCGTGCTCCGCGCCGAGGGGACGCTCGTCGCCCGCACGGCCGAGACGGTGAACCCGAACATGCCGACGGGCTCGGTCGAGCTCCAGGTGCGCGCGCTCGAGATCGTCAGCCGCTCCACGCCGCTCCCGTTCCAGCTGGACGAGGAGAACGTCGACGAGACCCTGCGTCTCCGCTACCGCTGGCTCGACCTGCGCCGCGACAAGCTGCAACGCAACATCGGGCTGCGCGCGCAGATGGTCGGGATCATCCGGCGCGAGATGGAGGCCGCGGGCTTCCTCGACATCCAGACGCCGATCCTCTTCAAGCCGACGCCGGAGGGCGCGCGGGACTTCGTCGTGCCGAGCAGGCTCCAGCCGGGCCGCTTCTACGCGCTGCCACAGAGCCCGCAGATCCTGAAGCAGCTGACGATGGTGGCCGGCTTCGACCGCTACTACCAGATCGCGGTCTGCTTCCGGGACGAGGATCTGCGCGCCGACCGCGTCCAGGAGATCACCCAGCTCGACGTCGAGATGTCGTTCCCCGACCAGGAGCTCCTGTTCGCCCTGATGGAGCGGATGTACGCACGCATCTGGGAGGAGTGCCTCGGCGTCCAGATCGAGACGCCGTTCCCGCGCCTCACGTTCGCGGAGGCCGACCGCCGCTTCGGCAGCGACAAGCCCGACACGCGCTTCGGTCTCGAGCTCGAGGACGCGACCGACGTCACGCGCGGCTCGGAGTTCGGCGTCTTCGCGAACGCCCAGGCCGTGCGCTTCCTGCGCGTACCGCAGGAGCTGTCGCGTGCCGACCTGGCTCGGCTCGAGGAACTGGCGAAGGAGTGGGGGGCGAAGGGGCTCGCGTACCTCGTGTACGACGAAGAAGGCGAGGTGCGCTCGCCGATCGCGAAGTTCCTCTCAGAGGACGAGCTGGCCCGTTTCCGCGGCGATCCCGCCTCGACCGTCCTCTTCGCCGCCGACACGTGGGAGGCGACCTCGCGCGTGCTCGGCGCCCTCCGCAGTCACCTCGGCGACGAGCTCGGCCTCATCGACGACGACGCCTTCACGTTCCTCTGGGTGACCGACTTCCCGATGTTCGAGCGCGACGAGGAGGCCGGACGCTGGACGGCGGTGCACCACCCCTTCACGCGCCCGGTTGCGGAGTGGAGCGACCGCTTCCACGACGAGCCCGCGAACGCCCTCGCGCACACCTACGACCTGGTGGTCAACGGCAACGAGCTCGGCGGCGGCTCCTTCCGGATCCACGAGCCGGAAATCCAGGCGAAGGTCTTCGAGCTCCTGGGGCTCACGGAGGAGGAGCAGCGGACGAAATTCGGCTTCCTGCTCGACGCGCTCGCGATGGGCGCGCCGCCGCACGGCGGCATCGCGCTCGGCATCGACCGCATGGTCATGGTGCTGGCAAGCGAGCCGAACCTGCGCGACGTCATCGCCTTCCCCAAGAACCAGGCCGGCGCCGACCCGATGAGCGGCGCGCCGTCCGACGTGACGCAGGAGCAGCTGGACGAGCTCGGCATCCGGCTCACGGGCGTCGCGAGCGCCGTGCGACCAACGGCACAGGAGCCCGCGGCGCGCATCACGCGGCATGACGACGAGGCGCCCCACGTGCAGCAGCCGGCGCCCGTCGGTGAGCCCGAGGCGCCGACCGGCCCAGTGATGTCGCCCGACGATTCATGAGCTTGACCGGCCTGCAACGGGCGGTCGCGCTCGCGGCCATCGCCCTGCTTGCCGCCGTCGGCGCGCTCGCGCTCTCGGGAGGGCTCGGCGAGGACGGCGCCGGCGCCGAGAGCGGGCCGCGGCCGGTGCCCGCACCGGGCGGCGGCTGGTACTCCGCGCTCGCCGGGTCGCGGGGCCCGACCGGAGACGCCGAGCGCACGACCTGCGGCCTCGTCCTCACCGGCCGCTCGCTCGGCGTCAGTCATCCCACGCTCCCCTGCGGCGCCAAGCTCTTCCTCTCGTACGGCGAGCTCGACGTGCTCACGGAGGTGATCGACAACCGCATGAAGCAGGGCGGCCGCCAGTTCGAGCTGACGCAGCGTCTCGCGTCGCAGCTCGGGATCGAAGGTACGCAGGAGATCGAGTGGCGCTTCGCCACCCGTTAGGCGACTACACTGCTCTTGCTCGACCCTGTGCGTGGCCTCGCGTGTAAACGTGAACCAACACTCACGTGAAGGGAGCCGGAGTTCGGTCTAGACCTCACCCGTCGACGGCCGGCACGGCACCCACCTGGTTAGTCCAGGTTCGCATCGGCGCGAGGTACATCGGCAGGGTGGAGCGCCTTTTCAGTCCTGCAGCGAGCGCCGGCAAAGCCGGCGCTCGCGCATAGATCCCTGAAGCGGCCACGGTCTCGGCCGGTCGCTGCCACGGGGCAATCCGTCGCCTGCGCGGGCAATGCGCTGTCTCAGCTCGCCCGGGGCGGCTTCCGACCTACGGTGATGAAGAGCGAGAACGAGTAGAGGAACCAGCCGTTGGCGGCCGCCTCGTCGAGGGCGCCCTCCCACGCCGGCACCTCGTGCGCCTGAACCAGCTCCGGGTCGTGCGCATGGGCGGAGCCCGCCCAGTCGCGTAGACCGAGCGCATGGTCGAGGCCGGTCGGGTCCCGCAGCACGATCGGCACAGCCTCGATGTCCACGTCCGTGAGCCCCGACTGCACGAACAGCCGGCCCAGCTGATGCGCGAGGGTGCCGCTTCGGAGCGCGATGTCGGCCCGGAAGCGGAGGACGCGTCGCCGCCACCGCAACGAGGCTATCGATCGCCGCTAGCCTCAGGGCATGCTCGAGGTCGTCGGAGACTCAGCGCGGGGCGCAGAGTTCGCGCTCGTGCGGCTCACCGTGGACGGCGAGCGGATCGTCGAGGCTGATGCACCCGGGCTCGCACGGCCGCTCGGGAGCCTGACGCTCCTCGAGGCGGCAGCCGTACCCGGCGAGACGCTCGCTGCGGACGCGCTCGCAAACGCGCTCGCGCAGGTCTTTCGCGCCGAGCCGAAGCGCGGCCGGATCGCCGTCGCGATGAGCGGCGGCGTGGACAGCGCCGTCGCGCTCCTCCGGGCCGGGCCTGAGGCGGTCGGCGTGACGCTCCGCCTCTGGCTCGATCCGGCCGGCCCCGACTCGGAGCGCGCCTGCTGCTCGCCCGACGCCGTGATCGCCGCGCGCGAGACGTGCCACGGGCTCGGCCTGCCGCACGTCACGCTCGATCTGCGAGACGAGTTCCGGCGCGCCGTCGTCCAGCCCTTCGTCGACGGCTACGCGCGTGGCGAGACGCCGAACCCCTGCGGTCGCTGCAACGGCAGCTTCCGCTTCGCCGAGCTGCTCGCGTTCGCGCGGCGCGCCGGCGCCGACAAGCTGTGGACGGGCCACTACGCACGCATCGTCGAGCACGACGGCCGGCGGCTGCTCGCCCGCGCCGCCGACGCACACAAGGATCAGTCGTACATGCTCGCGCCGCTCGACCCACGCCTCCTCGACCGCATCGAGTTCCCGCTCGGCGACCAGGGCAAGGACGAGACGCGCGCCGAGGCGGCCGCCGCCGGGCTCGCAGCGGCGGCGCGGCGGGAGAGCCAGGAAGCCTGCTTCCTCGCGGGCGGCGACTACCGCTCCTTCCTCGAGCGGCACGGGCTCGACGCCGCCCCGGGCGCGATCGTCGACGAGGACGGCAACGAGCTCGGCCGCCACGACGGCTACTGGCGCTACACGCCGGGCCAGCGGCGCGGGATCGGCGTCGCGGCGCCGGAGCCCCTCTATGCGCTCCGCACGGACGCCGCCACGAACACGCTCGTCATCGGCCCGCGCGGCGCGCTCGCGCGCACGAGCGTCGACGTCCGTGGCCGCCTGCACACGGGCGCCAACCACGTTCACGCAAAGCTCCGCCACCGCTCGGAGGCCGTCCCCGCCCACGTGCATCCGCGCCGCGGCGGCTACCGGCTCGAGCTCGAGC
>Ga0190265_10002469_pt1 | contig 12399 bp, 14 predicted proteins | sample Popmic124T_FD_133135 | JGI IMG/M metagenome (GOLD analysis project Ga0190265, IMG submission 133135) | Populus adjacent soil microbial communities from riparian zone of Indian Creek, Utah, USA - 124 T | ecosystem: Environmental > Terrestrial > Soil > Riparian zone | place: USA: Utah | collected... | reverse complement strand
GTGGGTGTCATCCTGAGCGAAGCGAAGGAGCAGAGGCGAACGCATGCCTCCTTCGCTATGCTCAGGAGGACATTCCCTGCCTGTCTGCCAACCCGATCCTCCGACCGCTACATTTGACGACCCGTGCCCACCTCTCTCTCTGCCCCCACGGCCCATGTCCTCGTCGCCGACGACCAGCCGCACGTCCGTGAGGCGCTCCGGCTGCTGTTGAAGGGCGAGGGCTACTCGCTCGAGACGGCCGCGTCCCCGGCCGCCGTCCTCTCCGCGGTGCAGGGCGGCGACTTCGACGCGGTCCTGCTCGACCTCAACTACGCCCGCGACACGACCACCGGCCGGGAGGGCCTGGAGCTGGTTTCGCAGCTCCAGGCCATCGACGCCACATTGCCGACCGTGGTCATGACCGCGTGGGGCAGCGTGGAGAAGGCGGTGGAGGCGATGCGCCGAGGCGCCCGCGACTTCATCGAAAAGCCCTGGGACAACAACCGCCTGCTCGCCACGCTCAGGACCCAGGTCGAGCTGGGGCGCGCGTTGCGCGCGACCCGGCTGCTGGAGGGCGAGAACCGCATTCTCCGCCGCGACGGCGCGCCCGAGCTGATCGCCCAGTCGGCGGCGATGCGCCCGGTGCTCCAGCTCATGGACCGGGTCGCCGCCGCCGACGCCAACGTCCTCATCAGCGGCGAGCACGGCACCGGCAAGGAAGTGGTGGCGCAGCGGCTGCACGCCGCCTCCCCGCGGGCCTCGCGGCCGCTGGTCGCCGTCAACCTCGGCGGGCTCTCCGAGGGGCTGTTCGAGAGCGAGATGTTCGGGCACGTGAAGGGAGCGTTCACCGACGCGCGCACCGACCGGATCGGACGCTTCGAGCTGGCCGAAGGCGGCACCCTGCTGCTCGACGAGATCGGGACGCTCGCGCTGCGGCAGCAGGCCAAGCTGCTGCGGGTGCTGGAGACGGGCGAGGTGGAGCGGGTCGGCGCCTCGCGGGCCCGGCGGATCGACGTGCGGATTCTCTCCGCCACCAACGCCGACCTCGCCGGCGAAGTCGCCGCCGGGCGCTTCCGGGAAGACCTGCTCTTCCGGCTCAATACCATCGAGATCCGGCTGCCGCCGCTGCGCGAGCGGAGGGAGGACATCCCCGTCCTCGCCGAACATTTCCTGCGCCGCTATGCGGCGCGGTATCGGAAGGCGCTGGTGAGCTTCGAGTCCGACGCGCTCGAGGCCCTCGCGGCGCACGCGTGGCCCGGCAACGTTCGCGAGCTGGACCACACGCTGGAGCGCGCGGTGCTGATGGCGCAGGGCAACGCGGTGCGCGCCGCGGACCTAGGGCTCCGCCTCGCGCCCGGCGCGGCGGCGCGGCTGGAGGACCTGCCGCTGGAAGAGGTGGAGCGATTGCTCATCCGCAAGGCGCTGGAGCGTCACGACGGCAACGTGAGCCACGCGGCCAAGGCACTGGGGCTGAGCCGGAGCGCGCTCTATCGCCGGCTCCAGCACTATGGGCTCTAAGCGGCGGCAGCCCCGCAGCCATGAATCGCGCGTGTTCACCGGCGTCCTCGGCGCCGGATTGCCCGCCGTGCTGGTGGCGTGCTGGGTACTCTGGACCGGCGACTACCCGCTCCGCGTCCGCCTCACCTTCACGCTCTTCGCCGCCGGCGCCTGGCTGCTGGGCGCGGTCCTCCTCCGCGAGCGGGTGATCCGTCCGCTGCAGACCATCTCCAACCTCCTCGCCGCCCTGCGCGAGGGCGACTATTCGATCCGCGCCCGCGGCGCCACCGCCTCGGATGCGCTCGGTCTGGCGTTGCTGGAGGTGAACGCCCTCAGCGAGACGCTGCGGGGCCAGCGCCTCCGGGAGCTGGAGGCGACCGCGCTGCTGCGGCGGGTGATCGAGGAGATCGACGTCGCGGTCTTCGCCTTCGACGGCGACCACCGGTTGCGGCTGGTGAACCGCGGAGGCGAGCGGCTGCTGGGCCAGCCCTCCGAGCGCCTCATCGGGAAGCCCTCGGACATTCTGGGGCTGAGCGACTGGCTCGAGGGCGAGAGCCCTCGCACGTTCGAGAAGACCTTCCCCGGCGGCGCGGGTCGCTGGGAAGTGCGCAGCGGCACGTTCCGCCAGGACGGACTGCCGCATCAGCTCCTGGTGATCTCCGATCTGAGCCGGGTCCTCCGCGCGGAAGAGCGCTCCGCCTGGCAGCGGCTGGTGCGTGTGCTGGGACACGAGATCAACAACTCCCTCGCCCCCATCAAGTCCATCGCGGGAAGCCTGCGCAACCTCGCCGCGCGACCCTCACGCCCCGCCGACTGGGAGAACGATCTGCGCTCCGGCCTCGAGGTGATCGAGGGACGATCCGAGGCGCTGGGACGCTTCATGGGCGCGTACGCCCGGCTCGCGCGGCTGCCCCAGCCGCGGCGGGCAGCGGTGGACGTGGCCACCTGGATCCGGCGGGTGGCCGCACTGGAGACGCGGCTCGAGGTCACGGTGAATGCCGGTCCTGCCGTCTCCGTCACCGCCGACGGCGACCAGCTCGACCAGCTCCTGATCAACCTCGTGCGGAACGCGACCGACGCGGCGCTCGAGACGGGCGGTGGCGTCGAGATCGGCTGGCGCACCACCGCGGGCGTGCTCGAGGTGATGGTGGAAGACGACGGACCGGGTCTCCCCGATCCCGGCAACCTGTTCGTCCCCTTCTTCACCACCAAGGCGAGCGGTTCGGGCATCGGCCTGGTGCTCAGCCGGCAGATCGCCGAGGCGCACGGCGGCGCGCTGGCGCTGGAGCCGAGGCGGCAGCGGCGCGGCGCGCGCGCCTATCTCCGGCTGCCACTGGGGGAGGCGAACGGCGGGCCGCTGGCGTCGTAGGCGGGCGGATCGTATATCAGGGGACGCAGTGTCATCCTCTGAACGGGGGTCGCAACGTGCTCAAGGAATTCAAAGCGTTCGCCATGCGCGGGAACGTGCTGGATCTCGCCGTCGGTATCATCATCGGCGGCGCGTTCGGGACGATCGTGAAGTCGCTGGTGGACGATGTCATCATGCCACCGATCGGTCTGGCGCTCGGCAACGTGGACTTCTCCGAGCTGTTCTTCCTGTTGAAGGAGGGGGCCAAAGCCGCACCGCCATACGCGTCCCTCGCCGAAGCCCAGGCCGCGGGAGCCGTCACGATCAACTACGGGCTCTTCGTCAACAGCATCATCACGTTTCTCATCGTCGCCTTCGCGGTCTTTCTCCTGGTGCGCGCCGCCAACCGTCTCAAGCCGGTGGAAGCGGCCGCCGCGCCCTCCACTAAAGACTGCCCCTACTGCCGGATGGCGATTCCGCTCGGCGCGACCCGGTGTCCGCAGTGCACCTCTGAGCTTCGGTAGCGAGGTCAGGGCGGGGAGGGGTTTCTCCCTGTCTCGGACATACTTTGCAGTACAAAGTACTTGCTGATAGAAGCTCTATTCCATATACTCCATCCATGGCCTCCCCCCAGCGGATCCACCCCACGCCGGCCGAGCCGCTGCACGCTCGGGCGATGGATGACCTGTCCTTCATCCGGCGCACCATGGAGCGGGCCACCGCCTTCACCGCCGTTCCCGGGTGGGGCGGTGTCGCCATGGGCATCACGGCACTCGTCGCCGGGGGCGTGGCGCACCAGGCTCAGGCGCCCGATGAGCCTCTCGCGGTCTGGCTGGGGGCGTCGCTCGTGGCGCTGCTGATCGGTGGCTGGGCCATGGCGGCCAAGGCGCGCCGTGCCGGCACGACCGTCTTCTCCTGGTCGGGCCGCCGATTCATGCTGAGCTTCCTGCCGCCGCTCGTCGTCGGCGCGCTGCTCACCTACACGTTGGCGCGCGCGGGGTTGCATGACGCGCTGCCGGGGACGTGGCTCCTGCTCTACGGCACGGGCGTCGTCACCGGCGGCGCCTTCTCGGTTCGCGCGGTGCCGATCATGGGGATCTGTTTCATGCTGCTCGGCGGCGTGGCCCTCTTCGGGCCGCCGGCGTGGGGTAACGTGCTCATGGCCGCCGGATTCGGCGGTCTCCACATCGCGTTCGGGCTGCTGATCGCGAGGAGGTACGGTGGCTAAATCCAACCTGGCACCGCGGAATCCGCCCGACGGCCGGCAGCCGCCCCGCCGTCTCGAGGGCGTGCGCGGCGGCGCGGCCGCACATGGCCCGCTCGAGCTGGACCGGCTGATCCACGAGCGGATGCGGCTCGCGATCGTGAGCGCGCTCGCGGTGAACGATTCGCTCACGTTCAACGAGCTGAAGCGGCTGCTCGACACCAGCGACGGCAACCTCAGCGTCCACGCGCGCAAGCTGGAGGAAGCCGACTACGTGGTCTGCACCAAGTCGTTCGAGGGCCGGGTGCCGCGGACCGAGTACCGGCTGAGCGCGGCGGGGCGGAAGGCGCTGGAGCGGTACCTGGCGCACATGGAGGCGCTGATCCGCGCCACCCGGGAGCGGTAAGCTCTCTTTTTTTTGGGAGATTCACTTTATGCAGCAAAGCAGTCTGCACGTCGGCATCATCATGGACGGCAACGGGCGATGGGCCACCGCGAGCGGACAGCCTCGCGCGCTGGGGCATCGGGAAGGCGCCCGGGTGGTCCGCCGGATCGTCGAGGCCGCGCCCGAGCTCGGCATCGGCGTGCTGACGCTCTATGCCTTCTCCGCCGACAACTGGCGGCGGCCGCAGTCGGAAGTCGCGGTCCTGATGCGGCTGTTCCGCGAGTACCTGCGGGCGGAGACCGCGCGCTGCATCGAGAACGGCGTCCGGCTCGAAGTGCTCGGCCGGCGAGACCGCATCGATCACCGGCTTCGCCGGCGGATCGAAGCCAGCGAGCGGGCGACCGCGGCGGGCGCCCGACTCCATCTCCGGATCGCCCTCGACTACTCCTCGCGCGACGCCATCCTGCGGGCCGCGCAGTGCCTGCGGCCGGACACCGTGCCCACCCGCGATTCCTTCGCGCGCCTCCTCGCGATCGTGGATCACGGCACTCCCGTTCCGGAGGTGGACCTGTTGATCCGCACCGGGGGCGAGAAGCGCCTCAGCGACTTCCTCCTCTGGGAGGCGGCCTACGCCGAGCTGCTGTTCCTGGAGCGGATGTGGCCCGATTTCGCCGTCGAGGATCTGGCGGGAGCGGTGCGCGAGTTCGAGCGCCGGGAGCGGCGCTACGGCACGCTCGAGGCGGTGGCGAGGGACGCTTCGTAACACCCTGGCATCAGTTCCAGGATGACTTGACCGGAGCGGTCTGAATGATCAAGGTGTAGGGTATCGTCGCATCGATGCGAGGGAACTATGTCAGGGACGACCTTGTCGGTTGGTCAGCGCGTCCGTGAAGCGCGGCTCCGTCCGGAGCACGCCACGCGCTACCCCGGCATTCAGGCCGGCGTGTGGGAATCGGCGGCTGTGTTGTGCGACCGAGTCATGGCGGGTGGCTTGCTCCGTGGCTCACCGATGGAGTGGCAGGATCGCGTGCTGCCGCCGCAACACTTCGAGTTTCGCGGTGGTGCCCGCGAGTCGAAGCGGCCGCGGCGGGAGGATCGCTAGGCCGGAATAGAAGTGTCATCCTGAGCGAAGCGAAGGAGCAGCAGCCGGCATGGGCTCCTTCGCTTCGCTCAGGATGACATTGCTTCTTTGGTGAGAATATACCTCAGGGAGTGATTTGTAAGTGATGAACTAGCAGGACTATGCACCGCTCAACTAACGTAGTTTGTTCTGATAGACCGTCCTCCCCTCCAGCAGCGTCCGCACCACCTTCACCCTGTGAATCTCGCTCGCCGCGGCGGCGAACAGGTTGCGCTCCAGTACCACGAGATCCGCCGACTTCCCCACTTCGATGGACCCCGTTTCCCGCTCGTGGCCGAGCTGGTACGCCGCGTTGATGGTGTACATCGCGATCGCGGTCGGCAGGTCCACGACTTCCTCGGGCCGCCATGGCGTGCGCGGCGGATCTTCCGGCGCGCGCCGCGTGATGGCCACCTGGATGCCGTCGAGCGGCGCGATGGATGAGACTGACCAGTCGCTGCCGCCCGACACGACTGCGCCCGATTTCACCACGCTGGCGATGGGATAGATCCAGCGCGACCGCGCGGTGCCCAGCTGCGGCTCGGCGAGGCGGGTGATGTACTCGTCGCCGTTGGCCCAGAGCGGCTGGAAGTTCGCGAGCACCTGGAGGTCGCGGAAGCGCGGAATGTCGGCGGGGTCGATGAGCTGCAGGTGGGTGATCGTATGGCGCGCGTCGCGTGCACCGTTGGCACGTCTCGCCTGCTCGAACGCGTCGAGCGTCATCCTGATCGCACGGTCGCCGATGGCGTGGACGTGGACCTGCCATCCGTCGCGATCCAGGGCTCCGACGAGACTGTCGAGCGTCGGCTGGGCGAAGATCGGTTTACCTGCGTCGTCCTTCCGATCGAGGTAGGGCGCGAGGAGCGCGGCCGTGCCCGACTCGATCACCCCGTCCTCGTAGAGCTTTACGGTCGTGGGGCGCACGTGGTCCGACCTGTACCGCGCACGCAGGGTAGCCAGCCGCCGTGTGAGCCCGTCGATTCCGGTGGAGTCGGGCTCGCCGTCCAGCGCCGCGACGACGCGGAGGGTGAGGGTTCCTGCGCTGTCCGCGCCGGCGAGCGCGCGGAGATTGCTCTCCGAGGTCCATCCCTCCAGCGCGGCGGTGATGCCGGCGGCGTTCGCCAGGTTCTGGGCGCGCTTCAAACCAGCCAGCAACTCGGCGTCCGTCCGCTCGGGCAGCAGGGCGGAGACGAGCGCCACCGCACTTTCTCGCAGGGTGCCGCTCGGCTCCCCCGTGCGTGCGTCTCGCTCGATCCGGCCGTCCAGCGGGTCGGGCGTCGCGCGGGTAATCCCCGCAAGCGCGAGCGCCTTGGTGTTGGCCCAGGAGGAATGGCCGTCGAAGGCATCGAACACGGCGGGCCGATCGGGCACCAGGCTGTCGAGCAGCTCCTTCGAGGGATTGGCCTGGTGAAATGCCGGCAGCTCCCAGCCGGACCCCCGCACCCATGGCGCGTCGGGATGAGCGGCCGCGCACGCCCGGATCGAGTCGGCAATCTCCTGTCGGTCCAATGTGAAGAGCGCGCACTCGCCCAGCTCCACACCGCCCTGAACCAGGTGCACGTGGCCGTCCTGGAAGCCGGGCAGCACCATCCTGCCGTCGAGATCCTCCACCACCGTCGAAGGACCGATCAGCCCCCGGGGCACGCTGTCCGTGCCGACGTAGACGATGCGGCCGTCGCGCACGGCGACCGCCGTCGCCCAGCTGCGTGCGGCGTCCACGGTGTAGACGGCGCCCCCGCGAAGCACGAGGTCGGCGGGAGGAACCGATGTACGGTCGCCCGGCGCGCAGGCGATGGCGACAGCCGCGAGTGGGAGCGGCGCTCTCACTGCGCGACTGCCGCTGCCTTCTGCGCCGGTCTCAGATCGAGATCCTGGAAATCGAAGCTGAAATCCACCGCCGGCGAGCTGGGCACCATGCGCAGGCGCTCGATGGTCCCGTCCCAGTGCAGCGCGAAGGTGGCATACGCGTCCGCCCGAAGCTCGCGGTCGCGCCAGCGCACCAGCCAGGTATCGTGCTGCCAGTGCACCATGTCACCCACCAGCGACGGCGTCTTGGTGAAACGGATCACGAGCCCGTTCCCCTCGAGCGCGATCGCCACGTCGCCGTACCAGGCGTCGCGGAAGGTCCCCGCGTACCGCGCGAGCGGCAGCGAGGGTCCCGACGTCGAATCCCGGCTGGTGGACGATCTCCGCGCCAGCTCCCGCAGCTCGGCCTGGCCCTGCTGCACGAGGCGCTGGAACGCGGCCGGGTAATCGGGCGGCACCGCCCCGAGGTAGGTGTCGAGGACCTGGTAGACGATGGATTCGAACGCGGCGCCCGACTCCTGGTTGGTGAGCACCGCGACGCCGAGCTTGAGCTCGGGGATCATCGCGACCTTGGAGACGTAGCCCGGAAGCCCGCCGGTGTGCTGGAGCAGCGTGCGTCCTCGGTAGTCCCGCACGCCAAGGCCGAGCGCGTAGCCCGCCATATGGGGGCGAAGATGGGCCAGTCCCTCGGGTGCGCTGCCGATCGGCGTGGGCGTGACGTCGCGCCAGAGCTGGGTCGTAGTCCCCGGCGAAAAGAGGCGGCCACCGCCGGCCACTCGGCCCGAGTCGAGCTGCACGATCATCCACTTGGCCATGTCCGCCGCGCCCGACATGATGCCGCCGGCGGGGTTGGTATTGTCGCTCAGAAATGGGGCGATGGCCCGAACGGTGCCCTCCACCTCCGCATGCGTCCCCGCGACGTTGCCGCCGCCGCCCGCGGCGGAGTGGAGCACATCGCTCTGGGTCATCCCTACCTTCTCCAGGATCCGGGTCCGCACGAACGCCTCCCAGACCTGGCCGGACACCGCCTCGATCACTTCGCCCGCAACGGTGTACAGCACGTTGTCGTAGGCGTAGGCGCTCCGGAACGAGGTGGCCGGACGGATGAACCGCAGCCGGCGAGCGACTTCCTTGCGGTCGTACGTGGACTGGGGCCACCAGAGCAGGTCGCCCGCACCGAGGCCGAGGCCGCTCCGGTGGACCAGCAGATCGCGCACGCTCAGCTCGCGGGTGACGTAGGGATCGTACATCGCGAACCACGGCAGGTAGTCGATCACCGGCGCGTCCCACTCGAGCTTGCCCTCCTCCACCAGCAGCGCGAGCGCGGTCGCGGTGAAGAGCTTGGTGTTGGATGCGATGCCGAACTGGGTCCGCTCGTCCACCGGCGCGGGCTCGTTCATGCGGCGTATACCGTAGCCTTTCGCCAGCACCACCTTGCCGTCCTTGACGATCGCGACCGACAGTCCCGGGACGGTGAACGTCTGCATCACCCGCCGCACGTAGGCGTCGAAGTTGGGCGGAGGCTTCTGGGCGGTGCTGGCGGCGGGAACGGCGACGAGCGTAGCGAAAAGCAGAAAGACGAACCGGATGGTCAGTCGCATAGACGAGTCGAGGTTAGGGAGTGGGGGACGGCAGCACGAAAGTATACTCCTTGCCCTTCGCCGACACATCCGCGATCAGATAGCCGTGCCGGTTGAGCAGGCGGATGGCGTCGCGGGTGCGTCGGGGATGGATCTCGCGCCACCAGTGATGGAACTCGATCCAGATCTGCCGGGGCCGGAATCCGGAGCCGAGCATGTCCGGGAGGACGTCGTACTCGGCGCCCTCGATGTCGAGCTTCACGAGGTCCGGCGGACGCATCACCATCGCGGCCAAGGTGGCGAAGCGTCGGACCGGCGCCTCGATCGCTTCGCCGATCCCGGATTCACGGACCATGCTGAAGTTCTCTCCGCCCACCCGGCGGGAGGGGAGAAAGCGGGCGACGCCGTCGTACCCGGCGACACCGAACTCACGGAGGATCAGCCGCTCCGGCAGCCGCTGCGTGCGGGCCCACGCGAGCGCCAGCGGCGTGGGATCGAACGCGTGCACCGTCGCGTCGAAGCGCTCGATGAGGGCGAGCTCGAAGCTCACGTCGCGGCCGACGCCGAAAGAGTAGACGACCGGGGCAGCGCCGAGGCGATCGGTCGCCACGAACCAGCTCGCGTGGCGATTGCCCATCACCTCGCCGGGCACCGAGCACTGAGGGAGCTGAAAGACGTCGCGGCCGATCAGCGAGCGCAGCCACCGCTGGACCAGCCGCGTCGGACGTGTGCGGCTCATTCTCGCCCCATCATTTCCCCCGAAGCGAAGTGCCCTGGAAGCTACCGGCGTCACCTGCGTCACGCATGCCAGGGACGCAGCCGCGGCAGCCAGCGTCCGACGGCGGCACAATACCGGCGGTACTCCTTGCCGAACTGCCGCCGCAACGCCGGTTCCTCGTACAGGAAGACGAACAAGTTCACCACGCCGAACCAGATCGCCCAGTAGAGGAAGAGCCGGCGGGAGGCGGTCAGCAGAACCTCGCCGAGCAGGATGAGGGTGACGCTGACATACATCGGATTCCGGACATACCGATAGGGTCCGCGCACCACCAGGGCCCGCGGCGGATCGGCCGGGGAGAGCGTCCCGCGCCCGCTGCGGGCGAACTCGATGATGCATACGGCGAGGAAGGCGATCCCCACCGTCATGGCGGCCGCGCCCAGCCAATGGCGCAGACTGGCGGCATCGAAGGCGACGGAGCGGAGCCCGAAGTAGCGCCAGGGGATGTATCCGGCGTAGACCCCAGGAAACGCCAGCGCCCAGAAGAGGCTGCGGGCGGCGAGCCCGAAAGACGAGCGTCGTGGCGTCATCGCTTTGTCATGGGAGTGCCGGCCGACCGTCACGCGAGGGAGCGAGGGACGCCATCTCCGGGCGCCAATGTGGGGAACCTCTCTCCGGGAGCTCACCCATGTTCCAGGTCCTGACCGAGTCGCATCCGCGGGCCGGCTACCGTGCGCATCGGTACGCGGTGTCCGCGGGATTGCACGGGCTGCTGATCGGCGCCGCGGCGCTGCTGTCGGCGCGCTCGCCGAGCGAGGCGCCGTTCCGACCGGTGGAGCAAGCCATCCCGCTGCTGATACCGGCCCCGGTGCCGCGGCCGAGTCACGTCGCTCCAGGAATCCTCCGGGGCCCGTCGGCTCCAGTCATCCCGGACCAAAGCACGGCCTTCACGGTCCCGGACCTGAGCGCGCTCACCCTCCCGCGGTCCCTGCCGACGACGGACGACCTGCTGCGCGGAGTCACCTCCGCTGCGCCGGGCGATCCTCGCATGGCGCTCGGTGCACCGGCGTTCGACGGCGGACCCATTGGGGCGGATGCCGTGGACGATCCCGTCACCATCATCGAGCAGCCCGAGCCCCGGTATCCCGCCGCCCTCGCGGCCGCCGGCATCAGCGGCCGGGTCGTGCTCGACTACGTGGTGGATACCGCGGGCCGCGCGGAGCCCGGCTCACTGCGGGTGGTGACCAGCTCGCATCCGGCCTTCGAAGAGGCCGCTCGGGCCTCGGTGCTCGCCAGCCGCTACCAGCCCGCCCGACTTCGCGGACGCCTGGTGCGGCAGCTCGTGCGCCAGGCACTCAGCTTCCGGCTTGACCGGTGAAGCGAAGATATCGCTAGTCCTGGCGGAGGTACGGCGCCTCGTTGCGGGCGATCTGGGCGAACTCGTCTTCGGTGAGCGGCAGCCGCCGGACCGCCGCCCAGCTCTCCCGCGGGCGCAGATTGTCGCCCACCGCGGCGTCCGAGCCGTAGAGGATGCGGCGCACGCCGATCTGGCGTATTCGCCGTGCCACGAGGGCCGCGGTCTCAGGCGAGATCTCACGGTCCACCACGGTGGCGATGTCGAACCAGAGACCCCTCGTCCGCGGATCCTTGCGCTCGATGGCTTCGGCCAAGACGGCCAGGGCGCTGTCCGCCGGAGGGTCGTCGTAGCCGGGGCCGGTGCCGGCGAGGTGGGCCACCTGCACCGGAACGTCCGGCACCAGTGGAAGCAACTGCTCGAGGAACACGCGCGCCTGCGCCGTGCCGTAGGGCCGCTGCTTCGAGATGGACGCCCTCATGTGCACCACGATGGCCATGCGGTGTGCATTGGCGGCCTTGAAAACGCGGCGAAGCTGTTCGACGTGCGCCGGCATGTCGAGCTGGACGTCGGAGTTGCCGAAGTGAAACTTGAGCCCGTGGCGCAGTCGGGGGTCCGCGGCACACCGCTCGAGCTCCGTGAGCGCGTAGTCGGCCATCGGATTGAAAGAGCAGAGCGCCAGCAGCCGGTCGGGAAACTCCGCGGCCTGCGCCGCAGTCCAGTCGTTCTCGGCGCGGACCTTGGGAGGCTGGTCGGGCACGTTCCGGTCGGGACGCCCGTACATGTAGGCGACGCTCAGCACGGCCGCTCGCCCGATGCCGGCGGAGTCGAGCAGCGGCACGATGTCTCGCGCCCGGATGACGGGCACGCCGCCCGATCCGCTGGACAGCAGCTCGACGATGCCCGGGCTGAAGAGATGCTGATGGTGGTCCGTCACCGGAGCGCCCTGTCCCCACGCGGGAGAGGCCCACGGCAGCAGGATGAGCGCCGTAACGGTCGCGCGATGGTAGCGTCGTCTCATGGTAGCAGAGTACCACTCTCCGCCTTACCCGACTACCCTCCGTCATGAGCGTCGTTCACGAGCCAGGCGCGGGTCGGTTCATCCTCTCGGTGTCGTCGGGGACCGCCGTACTGCTCTATGCGTCTGCCGGCGACGGTGTCCTCGATCTCTACAGTACGTTCGTGCCTACCGGTGACCGTGGCAAAGGCGTGGCCGATCGGCTGGTGCAGGCCGCCGTCGCCCATGCCCGGGCACAAGGACTCCGCATCATCCCCAGTTGCTGGTATGTCGCCGTGTGGCTCCAGCGGCATCCCGAGCACGCCGACCTGATCGTCGCCTGAGGCCGCGGGCGAATTCCGTGGATACCATCGTGATCGGAGGCGGTCTCGCCGGCCTGTCCGCGGCCGC
>Ga0190265_10002468_pt1 | contig 12402 bp, 11 predicted proteins | sample Popmic124T_FD_133135 | JGI IMG/M metagenome (GOLD analysis project Ga0190265, IMG submission 133135) | Populus adjacent soil microbial communities from riparian zone of Indian Creek, Utah, USA - 124 T | ecosystem: Environmental > Terrestrial > Soil > Riparian zone | place: USA: Utah | collected... | reverse complement strand
CCGAGCGGCCGGGTGTCCCCGTACATCGAAGTGAACGGGAAGGATTGTTCAATGGCAAAGGAAGCATTGGGGTTCTTCTCCATCAAGGTTCGGAGAAGCTGTTCGTTGATGGCCATCCAGGCAACGGCACCGCTGAAATCGACTTTCCCGTCGATGATTCGGATGTTTTCGCCGGGTCGGACTTGCCGCGGTTCGTCGGGAAATTGCTGATCGTGCTCCAGACGCTTCTGAGCATCCGCCCGGTAGTTCTGGAACGCGCGTTCGGAATCATCCGGGGTGAGCATTGAGAGGCGGTCGCCATAATGGAAACTCACGTAATCGAGGTAGGTTTTGTCAGCGAGGGGGTTTTGGCTGAGAACAATGCGGCGCTCACCATCGCTGGTTTCGTCGAGCAGCGTGGGAATGAAACGCCCTGGGTCGGTTCCACCGACGTAAACCATGCCGGGACGAAGTGCGTTGAGCACAGCGTTGCCGTAGTCGAGGAGCTTTTGCGCGGGCCACTTTTGTGTTTCTTGGGCGACGCCCAGAGTTTCGTGAATCAGAGCCCAGACCGCGTCAAGGTCACGCGCAGGAGGCTGCTGCTTTCTGCGCTCTCGCATTGAATCGTATAGTGCCTGCATTTCCTCCCAGCGACCTGCTTCAACGGCGTCGAAGAACCGCTTCACGTCGTCTGACACAGCGACGCCGTGACGTCGGGCCAGGGCGTGAACCAGATCCTGACGGGAGCGAGCGAACTTGCTGAGTTTGCCCGCGACAATTTGTTCGGGCGGGACGGCGGGCGCAGGTTCCTTTGCGCGCGGAAAAATACCTCTCCCAAGGATGCCGGAGCGGGACGTGGCATCTGTTTGAGTTGTGCTCGCAGGAGCGAGTGATGCCGCCAAGGACTGCTCCCCGGTGCGAGCACTCTTCTCGTGCCGCAAGAGAAGCGCGATGATAAGACCCATCACAACAAACACACTGACAACACCGAGTTTGAGTTTGGTCATGGCCATAAGTTTCAAAAAGGTGAGAACTCCACCCGCCGCCCCCACGCTTGCAAGTGCCGCACTGGAAATTGTGGCCGCTAATCCGAAAGGTGCGACTTGAACGGCGTTGGCGGCGATGACGACGACCAACCCGCTCGCACCGAGGGTGACGCCGCGTTTGGCGAGGAATTCGCGCAGGCGTTCCACGGCGCGGCTCACGCGCTTTTGCGCGGTATCATCACTCACGCCCAGCGCGAGTCCCACTGCGTGAAAATCCTGGTTCTTGAAATAGCGCAGCAACACGGCCTCGTGGTCGGCGTCGTCGAGTTCGGCCATCGCTTCATCGAGCACCGGAGCGACGCGCTCCCATGCGGCCGCGGTCTCAGAAGAAGGATTGAAGTGTTCCATAAACTGCCTTTCGCGGGTCTGGCGGCGGTGGTCATCGCGGAGCAGTTTCAGCCCGGCGAAGCGCGTGCCGCGGAAAAGCCAGCCAGCCAGGGAAGCGTCGGCGGACATGGTGCCGGCCATTGCGCGGGCTTTGCGGGCGAGGTCGGTGAAGACGCTTTGGGCAATCTCACGGGCCAGTTCGGGCGAGCCAGTCCGTCGGAGCGCGGCGGAATAAACCAAATCGGTGTGCCGGGCGACGACTTCGGCAAAGGCCGGCTCTGAGTGTTGCGCGGCGTATTCGCGGAGCAGTTGGGCGTCGGACTTGTTCTGCATCTCACTTAATAAACACCCTCGCGGAGCGAAATCCGACAGGGGACTTGAAAGTAATGGGAGAATTCGTCGAGTCGCGCATCAGCGAAACTTCTCAGTCCGATGACCGGTCGCTTTAAGCCCCAGCCTTGAGATTAACCGCATCCTCGTTCCTGGGAGTGTTCTCGATAATGTCGAGTCCTGGCTTGTTTCCGCCCTAGCCTCAAACTTAGGAACGGAATGAAATCGTGGTTGTTCGCCCTCTGATCCGAAAAAAGCTAACTCCCCCTATTTACGTCCGGCTCGGTGCTCCTTCCCGGCCTGGCGCACGATGAGTTCAGTTACACTGCCCGCTGCGTTAGTTTTGAATGTCAGGCGCAGGGGACCTGCCTCGCAGAAAAACTGATCGCGGGCCAAGGCAAACACCTCGTGTTTTGGCTGGTCTGTCGCTTGAATGTACATTTCGCTTTTCTCGCGTGTGACGGTGATCTCAAGCGTGGGCGTGACTGTGTAGGTGCCCACGTAGCGTTCCAGTAAGACTTCATCGAACATGACCGGTTTGTCCGCGGGCATCAACTCGCTTCGCGGATCCAGCAGGTGCATGCCGATATCGTCAATTCCATGTTGGCAATTTGAAAACACCACCACGGCGCGATTGCGTTTTCGGTTTACCCCCATGAAACTGTGAGAGCCGAAAGTCTTGCCGCTGTGGTGGAGGATTTCGTCTGGAACAGGTTTAAAATGCCACGCCCATGCCACTTCCTCATTAAGGCCAACCGTATTTGTGCGCGCAGCCTGCGATGCTCGGATGGCTTTCGAAAGCCGGTCATCCTCCGGGTTTAAAGCGGCGGCAAGGAATTTGAGAAAATCGTTCGCCGTGGATCGAAAGGCTCCCCCGCCTGCGAGGCTGAGGAAGTCCATATTGTTCGCAGGGTTGAGGTCGTAATCGTGCCCGGTGGCAAATCGCGTCTGCATTTCGGCGGAAAGCTTTATGCGCGTCTCATGCATCCCGAGTGGTTTGCAGATGAGGTCCAACACGAGTTGTTCGTAGCTGGTGCGTGCTCGGCGGGCGAGCACATCCCCGAGCAGGCCCATCCCGAGATTGGAATATTGGTAAGCGCTCCCAGGATCGCGTGGCAGTTCGTAGGTGGAGAGAAACTTAAACAGCAGCTCGGAGGTGTAATCCGCGTAGGGTCTTTTTTTGTCGGCCGGGGGGAGATTATCGGGTTCGCGCGGCAAGCCGGAGCGATGGTTGGCCAGATGCGCCAGAGTAATGACGTGGCCGTTGCGGCCTGGCACCTTCACGCTTTCCGGCAAATAATTCGTCACAGGAGCATTCGGCTGAACTTCGCCGCGGTTCCCCATGTCCCCCAGCAAGATGCCAGTAAACACCTTCGTGATCGACCCGATCTCAAACACGGTGTCACCGTCCACTGGCCGGTTGCTCCTCACGGCCATGGCGCCCACGGCAACAACGCTGCGATTCGTTCCCTGGAGTCGTCCTACGACGAGACCCACCGCCTTTCTCCCGTCGATGCGCTTCTGGAGGATTTGCTGAAGCGCGGCATCCGTAAGGACGGGCTCCGGTTCGCCTGCGACAGTGGAGCAAACCACGCACACGAAGAAACCGAAAGAGACGAGATGGTTCGTTCTCACGCTGTGCTGTCCTTACCGAATAATGCCGAGAAGAAAAACGAAAAAAGGGACGATTCCTCAGCATTTTTGAAAAATCGTCCCATGTGCTCGGCATTATCGCGAGCTACGCAAAATAACCCTTATGCCGAGCTCGGCATAAGGGTTATTTCTACACGTAGTCGGTCATATTTTTGGACAACGCGTTCGCATTTACGATGCGCGTGACCGAGTATCAGCCTGGCGGCGCGCCAAGCGAAGTTGGAGGGCGCATCTTTCGCCCTACGACCGGCGGGAAACCAATCCGGAGGTTTGACTGAAAACTTACGCAATCGTGCTCGGCAGCATCGCGACTCTCTTTCTCGCACGAGTAGCGGGCCAAGCGACGGTGGCGTTCTTCGGTGTGGCATTTCTGCCGCCAATGCAGGAATGGTACTCGGGACTCCTTCCGTATCCACTGCTCTTGCCGGCTCAGCTTGCGATTCTGGCATTCCAGTTCGAAGTCTCGCGCGAACTTTGGATTGGGAGAGGGCCGCTTACGCATGTGCGTCCTCGTTTGGGGACGTTCTTGAAATGGTTCAGCCTCGTGTAATTCCTCGGAAGGCTGACGAGATATGTGGTAACAATGACGCTCTTCCATGAACGGCGTTGGTTGGGCGGCTCAATTCCCATCTTCTTCCATTGGGTGCTCGCTGCTTACCTTTACTTGCTATCCCGCTATTACCGCGGCTTTCCACTTTCTCCACGCTGAAAAGTGCTGACGCTTTCGGTCCCTTTGAGATCAGCTCGGTCGGTAAGCCTCCGTCCGCCTCGATAAAACAAGTAGAAGCTGACAGCTTGAATGACGTGAAAAAGATCATTGTGATTGAACTGACGATGAATCGCGAAACCGCTCAATTGAATCAGCGCGGCAAAGAATCCGACGATCACTCCTGATGTAATCCAAGCGGCGCTTTGATCACGCCGCCCCAACCAGCCATGCACTTGCGCGATCAGAATCGCGATCATCGCGGAACCATAATCGAAAATAACGAAACGGAATTCGGAGTGCGTGCTCATCCACGTCGCGAACAGCAGAAATTTCGCCGCGATTGCTACGAGCAGCCATCGGCGCCACGGACTTTGGAAAGTCGCGACAATAACCGCGGAGAACATCGACCAGCTCGCGACGCCAATGGAATACACCGAACCCTTCCACAACATCGCAGCGGCCAATTCAGTCAAATGTGTCCTGAAACCGTGAAAGCTTCCGCCAAGCAAGGACGCAGCGGCTGTCGCCACGAAGCCAATTGTCCAAAGCGATCGCGACCAATGCCGATCACGCCGGTTCAAAACAAACAGGCGTGTCGCCCACAGAAGCGCGAGCAAACCAAGCCCGTAATCCGTGAGCATCGTTACAGGCTCGGTGATTTGCATGGGAATCCTGCTCTACTGCCTGGTCTCGCTCATGCGGTGCGGAACATCTCCCGATAGTGCCGATACCAGTCGCTTTGAAATCGTTCTTCGGGATCGTACTTCCGTTTGAGGCGTAGAAAATCCGGGAACTGGGGATAACAAGCGAGCACTTGCTCGCGTGTCGCGTGTCTGTGGTAAGTGAGATAATAACTTCCGCCACGTCGAATGGCCATGTCGATAAGGCGGCGAAACGATTCGGCTGAACGTTCCACGCCTGCTCCGGTATGCTCGACGTGCAGATTGAAAACCACACAAGCATAACCTTGCTTTGCCCATGCCAGGAACGTTTCATCGTCCTTTTGAATCAGGCGGATGGTTCCGTAGATCACTTCGACGTTGTTCTTTCGGAAGTCGTTCCCTGCTTCGGCCATGAAGTCGATCAGCCTTTCACGCGGCACGTAAATCTCCGTGATCATCTCTGTACCCCGCGGCCGGCCGAGCTGCTGATCGAGCGCTGAGTGATAGTCGTCCGTGTAATTACTCATTTGGTGAGTGTCCGACCAATAGACCTGGCCGGATGTCGAAAGGTAGTAGCGGGAATACTCCTCGAAGACGCGGCGCCGATCCGTGTGTGCGAGATGTAGAAGATTCGCCCAGTTGTCGGTGGTCAATCTCTTGTGCTCGGCTGGTTCTGGTGTATTGGCGTCCACCGGTTGGTAGCACGAGAACACACCACGCCGAAAAAAGTCTTCTTCTGACTTTTCGTCGATGGAGTACTGAAAATCACCGTAAGCGAATCCATCAGCGATTCTCTGATCGAATGCTGGCATCAACTCGTCGATGGTTTTAATTTCAACGACACGCCGGACTTTGTGCCTCGGCACCAGGCGCAGCTTCACCGAATAGATCGCGCCGAACAGGCCATAGCCACCAACTGCCAAACGAAACCATTCCGTATTCTGCTGTCGGTCACAGGTGTGAGCGTGGCCTTCCGCATCGAGCACAACGAACGATTCGATGTCTGCGACAAACGGTTTCAGACGTAGCCCGCGACCGTGAACGTTTGCTCCCAGGGCGCCACCGATACTCAACCGATCGGCCCCGGTTTGCTTCTGCGAAATTCCCCACGACGCCGACGCGGACGATGAACGCTTGACCAATTCAGCAACGAGCTTGGGCCATTGGATTCCGGTTTCGACCTCAACCGTTCCTGCTTTGGAATCGAAATTCAGAATGCGACTCAGTCCCCTCGTGTCCAAGAGAATGCTGTCTGTTCCAAACTGCTGTCCACCCATGGCATGACGCCCGCCGGCGATGGAGATGGATCGGCGCTCCTGCCGTGCGCTTTTTATCGTGTGCCGCAATGCATCGAGTGAATCCACAGGCACGACGCGATTGACTCGCGTGCGGTTCAGTTGGGAATGCACGTCGTTGACCCACTCGCCAGGCGCAGGCTTTGGCATGTGCATACAACCGGCAGACGACAGCGAAAGTACTGAGGCAGCCTTGAGAAAAGATCGGCGTGTCATTTTCATAGCGAAGCACCCTATCTACGGTTCTCCGGGACCGAGACATTGAGAATTTCATTCAGAGAAGTGTTCAGAACGATGGAACCTCGCTCCGACAGTTCAGAGGCGTGACTATCATCGGACACACCATCGAGGAAGCGACCTGGCGGGATTGAAAGAATGGCGCATGTAGCCGATGTCCGGAACAGCCGGTGTCGATTCTTCGCGACTTGATCGTAAAACCAATCTCTTACCGATCGCGGAACGATCCGCAACCACGCGACGATGCTCCAGAAACCGCCCAGACCTTTGAGAATCCGGAGCACGGCTGATAACTTGGTGAACACTTGTACGTGCGCACCGCGGCCCTCTATAACGACGATGCTGTCGCGGTAATTGGCGCTGAATCCGTGCGTGCGAAGGAGTGAACGGGCGGCGCTGGCTTGAAGGGACGCGAATCGGAACTGCGGCCGTTGCTCTTCCTCCGTAATGAACCGCACCCAGCGGTTACACATCGCGCAGTCCCCATCAAACAGCACAACCGCATTTACCCCGCGTGCCGGAAACCACTTCGGGTCGAACGTAAACAGGTGGACCATCAACATTCCAAACGTGAGATCAGCAAAGTTCACGACGAGAACAATTCCGAGATGCATCAGCAACATCCAAAGCCACGCGACCATGCGACCGCGTCGCGTAACACAAAGCGGAAGAAACAGAATCTCACCCGCGAGCGAAGTCCAGGTGAGGATCTTGAGCAGTGAAGGGCATTGACTCAGGAAATCGCCGAGCGGCTCGGGTCGAGCGAGGGGATTTGTGATCAGATGCATCAACGCGCTTCCGTCGATCCAGCTTGGGCTGAACAATTTCCACACCCCGCTGTAGCAATAGCCGACTGCCAGTAGTGTCCACGCACACCAACAGATCATCGCTGGCATACACCACGTGGTTGCGACGATGCGTTTCCGAATCGAGAACGGTTCACCGGGAGGAACCAACGCGCACAGCACGAGCAGCAGTCCAACGTAGGGAATGCCGGGATTGGCGATCAGATTGTTGCGGTTAAAGAGACACGCCCAACCGAACCACAGAAGAATCGAGAGGGATCTGCGAAAAGCTCCGGCGGTAAATGCGAGTGAGCTGACGAGCAAAAGCGCCACGAACCAGAATGGAAATCCTGGCGCGGTAATGTACACGAGCGGATTTGGGAAGAGTCCGTAGAGTGGATTTACGCCCGCGTCAGCAAGCACACCCGCGCTACCGAACAGCTCATTGGCGTATGGCAACAATTGGGCGAAGTGAACCGTGAGATACAGCCCGAACACGATGCGAAACGTTGTGAACTGCCAGGGTGAGATTTTTTTGATGCGATTCATTGGCGAAGTTCCCACTCGTCGTTCCGACCACATGTCTTCGTCCGAATCACAACGACGATGTTGGTTGCGTCAGACGGGATGCCCAGTTCCCGCCGCATGGGGCCTTCGCTTGAGAGTGCGTAATTGAAGACTGTGCGCCACAGCGGTTCGGGAAGACGCGGCGCAAAGGAGAGTGCGGCCCCGTAAACATTCCGCCGATTGTACGGCCCTTTGAGTTTCGAGTAGAGTTGCGGCGTCAGCTTCATTTCGCGTTCATGGCCTTCCACCTCGAATCGCAGAAAAAACTCCGAGGCGAATGCTTCCATTCCCTTGGTGTCGCAAAAGACTTTTGGGCACGGCGCAATTGCGGTCGCTGACGCAACACCTTTCACAGCCGGAATGCGAAGCGCGTCACCGAGCATCGCTGTGCAGGCAAACCCTCCGACGATACATGCGGCGATGTTGCGCCAGCGGATGGAACGGCAATTGGCGTTGCTCGCGTTCATGCCTGAATTGCTTCGGTCGCCTTCGCCGATGTAGCGGCGCAAATCCACCGCTTGCGGCACCCCATGCACGTCGGTGCCGTGCCGGCCTTCTCTTTCGCGTGCACATCTTTGAAGGCCAACATTTTTCCAAATTGATGTTCCCTGTCTCCATCAAAGCCGCACTGCACATCGGCCTTCGCGTTCTCCAGTGTGCCAAACATCCAATCGAAGAGCGGGGTCGGCGTAGTTGTTTGTGTGGCGTTGAAACTGGTGGTGGACGCGGTGCGATTCCGGCCGTTGCACGAACCATCCAAGCCAATACGGGGTGCGGATGTTCCAGTGATAAAAGTACTCCGCCAACGCCGCGAGCAATGTATAGATGGCCGCAGCGGCAGGGCTGCATCCGAGCAGCGGATACACGATGATCGAGCAAAGAATCGAGTTCAACGTGATTTCGACGGGGTGTTTGTAAAAGCTGGTTACCACTTCGATGCGTTGCGGCGAGTGATGCAACTGATGGCACAGTCTCCAAAACAATTGCGATTCATGCCGCAGCCGATGCCACCAGTAGTAAACAAAGCAGGACACGAGGTAGGCGATGACGGCGCTTGGCACGTCACCGAAATGATCTCGCAGGTGCAACAGCGACGCTCCCTGCATCCACGCATCCCAGGTGTAACCCGCAAGCAGGACGATGCCGGCTTGCGTCACGTTCACCAGCAACACGCGCCACCACCACCAGCGCACGGTCGGCATTTCACGAGCGGGCCAGAGCCGCTCAATGATGATAAAACCCGCCGCAACTCCAATCAGAACCAGGATCATACGTCACCGTGTCGCGGCGACGCTAGGCGGTGTGGGGCTCGAACCGTTAATTGATAGCTTTGTGCAGATGATGCACGCGATCAATCGCTCCTGCTTACAAGCGCAAGGCTGCGGCTTCGTGGGAAAGGCTCTTCACGAAGTATTCCGCCGCGGGTGATGAAAGTTTACGCCACACCGCGGCGATCGTAATGGGAGGGAAATTATCCAGCGGCAACGTGCGCACGCCCGGAGACGATACACCAGGCGCGGCGACAGAAAGCCCCACGCCAAAGCCCTGGCGAACGTATTCCGCGACCAGTTCAAGCGCGCTCACTTCGATGTTCGGTGACCAATCGATGTGCCGCCGCTTCAACTCCTGTTGGAACACACGGCAGAGGGGTTCACCAGGTGGAAGTGAGATCAGCGGCTCACGCCCAGCGGAAGAGAACAGCGATTCCGGATCGCGAATGGCACTGGAAGCGAGCACCAGTAACTGCGGACGCAATTTTGCGAGAATGGATTTGCGCATCCCGGCTGGCAGGCGTGGGCTAATGGCGGTGATGGCCACGTCGATCTCGCCTTCATCAACCGCTTGCAGAAGCTCGTGCGGGTATCCTTCGCGCAACGCGACGCGCAAATTCGGCATCTTCTTCCGAACCGTACTCAAGACTTTCGGCAGGTAATCCCGAAGGATTGTTTGCGAAGCCCCGATCCGAATTCGCGCTTCGCTCTCTCCCCGAATGCGAGCCGCGATTTCGTCTGTGCCGGAGAAGAACGGCTCCGCAAAAGCGAACAATTCTTTCCCGGCTTTGGTAAGTTCGAAAGGACGCCGCCGGAAAAGCGTGGTCCCCAGCGACTTTTCCAACTGAATCAACTGCACACTGATGGCTGGCTGCTGAATACCATACGGCATTTTCCGTACGGCTTCAGCAATCCCGCCGTGCTTGGCGACGTAATAAAACAGTTCGAGATGGTGAATGTTCATCCAGCGATGCTCGGATCCTTACGCCGCCTAGCGCCGCGGGTCACGCACTGTCATTCGCCGTCATTGCCGATCGAATCTGTCGGGCATCCGCGCATGGCGTCAGTCGCTTGTGCAAGATCCTCGGAATTCGCCGGCTGTTGATACGCGATGCTGAAACCGATGTCGTCGTTGCGTCGGAACGTCGCCGGAGCTGTCACGCGGCACATGTCGCAATCAATACACGATGAGTCCACGTAAAACGGTCCCGGCACATTGCCCTCGATCTTTTCATTCTTGTTTGCCATACGCGCTGAGCATCCAGCGCGAGTCTCATTGCGTGAAATTCATTGCGCTCGTTACAGTGATTCCCGCGATGAATGAATTCCTCGCCACAGGTCCCTTCGACCTCTACGAACTGCAACTGTTTCACTTCGTTGCGGAGCACCAAAGTTTTACCAAGGCGGGACAAGCAGCCGGGCTAACGCAAAGCGCCATCACTCGGCAAATCCGCGGCATGGAAGATCGTTTGGGCGTTCGGCTTTTCGAGCGAACAACTCGTTCCGTGCGACTCACACCAGCCGGTGCCGCGTTGCACGCACGCTCGGGAGCGATTCTCTCGGAAGTGAATGATGCGGTCAGTGCGTTGAAAACTGGCTTCGATCTCTCGCCCAAAACTCTGCGCGTCGGCATCGCTCGCACGATTGGTCTCGCATACTTGCCCGGCTTCTTCCGCCGTTTTCAAATGAAGTTCCCGCGAGTGCAATTGCACGTCTCACATGAGTCGGGCGCATTCATTCTCGCCGCAGTTGAAAGCGGTGAGTTGGACGCCGGAGTTGTCGCCGCGCCACCGCAACTTTCGCGGGGTCTTCACGTCACGCATCGTTTCAATGACGAGTTCGTAGTCATCGCTCCGCCCGCACTGAAGATCGCCGGATCGTCACGTCAAATTGTGCCGGCGGAGTTGCCAAAAATCCTGCGCGGCCAACGGTGGTTGTTTATCAGCGAGCAAACAAACACCGGTAAACGGCTTGCTGCCTGGCTGGAACGCAACGGCGTAAAACTCGAAGCAGCGATGCACGCGGACAGCTTCGATTTCATCGTGAACCTCGTGTCGCTCGGTTTGGGCGTTAGCATCGTCCCTCACCGTGTGCTCGCGTTACATCCGAATCGGCGGCCCGTCCAACGAATCACCACCACCCCGAAATTCAGCCGTGAACTGATTGTCGTCGTTCGTCGCCAGCAAGACGTACCCGAGGCTCTCGCTGGATTTGTGGAAAACATTCTGTTCTGATGCCGCAACTGAATGAACCCCCTTCTCGCCGACGCCATTGATTTCCCGGTAGTGCTCGGCCTCGGCTTGGTGGTCGTCATTCCGCTGCTTCTGTTCCAGGTGGTTGTTGAGGGATTCTTGCTCGGCCGATTTTGGAAGATGCCGTTCGGCGAAGTGCGCGGGTTGGCACTCCGCGCCAATGTCATGTCGTTGCTGGCCGGCATTCCCACCAAGATCGCGAATGCATTTGTGTACGCTGCGCTGCTCCCGAAAGATATTCCGCAGTTCTTCGCGCGGTACCCGTTGGCTGTGTCCGTCGGCACTTTGATTTACTTCGTGGTCACGGTTGTGGTCGAAGCCGCGTGCGCAATCAAATGGGCGGGGCGTGATTCAATTGAACTTTCCCGCAAACAGATTTGGAAAGGAATGCTCTGGGCCAATGTCGCAACCTACCTCGTGATGGCTCCGCTGCATTACTACGCGACGCGACCAATTTCCGATGTGCGCGAGTACACCCGGGATGCACGTTGGGCAAAACACGCTGGCACTAAAATCGTTTTTATCGATCCGGAAACAGGGCACCTTAAAGCCAAAGTTTTCGGCGCGGATGGCGTGGATACAGTCGTGCCGGTTCCACTCAGGGCTTTTCTCGTGTCGTCGAACCTGAACGTGTGTCTCTACCGAGCGACGAATGGCTTCCTGAATCTTTGGCGCCAAAAACCGCCGCTCAGCAATGTTGTTTGGCAGACTAGCGAACGCTTCTTCATGGAACAAGTTGCTTTCAGCCCTTCGGGCGATCAGATCGCGTTTCTGCCTGAAGACGGTGCACGCATCGAGGTCATGGATGTGCGTTCCGGAAAACGTCTTTATCATCAGCTTAAATCGCCCATCACGCGTTTCCCTCACGTCGCTTGGACCGCAGAAGAGAATCAATTCGCTGTTGCTGGCAACGATGATGTGCAGCGGTGGCAGGTCACGATCTCGAATGATGAGTTGGTACTTACGGCGCTTGAAGGAACGAATCGTGTCCAGTTGCTACCTTGTTACGGCCGGGTTGGGCGCGGCCGGTCTTACAGCGGCGGCTCTTGGGGGACATCAATGCGCAACGACGAGTGCGAGGGGCTGAGCGCCTGGGCCATGCCTGGCCTTGGTAGCAGCGTGCGCATTTCTCGCAGACACGCCGAAGGGCCGAGCGATCATCTGCTGACCGTCGCGGCGAATCCGGGGCTGCTGCATCTGGGCAGCATCTGGTTTTCGGATGTTGCGTTCTTCGATGGATGCGACGAGTGCCTGATCGGCGCCGGCAATTACATCTACCTTTTGGACAT
>Ga0190265_10002467_pt1 | contig 12405 bp, 6 predicted proteins | sample Popmic124T_FD_133135 | JGI IMG/M metagenome (GOLD analysis project Ga0190265, IMG submission 133135) | Populus adjacent soil microbial communities from riparian zone of Indian Creek, Utah, USA - 124 T | ecosystem: Environmental > Terrestrial > Soil > Riparian zone | place: USA: Utah | collected... | reverse complement strand
CTCCCTCGTCACCTCGCGCGCCGGCTTGTCGTCGCGCTCGCGCACGAAGCGCGGGTGGCGGAGCTTGCCGTGTCCGGTCCACTCCATGAAGGCGACCTCGACGACGATCTCCGGGCGCACCCAGTGCATGCGCACGCGCGGCAGGCCGACACTCCGGGTGAACGGCGGCGCAGCGATCTCGAGCGCGTCGAGCCGCGCGCGCAGCTCGAGCAGCCGCTTGGTGTCGAAGCCCGTGCCGACCTTGCCTGCGAACACGAAGTCGTCTCCCTCGAAGTAACCGACCAGCAGCGCGCCCAGACCGACGCGCTTGCGCTGCGGATCGGTGAAGCCTCCGACGACGAGCTCCTGACCCGCCTCGCACTTCATCTTCAACCACTGCTTGGAGCGGCGCTGCTCGTACGGGGCGTCGCGCCGTTTCGCGACCACGCCCTCCCAGCCCTGCGCGCACGCCCGCTCCCACGGCTTGGGCTCGTCGAGCCGCTCGACCAGGTGCAACGGCTCGCTGAGCGGCAGCTCGCGGAGCAGCTCGCGGCGCCGATCGAGCGGCCACGAGGTCACGTCGACCCCGTCCAGCCACAGCACGTCGAACAGATGATAGCCGTCCGGCAGGTCGCGCTCCTCCCACCTGCCGGTCGCCTCGCCGTCGAGGATCGCGTCGCGCACGGGCAGGGCGGCGACCGCGGCGACGAACGCGGGGTACGAGGCGTTGCGCAGCAGCCGGTTGCGCGTCAACAGCCGCACCCCGCGCTCGTCCTTGAACGCGAGCAGGCGGATCCCGTCGAGCTTGCGCTCGAAGACCCACTCCGGACCCGTGAAGCGCTCGCGCGTCAAGGTGGCAGCCATCGGCTCCAGCCACTCGGGCAAAGACGTCGTCACGGCAGGCGCTACTCTACCCGGGACAGGAGCGATCAGTGAGCCCGCAGCGGCCGGAAGAACTCGCGGATGTCCTGCGCCAGTAGCTCGGGCTCTTCGAGGGCCGCGAAGTGACCGCCGCGGGGCATCGGGGTCCAGCGCTCGACCGCGAAGAAGCGCTCGGCCCACTCGCGCGGCGGATTGGAGAGCTCCTTGGAAAAGCACGCGAAGCCGGCCGGTACCTTCGGCGGGTGGACCCACTCCTTGGCCTTTTCCAGGATCCAGCGCGCCGCGCCGGCGCTCGCGATGTCCGCGTACGGTTGGAACGACGAGGCGATGGTCTGAGTCGCCCAGTAGAGCGTGACGTGGGTGAGCAGCTCGTCCTTGGTGAAGCGCGTTTCGACGTCGCCGTCGCAGTCGCTCCAGCGCTGGAACTTTTCGATCATCCACGCCGCGAGCCCGGCCGGCGAGTCGTTCAGGCCGTCCGCCAGGGTGTACGGGCGCGTGCCCTGAATCATGGCGTAGGCGCCCTCCTGCACCGGGTAGCGCTCGATCGCAGCGAGATACGCCTCTTCCGCGGCGCTGACCTGCTTCGGTTTCTGGAAGCCGTGCCAGAACGGAACGTCGGTGAGATGGATGCCGACCACGGACTTGGCGTGACTGCGAGCCAGCTGCTCGGTCACGGTGCTACCCCAGTCGCCGCCGTGCGCGCCGAAGCGCTCGTAGCCGAGCTCGCGCGTCATCAGCTCGTGCCACAGATCGCCGAGGCGAAACGCTTCCCCGTTCTTGGTGCGCGGCTCCGAGAACCCGTAGCCGGGCAGGCTCGGCACCACCACGTCGAAGGCGTCCGCCGGATCGCCCCCGTGCGCTCCCGGATCGATCAGCAGCGGGATGAGCTTCTCGAAGCGCAGGAACGAATCGGGGAACCCGTGCGTGAGCACGAGCGGCAACGGCGCCGGCCCGCGCCCGCGTTCGTGGATGAAGTGCACGACGCTGCCGTCCACGGTGGCGCGGAAGTGCGCGAAGCGGTTGAAGCGCGCTTCCTGCGCCCGCCAGTCGTACGCCGACTGCCAGTACTCCACGATCTGCCGCAGGTACGCCGGGCTCATCCCCGCGTCCCAGTCGCTCGCGGTTTCGCCGGGCGCGAAGCGGGTGCTGCGCAGGCGCGCGCGCAGGTCATCCAGGATCGACTGCGGGATGATCGGTTCAAAGGACTCGTGCGACATGGCGGGCCTCCTGCGCCTTCAGCTGCGGTTGCGTGAGCTCGCGACAGAACTCGATCACGTCGCGGGCATAGAGCTCCGGTTTTTCGAGCGCGGCGAAGTGGCCACCGCGCGGCATCTCGCTCCAGCGCTGCACGTTGAGCGTGCGTTCCGCCAGGCTGCGCGGTGGAACGCCGCCGGTCTCCTTCGGGAACAGCGCCAGCGCGACCGGCTGCTCCACGCGATCTCTCGGCGTCAGCGACGGTGACTGCGCTTCGCCGAAGTACCCGTGTATCGAGGAGCCGATCGTCTGCGTCACCCAGTACAGCATGACGTTCGTCAGCAGGTCGTCCTTGCTCACGGCCTCGTCCAGCTCCTGCTCGAAGTCGCACCATGAATGGAATCGATCGACGATCCAGGACGCGAGCCCGACCGGCGAGTCGTTGAGGCCTGCCGCCAGGCTGCGCGGTCGCGTCATCTGCACCAACGCGTAGGCGCCGTCGGCCTGCTGCTGGCCCGCTTCCAGCCACTTGCGTTCGTTCTTCTCGAGCGCGGCGAGATCCTGGTTGTAAACGTGCCAGCCCAGATCGGTGAGATGGATGCCGATCACCGACTCGGGATGATCGATGGCGAGGATCTGCGCGATCACGCCGCCGCCGTCGCCGCCGGCCACGATGAAGCGCTCATACCCCAGCACCTCGCTCATCAGCTCGAAGATCAGCTCTGCGCTGTGCCGCGTGGGCTGTTGCACGACCTGCGGCAGCGCGCCCGTGAAGGTGAACCCCGGCAGCGACGGCACGACCAGGTCGAACGCGTCGCCGCCCGTGAACGCGCGATCGGCGAACAACGGCAGCGTCCTGTGAAAGCGGTCGAAGGAGTCCGGCCAGCCGTGCAGCAGCAGCAGCGGCGTCGGACTCTCCGCGCGCCCGTGCGCGCCGTGCACGTGGACGAAGTGGATGTCCGCGTCCCGCACGCGCGCTTTGAACTGCGGCTGCGCGTTCAGCCGCGCTTGGTGGTGCTGCCAGTCGTAGCTCGATTGCCAGTGCGCGATCAGCTCGCGGAGATAGCCGCGGCTCGTTCCGCGCTGCCAACTGCGCTCGTCGTCGCTGTCGTCGCGGCTCGTCCAGCGCGTGCGCCCGAGTCGCAGCTGCAAGTCGTCGAGCTCGCGTTGGTCGACGCGGATCTCGAACCGCGCCGGATCGCTGGGTTCGGCTTGCGTCATGGGCTCGCTCCCTGTGATTGGAGACAAGGCGGTCTCGCTCCCATCACCGTGCAAGCCGCACGCCGGATCTCGTGCCTGCTGCGCGCCGGACTGCGCGCTCGACGAACGAGTCTGCGGGCCTTGTGCCGAAGTGTGCCAGGCGCCCCGCAAGGGACGCGGAGGCTCTCGCTTTCTCCACTGGTTTCGCCGACCTTGGGTGGCCGTGCGTTGGCCCGTGCGTTGGCCCGTGCGTTGCACTGGCGCACGCGCGAGGAGCGAGACTGCATGCGCGATCTCCAATCGAAATTTGCCCGGCTTTGCCTCTCGGCATGCCTGTGCGCGCTGGCCGGCTGCGAAAGCGGCACCGCTGACACGCACGACCCCAATGACCTGCCGAATGGCCCCGGCCCGGGTGCGGGCCCCATCCAACCCGGTCCCGGTCCTGGTGGAGGTCCGGCCGGCCCCGGCGCGAAGCCCAACGATCCCGGCAAGCTGCCGAGCCCGCTCGACCCGGGCGCGGTCAAGATCCCGCCCGGACCGATCGCCGGCTCGCCGTCGGCGCTGCAGTTCGACGCGCTCAAGGAGCAGGCCGACAGCGCCGGGACGCTCGACGCGCAGGGCGCGCTCGCTGCGTACGCCACGAACTTTCGCTCCGGCCTGAGCTACGACCCGGCAGCGGCTGCTCAGCTGCAAACGATCCAGGCCTCCGCGCTCGCGCTCTCCGACCCCGAGCTCGCCAAGCTCGCTCAGAACGGCTTCGTGGTGTCGACGAAGCGTGAGTTTCCGACCTTCCTGCGCGGCCTCGCCGAGATCTACTCCGAGCACCTGCCGCTGTACGTGTCCGCCGATGCGCTGCTCGAGTCGGTTCACAGCTCGTACGACAACATCCTGGCCAGCGTGGAGGCTCAGATCCTCGTGCCGGATCTCGACGCGCTGCTCACCGGCATGCACGAGCGGCTCGCGAGCAGCACGGCGGACAAGACCGTGAAGGCCGACGTGGACCTGTACCTGTCGGTCGCGCGCGGTTTGCTCGACGGCGTCGTGCCGGCTGCGGTGGCCGGCGCCGATCGCGCGCAGGTGCAAGGCTTGGTCTCGCTCGCGCTCGCGGCCCAGGGCAACGACAGCGTCAAGCTGTTCGGCGTCGAGCGCATGGAGGACTTCTCGCAGTTCGAGCCGCGCGGTCACTACACGGGCGACGAGCTGATGAAGCAGTACTTCCGCGCGATGATCTGGCTCGGCCGCGTGGACCTGCGCATCCTCGAGACGCTCTCCAACGGCGAGCAGGTGTTCCGTCCCGAGCAGTACCGCGCGATGTTGCTGCTGAACGCGCTGGCGCAGCCCGACATCGCGCGCTGGCAGCGCATCGACGACGCGATCCGCACCTTCGTCGGCGAGAGCGACTACATGGTCGTGCCCGAGGTGGCGAAGCTGGTCGCGGATCTCGGCGGTGCCGAGGCGGCCCAGAGCGCGAGCGACGACGCGGTCGTCGACGCGATCGTGGCCGGCGGCTACGGCGAGCAGCAGATCGCCAGCCACTTGATGGTCAACGACGGCACGGTCGAGACGCTGCCGCTGAACCGCAGCTTCCTGTTGTTCGGCCAGCGCTACACCCCCGACTCGCACGTGTTCAGCGAGGCCGTGTACGACCGCATCGGCCTGCGCATGATGCCGAACCCGCTCGACGCCGCGTTCGCAGCGCTGGGCAACAACCAGGCTCTCGCGCTGGAGCAAACCGAGCTCACGAAGCACGCCGCTCTCGGGGGCGCGCTCGCGCGCATGCGCGTGTTGATCGACTCCCACGACGCGGGCTTCTGGCAAGCGAACTTCTACAACCTGTGGCTGCAGGCGCTGCGCGCGCTCTCACCCCACGCGGACATCGGCGGCGCCGGCGGCGAGGGCTTGCCCGAGGTCGCCCAGACGGAAGCCTGGGGCAGGCGCGTCTTGAACGCTCAGCTCGGCTCCTGGGCGGAGCTGCGCCATGACACGCTGCTCTACGCCAAGCAGTCGTACACCGGGATTCCCGGCTGCGAGTTTCCGGACGTCTACGTCGATCCGTATCCCGAGCTGTACGACGCGATCGTGAAGTACGCGGAGCAGGGCGGGCGTATCGTCGAGATCGCGGCCGCGGCACCGCAGACCGGCCTCGACACGCGCATCGCCTCGTACTTCGACGCGTTGCGCAACGCCGCGTCGCGGCTGGGCGAGATGGCGCGCGCCGAGCGCATCGGCCAGCCGTTCAGCGCCGAGCAGCTCGCGTTCATCAACCAGGCCGTGCGCGTGGAACAAGTGCTCGAGGGCTGCGTGACGGTCGACGTCCCGAACGGCTGGTACGCGGACCTGTTCTTCGAGCGCGAGAAGTCGATCGAGTTCGACCCGACCATCGCCGACGTGCACACCCAGCCCGCAGACGAAGCCGGCAACATCGTCGGCAAGGTGCTGCACGTCGGCACCGGCTACCCCCGCTACATGGTGACGACCATCGACACCTGCAACGGGCCGCGCGCATACGCGGGCGTGGTCTACGCCTATCACGAGCAGATCACCGAAAACTTCGAGCGCCTCACGGACGAAGAGTGGGCCCAGCGCTTCCGACAAGGCGGCACGCGTCCCAGCGAGGTGCCGTGGCTGCAGAGCGTGCTGGCCGAGTGAGCTGAGCTGTCACGCTCCCTCGTCCGCCTTCGCGCGTCTTCGCGCGCCTTGGTCCGTGCGTGCCAGCACGCGGACGGCCTGCCTCCCGAGCGATCCCAGCCACGCTGCCAGGACCGGCGCGTGCCATGGACGCATGCCGGGTGAGAGGTGGTTCTCCAGATCAAACGCCATCACGGTGGCTGCTGCCGCGTCGGTCCGCAGGATCCTGATCGCGCTCGAGGCGTCCCGACCCGTGCCTTGACGGCAGAAGATCGTCACTCCTGGTGTGAGCGCCGTCGCGATCGCGCCGCCGTCGCTGCCAGGTAGCCGGAGCCCCATGCGATAGCCGAACGACATGAGGTATGTCGCAGCAACCTCGAGTGACGCCCGCAAATACGATTCACCGTCGCCGGTGACGTTTCGTTTCGCGTCCCCCAAGACGAACACGACGTTCGCCGGGTCGGAGTCTAGCCAGAATGTGACGACCACGTCGGGCTGACGTCCACTCGAGCGAGCCTTGCCTGTGGGCGGCAACGCCTCGTCTGCCCACGGCGATAGCAGGTCGCCAATCCGTCGCCTCGAACCGTCAGCCCTGGTTTCGAGAGGTGTGCCTTTGGAGATCTCGCATACCAGCTTTCCCGAGCGCAATCGGATAACCGGATAGGTCGAGCGCGGATCGTCTACCGCCACGAGGCTCCAAGGATGAGCTGTTGCCCAGTCCTGGCGCTCCGCTTGCGTGCCGGCACGGGCAATCGACAGAGCGACCGTCGCCTCCATCAGAGTGTCGATGTTCCTCGCATCGACCTCTTCGAGAGACCGACCCAGAGCCGCAAGCGCGTCCGAGTCCGACGAGTTGTGCGCGCCGAACAGCCGGTTCCAGAACCCAAAGGCTTCCTCGATGCGCTCGACTTGGGCTGCTGCCTCGCCGTCCAAATTGCGCAAGCGGATCGCGTGCCGATTGTCGAACGCGACCGACGCAAGGCCGCGCGCGAGCTGAGGAGGAACGGCGCGTCGGAGGCGGGCGGACCGGAGATCGAGGTCGTCGTCGATGGCAGAACGAGCGCCAGCCGAATCAAACTCGAGTAGGCGTGACCAAGCGCGAGCGATGGTCGCCAGTGCGCCCAGACACGCCCGATCGGGGATCGGGTTGCGCACGCGCGCCAGGAATGGCATCGGTGGACGGCCGCGGCCATGTGCATTCGCGTAGGTGGCCGCCCAGTCAACGGTTCGGGTTACTGACGAGACAGCACGCAACCGCTCCGGATGCGTGACCAGGGCGCGAGCGAGGAGCCCGCACACGGCTAGCTCTGCGTCTCGCTGCACTGGATGCGTCAGCGGGAACTTGTGCGCGAATTGACGACGGGCTTCCGGCTCGAGTCGTCTGCCCACCCATGTGATTACCCCGAGCCGCGATGAGTCGTTCAGCTTGGGCCCGAGCCAGGCCGCTTGCTCGACGAAGAGTTCGAGATCGAGACTCATGGTTCTAGGGTCTCGGCCGTGTTCTCTCCTAAGAGCCGGCTGAAGTCGCGCGCCTCCTCGGTGCCGCGGTAGTGTTGGCAGAGTTCCTCGACCAAGAACTCGGCGATGCTCACGTGTCGGTCGTGATCAACATCGTACTCAGTCGGATCGGTGTGTTCTATGAGCGCCAGTCTGAGTCCCGCCTCGCTCTCCGGTCCTGCGGCCTCCACTCGCCGCATCAGGATTGGCGGAGCATCCTTTGGCTGGAAGACGTCGATGATATGCTTGACCGCCGCGCGCCGCATGTCGGGCGTCAGCGCGTCGAGTTGAGGAAACACCGAGAGCGCTAGCCCGATTGCGAGGAAGCTCGCGCACGTGCCCTGCGCATGCTCTTCCAGTTTTACGTCGTCGTTGAGCTGATCCGTTTGCACCTGGTTCGCGTCCTTGCCCTGTGATGAACCACGGATGCCTTCGGCAACGAAGCGGATGATGTCCTGGACCGTAGCAAGTCCGACGACGCGCTCCTGGACGAGATCTGTGTACGTCCGGGTCTTGCGCTTCGTGAGGTCGCGCGCGAACAGTTCCTTGAGCTTTGCGGTGACCATCTCGAGCGCGAGCGACTTCGCCTGTTTGCCCTTGCGGGTCAGCCTGTACGCCAGCGTGTCGAGTACGAGCTCTTCTCTGGCTCGCTTGATCGCGGTGTCGATGATCCTCTCGACCTCCGCGGCTGCCGGGGCCTCGACTCGGATGATATGAAACCGTCTGAGGAGCGCGAACGACAGTTGGTGAAGGTTTGACCGGTCAGCATCGTTCATCGTCCCGATCAGGCGGAACGCAGGTCCGACCGCGTAGTCGACCGTGCTGGCGTGAGTCGCTGACGCCTCCGCGACGCGTGCGCCCCTGCGAGCGGGGACGATCCGCACCGCACCGACAGGCGTCACTCCTGCGTCGCCTGTCTTCGCGCCGAGCTCCTCGTCGAAGGGCAATTCCACCACGTCGTCAGCAAGCACGGAGAAGAGCTCACCGAAGCATTCGTCGATGTTGGCCCGGTTGAACTCGTCGATCACGAGCCAGCGGTTGCCTTCGTCGATGACTCGTAGAAAGAAGCCTGGTCGGAACTCGAGACCATTCCCGTCCCGACGCGGAAAATACCTTCCGATGAGGTCTCCCGACGTCCATGCCGGCGATGCGGTCACCATCAGCGGCTCGCGTCCGGTTGCTAGACTGGCAAGCACGCCCGACAGCTTCGATTTTCCGCAGCCCGGCGGTCCCGTGAAGATCACGTGCTTGCCCGCGTTGAGCGCCGCGCAAGATGCTTCGATCACATGCCACGGAATGACGAGCCCCTCCTGCTGCAGTGCGTGCTGGACATCGGGTGCGGTCAGATCGACCGACCGCCTTGGCCAGTAGAATTCTGCCGGCGGTAGCCCCTTCGCCTGCGGATTGACGAGCTCATCGAAGGGGATTGCTTCATCGGGTTCCGTCAGCGTTCGCAGCAGCATCGTCCAAAGGCAGAATACGAGGACGCTGGCCGCCCACTCATCGGCATTGATGCTCAGAGCGTCGCCGACGGAGATTTCGGGCGCACGCGCCAGTCCCCACTCACGTGTCTTCACCGCCAGGTTGAACCGCGGCCAGAACGTCCCGAGCAACGGATGCACCATCGCGCTGTCGACTCGCTCCACGCCCGCGGCGATGCCGTGCTTGGTCGCGTCCTGCTGGTTTCCGAACCACACCGTGCCGAGATGCTCGAGCGCCGCGAGCCCCTTTGGTCGCGCGAACCCGGACTCTGCGATCAGCTCACCATCGTCATTGATCGCGCACTGCCAGTGTCGAACGCCGCCTCCCAGAGTGACGCGGTAATGCAGAGTTCCTTGCTTGCTGAGGCGAAAGGGCGCGACGGTCATCTCGACGAGGACCGGCGTGCCGCTCTTCGGCGTGCACTGGAAGTCGAGCCTAAGCTGCGCTGCACCCGCCTTTGCGGAGCGATTTACCTTCTCGAGCGAGACATCCAGCTGCCCCACAGCCCCCGACGCCGCGCGTGATTTCCACTGGAACTTCGCGAGCGGCTGCTTGCAGAAACCGTCGAGCGCCACCGGAAGGCTATCGACCAGCAGTGTGTAGAGACCCCCAACCAGGTCGACCGGCGGGACCGCCTCGCTCAGTGTCCCCGGCAAGGGCGCGGTGCTAGGCGAAGCTGAAGGATAGTCGGATAGGGTCATGGCGTTCGCTCGTGGGGACGAGCGCACGCGTTGCTCGCCCCCGCGATAGGATCATGGGTTCGCGGGATCATGGCAACAGAGCTGCTGCGTGTGGAAGATCGAGGGGATCGACGTATCGGCGAGCCGTTCATGCGTTGACGATCGAATAGGGCATGCGGCGACAGCCCGCGAGCACGCGCGAAAAGAAAAAGCGCGACCTGCGCGCCCCGAAGGACGGCGCAGGTCGCGCCTGGGTTGGGTGTTGCGTGGGTAACGCGGTGAGGGCTACGGAGTTGGCGGGGGCGGGGCCAGCTGGCCTGTGACCTGGTACGAGCCGGAGTTGTCGGTGAAGCAACCGATCACGCCGCCGCTGCACAGGTCGTAGGTGCCGAGCGCGACGCGCGTCGCGCCGGCGGGCACGACGAACTGTTGCACGGTGCCGTCCGCGGCGCGGCCGTCACCGACGAAGAACATCTGGCCGACCAGCGGGCTGAGCGAGGTGAAGTTGCCGTTCGCGAAGGTCAGGCGCGCGGGCGCCGGGTCGAACAGCTCGGTGGGTCCGAGGAACACGGCGACCATCGAGCGCGCGAGCGTCGCGTGGGTGAAGCCCGCCATGCCGAGGCCATTGGGCGTGCTGAACGGCGCGCTCGCGCCGTCGGCCGGGAGCGGAACGCCGCCGGTCGACGTCACGGTTCCGGTCACGCTCGTGAACGTCACGGTCGCGCCCGCGCCGTAGTCGAGGCTCACGGTCGGGGGTAGAAAGCCGCCGCCCGGGGGCGCGGCGTGGCTGGCGCCCCAGATGTTGGACTTGCCCGGGACGCTGATGCTCAGCGGCTGCGGTGCGCAGTCGAGCGTACCGACGCAGTCCACGTCGAAGCAGTCGACGCGCGCGTCTCCGTCGTTGTCGAGCCCGTCGCCGCAGGCGATCTCGGCCACGCACACCGGCGCGGTCGGGCACGAGTCGAGCACGCTGCCCGCGCTACACGAGGTCGCTCCGCTCGCCAGGCAGCCGCCCACTTCGCAGCTGGTCGGCAACGGCGCGTAGTCCTCGTCGTTCTGTCCGTTGCAGTCGTCGTCGATCGCGTTGCATGTCGCGTCGCTCGGCGCGGGCGTTCCCGGCGCACAGCTGCTCTGCACGTTACCCGCGCTGCACGCGGTCACGCCCGTGCTGGCGCAGGCGCCGATGCCGCAGCTGGTCGGTAACGACGCGTAGTCCTCGTCGTTCTGCCCGTTGCAGTCCTGGTCCAGGCCGTCGCAGCTGGTGTCGTTCGCCGCAGGTGTACCGGCCATGCAGTTGTCCTGCACGCCGCCCGCGCTGCACGAGGTCACGCCCGTGCTCGCGCACAGCCCGACGCCGCAGCCGGTCGCGACCGGAGCGTAGTTCTCGTCGTTCTGTCCGTCGCAGTCGTCGTCGCTGCCGTTGCAGCTGGCGTCGTTCGCCGCCGGAGCTCCGGCCAGACAGTTGTCTTGCACGCTGCCCGCGTTGCAGAAGGTCGCGCCCGTGCTGGCGCAGGCGCCCACGCCGCAGCTCGTGCTGGCGCTGGGATAGCCCTCGTCGTTCTGTCCGTCACAGTCTTCGTCGCTGGCGTTGCAGCTGTCGTCGCTCGCGCCGGGCGTGCCCGCGCTGCAGGTGTCGACCACGCTGCCGCTCTCACAGGTGGTGTGACCGCTCGCCGCGCACTGGCCCACGCCGCAGCTGGTCGGCAGCGGCTCGTAGTCCTCATCGGTCGTGCCGTCACAGTCGTCGTCCTCGCCGTCGCAGTCGCCGTCGAACACGGCGGCGGCCTCGACGCAGATGTGGCTGCCCGCCGTGCAGCGCTCGCTGGCGGCGCAGTCGGCGTCGGTCCGGCAGCTGAACGCGTTCTGCGGCAGCTCGCACTCTTCTCCGTCGCAGGCATCGATGCCTTCGTTGCCCGAGCCAATCGACACGCGCAGCTGGCCGTGCACGATCCGGTCCGAGCCCGGACCGCCCGACAGCCCGTCGGGTCCCGACGCGTCGAGCAGGCGATCATTGCAGCCGCCGCCCGAGAGCATGTCTTCGCCTTCGCCGCCTTCGAGGAAGTCGTTACCGCCTTCACCTTCGAGCCGGTCGAGGCCGCCGCCGCCGTAGAGCTGGTCGGCGTCGTCGCCGCCGAGCAACGTGTCGTCGCCGGCCAATGCCTGCAGCGAGTCGTCGCCCGGGCCGCCGAACAGGGTGTCGTTGCCGAGCATGCCCCACAGCTCGTCGTTGCCGCCGTAGCCGACGATGCAGTCGTCGCCCGAGGTGCCGACCAGCCAGTCGTTGCCTTCCGTGCCTTCGATCACGTTGGTGCCGCTCGGGCACCAGAACGCGCCGTACGCGCACTCTTCGTCGACGTTGGTGTCGCAGTCGTCGTCGAGGTGATTGCAGGTGTTGTCGGGGCTGCCGGTCGGTACGCACGCCCCCGCATCCTCGGGCTCCGAGCCGCCATCCGCTGAAGCGTCGCCCAGACCGCCGTCCTCGCCGGTCAGCGCCGCCCAGGCACTGCTCACCGCCGCCTCGCCCTGCTCGCCGGCGTCACAGCCACTCGCGAGCAAGATGACCAAGCGCAACCCCACGCAACGCGATAACTTCATTCGAAACGTCCCCCGTACTGATGACCGCATGACCGCCTGCAACGACTTCGAGCTACTTCGATCGCATGGTCTGCGCACCGGTGTTGTCCCCGGGGCGCGTCGGCGGATGTCGTGTGCGGAAATCGGATACGCACACGATTACTACCCGTCCTGTTTGAACCATGCAGGTCGAGTATTGCTGACGAGCGCAGGGCTGGTCCTTACGGCGCCCGCCCGCGCCGCTGACCCCAAGCCCATATGCTGATGACCGCGCGCTGACAGGAGCGCG
>Ga0190265_10002466_pt1 | contig 12406 bp, 7 predicted proteins | sample Popmic124T_FD_133135 | JGI IMG/M metagenome (GOLD analysis project Ga0190265, IMG submission 133135) | Populus adjacent soil microbial communities from riparian zone of Indian Creek, Utah, USA - 124 T | ecosystem: Environmental > Terrestrial > Soil > Riparian zone | place: USA: Utah | collected... | reverse complement strand
TCGGGCAGCCAGTCGATGTCGGTCGGCCGGTCGAACAGGACGCCGGCGTCGCGACCGCGCTTGCCGACCGTGCCGAGCGTCAACGCCACCTTGCCGTCATTGGTGAACTTCCAGATCACGTGCTGCTGGTCGTCGATGATCCAGACGTGCTTCTCGGGATCGTACGGGTTCATCTTGATCTTGTGCGGGCCGCGGCCGCACGGGACCTGCGAGAACATCTTTTCGAGGTGCGGCCACTCATCGACGAGCTTGCCGTCGCGATCGACGACGAACACCGAATGGTGCCACCGCCGCTCCCATCCCCGCTTGGTAGGCGTGGGCTCGCACTCCGCGTTGATCCCGTCGGTATTGCCGGTCGCGTTGCCGCGCGTGGGATTGAGCATGCCGTACGGCGTCCATGGCTTGGTCCCTGCAGGCAGCGGCAGCTCGCCGCGCTGCGCAATCCAGATGCGATCCGGCGTCTCGGCATAGATCGCGCCGACCGATCCCCACGTCCAGCCGTCGTGCTTGACGCCGTCGGGACCATCCGGCAGCGGCTGCGGCCAGTTGGCGACGACGTCGTACGGCCCGAACTCGTCCTGTCCACCCTTTTCCTGCGGCGCGCCTTCCGTCGCCCTGGCGGTTTCCGCGCCGTTGCCGTTGTCCGGTGAGCTGCAGCCGGCAAGGGCCACCGACGCCGCGGCAATGAATGCGAAAGCGACGATGAATGACGACCTCTGCGTGCGCATCGTGAGCCTCCTGACTTCGTTGTGTTGGCGTCCTACTTCTTCTCTTCGCCCGGCGCGCCGGGAGTCGTCTGGGAGCCGAGGAACAGCTTGCGCCCCTCCGGCAGCGTGACATCCCGCCCGTTGGCCCGGCGCGAGCCGTCCCGGGCCTGATACCCGTCGACCACGACCTGCATGCCGACCCGCACCGTGTTCTTGTCAATCCCGCGCCGGAACAGACTGTTCGGCGATCCCGCCTCGATCATCCAGTTCTCGACGGTGCCGTCCGGTTTTTTCACCGCGACGTGCATCCAGGCGTGGGGGTTGATCCACTCCATCTTCGTCACGGTGGCCGTGAACTTGACGGGCTTTTTTGCGTCGAATTCCGACGCAAACGCGTGATGCGCCCGGGCCGGCACCGCCGCCGCGACGAGCGCCATACCCGCAACTACCAGCACGAGTCTGATTCGCATCAGTTCATCTCCCCGGTCCGGCTGAAGCCGGACACTACGGCGGACCGTGAAGGTCCGCCCCGCGGCGCGGGCCTTCACCGCCCGCGTCGAACCTAGTCCTGTTGCCCACCCAGCGCATCAGGTGCGTTCGGGTCGAAGCGCTCGCCGCGTTTCTCACGCTCGCGGGCGCCGTGGAGCCAGTGGTACATGTCGTAGTTCATTTCCTGACACTGGTACTCGTAGATCTGCTCGGTCGTCTTGTTCCACGGGACCGAGATGGTGAACGGCCGCGTCCAGGTCTCCGGATCGGACATCGTCACCTGGTACTCGATGGTCTCAGGCCCGGTGCGGGTGAACCGTTCGACGATCGTGAACGTCTTCGGATTGGCATTGCCGTAGACCACCCCGGTGCGGCCGACGATGTTTGCGTTCGAGCCGACGAAATTCCTCGTCTCGACGACCAGCGTGTCGCCTTCCCAGCGGCCGCGCGGATCGCCCAGCCAGGTCTCGATATTGTCCGGCAGCGGCGGCCGCCCGTCGACCGGGATGATCCGCGTGAAGTGGATCATCTCGGCGTAGATGACCACGTAGCCGGGCGTCTGAAGGATCTGCGCCATGTTGTTGTAGATGGCGGGGAGATACGGGTGCCCGCCGCCTTCGTTCCGCCGCCGGATGATGCAGCGGTTGCCGACATCCATGTCGAGGTAACTCTCCTGGAAACCGGTATTGAAGCGGCGCGTCGACATCTCCGCCGCCGCGCGCGCCTTCTGATCTTCCGGCGTCAACGGGCGCTCCACCCGCGGCGGGAGTCTTCCGTCGGGCGGATCGACGATCAGCGAGGTGCGCTTATCCGCCGTCAGCCGCATGCGCGCCGGGTCCATCCAGACATCGTTGTACGAGCGCGAGACGTCGGCCTGCGCGCCGCCATCGCGACGATCGCGATCCAGCCTCCGGGCAATGTCGGCCTCGAGGGCTTTGGCTTCCTCGTCCGAGAGCACCTGTTTGTCGCCGACCTGCTGCGGGCGCTGCAGCGGGGTACTCGTGCCGTAGTTGTAGATGCCCTGGAGATCCGGATCGCCCCACGGTGTTCGCGGCGACGTCCAATCCTCCCCGTCAGCGGTGCCCGCGGTGCGCGTTCCCGGCAGCCACGACAACCCCCCCTGCGCGGCGAGAATCGACACCGCGACGACCACGATGGCGACGACACCCAGCGAGATTCGGAGTCTGCGACTCATCACCACACCTCCGTTAGCTGGTCGGCTTCTTCGTGAAGCGCCCGTAGACCAGCTCTTCGACAAAGGGCTGACACTTGAATTCCATCAGCTGAACATCGCGCTCCATCCGGCGATAGAGTGGGAAGCTGATTTTCCACGGCCGCGAAAACACCTTCGCGTCTTCGATCGTCGCCTCGTACCAGAGGTGGTACGGGCTGACGGCCGTGAGACGTTCGACGACGTGGACGGCGTCGCCATGAAAGTTGCCGGCCCGGTCGAGCCAGTTCTTGTCGTTCAACCCGGTGACATCGATGACGAGCGTCTCACCCTCCCAGCGGCCGCGCGACCACCCCATGAAGAAGGTGTTGTCCACCGGGCTCTCCGCCGGCCAGTTCATGCGCACGAGGCGGGTGGTGCCGTTGAATTCGTGGGTGATCAAGATCGTCTCGGGTGTCTGCACGATCTGAAACGGATACGGCATGTACATCGAGCGGGGCACGCCGGGCATCCAGCATTTGAGCTCCGGATCTCCCAGCGGCGGCTCAATACCGTCTCCGGGCACCGACGCCGTGACCCGCTGCTCGAAGTTGGATTTCTTTCTCGCCAGCGCCTCCGGCCGGTAGGGGATCACGCCGCCCTCGACGATGCTCTGGCCCCCGGGCTGCGCACCCCAGGCACCGACGAGCTCCGTATACGGACCCGCTGCAGCCGAATGGGCCTCGAGATCCCAGTTGGCGGTCGTGACGCTCTGCCAGATTCCGTTGAGATCCGGCTTCCCGTCGGCCGCGCGTGGCGCCGTGTACGGTGGGAACTCTCCGGGCGCGGTGCCCTGTGCCTCGGCTGGGCTTTGCAGGCGCGCGGCGAGCCAGATGATCGCGATGGCCGCGGCGGCGCCAGTCGCGAAGATCGCCACTTTCGACCGGTTGGGCATGGACGCTCCTTATCGCGGCGAGAGTATACACCCCGGAGCGAACTGTGCGGGGGCGCGGCGGAGCGAGGGTGCGGGGGTGCGGTCGTGCGAAGGTGCGGCTGGGGTGGAGGAAGCTGGGCAGGAGCCGGAACGTCGGTTCCGGCTCCTGGATTTTCAGTTGGCGAAGGGGTTCTTGTGACCGCCGGCGATGCCGTACTGATTGTTCTCCTGGCAGATGTATTCCATGATCTCGTCGCCAGGGCCCGCCAGCCGCGCGGTCCACGTGGTGTTGAACGGCCGCGAGAAGGCGCCCGGATCCTCGATGGTCACCTCGTTGCGGAGCGTGCCCTCGTTGACCCGCGTCCAGCGCTCGATCGTGTGCAGCTGCTCGGTGTGCGGCGTGCCCTGCCGATCGAACCAGAACTTGTCGTTGAAGCCCACGGTGTCGATCACCAGGGTGTCCTTGTTGTCGAACCAGCCGATGGAATGCCCGAACCAGGTCGGGTCGAGCTCCGCCGGGTGCTTCCGCCCGTCCATGAAGATCTGGCGGAAGCTGTGGATGTTCCCCTCATGGACGATGAACATGTGGGTCGGCGCCTTGTGCGTGTAGTTCTGCACGAAGCGGAACGGGTACGGCGTCGACCGCGGCACGCCCATCGGCATGCACCACAGGTGCGGGTCGTCGGTCTCGCGGGTCGCGCGGTCCGCGATGATCTCCTTCGACTTCGGGAGCAGCGGCAGCGTCTCGCCCTGCTTGAGGCCCTGCGCGATCGATCCGACGGGACCGCCGCCATTCCACAGGCCGTTCAGGTCGACTGTGCCGTCAGGCAGCCTGGGTGCGGGCCCCGTCGGTGTCGGCGCCCGCCGCACTTCCTGGCCGAGCGCATTCACCGGACCGAGTGGGGGCTGGTTGCCGCGGCCGCGACCGCCGCCACGGCCGCCCTGCGCACCCTGCGCCTGGCCGGCGGGAGCGCCCGATGGCGGCGCCTGCTGCTGCTGCGCGAGCAGCGGCAACGTGAGCGCGAGGATCCCCGTGAAGACGAACAGTTTTCGCACGCGATCCTCCGGCTTACTGGTTGCCGCCGCCGCCCGGCGCGTTGTCATCGGCCGCGCCGCCGAACAGCGACCGGCCGTCGGCCGTGATCACCGAGCGCGCGTTGCCGCGGTTGAGGGCGACCTTGGCGGCATAGCCTTCGACGGTCACCTTGTCGCCGACCTTCAGCGTGCGGCTCGTCCACCCGTTGCGCGCGAGCGCGCTCGGGCTGGCCAGCTCCATGTTCCACGTCTCGGTCTTCCCGGCCTGGACGACGTCGACGTAGAAGCGGACGTGCGGATTGGTCCATTCAACCTTCGAGACCGCGCCCGTCAGCTTGAACGTCTTGGTCCCGTCGTACTCGGTTGAAAACGAATGATGGGCGATCAGCCCCGCGCCTGAGCCGAGCAGGCTGAGACAGGCCACGAGCACCCCGAGCTTGCCTTTCATTTGCACTCCCTCCACTGAAGAATCACGTCCGCTGTAAAGCCTAATTATATGGGGTCGGAGGTCATTTGTTGAGGACATGTCCTCGAGAAATGACCTCCGACCCCATTTATCTAGAACCCGTACTTGATGCCGAACTGCATGATCCGCATATCACCCGTGTTGGACGTGATGCGGCCGAACGTCCCGGCGCTCAACACCGTGCCGGGAGTACCCCAGTTGAAGTTGTTGAGCAGGTTGAACGCTTCGATGCGGAGCTCGAGGGTCTGCACAGCACCGAAGGCGATCTGCTTGGCGAGCGAGGTGTCCACTGTCCAGAAGGCGGGTCCCCGGATGCTGTTGCGCTCGTAGTTGCCAAACGTCCCCAGCACAGGCTGGGCGAAGGCGGCTCGATCGAGATAGCTGTTGAGCCCCTCGCCGTACACGTCGTCGCTCACCTGGTCGGCGCGCATCTCCTGGAAGCGCTGCCCGTTGAGCGCGCGGTCGCTGCCGGTGGTGATGTTCAACCAGCTGCCCGAGCGGGCGTTCAGGATCCCCGAGAGCCGCCAGCCCGACACCAGCGCGTTGGCGACGCCGTTGTCGAACTGCGGGGTCTCGACACCAACGGTCAGGTTGCCGATGTGCGTGCGGTCCTGATCGCAGTGGCCGCGATCCGCGTCCGGATTCGCGGGGTTCGTCGGGCCCTGCGCCAGCTGCGGGAACCCGCCGGTCGTGTTGTCGCCGAAGCAGCGCGAGATCGTGTAATTGCTGTTCAGGCTGATGCCGGTCGCGGCGCGGCGGCGGAACGACAGCCGCAACCCGCGATAGCTCTGGGTGCCGATGCTTGTGTGCAGATCCAGATTGCCGATGAGCGCGGCCGCCGCGGGATTCTCGCCCGAGAGCGACAGCACGCGCCGTTCGTTCAGGTTCGCCGCCGTGCTGCACACCGGAAACGAGCGGCCGTTGATCACACACGGGCCAAGCCCGAGGAACACACCAGGGTTCTGCTGGATCTGCACCCACAGCCGATCCGTGTAGCTGCCCAGGTAGCTGGCGGCAAGACCCCAGTCTTCTCCGAGCTGCCGCTCCAGCGTGACATTCCACGACTGCACACGCGGCGAATCGATGTCGGAGTCGGTCGCGCCGAACGCCCCGAAGGGAATGAACTGCACCTCGCGCGCCGCGACGATCGGGTGCGGATCACCGCCGATGTGCCCGTACGGATTGTCGAACCCGCCCGGGGGGTTTTCGATCAGCGAGCGGTTGCCCCACGGCGGCGACTGCGTGTTGATGTTGTGGCGCTCCGCGGTCGGGAAGTCATACGCCACGCCGTACGAGGTCCGCACCGCCATCCGGCCGTCGCCGGTCACGTCCCACGCGACGCCGACGCGCGGCGAGAAGTTCCACCACTTCGGCACGAGACCGGTATTGCCGCCGGGGAACCCCGGGTCTCCCGGGTAGTTGAAGCCAGCCGGCGCGTTGACGAACACCGTGCTTTTCTCGTTCCGGCGAAACCGTTCGATGTCGAAGTTGTAGACCGAACCCGTCTCGAGCGCCTGGCCAAGGAAGGGCTCCCAGCGGACCCCCGCGTTGACGGTGACGCGCTGCGCCGCGCGCCAGGTGTCCTGCGCGTAGGTGCCCACGTACCACATGTGCATCGGCATGTAGGCGGGACCCCCATGCTCGAGGCGCGCCACGCGGCCCGTGAGGAAGTCCGCCAGTCCGAGACCGGTCGCCTGCCCGTTGACGTTCCAGTCGCCGCCCGAGCGCGCATGGGTGAGGAAGTCCATCTTCCAGTACGCGGTGTTCGCGCCGAACGAGAGCTGGTGGTTGCCGCGGACGATCGAAAGGTCATCACCGATCTGGTAGGTGTTGGTGTTGAAGAGCCCCGTCGTGGCGGTCCCGGCCGCGATGTTGAAGCCGCCGGTAATGGTGAGCACCATTTCGCCCGGGTTGTAGCTGTAGACGTTCGACCCGAGATCCTTTGGCTCAAACCAGGGTGGACTGCCGCGATGGATCGACGTACGGTTGAAAGCGAACCGCAGCGAATTCACCGTGTTGTTGCCGAACACCATGGTGCTACCGCCCGCCACCGACTGCGCCAGGTTGTCGAGCCCTGGCGTCGCTGTCGACAGCACGTTGTCCGGATTCAAGCCGAACGGCGAGGGCTCGTCGTACGACGTCATCATGTACCGCCCGAAAATCAGGTGGTTGGTCGTCTGCTGGAAATCAACTCGGCCGACCGCCTGGTGCTGGTCGCTGCTGTTCGACGTCTGATGCGTGAGCTGACCGCAGGGATCGGTCGTCGTGGGCAGCCGTCGGGCCAGGTTCAGCGCCGCCGGGCTGAACAGCGCGGGACTGATGCGGTTGTTCACGAATGGCGTGGCCAGCGTGACGGCGCGCCCCTGGCACGCCGGCGACGCGAATGCCGTGAAGTCACCCGCCAGCATCGCGGCGGTCGGCACGTAGTCAATTTCGTCCGACGGCAGCTGCTTGACGCGGGTGCCCTGGTAACCGCCGAAGAAAAACAGCCGATCGCGCACGATCGGGCCGCCGAGCGTCCCGCCATACTGGTTCCGGTTCAGACCGTCGTCCACGCGCTCGCCGTCCGGGCCGATCAGCGCAAACGGATCGGTGGCGTTGAAACGGCGGTCGCGGAAGAACTCGAAGGCGTTGCCGTGCAGCGCGTTGGTGCCCGACTTGGTGACCGCGTTGACCGAAGCCCCCGAGTGGACACCGTTCTGTGCCGAGAGGCCGCTCGTCGCCACGCTGAACTCCTGCAGCGCGTCGGGGAACGGCATCGGCAGGTTCGCGTTGTTCTGTGGGTTGTTGTGGGTCGCGCCGTCGAGCATGTAGGAGACGCCGAATGACAGGCCTCCGGCGACCGAGATGCTCACGCCCCCCTGCATGCTGCGGCTGTCGGACGTTCCCGTCTGGACCGCCGCGCCCGCCAGGACGATCAGGTCGGTCACCTGCCGGCCCTGCAGCGGCAGTTCCACGATGCGCTCGTTCTCGACGACGTCGCTGATGCCGGCGCTGCGCACGTCGACAATCGGCGCGGCGGCTTCAACGGACACGGTCTCCTCGAGATTCCCGACCGCCAGCTGCGCATTCAGCGTCGGCGTCTGGCCAACCTGCAGCACGATGCCGGTCTGCACGTAGGTGCGGAATCCCTGGAGGGCAACCTCCATTCGGTACGGACCAGTCGGCATGTTCGGCATCACCCAGGCTCCTTCGCCGTCGGTCACGACGGTCCGTGAGAAGCCAGTGTCGGTCTGGGTGGCGGTGACAGTAACCCCGGGAAGCACGCCGCCGCTTTCGTCGGTTACGCGGCCGGCGAGCTCGCCGGTTGACTGGGCCAGTGCGGCGCCGCTGGTCAGCACCAGGACGAGCGCACTAAGACACAAACCCCACAAGAAACGCTTCATTCTCTAAGATCCTCCCTGTATAGAGCTGACGGAAATTTTAGTGCATTGGGGGCGGAACTCCCGCTAATCGAGGAAGTTACGCCCAATTGGACGAGTTTTACTTGCCGGCGCCTCTAAAAAGGCAATCAAGCACGACGGCCACGACGATCACGATAGTCGGATTCGTGACCGTCGTGCACGTCGTGGTTTCGCGAAGAGGCGAACCGCGCGCCGACCCGGCCTCTGTCCCTCTTCAGACTCAGAATTGCAGCCTGAATCCGAACTGCATCGTGCGGGTCTGAGCCGACGTGTTGACCCGATAGTTCGGGCTGCTCTCCTGAGTGCCGATCCCGTAGTTCGGGCGATTGAACATGTTGAACACTTCGGCGATTCCGTCGATGGAGACGCGGCCTCCGAGCGGAATGCGCTGCTGCACGCGGAGATCGGTGCGGTTCTGCGCCGGGGCGAACAGTGAATTGCGCGGGACGATGGTGCCGTCGGGGCGCAGACGGCCGCTGAACGCCGCGCCGGTATTGCGCTGGTCGCCGCCGTAGTTGGTCGACAGTCGAAGCCCCGCGGCGAAGAAATGCAGCCCGCTCACCTGGAAGCCGCGGCCGACCTGCCAGATCCCGTTCAATACCGCGCGGTGCGTCTGGTTGTCGCCCGCCGGTCCCCACTCGCCACCCAGGTCGGGTACCGTCTCGAAGGGCACGGGCTGCAGCCCGCTGAAGGGTGGGGCTTCCGCGTTCCAGAGACCGCCAAGCGTGTACGTCCCCGTGGCCTGCCAGCGCCCGCTGAATCGCTTCGTCACGCTGGTCTGGAGCGCGTGATACGCCGAGCGGCCCAGGTGGGTGTTCATCGACAGGATGCCCCACTCGGGGAATGGCAGGCGTGCGCGGTCGGTGACGGGGTAATTCGCGCCGGTCGCCGGATTGAAGGCCAGGTTGATGTTGTCGAGCACGTCCTTCTCGTCGCGCCCCTGGCTGTACACGTAGTCCGCCGTGACCGCGAGCGCGTCGCCGATCTGGCGCTGGATGCCGATGGAATTCTGCCAGGTCCGCGGCAGCCGCACGTATTCGTGCGGCGCGGTGAATTCCTGGATCGCCCGGAGCAGACAGGGCTGGGTGCCGGTGAAGCCGCGCGTGCGCCACTCGGCGAAGGCCGCGGCATTGGTCGAACAGAACTGCTGCAGCGCCTGTTCGTAGGTGGGCAGCGGCTGGCCGTTTGTCGGATTCGCGGCAAAATCGGGCCGGCCGTCGTAGTTGTACTGCATGACCGCGATCTGCGTGTTGCCGGTCGCGAAGTTGGAATCGTTGCCGAGGGCATCTCCGTAGTACAGGCCGGAGCCGCCGCGCAGCACCGTCAGGTCGTCCAGCTTGAGGGCAAAGCCGACCCGGGGCTGGATGTTGTCCTTGTCGTTGGGCCGTCCCGCCTCCTGGATCGGCGGCAGGCTGATGCTGTTGGCGAAGAGGTTCAGCCCGAGGTCGTAGCGCAGTCCGAGATTGAGCGTCAGACGGGTGGCGACCTGCCAGTCGTCCTGCGCCCAGACGCCGATTTTCTTTGAACGCGTGTGGACGTCGAAGTTGCCGACGCCAATCGAGTAGGTGCGCGTGATCCCGGAAATCGCCGCCATGTTCCAGGTGTCCGCGTTGAACGCATCAGGGAACCACGCCTGGAGACTCGCATCCGACGGCCGGGGGCCGCCCTGCGCGTTGACGGTGCCCATACACATGCGGCAGTTGCCCTGTAACTGGTGACGGGCGAGCATCTCCGCGCCGGCACGGACGTCGTGGCGGCCCGCGGCGTTGTACGACAGCGTCAGGTCGTCTCGCACACTGCCGACTTTCTGGTATTGGTGTCCGGGGTGATTCGTATTGCCAGCGATGGAGAAGCCGGTGAAGGTGATCCGCGGCGATCCGGTGGTGACGCCGTTGTGCGCCTGCCAGTGCCGCGACCACTGGGTCAGGTTCACCAGGTCGAGGTAATACACCGTGTATCCGCCCTTCACTTCGTTCACGGCACGATTGGAAAGGACCTGCGTGAGCGTCGCCAGGTACTCGGTGTTGTCCTGGTTGTCGGAGTTCGTCGCCGCCGGGTGGGCGTTCGACGCGCCGGCGCCGAACGGCCGCCAGAACCGGCCCGCGGAGACTTTCCCCATCAGCCGCGTCTCGGTCGAGAGCTGGTAGTCGAGCCGGACGCCGGCTTTTTTCTGGTTTTCGGTCCCTTTCAATTCCACGTTGAAGGCGGGGTACGGAGTGTTCCAGATGCTGCTCCGGGGCTCCCGTTCGTACTCATAGTTCGCAAAGAAGTGCAGCCGGTCGCGGCGTAGCGGGCCGCCCACCGCGGTGCTGAGCTGCTGGTTCTTGATCGGCACCACGCGGCCGAGCACCGGATCGGTCGCGTTGAACCGGCTGTCGCGAAAGTTGCCTCTCAGCAATCCGGACAACTGGTTCGTGCCCGACTTCGAGATCAGGTTCACCTGGACGCCGGATGATCGCCCCTGCGTCGCATCGAACCTGTTCGACAGGAACTGAAATTCGGCGATTGAATCCTGGCTGAATCGCGCCTGACCGCCGGTGCCGTTCTCGACCGAGACCTGCTGGCCATCGACGTTGAGCTGGAACTCGCGCGCCTCGCCGCCGTTGCGGTCGGGAAGCGGGGTGGCCGCATTCACCGCCGTCGTGCGGCTCCCCGGCGCCAGCAGCGCGAGCGCCACCCAGTTGCGGCCGTTCACTGGAAGCTCCTGCACCTGCTGCGGATCGACGTTGCCGCCCAGGCTCGAAGTCGTGACGTTCAGAAGCGGCGCTTCCGCCGTGACGGTCACGGTCTCCTGGACGGCAGAGGGCACCAGCTGCACGTTGACGGTCGCCGTCTGGCCCACGAGCAGTTGAAGTCCCACCCGCTCGACGGTCGCAAAGTCCTGGAGCCGTGCGGTGAGCGCGTATCCACCGACGCGGACCGAAAGCCGGTAGATCCCCGCTTCATCCGTAACCGTCTCGAACGTGTTCCCGGTGGCTTGCAGCACCGCCGTCACCGCCACCCCGGGCAGCACCGCGCCGCTCGAGTCGGTCACGGTGCCGGTGATGACGGCCTCCTGCGCGGCCACGGCGCCTGGAAGCAGGAAAACGATGCTGGCGAGCAGCACGCGTCGAACGACAGCCGACCTCATAACCGTTCTCCTTTCCGGGACGCCGCGGCGTCACGCACGAATCAGAAGCTCACCCGCACGCCCATCCGGACGACGCGCCCGCCGAGCACGGCGGTGACGTTCTGCCAGACCGGACCATAGCGCGCGTTCGCGCCGAGGACTTCGCTCGCATTGAAGACGTTGAAGAGATCGACATTCGGCTGGAGCCGTATCCCGCCGACCTCGTAGGAACCGGACACGCGGAAGTCGAGCTGGGTGTTCCATCCCTCGGCGAATTCCGTACCCGCGTCGATGAGATTGAGCGTACGGTTCGCGGTGGCGCCGCCTGACAGGTTACGGCCCAGCGATGCGGCCACCTGCGCGTTGCCGACGACGTACGAGGCTTCCAGCGGGATCGACGGGACAATCTGGAAGGCGGTGCTGGCCTGCAGCCCGCCCCACGGCAGCGGCATGACGCCGCGCAGCTTCAGCTGCGTCCCGGCGTACCACGACGGGCTCACGCGGCACTGGTACTGCGAAGGCGAGTCGACGACGAAGCACGCATCTGTCACGGTTCTGCCGGTGGTGAGGCCGCCACCGAGCGAGTAGCCCTCGTGGTTCGCGCTCAGCGAGACGTTCACGCCGTTGTAGACCTCGCTCTGCTTGCCGAAGCGCGACGCGTGGACGACCACGTTGTCGACCTGTCCGAACTTCGCGGGGTTGAGATCGTAGTGACCGCAGATCTGGCTGCCGCTGATGCCTTCCGGCAGACGGCTGTCGGCCGGGGCCGTGATGCAGAACGGGTCGTAGTCCGCCGGCGTCACGGCCCGGTTGTCGGTGACCTGGAAGTTGCCGTACCAGGTGCGGAAGTATCCGAGGCTGAGCCGGACATTCTCCCGCAATTGATGGTCGACCGACACGGAGCTCTGCCAGCTGAATTCCCGGTTGTGCCACCCTTCCAGGACTTCGGGGTCGCGCTGGGTGCCGGGGACGACGGTGCCGAAGTTCCGGTTCGAGATGGCGCCGCACTCGGCATTCGCGTCAGGCGAGCGAAGATCGCAGTCGGGCACGAAGTTCCTGTTGAGGTCATTCCACGTGCGATTCACCGTCGTCACCATCAGCCCCACGGGATT
>Ga0190265_10002465_pt1 | contig 12408 bp, 11 predicted proteins | sample Popmic124T_FD_133135 | JGI IMG/M metagenome (GOLD analysis project Ga0190265, IMG submission 133135) | Populus adjacent soil microbial communities from riparian zone of Indian Creek, Utah, USA - 124 T | ecosystem: Environmental > Terrestrial > Soil > Riparian zone | place: USA: Utah | collected... | reverse complement strand
GTGGGGTCGACCGGCGTGGCAGGCCTGACCCTCGGCGGCGGCATCGGCCACCTGACGGCGCAGCACGGCCTGACGTGCGACAACCTGATCGGCGCCGAGATCATCACCCCGGACGGGTCGGTCGTCCGCGCGAGCGCCGACGAGAACGCCGAGCTCCTCTGGGGCCTCCACGGCGGCGGCGGCAACTTCGGCGTGGCGACGCGGCTGGAGTTCCAGCTCCACCCGGTCGAGCGCGTGGTCGGCGGCGTTCTCACCTACGCCGGGGAGGGCGTGCGCGACGCGCTGCGGCGCTTCCGTGACCTCGCCGCGGGTGGCCCGCGCGACCTGAGCTGCCAGGCCGTCCTCTGGGTGGACGAGTCCCGCGCGCCCGCGCTGATGATCCTGCCCTGTTACTCCGGCGGGGGCGGGGAGCCCGATGCCCTGCGCGCGCTCCGCTCGGCGCCCGGCCTCGTCGACGACACCCTGCGCGAGCACGGCTTTCTCGACCAGCAGCTCGTGGTCGACTCCCCCTACGGCGAGAACCGGCACTACTGGAAGGGCCATTTCGTCCGAGAGCTGCCGGACGAACTGATCGACGAGCTGATCCGCCGAAGCGTCGACTTCGGCCGCCCCTCCTGCCACTTCTTGCTCGAGTCGCTGCACGGCGCTCCGGCCGACTTCGACGGCACCGGCGCGCTCGGCTTCCGGCAGGCCGCCTTCAACGTCAGCGTGATGGCGGTTTGGCGCGACCCGGCTGCGGACGAGGAGCACATCCATTGGGCGCGCGAGACGGCAGCGGCGCTCGAGCCGTGGTCGTACAGCGGCGGCGGCTACGTCAACTACATGCAGGCGGACGAGCCGCTCGAGCGCGTCCGCGCTGCGTTCGGCGCCGAGTCGTTCGAGCGGCTACGGGCGCTGAAGAGCCGCTACGACCCGCAAAACGTCCTGCGCCGCAACCAGAACGTGCCGCCCGCTACAGCGTGATGTCGTAGCGCACCTGCAGCTCCTTCGACCAGTCGTCGAGGATGGTGAGGCCGTACTGCTCGGCGAGTGCGTAGTACCGCTCCGTCCACTCGTGCCCGCGCTCGCGCAGAATCGGCGCGAGCTCCTCGAAGTACGTCTCGAGCCCGGCCGGCATGACGATCTCGAGGATGCGTGCCGGCTCGTCGGCGAGATTCCACATCGCGTGTGGGATGCCGCGCGGCTTCACCACCGTGGCTCCCGGATCGATCTCTTCGTAGTACGTGTCGCCGATGCGAGCGCCGACCGGCCCGGCGAGGACGAGCGACCACTCGTCCTCGCGCGAGTGCTGGTGCGGCTTGACAAGCGTGCGCGGCGGGATCGTCACCTCGAGCACCGCGAGGCGGCCGTCGGTGTGCGCGCCCTCGAGCTTGTAGCCGAACTCGACCGCGAAGAGCGCGAGGGAGCGCTGCGCGGATGAGTCGTGCACCGCTGCCTCAAGCATCCGTTGATTATTGCGGTGGACGCGCCGCGTGCGATGAGTTCACCGCCGCCCGGCGGTCCAACAGGAAAGCGACCGAGGAGACGTGATGGGGAAGGTTCGATTCGAGATCACGACGTCGTTGGACGGCTACATCGCCGGCCCGAACGACGGCCCGGAGCTGGGGCTCGGCGAAGGCGGCGAGCAGCTGCACGAGTGGATATTCGACCTCGCCAGCTGGCGGGAGCCGCATGGCCTCGCCGGCGGCGAGACGAATGCCGACTCCGAAATGCTCGCCGAGACGATCGAGGCCACCGGAGCGGTCATCGTCGGCAGGCGGATGTTCGACAACGCGCAGGGGTGGGGCGACGAGCCTCCGTTCCACGTGCCGGTCTTCGTGCTCACGCACGAGCCTCGCGAGGCGCTCGTCAAGGGCGACACCACCTTCACGTTCGTCAACGACGGGATCGAGAGCGCCCTCGAGCAGGCTCAGGCGGCCGCCGGCGAGAAGGACGTCAGCATCGGCGGCGGCGCCAACGTCGCTCAGCAGTACCTGAAGGCCGGCCTGCTCGACGAAATACAGATTCACGTTGCGCCGTTGCTACTCGGCGGTGGCGTACGACTCTTCGATCATCTCGGCGATGCCAAGATCGAGCTCGAGAAGACGCGCGTGATCGACTCTCCGCTCGTGACGCACCTGCGGTTCCGCGTCGCCCGGTGAGCGACGAGCTGGCCATCCGCCTGCGCGGCGCTGTGAAGCGCTATGACGAGATCACGGCGGTCGACGGGCTCGACCTCGACGTCCCCTACGGCACGTGCGTCGGCCTCCTCGGCCCGAACGGCGCCGGCAAGTCGACCACCATGCGGCTGCTGACGGCGCAGGCGATCGCCGACGAGGGCGAGCTCGAGGTACTCGGCTTCAGGCTGCCGGACGAGTCGAAGCAGGCGCGCGCCCAGCTCGGCGTCTCCCCGCAGCTCGACAACCTCGACGTGACGCTGACGGTGGAGCAGAACCTGCTCGTCTTCGCGTTCCTCTACCGCATCGGCCGCGCCGACCGCCGGGGCGCGATCGAGCGTGCGCTCGAGTTGGCGAATCTCGTCGACCGCCGTGATTCGCGCGTGGACAAGCTCTCGGGCGGGATGCGCCGGCGGCTCCTCATCGCGCGGGCGCTCGTACACCGGCCGCGTCTCGTGCTGCTCGACGAGCCGACAGTCGGCCTCGACCCGCAGGTGCGGCAGGGCATGTGGGCGCTCATCGACGCGCTGCGCGCCGAGGGGACGACGATCCTGATGTCGACCCACTACATCGAGGAGGCCCAGCGGCTCGCCGACACCGTGCTCATCATGTCCCACGGCAAGGCCGTCGCCGCGGGCGCGCCCGGCGAGCTCGTGGCCGAGCACGCGGGCCGGCAGGCCGTCGAGGTCTACGGGCCGCCGAATCGGCTCGCGGAGGTCGAGGAGGAGGCGCGTGCCGCCGGGCTCCGCACCCGGCGTACCGGTACGAGCGTGTCGGTGCTCGGGATCGACAGCGCCGACGGCGGTGCGCCCGAGGGCGAGAGACGGCCGGCGAACCTCGAGGACGTCTTCGTGCTGCTCACGGGCGAGGAGATCGACTGATGGCCGTTGCCACGCAGCGCCAGCGCAGGCTGGGCCGGCTCGAGCGTCCCGCGCTGGCGGGCGTCCTCGTACGCGAGCTCATCAACTACTCCTCCTACTGGCGCTCCTCGATGTTCTCCTCGACCGTCGACCCGACCATCTACCTGCTCGCGTTCGGCTTCGGCTTCGGCTCCCTCGTGAGCGAGATCGGCGGCTACCGCTACGTCGAGTTCGTCGGGACGGGCACCGTGGCGACGGCCGTTCTCTTCTCGAGCGCCTTCCCGGCCATGTTCGGGACGTTCGTCAAGTACCAGTTCCAGCGCACCTACGACGCCATCCTGGCCGCTCCGGTCGACACGGAGGAGCTCGTCACCGCCGAGGCGCTCTGGATGGCGATCCGCGCCGGCGTCTACGGCTGCGTCCCGCTCGTCGTGGCGCTCTTCTTCGGACTCGACCCGGCGTGGGGGATGCTGACGGTGCCGGGCATCGCCTTCATCTCGGGCTTCGGCTGGGCGTGCTTCGGGATCGCCGTTGCAGGCTTCGCGAAGTCGATCGACAACTTCAGCTACATCGTCAGCGCCGTGCTGACGCCGCTCTTCCTCGTCGCCGGCACCTTCTTCCCGCTCGACGGCCTGCCCGAGTGGGCGCAGGTCGCGGGCGAGCTGAACCCGCTCCACCACTCCGTCGAGCTCGTGCGGGGCGCGGCTTTCGGCTTCGAGGGCTGGATCGACCTGCTCCGCGTCGGGGTGCTCGTGCTCTTCGGGCTCGCCCTCTGGCGCATCGCCATTCACGCGATGACGCGCAAGCTCGTCGACTAGCGGACGTAAGGACGCGGCAGGGCCTTCGAGCGGCCCGGCACGTACCGGTACGTGTGCACGCTGCACAGCCGCGACATGGACGGCGAGGTGATCGTCCGGTGAGCGCCGCGGCCGGCCTCGGGCGCGACGTCCTCGTCCTCGCCTGCGCTGTGAGCGCCGGCATCACGGCGCGCTCGAGCCGGAGTCGTGGAGCCTGCTCGCGAGCGCCGGGCTCGAGCCGTCCCGCGGAGGGCCGAGCAGTCCGAGCTCCTGCAGTCAGTGCAGCGCGGGATCGGCGAGCTTCTGTGGTGAGCGCAGCTAACCGCGCGGGGGCAGCTCCTGGACGGCCCAGCCGTTCCCGTCGGGGTCGCTGAAGAAGACGAACTTCCCCCACGGGTACTCCTGCACCTCGCTCACCTCGACCCCGCGCCCAGCGAGCTCGGCGCGGGCCGCCTCGATGTCGGCGACGACGAGCTGCAGGCCCTGGACCGAGCCGGGCGGCGTGGCGGTGATCCCGACGCCGAACGCGATCGAGCACGCCGACCCCTGCGGCGTCAGCTGCACGAAGCGCATCTCGTCGCTGACGGTGTGGTCGTGGTCGGCGTTGAAGCCCACCTGCTCGGTGTAGAACCGCTTCGCCCGGTCGACGTCGGAGACGGGGACGCTGATCAGCTCGAGCTTCCAGTCCACGGCCGTGGACTCTAGCTCTCCTTCAGCACCGACAGGATGTTGCCCGCCGGGTCGGTGAACCAGGCGATGTCCGGCCCCTGGCCTCGCGCGATCCCCTTCTCGTCCTGGTCGAAGCCGTCGTAGCGCTCGAAGCGCACGCCGCGGCTCGTCAGCTCGTCGACGGCCGCCTCGACGTCGTCGACCTGGAAATTGAGGATCGTGTACGTCGCGGGCGTGAAGTCCGGCTTCACATAGACGAGGGTGTCGCGGTCGCCGGCCAGGTGCAGCACCATCAGCCCGTTCTCCTCGTCGAGGACTTCCGTTCTCACGCCTAGCGTCTCGCCGTAGAACTCGCGCGCCTTCTGCAGATCGTCGACCGCGAAGCCGCTGTACGCCTTGCTGTCGGCAAACATGAGTACTCCTTCTGTTGTGGGCGTGAGCTAGGACCGCGCTCCCGGCCGAAACTCATCGCCGCCGATGAGTTTCCCGGCCTCGTAGAGTCCTACCGAGCATGAACGGCGGCGAGACACCGAGAGCGGGCAGGCGAGAGTGGCTCGGGCTATCGGTGATCGCGCTCCCTTGCCTGCTCTACTCGATGGATCTAACGGTGCTGAACGTGGCAGTGCCGGAGCTGAGCGCCGACCTGCACCCGACCAGCTCCCAGCTCCTCTGGATCATCGACATCTACGGCTTCTTCGTGGCCGGGATGCTGATCACGATGGGGACGCTCGGCGACCGCATCGGCCGCCGCAAGCTCCTGCTGATCGGCGCGGTCGCCTTCGGCCTCGGCTCGCTGCTCGCCGCGTTCTCGACGAGCGCGGAGATGCTCATCGTCGCGCGCGCGCTGCTCGGCGTCGCGGGCGCGACCCTGGCGCCGTCGACGCTCTCGCTGATCTTCAACATGTTCCACGACCCGCAGCAGCGGACGTTTGCGATCGGCGTCTGGATCGCGGCCTACTCCGCCGGCGCGGTGATCGGCCCTGTCGTCGGCGGGCTGATGCTGGAGTTCTTCTGGTGGGGCTCCGTGTTCCTGCTCGCGTTGCCGGTGATGGCGCTCCTGCTCCTCCTGGGCCCGTTCCTGCTGCCCGAGTTCCGCGATCCGGACGCCGGGAGGATCGACCTCCCGAGCGCGGCGCTCTCGCTGGCCGCGGTGCTGGCCGCGATCTACGGGCTGAAGCAGATAGCGCAGGACGGGGTGGAGTGGCTTCCGGTCCTGGCAATCGTCGTGGGCATCGCCCTCGCTCTGGTCTTCGTGCGCCGGCAGCGCACCCTGGCCGATCCCATGCTCGACCTCGACCTCTTCAAGATCCGGGCGTTCAGCGCCTCGCTCGCGGCGTACGGCCTGAGCATCGCAGTCATGTTCGGCGCCTTCGTCTTCATCATCCAGCACCTGCAGCTCGTGCTCGGTTTCTCGCCGCTCGAGGCCGGCCTCTGGATGGTTCCCTCCGGCCTTGCGTTCATCGTGGCAGGGATGTTGACCCCGGTGTTCGTGCGGCTGCTGCGGCCGGGCTTCGTGATGGCCGCCGGCCTCGCGCTCTCGGCGGTCGGCTTCGTCCTGCTCGCCCGCATCGACGAGGACGCAGGGGTCGGCCTGGTGGTCGCCGCGCTCCTCGTGTTCTCGCTCGGGGCGACGCCTGTGATCACCCTCGCGACCGATCTGATCGTGAGTTCCGCGCCGCCCGAGCGGTCGGGCGCGGCGTCCGGCATCTCCGAGACGGGAGCAGAGTTCGGCGGCGCGGTCGGCATCGCCGTCCTCGGCAGCATCGGCGTCGCCGTCTACCGTGGCCACCTCGAGGGCGAGGTGCCGCCGTCGGTGTCGCCGGAGCAGGCGCAGACCGCGCAGGACACGCTCGGCGGCGCCACCGAGGTGGCGGCGCAGCTGCCCGAGAGCGTCGGCGCGACGCTGCTCGAGACGGCGCAGGAAGCCTTCGCGCAGGGCCTCCAGGTCACGGCGGTCACGGGCGCGGTCGTGCTCGCCGTGCTCGCGATCGTCATCGGGGTCCTGCTGCGCAACGCGCGTACGGGAGGCGAGTCGGTGCCGGAGCCCCTCGCCGCCGAGTCCTAGCGCTGGACGATCCCCGGCAGCCAGGCGCGGATCGCGGCTGCGACCGCCTCGAGGTCCGTCTTCAGCCCGTGGTCGGCTGCGACCAGCACCACCGTGCGCTGCGCCGACTCCGGCGGTTGGCCGAACCGGTCGCGGCTGCCCTGCACGACGAGCGTCGGCACGGTCACGGCGTCGAGCTCGTCCAGCCGGCTCGGCCGCGGGGCGGCGCCGGCCCGGGACGGCGGCCGCAGCGGGAAGGCGAGGCACAGAACGCCGGCCGCGCCGTTCGCAGCCGCAGTACGGCAGGCGACGCGGGCGCCCAGGGAGCGGCCGCCCGTCACGAGCGGCAGCCCGGCGAGCTCGCCGCGCACGAGGTGCTCGACGACGGCCGTCCACGCCGCGTCGAGCTGGTGCGCAGGCGCGGGGGCGCGCCTGCCGGCCACGCGGTAGGGCTGCTCCACGAGCGCGACGGCGAACCCCTCCGCCTGCGCGGCCTCGGTCGCCGTCACGAGATCGGGCGCCGCCACGCCGCCGGCCGCCCCGTGCCCGAGCACGACCGCTCCGCGCGGCGCAGGGACGGAGTGGAGGTGGGCGGCCGCCGTGCCGTGCGGCGTCTCGATCTCGAGGCCCACGTCAGGCGGCCTCCGGCGCCGGCTCGCCGTCGACGATCTCGACCGTGTCTGCGGGCGCGTTCTGCTTCCGCGACAGGGCCAGGAACGGCAGCGCGATCGCGTTGATCGCGCCGCCGATCAGGTACGACGGTCCGTAGCCCCACACGTCGGCGGCGCGGCCGAGCACCGGCTGCGCCCAGACCCCGCCGCTCGACTCCATCAGGGAGTCGAACGAGAGGATCGTCGCCCGCTGCCGCGACGGGATGAGGCCGTTCAGGTACGCCTGCCGGATCGGCATCGACGCTGCGAAGAGGAGGCCCCAGACGACGATGAGGGCGAGCACGGCCCAGAAGTTCTCGATAAGGCCGATGAGAACGAGGGTGACGGCGGTGAGCGCGGTGGTCATGATGAGCGCCGACGTGCGCCGGTGGAAGAGTCGGCGCACGCGGGGCGCGATGAGGCCGCCGAGGATCTGGGCGCCGGCGACGATCGCCGCCACGAGGCCCGCCACCTGGTAGGCCTCGGGGTCGCCGTAGAGCTCGAGCAGGTACGGCTGCAGCGCGTAGAACGCGTAGATGGCGACGCCGCCCGTGAAGAGCGCCTCCATCATCAGCCACTTCACGGCGGGCACGCGCCAGCCGTACTCGATCGACGCGCCGGCGACATGCCGCACCTCCGCGACGAGCCGGCCGCGCTGCTCGGGCGTGAAGCCGACGTCGTGCATCAGCCTGTACGCGACGACAAACATCACGACGAGCACGACGCCGCGCAGGACGAACGGCACGCCGAGGTTCGTCAGCTGGGCGACGAACCCGCCCGCGACGGAGCCGGTGAGCATCGCCACGCCATTCACGATCTGCCCGCGCGCGAACACGGACTCGAGCTCGCCCGTGAATCCCGTGGCCGTGAGTGCGTCGACGAGCCATGCCTCCACCGCGCCGGAGAAGAGGGTGAAGCCGAGGCCGAGCAGGATCGACACGCCGGCCCACTGCCAGAACGGCGCCTCCACCTGCCAGAGGAGAACGTAGAGCAGCGTCGAGGCCGACAGCGTGACGGTGCCGAGCAGGTAGGAAAAGCGCCGGCCCACGGTGTCGGCGACGATGCCCGTCGGCACTTCGAACAGGACCATGCCGGCCGTGAAGAACGCGTTCGCCGCGAAGGCCTCGAGGTTCGACAGCCCGGCGTCGAGCAGGAAGATCGTGTTGATCCCCCAGATCAGGGACGCCGCCAGGGTGTTCCCGAGCAGGAGCAGGAGGTACGTCCGCTGGATGAAGCGGGGCGTCGGCATGCCAGGTCACCTTACGGCTGCGGCACGTGGCCGCGACGGCCGAAACGGCGCTGACACCTGTCCCCGGAAGGGGGAGCCGCGGGTCTCCGCACGTGCCGATATCCAGCCCATGCGGCGACTTCGGCGCTCCCTGCACACGACCCGTCGCGCTCTCTCGATTCCGGAGAGCCAGTACCGGCTGCTGTTCGAGGGGAACCCGCACCCGATGTACGTCGCGAGCACGCAGACGCTCGCATTCCTGGCGGTCAACCGGGCAGCGGTGGCGCAGTACGGCTACACGCAGGACGAGTTCCTGAACATGTCGCTCGTCGACATCCGGCCGACCGAGGACGCCGACCGGCTCCGCAACACGATCCGGCGCGCCCCGACCCTCGATGGCTCGCACGGCGTCTGGCGCCACCGCCGCAAGGACGGCTCGCTGCTCGACGTCGAGGTCACGACGCAGGAGCTCACCTTCCACGGCCAGTCGGCCGTCGTCGTGCTGGCCGTCGACGTGACGGCGCAGCAGCGCATGGAGGAGGCGCTCCGCCGCAGCGAGCAGCGCTACCGCGATCTCTTCGAGAACGCCTGGGAGCCCATCGCGACCGTCGACCTCGAGCACACGATCACCGAAGTCAACGCCGCCTTCGCGGGGATGCTCGGCTACAGCCGCGAGGAGCTGCTCGGCAGCAACATCGGCACGTACATGACGTCGGCGTCCCGCGAGCACGCGATCGTCGAGCGCGACCGCAAGCTCGCGGGCGAGGCCAAGGGCTCGCGCTACGAGCAGGAGTTCATCGCGAAGGACGGTCGCTCGATGATCCTCGAGGTCTCGACGCGCGTGATCGAGGAGGACGGGCAGCCGATCGGCGTCCAGGGCACGTGCCGCGACATCACGGCGCGCGCGGAGGCTGAGGCCGAGCTACGCCGCCTCGCCGAGGTCAACCGCCGCCAGGCGCTCCACGACGGGCTGACCGGCCTCGCCAACCGCTCCCACTTCCGCGAGCAGGTCGAGCACGAGCTCGCCGCCTGCCGCCGCACCGGCAGGGAGCTCGCCGTCCTGCTCATCGACCTCGACCGCTTCAAGGAGATCAACGACACGCTCGGCCACCACTACGGCGACCTCCTGCTCGTCGAGCTGGCCCGCCGCCTCGAGACGGTGCTCCGCCGGACGGACACGGTCGCGCGCCTCGGCGGCGACGAGTTCGGCATGCTGCTCACGCATCTCGAGGACTCGCGCCGCGATACCGAGCTCGTACTCGCGCGCACGCTCGAAGCGCTCGAGCAGCCGTTCGTCGTCAACGGCCTGCCGCTCTCGGTCGACCTGAGCATCGGGATCACGTTCTCTCCCGCCGACGGCGACACCGTCGAGCTGCTCCTGAAGCGCGCCGACGTGGCGATGTACGTCGCCAAGGAGGCGGGCATCCCGTACGCCTTCTACGCCTCCGAGCTCGACCGGCACGACCCTGCTCGCCTCGCGCTCGTGTCGGAGCTGCGGCGGGCGATCGACGAGCGCGAGCTCGTCCTGCACTACCAGCCCAAGATGGACGTGACGAGCCGGAGCGTCACCAGCGTCGAGGCGCTGCTGCGCTGGCACCATCCCGTGCGCGGCACCGTGCCGCCGAACGATTTCGTCCCCCTCGCCGAGCCGACCGGCCTCATCCACCCGCTGACGCTCTACGTGCTCGACGAGGCACTCCGGCAGTGCAAGGCGTGGGAGGAGCTGGGGCACCGCCTCGAGATGGCGGTCAACATCTCGATGCGCAACCTGCTGCAGCCCGGCTTCCCGGCCGACGTCGCGCGGCTGCTCGAGCGCCACGCGCTCGCGCCCGACCGGCTCACGCTCGAGATCACGGAGGGCATGATCGTCTCCGACCCCGCGCGGGCGCGCGTCGCCCTCGCGCGGCTCCACGCGCTCGGCGTTCGGATCTCGATCGACGACTTCGGCATCGGCTACACGTCGCTCGGACACCTCGGCCGGCTCGAGCTCGACCAGATCAAGGTCGACCGCTCCTTCGTGACGGACATGGCGAGCGACGAGAGCAAGGCGGCCATCGTCCGCTCGATCGTGAAGCTCGGTCACGACCTCGGGCTGGAGGTGGTCGCGGAGGGCGTCGAGACCGAGGTCGCCTGGGAGTCGCTCGAGCGCCTCGGCTGCGACACGATCCAGGGCTACTACGTGAGCCGGCCGCTCGACGCGCCGGCGCTCACCGAGCTCCTCTCGCAGAGCACGCTCTCGGCGCCTGAAGCCGCCTAGAGAAAACGAGTCGTCACTTCATTTTCAATAGCGAACCGGAGCCAACGGCGCTAAGCTCGTTGCATCGAAGCTCCGATCGGAATCCTGTACGAGCACCCGCTGTGGTTCGAGCCGCTGTTCGCCGAGCTGGACCGCCGTCGAGTCCCGTACGAGCGGCTGCACGCGGCGCGGCTCGTGTTCGATCCGAGCGAACGCACACGTCGTCATTCGGTCGTGTTCAACCGGATGAGCCCGTCGGCGTGGACGCGCGGCCACGCGCACACGATCTTCCACAGCCTCCACTTCCTCGCCCACCTCGACGAGTTCGGCGCGGACGTGATCAACGGCCATGAAGCGTTCCAGGTCGAGCTCTCGAAGGCCCGGCAGGGCGCGCTCCTCGCCGGCCTCGGGATTCGCCATCCGCGCGCCTACGCCGTGAACGACCCCTCCCAGCTGGCTGCGGCGGCGGAGCGGCTTCGCTTCCCCGTCCTGGTGAAGCCGAACGTCGGCGGGAGCGGTGCCGGGATCCGCTCGTTCGCGACGCAGGTCGAGCTGCAGTCGGCCGCCACCGATACGAGCCTGGAGCTCGGACTCGACGGCACGGCGCTCGTGCAGGAGCATCTCCCTGCTGCCGACGACGCCGTCGTCCGGATCGAGATCCTCGACGGCGAGTTTCTCTACGCGATCCGCCTGCGGCTGCTCCCCGGCAGCTTCAACCTGTGCCCCGCCGACTACTGTGACCTACCGGGCATCGCCGACGGTGTGTCCGGGCGCGGCCTCCCGATCGAGCGCTTCGACCCGCCGATCGCCGTCATCGAGGATGCGAAGCGCATCGTGGCAGCGGCCGGCATGGAGCTCGGTGGGGTGGAGTACCTCGTGAACGCACGTGACGGCCTGCCGTACTTCTACGACGTGAACGCGCTGTCGAACTTCGTCGCGAATGCCCCGGAGGTGATCGGGTTCGACCCGTTCGTCGACCTGGTCGACTTCCTGATACGGCGCGCGCGACCGATCACCGTCGCAGCGGCCGCCGGGTAAGCATCGGCACAGCGGCCAGCGCGACGATTGCCGCCAGCGCGGCAACCTGAGCAGCCGCCGCGACACCGAGCCCGAGCGGGATGGTCGCGAGCGCCGCCGCCGCAGCGGCGAGTGCCCGCGCGCTGCCGTGCGGGATCCGCAGCACCCGCAGAAACGCGGTGTCGGCGGCGACGAACACCGCCGTCCCGACCGCGAGCAGAACGGCCACGGCGTCGTCGAGCGGGTCGAGCGGATGCGGGATCGCCTTCTTCAGCCCGGCCGCGACGAGCACGACGCCCAGCAAGAGGAACACGTGCAGGTAGCTGAACAAGATGGCCAGCCGCGGCCGAGCCTCCCGCGGCGCCGAGAGCAGCGCGTGCTCGACCGACTCTTCCTCGCCGAAGTACGTCCACCAGAGTGCGGCGCTCAACGCGAGCCCGAGCAGCGCGATGAGCGCGAGCTCGAGCCCGACCTCCGCGCCCTCCGCGCCGACGCCGAGCACGACGATCGACTCGCCGAGCGCGACGATGACGACGAGCGCGTGCCGCTCGACGAAATGCGAGGCGGTGATCTCGAAGCCCTCGAGCGAGACGATCGCCGGCACGCACCACACGAGGACGGCCGCGAGGACGACCAGCACCCACTGCGCTGCGCCGTCCGCGATGCCCGCGGCCACGAGGAGCAGCGCCGCCGCGACGTTGTACGGGACGATCCCGCGGATGGCGGCCGCCTCCGCCGCCGACGTCTCGCG
>Ga0190265_10002464_pt1 | contig 12412 bp, 7 predicted proteins | sample Popmic124T_FD_133135 | JGI IMG/M metagenome (GOLD analysis project Ga0190265, IMG submission 133135) | Populus adjacent soil microbial communities from riparian zone of Indian Creek, Utah, USA - 124 T | ecosystem: Environmental > Terrestrial > Soil > Riparian zone | place: USA: Utah | collected... | reverse complement strand
GAGCAAGCTTAAGACCAATGTGAAGGGGTTGCTGAACCAGCGGGTGCGGATGGGGCTGTTCACGGTGCCGATCTGGGTGGTCGGGGCGGTGTTCCTGGTTCGCAAGCTGCGCGACCGCCGCCGCTACGCCTGATCCCGCCCCTCCCGAAGGTCTCCCGGGCGCACTCGCCGTGCGCCCCGGCGGCTCCTTCCGCCTCCTGGATGATTTTTCTTCCCGCTTCCCGCCCTTTACTGTGGACCGGGTTGCATCTAAGCTAACCTCCGTAGCTCCATCGAAGTGCTCACAAGGAGGTTCGGCTGCATGGTGCAGGGGAAGAACCGCGAGGTGTGGACTGCTCTATTGCTGTTGTGCTTCTGCTGCCTGGCCTCGCCCGTCGGGATACGGGCCGAAGAGCGGGAGGTCGATCCGGCGAAGCAGGAGGAGGAGCCGTCCGGCCTGGTACCCCGGCTCGAATTCGGCCTGGAGACCCGGGCCAACTTCCGGCACAGCGAGCTGAACCGTTTTCCCGTTCCGTTCCCCTTCACGCCCGCTCAGCTCGCGCCGGGGCAGACGCGGGGGTTCGAGGAGACCGTCAACGAGGGGTCTCACTTCGAGGTCTCCGTGGTCACCCTGTTGGTCAATGCCATCTGGGGCGACGGCCTGACGGCCCACGCCAAGATCGACGCGGTCGACCTGTACGACCGCAACCCGACGTCCGGCGACAAGAAGCTGGACGTTGACGAGGCGTGGATCCGCTTCGGCGTCGAGGCGCTTCCCGCCGAGCTGCCGGAGCGCGGCGGCGTCTATCTCAAGATCGGCAAGTTCCCCAAGTTCGAGCGCCAGGACGACCGCCACCTGGAGAGCTACGGCCTGGTTTCGACCGCCTTCAACCGCTTCGAGGACGCCGGCGCCGAGCTGGGCGTGAGCCTCGGCCGTCACCTCTACGCCAAGGTCTCGGCCACCGCGGGCAATCCGGTCTTCATCCGCGACCCCAACGCGCTGGCCGGCGACAACGGCACCGATGTCTTCCTGCGCCCGTTCCCCAACCCGGACCCGGCGCTCAAGAGCGGCATCGTCATCCTCTACGACGCCGAGGTCGAGGACATCGACGTGGATGGCGACCTGGAGCTGGGCGGCGGCCTTGGGGCGCGCTTCGCGGATGAATCCGGCAGGAACGGCCTCGACGTCCTGATCTGGGGCTACAAGCGCACACTGGCCGAGACGGTCGAGCTGGAGGGGACCTTCTACGGCGGCGATCTGGACCTGCTCAACGGGCCCGGCAACGCGTTTTCCTTGCCTATCGAGGGCGACGAGAAACGGGAATTCGGCGCCAACCTCTGGCTCTACCTGGGCGGCTTCTCCTTCTTCGGTCAGTACGTCGACCAGGAGCTGGCCGGCCTGCCACGCAAGGGCTTCGAAGGCGAGGTCGCCTGGCGCTTCGAGCTGCCGCTCGCCTGGGCGGTCGGGGAGCGGCAGCTCTTCTCCTACGTCGCTCCGTCCGTACGCTACTCCAAGCTGGACAACGACTTCCGGAACCCGGCGCAGACCCCCTCGCCTAGCCTCAACTGGGACTGGGAGAAGCTCGACTACGGGCTGCGCCTGGGCGTCTTCTCCGGTGTCGACCTGACGCTGGAGTATGCGATCAACGACTTCATCCTCGGCTCCGGGGCGCATCGAGAGAACAACGAGTACCTTTCGACGCTACGGTGGAAGCTTTGATTCAAGGCTACTCCCGTAGGGCCATCGTTCTCGTCCTGTTCTTCCTGGCCGCCATCGCTCAGGCCGAGGAGCTGCGGGGACGCGTCCGGCTCATGGCCCGTGGGGGCAAGGGTCCGGCCAAGGGGAGCGACGTGCGGCAGGCGGTGGTCTACTTCGAGCCCGCGGCGGCTGCGGCAGTCCGCCCGGCCGGCGAGCCGTTCGAGATGGTGACCCGGCGCAAGGAGTTCGCGCCGCGCGTGCTGACCGTCCCGCGCGGCAGCCGGGTGCGCTTCCCCAACCAGGACCCGATCCTCCACAACGTCTTCTCGGTCTCACCCGAAAACGAGTTCGACCTCGGGATCTACAAGCAGGGTCCCGGCAAGGAGAAGCGGTTCGATCGCGAGGGTGTCGTGCGCGTCTACTGTAACGTTCACCACGACATGTTCGCCAACATCCTGGTGCTCGACACTCCGCACTTCACGGCGCCCGATGCCGAAGGCGGGTTCGTGCTCGGCGGGCTGCCCCGCGGCAAGGGGCGCCTGACCGTGTGGCACGACCAGGCCGAGCCGTGGACGGCGGAGGTGGAGCTGCCGCGGGAGGGCGCGATGACGATTCCCGTCGAGGTGGTGAGGCCGACCATCCCTCCCCATCTGAACAAGTCCGGGAAGTCGTACTTCCGGTCTCAACGTGACCGCTATAACAACAGGTAGCCGCCGCCTCGGCCTGTCGCTGGAGACCCGGATCTTCCTGGTCACCTCCCTGCTGATCGCCCTCTCGGTGGGGGCGGCGGTCGCCTTCACCACCATCCTCTTGCGGCGCATCGCCCGCGACGCGGCGCTCGAATCGCTCAAGAGCAGCGCCGCGGTGCAGGCGACCTACCAGGGGGAGAGGTACGAGCGGCTGAAGCTGATCTCCCGCCTGTTCGTCTCCGATCCCGAGCTGGTGGCCTACTTCAACATCGCCGCCGAGACGCAGGACTTCGCTTCGATTCTCGACCAGCTGACCGAGGGCCAGAAGGCCCTCGGGTTCGACTTCGCCATCCTGCTCGATCCGAACGGGCGCGTGGTCGCCCGCACGGACGACCCGAACGCCGCCGGCCAGGACCTCTCGGAGCGCGCCTTGGTCGCCAAGGCCCTCACCGACTTCGAAGCCTCGGGGGTCTGGCAGGAGGGAGACGTCCTCTACTACGCGGTCGCCGTGCCGGTGGTGGTCCAGAAGTTCACGGTCATCGGTCACCTGGTGACCGGGTTCGCGATCACCGACGTCTCGGCGGACGAGGTGAACCGGGTGAGCGGCGTCGACGTCGCCTTCGTCGCCAACGGCGAGGCGGGCCCCGAGATCGTGGCGACCACCCTGCCGGCCGCCACCGCGCGCAGCCTGGCTGCGTCCCTGGCTTCGCGGGAGGCGGCGGTGGGCAACGCCATGCGGGCTGGCAAGACGGTGCCGCAGGCCGAGGTCTCCCTGGACGGGGAGCCCTGGTTTGCCCTGCTGTCGCCTCTCCTCGACGCCGCCGGCAAGCCGGTGGGGGCGACCGTGGCTCTCGCTTCGCTCGCCCGCGAGCTCGCCGCCTACCGCCAGATCCAGAACGTGCTCCTCGCCTCGGGCCTGGTGGCGGTGCTGCTCGCCCCCTTTCTCTCCTTCGCCATCACCCGGCGGACGCTGCGCCCGGTGCGCCGGCTGCTGGCGGCTGCGGAGGCGGCCCGCCAGGGAGACTACGACCAGAAGATCGACTCCGACCGCCCCGACGAGGTGGGCCGGCTCGCCCATGCCTTCAGCGAGCTATTGTCCGACCTGCGCGAGAAGCGGGACATGGAGGCCTACGTCACCGAGCTGTCGCGCAACCTGCCGGAGCCCGTCCAGGGCCGCACCGTGGTCGGCGAGCCGCAACGCCGCGAGCTGCTGCTGCTGGGGATCGAGATGCGTGCGCTCGCCCGGGCGGGTGCCGACGGGGACCCCCGTCAGACGCTCGACCGGCTGGGGATCGACCTCCAGCGGGTGACCTCCGCCATCACCCGGCGGCGCGGCGTGATCGAGGCGGTGTCCGGCCACCGTGTGCTGGCGCGCTTCGAGGGCGAGGGGCGGGGGAGCCGGGCCCTGGCCGTGGCGGCGCAGCTGCTGGACGGTCAGCCGGACTCCAACCCGGCCGCCGAAGCGGAAGCACTGGTGGTGGCGATGGCCTCTGGCCGGGCGATCACCGGGCCGGTCGCCTTCGGCGAGCAGACCGAGCGCGCCCTGGTGGGCCTGCCGGTGCAGCAATTGGAGAGCCTGCTGCGCGAAGCGACCCCGGGCGAGCTGCTGCTGTCGCGCGAGGTGCACGACGAGCTCAAGGAGACCTTCGAGGCCGCCGGCTACCGGCTGGCGCCTCGGCGCGGGGTGATCTCGCCGCTGCCGCTCTACGTGGTCAGCCCGCAGATGGCATCGCGGGTGACCGGCGTGCGGGGAGTGAGCGCCACCCCGGACGCCGAGACGCTGGCTCCCACCGCCCTGGCCACCCTCTCCGGCGTCTCCCCGGGCGCCCTCATGGGGCACCGCTTCGAGATCCTCTCGGTGCTCGGGGCCGGCGGCATGGGTGTCGTCTACAAGGCCCGCGACCGCGAGCTGGACGACCTGGTGGCGCTCAAGATGCTGAAGCGCGACCTGTGGGGCGACAAGGCCCAGCTCGAACGCCTGAAGAGCGAGCTCAAGCTGGCGCGCAAGATCACCCACCCCAACGTGCTGCGCACCTACGATTTCGGCGAGATCGACAGCGTCCCCTACATCTCCATGGAGTACGTGCGCGGGGTGACCCTGCGCTACATGCTGGACCAGAGCCAGCGGCTGCCCTACTCGGCCGGGCTGCGCCTCGCCAAGCAGCTCTGCGCCGGCCTCGGGGCGGCGCATGCCGTCGGTGTCCTGCACCGCGACATCAAGCCGGAGAACATGATCCTGGAACCGACCGGCAACGCCAAGCTGATGGACTTCGGCATCGCCCGGCCGGTCACCCGGCTGGCGCCGGGGCAGACCCAGGAGGGCTTCATCGTCGGCACGCCGCAATACATGGCGCCCGAGGTCATCCAGGGCAAGGACACCGACGTCCGGGCCGACCTCTACTCGTGCGGCATCGTCCTCTACGAGATCTTCACCGGGGTCCTGCCGTTCACCGGGCCGACCGCCATGGAGGTCTGCCTCAAGCACCTGCGCGAGGAGCCGGCGCCGCCTTCGGCTCACTGGCGGGAGATCCCGCCGCGCCTGGAGGTCGCCATCCTGCGCTGTCTCAAGAAGGAACCGGCCGAGCGCTACCGCTCGACCGAGGAGCTGCTGCGCGAGTTGGAGACCCTGAGCGCCTGAACCCTGGGCGCGGTTTGCGGGTCTCATGGATTGAAGGAGGAGACATGATCGCGGCCGAGACCGACTACCCGATGCTGGAGTCGACGTTCGATCCCCACCAGAGGATCGAAGAGTACGAGACGCTGCTCGACATCGGCGTCAAGCTCGCCGGTACGCTCGACCTCGCGACCGTCCTCGAGCTGGCCCTGGAGACCGCCGAGCAGGTCTGCCGAGCCGAGACCAGCTCCATCTGGGAGCTCGACGAGCCGAGCGGCGAGCTCTTCTTCCGCGTCGTCCGCGGGCGGGCGGCGGGCGGCATCCGCGGTCTGCGGGTGGCGGTGGGGCAGGGGATCGTCGGCAGCGTCGCACAGTCCGGGCAGGCCGAGCTGGTCAACGAGGTCGCCGCCGACCCGCGTTGGAACGGCGACGATCCGGCGGGCGATTTCCGGACCCGGGCCATCCTCGCCGTGCCGTTGCTCTGGCAGGGCGGCGTCATCGGCGTCCTGCAGCTCCTGAACCCCCTGGGTCGCGAGCGCTTCACCGCCGGCGACCGGTGGCGCATGCGGCTCTTCGCCGCCCTCCTCGCGCCGCCGCTCCAGAACGCCCGCCTCTATGCCGCCCAGCAGCGGCAGTTCCTCAACATGGTCACCGCTCTCGCCGAGACCCTGGAGAAGAAGGACCCCTACACCGGCGGCCACGTCCGCCGCGTCGTCGGCTACTCCATGCTGCTCGCGACCGAGCTCGAGATCGGCCGCGAGGAGATGAAGGACCTCTGGCTCGCGGCGACCCTCCACGACATCGGCAAGATCGGCGTGCCCGACCGCATCCTCGGCAAGCCCGCGGCGCTCGACCCCGACGAGACCGAGGTGATGAAACGCCACACCGTCTTCGGCGCCGAGATCGTCTCCCACCTGGCCAACCCGCGGGTCCTGCCCGGGGTGCGCAACCACCACGAGCGCTTCGACGGCAAGGGCTATCCGGACGGCCTCGCCGATCCGGACCTCCCGTTCACGGCGCGCATCATCGCGGTGGCCGACACCTTCGACGCCATGACCACGAGCCGCCCCTACCGCACCGGCCTGCCGCCCGAGCGCGCCGCCGCCGAGATCCTGGCCGGTGCCGGAGCGCAGTTCTGCCCCCGCGTAGTGGCCGCCTTCAGTTCCCTGTTCGACAAGGGCCGCTTCAACCTCAGCGAGGCGGAGGCCGTGCTCGGCGCGGTGGCCGAGACGGTGGCGCCCGCCGGCTAGCAGGCAAGCCAGGGGGCAACAGGGAGGGGAGAAGGCCCGGCGATGTATCATTCCCGCCAGATACCCCATGCTGCGTCTCAAGTTCGTCATCAACGGTGAAGAGCGCCTCTTTCCCCTGACCGGCGGCACGGTCCGCCTGGGACGAGGCAACGACAACGACATCGTCCTCTCCGACGTCTCGGTGTCGCGCAATCACGCCGAGATCCTCCGCGACGGCACCGGCTGGAGCGTCCACGACCTCAAGAGCACCAACGGGGTCGAGCTCAACCGGGTGCCGGTCGAGCTCGCGCCGCTACGGTCCGGCGATCAACTGGGGATCGGCACCTTCGAGCTGAGGGTCGAGAGCGTCGAGCCCCGGCCCGTCCTGCCGCCGCCGGCCGGTCCCGCGTTGCTGGACGAGACGCTCTCCGGCCTCGCCAACGCCACCATCATCCGGCCGCTCTCGGACTTCGCCGCGGCCTTTGGGCTCGGCGCCGTGGCAGCCGTGCCCGAGAAGCCGGCGGAGATCGCAGTGGACCCGGCCTGGGCCGACCGCATGTTCCGCTTCCTCACCCGCCTGGCCCGCGAGCTGATCGTCGCCGACTCGGCCGACCAGGTGATGGCTCGTGTGCTCGACCTCGCCTTCGAGGCCTTCGCGGTCGATCGCGGTTTCATCCTGCTCTCCGGGGAGTCGGGCGACCTGGTGTGCGAGCTGATGCGGGTCAAAGACCGTGTACAGTTCCGTCCGGACGGCGAGGTGCCCGTCTCGCGCACCATGCTCCAGGCGGTGATGGACGAGCGGGTCGCCCTGGTCACCTTCGACGCCCTCTCCGACCAGCGACTCTCCGGCGGCGAGTCGATCCGCCTGCACCAGATCCGCTCGGCGATGTGCGCGCCCCTCTGGTCGGGCGACCGCATCATCGGCGTGGTCCAGGTCGACTCCCCCGTCGCGGTGGGCGCCTTCGTCGAGCGCGACCTGGACGTTCTCGCCACCCTCGCCAACTACGCCGCGGTCGCCATCGAGCGTATCCGCTACGCCCGGCAGGCCGAGTTCGAGCGCCAGGTGCGCAGCCGGCTCGAGCGCTACCACTCGCCGGCGGTGATCGAGGAGGTGCTGCGCAGCAACGCGGGGGACGAAGGGCTGCGCCGCCTGCAACTCGCCGAGACGACCGTCCTCTTCGCCGACCTCGTGGGCTTCACCGCCTTCGCCGAGAACTCGACGCCCGAGCACGTGGCCGAGCTCCTCGACGCCTTCCTCAGCCTCTCCGTCGAGGCCATCTTCCGCGCCGGGGGCACCCTCGACAAGTTCATCGGCGACTGCGTGATGGCCTTCTTCGGCGCCCCGGTGCCGCAGGAGGACCACGCTCTGCGCGCCGTGCGCGCCGCGGTCGAGATCCAGGAGGGCCTAGCCGCCTGGACGGCCGAGCGTGCCGCCCAGGGCCTGCCCGGCTTCAACGCCCGCGTGGCGCTCAACAGCGGCCCGGTGGTCGTGGGAGACATCGGCAGCGCCCGGCGGGTGGACTACACGGTCCTCGGCAACACCGTCAACGTCGCCGCCCGACTCGAAGCCTTCGTCGCCCGCCCCGGCGACGTCATCCTGGGCCCTGAGACCCACCGCCTGCTGAACGGAGCCCTTCCCACGGAGCCTCTGGGAGACATCCAGTTGAAGGGCCTGAAGCAGAAGATCAAGGCGTACCGGGTGGTGCGGGGGTAGGTATGGGGATAGCGGCGGGGCGCCCGGGGGCGCCCCGGCTCAGCGCGCCGTTGGAATCCGCAGCACCTGGCCCGGCTTCAGGCGGCTGGAGCTGAGGCCGCTCGCCTTCTTGATGCTGATGACGCTGGTCTTGTGGCGCTGGGCGATGCTCCACAGGCTGTCGCCGCGGCCGACGCGGTACTTCTTGGCGCCGGAAGCCGTGGACGCGCTGGCGGTGGTGGTGGTGGTGCTCTTGGCCGTGGTGATGTCCGTGTCCACGCCCTTGCCGGCGAGGTACTGCTTGTAGGGAGTGGGGTAGAGGGTCACGTGGTAGTGCGGCGGGTGCCGCTCACGGGTGGCCTCGAGGATGTCCCGCTCTTCGAGCGCGAGCAGGGTCTCCTCCAGGAAACGGCGGCAGGAGGCGCGGTCGCTGCGGCGCAGGTCCATGGCCATGCCGGTGGGGTGGACGGAGAGGTGCGAGGCGTTGCGCGGCTGGCGGGTGGAGGGCCGGGTCAGGCTGGTGACGACCAGGCGCTCGCCGCAGGCATCGCGATACTGGCTCCCCAGCCGCTCGACGAAGGTCTTCACCTCGCGCCGGGCGTAGGGGAAGGAGACCGTCCCCAGCCGGTAGTTCGAGTCGCCGGGCAGCCGGACAAGCAGGCCGCGGTCCACGAAGTCGTGAACGTCGCCGCTGGTGCGCAGGTAGGTGAAGTCGTGCTGGCGCGCCATCTCGTTCTGGCGCAGGAGCGAGGCTTTGGACCCCAGGAGGCTCTGCGCTTCGACGAACGGGCCGGCGAGGACCGTGAGGGCGAGCACACCTGGAACCGTCAGACGGCGGGTGAAGCGGTGGAGCGGACTACGCGGCTTGGGCGACATCTACAACTCCTGACCTGCTAGGGTCCCATCAGCCGATGCTGTGTAAAGACCTGAATCGAACGCTTTCGCGCTTTCTAGGGTAGCACGGGGTTCGCCGCCGATCCACACTTTTTTTCACAAAATCGCCGCCCGCCTGACCATTTTTACGTTGGGTTGTTCTGGGGGGGAAGGGGCTGAGCTGCGGGCCGGGGCTCCGGGGGGCGGGTGTCGCACCCTACCCCCTGGCTCCTGGCCCGCCCTTACTTGCCTTTGCGGGCGTTCTTGAAGAAGTCCGCCATGGAGCCGAAGCCGGAGTTGGCGGCTTGGTTCGAGGCGCGGTAGCTTGCCGCCGCCTCGGCCTCTTCCCGGTCGTTGCGCCGGAATTCGCCGCGTTCGCCGCCGCGACCCCGGCCGCCGCCACCACCGCCGCCGCTGGCACCGCGTTCGCCGCCGCTGCCGCGCTCACCGCCCCGCTCGCCGCCGCCCTCGCCCATGGAGAGGGAGATCCGGCGCTTCACGGGGTCGACGCCGAGCACCCGCACCTTGACGTCCTGGCCGAGCTGGGCCGCTTCGCGGGAGTGGTTGAGCCGCCGGCCCGCACCCATCTCGCTGATGTGGACGAGGCCCTCGATGCCCGGGGCGAGCTCGATGAAGGCGCCGAACGTCTCCAGGCGCATCACCCGGCCGTTCATCTCGGTGCCCTCGGGGAAGCGGGAGGCCACGTCCTTCCAGGGGTCGCCCTCCAGGGAGCGGCGCGACAGCGAGATGCGCTCGGGGCGCTTGTCGTCCTTGCCCTTCTCGACCTTGATCACCTGCACCTCGATCTCCTGCCCGACGGACAGCACGTCCTGCGGGTGGGCGGTGCGGGTATGGCCGATCTCGCTGACGTGCAGCATGCCCTCGATGCCGCCGAGGTCGACGAAGGCGCCGTAGGTGGTCAGCGAGGTGACCTTGCCGGTGAGGGTGGCGCCGACGGTGAGCCGCTCGCGGGTCTCCGAAGCCTTGCTCTGCTGCTCGTCCTCGAGCACGGCGCGGCGCGAGAGCACGATGTTCGGCCCGCGGCCGCCCCGGTTGCCTTCCTCCAGGCGGCTGATCTTGAAGGTCAGCCGCTGGCCGACGAACTGCTGCGGGTCCGCGGTGTAGCGCAGGTCGAGCTGGGAGAGGGGGCAGAAGCCCCGCATCCCGAAGACTTGCACCTCGGCGCCGCCCTTGTTGATGCCCGTGACCAGCCCCTCGACCGGCAGGCCAGCCTCGAACGCCTGGCGGATCTCAGGCCCGACCTCGGCCGGCTTCTTGCCCTTGCCGCCGCTTCCCGCCACCTTGCGGCGGAGCAGGAGCGCGCCGGTCTCGGGGTCGTTTCCGGTGACCGAGGCCTCGATGGTGTCGCCCTCCTTGACGGTGACGTTGCCTTCGGCGTCCTTGAGCTCGGCCGTGGGGATCATCCCCTCCGACTTCGTGCCCAGGTCGACGAAGACCGACTCCTCTCCCACAGACAACACGCGACCGCTCACCTTCTCTCCGACCGCCGGGTCGTCGCGCTTCGCCGGTGCTTCCTGCTCGAACTCCGCCAGAATCTCGGCAAAGTCCTGTTTCTCTTCGGTTTCCTGCTCGTTCATGGGGTCTCCACTCTTCTTGCGGCCCGGGCGCTCGCGGTCCAGCACATCTGGAAGCACCCGCTCCGGGCGGTCGTCGGGTCAAAATATCATGCCAGGATTATTGGTCGCTGTCTGCCCTCGGCGGGCCTCCTCCTAGCATTAAGGGTGTGCCGGAGGGCCGGAAAGGCGCCGGTGTGCGACACTCTCCGGGCTGAAGCGCGCCCATTGTACGAGGAAAACGATGAACCCAAGCATTCTGAAGCTCCTGGTGGCCGCCCTGCTTGCGGCCGGTCCGTCCGACAAGCCCACGCTCGACCCGCGGGAAGGCCACCTCGCCGACCTGCGCCAGCTCACCCGGGGCGGTGAGAACGCCGAGGCCTACTGGTCGCCCGGCGGCACCGAGCTCGTCCTCCAGTCCACCCGCCCGCCGTACGCCTGCGACCAGATCTTCCGCCTGCCGGCGAACGGCGCGGGTGAAGCCGCACTGGTTTCTACTGGCAAAGGCCGTACCACCTGCTCCTATTTCAGCGGCGACGGCAAGCGGGTGCTCTACTCGTCGACCCACCAGGCGAGCGAAGCCTGCCCGGCGCCGCCCGACCGCTCCCAGGGCTACGTCTGGCCGATCGACGGCGCCTACGAGATCTGGAGCGCCCTGCCGGACGGCTCGGACCTCGTGCGGCTGACCGACAACGCCGCCTACGACGCCGAGACCACCGTCTGTCCGGTCGACGGCGCGCTGCTCTTCACCTCCACCCGCGACGGCGACCTCGACCTCTACCGCATGGACGCCGACGGCAAGAACGTCCGCCGGCTGACCAACAGCCCCGGCTACGACGGCGGCGCCTTCTTCTCGCCCGACTGCTCGCAGATCGTCTGGCGCGCCTCGCGGCCGAAGCCGGGGAAGGATCTGGAGGATTATCAGCGCCTCCTCGCCCAGGGCCTGGTGCGGCCGAACAAGCTGGAGATCTGGATCGCCCGGGCCGACGGCTCCGAGGCGCGCCAGATCACCTACCTGGACGCCGCCTCCTTCGCCCCCTCCTTCTACCCCTCGGGCAAGCGGGTGATCTTCTCCTCCAACCACGGCGACCCCAAGGGCCGGGAGTTCGAGATCTGGGCGGTGGACGTCGACGGCACCAACCTCGAGCGCATCACCTGGAGTCCGGGCTTCGACGGCTTCCCCATGTTCTCGCCCGACGGCAAGCGCCTCGCCTTCGCCTCGAACCGCAACCAGGCCGCCGAGGGCGAGACCAACGTCTTCGTGGCGAGCTGGGTCGACCGCCCGCTCAACCCGCCCACCCCCGCCGAGACCGTGGCGGCCGAGCGCTTCCGCGACGACGTGCGCTGGTTGGCCGACGACGCCCGCGAAGGCCGGGGCGTCGGCACCCGGGGCCTGGAAGAGGCCGGGCGGTGGATTGCCGCGCGCTTGAAGGCGCTCGGGCTGGACCCGGCCGGCGACAACGGCACCTACCTCGCGACCTTCGACGTGCCCGTGGCCGTCGAGGTCAACCCCGGCACCGCGGTCGCCGTGGCCGGCGAGGCGCTCGCCCGCGAGGCCTTCCAGCCGCTCTCCTTCTCGGCCAACGGCGAGTTCTCCGGCGAGATGGTGGCCGCGGGCTACGGCATCACCGCCGCCGACCTCGGCATCGACGACTACAAGGATGTCGACGCCGCCGGCAAGATCGTCGTCGTCCGCCGCTTCACCCCCCAGGGAGGCGGGTTCGACAAGGACGCCGAGCTGCGCTACGGCGACCTGCGCTACAAGGCCTGGAACGCCCGCGAGCACGGCGCCAAGGGGCTGATCGTGGTCGACCTGCCGGTGGCCGCGGAGGGCAAGGCTCTCCCTGACGAGACGCGGCTGCCGTCGCTCGCCATCGACTCCGCGGTCGGGGCCGGAGGCGACGCCGGCATTCCGGCCGTAGCCATCACCCGCGCCGCCGGCGCCCGGCTTTTCACCGACCCCCACCAGCACGGCTCCCGGCAGGCGGTCCGCGGCCCCGGCGCGCACGACCCCGACGACGTTCGAGGCGGGCTTGGTGCGGCGCGCGAGGTCCACCTTGAT